>Ga0187872_10000069_pt1 | contig 113407 bp, 113 predicted proteins | sample June2016WEW_16_4_FD_132973 | JGI IMG/M metagenome (GOLD analysis project Ga0187872, IMG submission 132973) | Peatland microbial communities from SPRUCE experiment site at the Marcell Experimental Forest, Minnesota, USA - June2016WEW_16_40 | ecosystem: Environmental > Terrestrial > Soil >... | reverse complement strand
CCTGGCGAGATGAGTACAATGGCGAACGGCCCCACAGCAGTTTGGGTTATCGGACGCCGAATGAGTTCGCGGCCATCCTAAAATCCTCAGTTATGACTGGTTGAAATAATCGAGGCAGGTCAGTTGCAAAGGACCGCGAGGGAACGAGAATAGAACGCGAAGTCCGTCCTTTAGGTCAACTTCAGGCGTGATCCGGGCGGCGTACGAGCGCTAAGAGGTCGCCTGTCTTCGATAAACCGCCGGCGAAACGCCCACCTGCCGGATGAACCAATGCGACAAGTGGCTCTGCGACGAAAAGCCCGATGACAGCGCCACGTCTACGACTGGTAAATCGGTGTTGCGCAGCAGCTCCTTGGCGCGCTCGATTCGGCGCCCGAGCACGTACTGGTGCGGCGATTGTCCGACGGCCGCCTTGAACGCGCGCGCCAGATAGAGCGGGCTGATGTCCACTTCCTCGGCCATGGCTTGCAAGCTCAGATCGCCTTCCAGATTATCCTCGATGAACTCGATCACGCGCCGCATTTTCCACCCGGCCAAGGGCTTCGCCGGAAGAATGCGCACCGGCCGCGAGCGCGACGAATGCGTGCGAGCCAAGTGAACGGCCATCATCTGCGAGATGGTGTCGATATACAATCCGTCACTATACTGCCCATCTGTGGAATTCCCGTCCCGCAGTGCGTTGGTGATGGCGATAGCCAGCTGCTCCAGCAGCGGATCCAGAATCGCAAAGCGGGGCACCAACTCCGCGCCCGAGCTATCGCATCCGTAGATCTCGCTCACCGCCCCTTCATAAACCGATTGGCGCAGGTACACCTGCAGGATCTCCGGATGTCCTGCATGCTGCCACTGAGCGGTGGCGTCGCCCGGCGTCAGGCAGATGCGGCGCGGTCCAATGAGAGCGGTCTCGCGCGCGGCGCCTTCAATCTTGCGGGTCACTTCCGTGGGACGGCTCAAATGATAAATCAGCGAAGGATGGCGAATGGGCCGCTCCACGGCGTGGAACGGTGCTTCTTCGAGAATCGCCGCATGCAGTGACCGCCAGCCCGCATCCTGGCTGTGAGCGATCAGCCGGTTTCCAGTGCGGAGCACGCGGCCATGCGTTTCGCGAGCGGTGAAGACGGAATTAGGTGTTACGATCACGGCATCACTTCAGACGTGGAGGTGCGTCCAAGTTTCTGTGGCTCTATTGTACATCACAGCCGCGGCGATCTATGCACCTATGTTGTTGAGAACTTTGTCAGTTGAGGTACACTACTAGCATAAACCATGAAACATGGACCGGAACTATTCAGTCTTGACGAAAGTTTGCCGATAACCCATAATGTGGGAACGGTTTGCCGATGAAGTTCTCAAGTGACGCCTTTGTGGCTCAGCCGAAGCGTTGTGTGAACTAGGATTCGTTTATATATATGCACCGACGGTTTCTTCTTATTTTTGTTACGATTACCCTCCTCACGGGCTCAGCCTTTGGAACCACCAACAACCGCAGGAAGCGGCACCGTCTTGTACGCAATTCGGTGAACGCGGTCAAGGTGTCGTTCACCACGGCGCCCAAGCTCATAGGAGTGCACCGGTCCAAGAAACGGATCGCGACGCCTTTCGTGGATCCCACGGTTGGAGATTCGGTGGATGGTGAGGATTTGCTGGCTCGCCGTGCGGCGGTGCAGGCTCTGGGACCGCACAATGGCGCGATTATCGTCGCCGATCCGAACAGCGGCCGCATTCTCTCCGTGGTGAATCAGAAGCTGGCGTATCAGGGCGCGTATGAGCCGTGTTCGACGATCAAGATTGTCGCGGCGCTGGCGGGATTGAACGAAGGCGTCATCAATCAGGAAAGTGCGCTACGAGTCACGAAACACCATTCGGTGGACCTGACGGAAGCAATCGCGCGTTCCAACAACGCGTACTTCGCCTCGGTGGGCGAGAAGCTGGGATACGACAAAATTGTCCAGTATGGTCAGATGTTCGGCCTGGGCGAAAAGGCCGGATTGAACATTGATGCCGAGCAGCCGGGTTTGATTGCCGAAGCGCCTCCCTCCGATGGCCTCGGAATGATGACCAGCTTTGGCGAAGGTTTTTCGATGACCCCCATGGAGCTTACCGCCATCGTCGCCGCGGTGGCCAACGGCGGAACGCTCTACTATCTTCAGCATCCGGCATCACAAGCAGAGGTCGATCAATTTGTTCCTCAGGTGAAGCGGCAGCTCACTATCGCGCAATGGCTCACGGACATCAAACCGGGCATGATGGGCGCTGTAGAGTACGGCACCGCGCGTCGGGCAGGGTATAGCGCCACCGATCCCATTTTCGGCAAGACGGGCACGTGCACCGACAACCGTTCGCCCGTGCACTTGGGCTGGTTCGGATCCTATAATGAGATTGCCGGACGCAAACTGGTGGTGGTAGTTCTGCTGACTTCCGGTCAACACTCTGTCAGCGGACCCATCGCCTCAGGCGTTGCTGGGGCCGTTTATAAGAACTTGTCCGACCAAAACTATTTCGCTCAAGCCGCTCCGCAGACTTCGCCGTCGGCTCTGGTTTCGAACCACTCCTACTAACCCGAGCCGCGACCATAGGGAGCGTTCTCAAAAGTATTCTCGCAACTCCTCAAACCGCGTCATCCGCAGCAATCGTCCCGGACCGTCGCGCAGTTCCTCCCTCTCCAGCGTCCACGTCCGCTCGTGCGGCACAAACACCGCATGGATTCCCGCTTCGAGCGCCGGATTCACATCGGATTTCGGCGAATTCCCGATCATCCACGTATGCGCCGGATCAAGCAACCGCTCGCGGATCAGCGCTGCGTACGATTTGGCGTCCTTCTCCTTCACAATGGCGGTATGGCCGAAGTAAATCGCCAATCCCGATCGATCCAGCTTCAGCTTCTGCTCTTCCGGATCGCCTTTGGTGAATAGCGTCAGGCTGTGACGCCCCGAAAGGTACTCCAGCGTCTCTTCCACGCCCGCGATGATTTCGATGGGATGATGCAGGATCTGCTCCGTAAAGCTCATGATGCGCGGCAAATCCTCGGCACTGACCTCGCGCTCCGCCAGTTTGTGATAGCACTCCGTCAGGTTGCGCGCGAAGTTGGCGGTGCCGTAGCCGTGCGTTTTACTGTTGACGATTTCGATCTCGTCCAGCATCGCGCGCACCTCATCGGGCGCGAGTGTCGAGTGCGCGAGAAAGTCGCAGAAATCGTCGAACGCGCGTTCGAAATAGATATTGTTCTCCCAAAGCGTGTCGTCGGCGTCCACGATCAGGTTTTGTCTTTGGTTGATTCGGACGGGGCTGATCCTCACACGTCCAGCGACCCTTTGGCATGTCCGTTGGTGGGCGCCACCGCGCGCGCGTGCTGGATCTGGCGCTGGCGGGAACTGTAGCTCGGAAAGAATTCGGCCAGGCGCCGCATGCGGTCGGCCTCCGATCGGGTGGCCAGCAGAATCTGGCGAAAGTCGAGATCGGGCACCACTTGCGCCAGTTGGAAGCTGAGCTGCGGATCGCTGAGCTCTGGTTCGAGGACCGGTTCTGAATCTTCCAGTGCACGCAGGTCGTTGTAAGACTCGATCACGCGTTTGCGCACGTCGGGCGGGATCGGATCGGTAGCGTCGTCGTCGAAATACTCCACCGCGCCCCGCAAGTACGGCTTCTCGTCGTTGAGCAGGATGATTTCAAAACGCCTGCGGCCCAAAGTGATCAAATCCATGCGCCCGTCGGGATATTCCTTGAGAACTTTTTCCACCGTGGCGGTACACCCGGTATTCACGATGCCCTTTTCGCCAGCCAGCACCACGCCAAATTCCGTGTGGCCGCGCTGCACGTCCGCGATCATCTGCTTATAGCGTTCCTCGAAAATGTGCAATGGCAGCGGGGTCCTGGGGAAGAGGACCACTTGAAGGGGAAAAAGCGGTAACAGCTCTTCCTGCATGAGTACCATTATGCTGCTTGCCTGAAGTGCTTTGCACCTCCTGTTGCGAACGGACTGGAAGCTGTGGGACCATTCGTACGCGGACGTTACTGGAACCAATGCTACTGAAGCTGAAGCGCACGCCGGGCCTGTATCTGGTCGGCTTTATGGGATCGGGGAAATCGGCGGTCGGCCGCCTGCTGGCCGACGAACTTGGTTGGTCCTTCGCCGACATTGACGAAGACATCGAGCAGGCGCAAGGCGTTTCCATCGCTGAAATTTTCGATACGCGCGGCGAAGAGGAATTCCGCAGGCTGGAGCAGGAAGCGTTGCGCAACCGGGTGCGCGAAGTGGAGTGCGGCAAACCCACGGTTCTCGCGCTGGGTGGCGGAGCGTTTGTAGATCCGGCGAATCGGAAGTTGCTCGAGGAGCGTGGCGTCACGGTCTGGCTGGATTGTCCTTTCCCCCGCATCAGCGCCCGGCTGGAAGGCCAGACGCACCGGCCGCTGGCGCGCGATCCCGAAAAATTCCAACGGCTTTATGACGACCGTCGCGACATGTACTGCAAAGCCGAGCATCGCATCGAGGCCGACACCGACGATCCTGCCGCCATCGTGGCTGAAATTTTGAAGCTCCCGATTTTCTAACTCGTGCGACGTCAGGCGCTTCGTATTTTTCGAGCCGCGCTAAAAGCTGCCGCACCCGGGGAAGCCGTGCTCCGCCACGTCCGTCTTGATGGAGACACATTGATCGCAGCCGGTCAGCGCTATCGCTTGCCGGCATTCCGGAACATTTACGTGATCGGCGCGGGCAAAGCCACCGCGCAAATGGCGCGGGCCATCGAGCGATTGCTCGGCGCGCGCATCGCTGCCGGCGAGATCAATGTAAAGGATGGCCATGCCGCGGCGCTGCGGCGCATCAAGATCAACGAATGCGGCCATCCCATGCCGGACCAGCGCGGCGTGGCTGGCGCGCGGCGTATCGCGAAAATTGCGAGTGCAGCGGGCGCGGACGATCTCATCGTTTGCCTGATTTCGGGCGGAGCCTCGGCGTTGCTCCCGCTTCCCACGCCGCCCATCACGCTGGCCGAAAAACAGAAGACCACGCGACTGTTGCTGCATTGTGGCGCCAGCATTCACGAGATCAATTGCGTTCGAAAACACGTCTCGCGCATCAAGGGCGGCCAACTCGCGCGTCTGGCTTATCCGGCGACGCTCCTTACATTGATTCTCTCGGACGTGATCGGCGACGATCTGGACGTGATTGGCTCCGGGCCAACGGTCCCCGATCGCTCGACCCTCGCCGATACTCGCGCGATCTTAAGAAAATATGGTATCGGGAGCAAGGTGCTCTCGGGAGCCCAAGAAACGCCCAAGCCCGGCGATAAGATCTTCGAAAATACGCGCAATGTGATCGTCGGCAGCAATGCTCTTGCCGTCGATGCAGCGGCGCTCGAAGCACGCCGGCTCGGCTTTCGCACGCTGGTGCTGTCGACTTTTCTGGAAGGCGAAGCGCGCGAAGTAGGGCGGGTTCACGCTGCGATCGCGAAGGAGATGAGAGCCACCGGCCGGCCCGTCCAGCCGCCCGCCTGTGTCATCTCGGGCGGCGAAACCACCGTCACCGTTCGTGGCAAGGGGCTGGGTGGCCGCAATCAGGAATTCGCGCTAGCCACTGCGCTCGACATCGCAGGTTTGCACAACGTTATGATTCTCAGTGCAGGCACCGACGGCACCGATGGACCCACCGATGCGGCCGGCGCCATCGTGGATGGAACTACGCTCGCTCGCGCGCGAGCCTTGGGTCTCAACCCTACCGAGTCTCTCCGCAACAACGATTCCTATCATTTTTTCGAATCGCTCGGCGATTTGATCAAGACCGGCCCCACTGGCACCAACGTGGCCGACATCCAGGTAATTTTGGTGCCTTGATCTTACTCGTGTTCCACTTTGAGCGGCGCGCTCGGCGCCTTCGGCGGTTTCGGAGCGTTCGGCGGCGTGCTGGGAATATCCGGGAACGTGGTCGTTTCATCCCCGCTCGCCTTGCGCACCGAAACCGATCCACGGCCGGTTTCCAACCGCAATTGCGGCCCGCCACCGCCGGTGCTTCCCGCGATGGTGTTTCCATGGCCCGCCTCCTCTTCACGCAGCGGATCGCCATATTCATTGTCGGCGTCGCCATGTTCCGTGGAGGCCCGCAAATCGAACTTTGCGCCGGACGGCAGCGCCAGATTGATGTCGCCCGATCGCGTATGGACTTCCATCTTCGGCAAAGTTTTGCCGGGCTTCAGATCGATGTCGCCGCGGTCCAGCGTCAAATCGAGCGATTGCGTGAAATCCGAAAGCTGCACATCGCTCGAGTGAGCCTTCAAACGTATCGGGCCGACAATGTTGTTCCCGCTAAAGTCGCCGCGGCTCATCCGGGCCTGGCCAGGCAGCTTCTCGCAATCCATCGAGATCAACGGATCTTCCCATCGCAGGGGCTGCGCCAGGTTGCTCAATTGAATCTCGCCCACGTAAACGCCGTTCACGGTCACCAATCCGGCGATATTCTGCAACTCCACATCGTCGCCCCGGCCCTTCAGTTCCACGCTGCCCTTGACGTTCACCGCGCGGATGGTATCGCTGGCCCGGGTATCGATCTGCACATTGCCACCCAGATTCTCCAGCCGCACTCCCGCGTTATCGCTGTTGATGTTCACATTCCCGTTGATGCCCTGGACGTCGAAATCGCCATAGCGCCCGTGCGCTTCAATCGACGATCCCTCGGGAACCGAAATGTCCAGATCGGCGTTAGGCTGCGCGCGGTCGCTCACCTTGTCCTGATTCGTGCGCACGATAATCTGATCGCCCTGCTGGATCAGTTCCAGCGGCGTTTGCTTATTGGCGCTGTCGGCGTCGGTCTGTTGAAACGACCGCACGGTTTCCTGTCCGCTCGCCTTCACGGTGTTGTCCGTGGTCCCGGTGATTTTGGCATTGCCGCGAAAGCTCTCAAGGACGATGCGGCAATTCTTCGCGCACGGCTTCTCCACCGGCGCGAACGTATAGTCGTAACTTTCCCCCATGTTCACCACCACGCGTCGCCACGCCCGGCCGCTGGGAAACCAGGACGGCGCATTGTGGGCCGTGTACATGGTGGCGCCCACAATGCAGATTACGAAAATAAGCGCCCATTCTCCGCCCGACACGCCGTTGCGCGGCAGGGGCTTGCCGGTCATGGACCAGAACAGGATTTCGATCAGCCGGATGGCGCCCCACGCGATCAGCAAGAAAGGCCAGAACCGCGAGATCAGATCCACCAGAGGGATATCCGGCCACAGATTGCGAAATAAGAACAGAACGCCGAGTCCAATCAGGATCAGCGGCCCAATCACCGAACCGCGCCTCATATTGCGTTGCCTCCGGACGGTCGGTCGCCGGGGTAAGTGCCGGTGTACGGCGGCGCCGGTCTGGCGGTGGCTCGCTCCAGCAATTTCAGCAGGCCGAACACAATGATCAAAATCGGCCAAGTCCGCCAGAATCCGTAGATGCCCGCATAGTCGATTGCCACCAGCGATCCCAGCACGATCAGCATAATCGGCCCGCGAATCGCTTGCACGAAATTGCTAACGTCGTTCATTGGCGGCCTCCCTGGCGGGCGGTGCGTGGCGATCCGGAGGTTCGGGATGCCCGGAAAGCCGCTCGTAAAGCATATACGCGCCCAGACAAATCAAAGCCACCGGCCAATAACGAATGAGCTCACCGATGCGCAGAATATTCAAATTGTGCAAAAGAAAGAGCACGCCTACGGCGATCAGAACCGTCGGCGCCAAGGGAAACCGCGAGGGCTGTCCGGAGCGCGGCACGATACTGGAGAACTCATCCACAGGCTGGCCAAGCTGGCGTCGCTTGGCGGTATGGTAGGCCTCGAAGGCCATATAGAACACCCACACCGCGATCATCATTCCGAACAGAGGCTGAAGATTGCCGCTCATCTCATCGTTGCTTACGATGCTGATGAGAATTCCCATTACGATCACATGCATCACGCCCTTGACATACTGGCCGTTATAAATCGCACCCACGCCAGGAATGAAACCCAACAGAAAGGCCAGGCCCGGCGATGCTCCCGGATCGATGAGGGAAGGGCGCGTTGGTTGGGTCGTCGTAAACGGTGCGGGTTCCGGCGCCGTATAAGGCGATGGCGGAGCGAACGGGGGCGGCGGAGGCGCGGACCATGTGGCCGCCGGCAGATGCTGCTCGCAGTAGACGGTTCCATCGGCTTGACGGCGGCACGCTTCGCACAGCGCCTTTCCGCAGTCCCGGCAATAAGCGATGGCCGGCGCCTCTGGATGATTTACACAATTCATTGCTGACTACCTTCTTTCACTCCCCGCTGTTGGGCCGCCGGATCCTGCTCGGTCCATTCTTTAAGACGCGATTGAATTTCGATCACCAGCCGCAGATTGTCGTAATATTTCATCGCCCGGTCATAGACGCGGTGCGAGTGATCGTCGATTCCTTGCCAGACTCTTACCGGATCTAAATCCGACGCCCGCAACTGCCTCGGCTCGATGTGCGCGAAGCGCGCCAGCATGGAGAACGATAAAATGGTCATCGCCATGCCCATCACGTAGCGGGGCTGCAGCCATCCCTGCACGAATCCGCCGAAGAAGCGCTTGACCCAGGACGGCCGCGGGTCACTCGGGAGCCGCTCGGCAATGGCTCCCGGCCCAATCGGCGCATGATGCAGAATCCGCGTCATCAATTCCGCCGGCGGCTCGGCTTGCGGAACGCGCTCGAAGAACGCCGTCACGCCCCTGACGTCTTCAGATAATTGCGTGCACGCGGCACACCCCGAGAGGTGTTGCTCCAGCGCAGTCCTCTCCTCGGCGCGGAGCGTTCCGTCCACGTAGTCGCACAGCAGGATTTCGAACTCTGCGCACGTCATATTCGAATCTTCTGTCTGCGAAGCACCTTAGCCAGCTCGGCACGCCCACGATTCAATCGCGACTTCACCGTTCCTTCCGGAACGTTGAGTACTTGCGCGATCTCCCGATATTCTAATTCCTCCAGATCCCGCAGGATTACCGTCTCCCGCAGCTCCGGTGACAACTTCTGCAATGCGGACTGCAACAGCTCGCTCGCTTCCCGGCCGGCTAGCATTCCGTCCGTCCTGGCGATCATCGCGGTATTCTCTTCCAACGCCACGGTCTGGTCTTCAATCGATTCGGTGGCCCGCTCCATGCGCGTCCGCCGGTAATGATCGATCAGCAAGTTCCGCGTGAGCCTGGTGAGCCAAACCACGAACAAACCCTCGCCCGCCCGAAAGCTGCGCAGGTTCTTGAACACTCGCAGGAAGACGTCCTGCGTCAGATCCTGCGCTTCCGAATCGCTGTTGGTGAAGCGATAACAGATCGAGTACACACGCCGGGTGTGCACCCTCACCAGGTCTTCCCAAGCGGCTTCCTGGCCGCCCAGGCAGCGCTCCACGAGTTGGGCATCCGCATCCAAGCTATGGCTCGTCCGGACTTGCGGGTAGGGTGACTCCCAGCTCCATTTTGCCGCCGGAATTGCCACCGTTGCCATGCTGCTCCCTATCTCCTGCTTCCAGTAATGAAAACGAGGATCTATGATAAGAAGTTCACTTGAATCCAAGCTTTACATTCTATCGAGGCTCTACTCTATAAGGAGGCTCTACTCTATAAAGAGGCTCTACTCTGTAAAGAGGGGCCGGCAACCGGAACCACTGATCACTTTGCCCCTGGAACCCGCAGCAAATCATTCCCGATCTTCCCGTGCCCGTCCTTCCCGAACGCTAGTTCTGGCTGTTTTAGCCAGCCTGTTTGTCCTTGTGCTTCTAGCTTACCGGACGCGGGGCATATCTTTCCGCTGGGAGTTGTTCCTGGCGACCCTCGATCATGTGGACTGGCGCTGGCTGGTCGCCGCTATTTCCTTGATATTGCTGAGCAATGTGGGGCGCGCGCTGCGCTGGCAAGTGATGCTCCGGCCCCTCGGGCATCCCATTGGAGTCTGGCGTTTGACCTCCGATACTGCCATTGGACTAACCGCCGGAGTTCTCCTGGGGCGTGTGGGCGAAGTGGTCCGGCCCTATCTGATCGCTGTCCAGACGGGCCTGCCGTTTTCTTCGCAAGCTGCGGCGTGGCTGCTCGAGCGCATGCTCGATCTACTGGCCGTGTTACTACTTTGCGGCTATGCCTTCATAAGCATTCCGCCGTATAGCTGGCGTTTGGGTCCCAAAATTCAGGATGCCTTGGTGGCTGGAGGATACTCGCTGGCCATCGCGGGAGCCATCTGCCTGGTGCTCCTGCTCGCCTTTCGGCATCCTGCGGGAGGGGCACAGCGGCGTGTTCTGAGCGCCCTCACCTTCTTGCCTGAGCAGGAACAGCACCGGGCCGCGCGGATGCTGGAAGCGTTCTCTCGGGGAGTAGAATGCACCCGAGATCCCCAATTGCTTGTGCTCCTGCTAGGTTACACGTTGCTGGAATGGGGCATCATCGTGGCCGGCACTTTCGCGCTCTTTCGCGGCTTTCGGGCAACCAGCAGCTTCGGTATTCTGGACGTGCTGGTGCTGCTGGCCTTTATCGCTCTGGGTAGCCTGGTGCAGGTCCCTGGGCTAGGTGGTGGCGTACAAGTGGCCTCCATTGTTGCGCTTACCAAGATCTATGCCGTTCCTCTCGAGGCTGCCACAGGCATCGCGATCCTGCTGTGGCTTGTCAGCTCTATAGCTATTGTCCCCTTGGGAATTGCTTGCGCTTTCCATGAAGGCCTGAATTGGAGTAAACTCAAACTGTTGTCAACAAAGCAGATACTGGAAGATCCCCAAGCATGAACTGCCCGTTTTGCGGCCACAAAGAGGATAAAGTCATTGATTCCCGCGAGAGCAAGGAAGGCGACGTCGTCCGCCGCCGCCGCCAATGCCTGGGCTGCGAGCGACGCTTCACCACCTATGAGCGTAGCGACGAAATCCCCTACATGGTCGTCAAAAAGGATGGGAGGCGCGAAAAGTTCGACCGCCAGAAGGTCCTCAACGGTTTGTTGAAGGCTTGTGAGAAGCGGCCGGTAGCTATGGCCAAGTTGGCCGAGGTGGTGGACGCCGTGGAGGCCCGGCTTGCCGACAATTCCGATCGGGAGATCACCACCACTGAGATCGGAGAGATGCTCATGGAACACCTCAAGAACCTCGATAAGATAGCATATGTACGGTTTGCGTCGGTCTATCGAGACTTTCAAGATGTGGAGGCGTTTCTGAATGAATTGAAGAACTTGGTCCTGCACAAACGCCCTTAGTATCCCGTCTTACTTAGTGGTGGAGGTGGCGGCTAGATTTGGTGTAACCAATCTGGAATCAGAACATCTTCTATTTAGGGCTTAACTTCGCAATCGATTCGATGCTATAATCGATTGCTAATATTCAAGGTCGGCACGGTGGCTGAAAGCGCGCCTAAGCTAGTGGTTTGTATAGAGGTTAACATACCCCGCCAGGTGGATATTGTCGCAACTGCGAGTGTCGCAAGTGCGAGTCGTACGAAGTATTGTGCCCGGTTGGGGAGGTGAGCATCCAAGTGGATCAATTCGAAGATCAGTTTTTAGCAGAGGGTCACGAGCCTTTAGGACTTCCGTTCGACGAAGAAGCAAATTTCTTCCATCCCGAAGAAGTCCAAGAAGAGGAATTTCCAGCCCAACAAGCCGAGGAGTCGATTTACACCGACGACCCGGTACGCGTGTATCTACGCGAAATGGGCTCCGTGCCGCTGCTCACTCGCGAGGGTGAAGTCAATTTGGCCCGCCGCATGGAGCGCGGGAAACTGCGGATGCAGAAGTCCATCAGCCGTTCCGCTCTTGTTCAGTTGCGGGTTTCCGAAATCGCAGAGTTACTCAAGCGTGGCGATGACGAGCTCGACAACTTCGTCGATTTCGGCGATGTCGAAGAGGGCAGTCCGGCCGATAGCAAAAGACAGGCTGAAGTTCGCGGCCAGTTTGGCGACCTGATCGCATCGCACAAAAAACAGCTCCAGTTGATCGACAAGCTGGAAGCCGTACCGCTTAGCAATAAGAAGCTCCGCCGCAAGTCACAGGGCAAGGTGAACCGCGCCAAAGTGGAAATGTCGCAGGCCATTCGCCGTCTTCCCTGGCTGCCTTCGCGCTGGAAGCAGTTCGCTAAGGAAATCGAGCATGCCGTCGAGCAGTTGGCGCATCTGGAAGCGGAACTGCGCAAGCTGGAAGGACGCTCGGGGCTGGCCGCTCAGGCTCGCACGCGCGAGTTGCGCCGCGAAGTTCGCAAGCTGGAGAATGCCGCCGGCGCGTCGCTGGGCGATCTCAAACACAGCATGTCCGTCATCCGCCACGGCGAAATAGAAGCCGAGCGGGCCAAGAAAGATCTGGTCGAAGCCAACCTTCGCCTGGTGGTTTCGGTCGCGAAGAAGTACGTCAACCGCGGGCTGCACTTGCTGGATCTTATCCAGGAAGGCAACATCGGATTGATGCGCGCAGCCGATAAGTTCGAATACCGGCGCGGGTACAAGTTTTCGACCTACGCCACCTGGTGGATTCGCCAGGCGATCACGCGCGCCATTGCCGACCAATCGCGCACCATCCGCATTCCAGTGCACATGAACGAGAGCATGAACAAGTTCCTGCGCGCGACGCGCGAGCTGGAAAAGGAACTGGGCCGCGCTCCGACCAACGATGAAATCAGCCGCCGGATGGATATTCCGGTGGAGAAGGTCCAGAAACTCAAGACCATCTCGCGCGATCCGGTTTCGCTTGAAACGCCGGTGGGCCGCGATGGCGAGTCCGCACTGGGCGATCTGATTGAAGACCGCTGGGTGGGTTCGCCGGTGGACGCCGTCATCGATTCGAACGTCCGCGACGAGACCGCCAACATTTTGAAGACCCTGTCTCCCAAAGAAGAGAAGGTGATCCGCCTGCGCTTCGGCATCGGCTGCGAGCGCGAGCACACCCTCGAAGAGATCGGGCAAGAGTTCGACGTTACCCGGGAACGCATCCGTCAGATTGAAGCCAAGGCCTTGCGCCAGCTCCGATCTCCGGAACGTGCTCGTCACCTGAGAGCTTTACTGGCAGCCCGGTAAAGCCAAACCACTCCTCCTCCTGTGTGAAAGGCCGGGCTTACCTCCCGGCCTTTTTTATTGGAACCCGGGTCTGTGCCGTAGCCGGACGTTGGAAAAAGAATATCAGCCACAGATGACCACGGATACACGCTGATAAGAAATTTGTTCTTCGATCCGCGTTCATCGGTGTTTATCTGCGGCCATTCTGTTTCCCGTCGTGTTATGCTCCCTCGCAGGTACTCCATGATCACTCGCCGCGCTTTGCTCTCGATCTCGCTCCTGGCCGCGCCGCTCGCCGCCGCAACTTGCGACAGTCTTGCCACCTTGAAGCTGCCCGATACTACCATCACCTCTGCCAAAACCATCGCGGCCGGCGCTTTCACCATGCCTCCGGGCGTGCCGGCATCGCCGTTCGGACCCCCATCTTTCAAGAAGCTGTCCGATTTCTGCCGCGTCGAAGGGGTGATCCAGCCTTCCAGCGATTCGCACATTGAATTTGAAGTCTGGTTACCCGCCTTCGGCTGGAACGGCAAGTATCATGGCGAGGGCAATGGCGGATTCGCGGGCTCCATCAATTACACCGCCCTTGCCGACTCCCTCCTGAGCGGCTATGCCAGTTCATCCACCGACACCGGTCACAAGGGCGACGCAACCGATGCCCGTTGGGCGCTCGGGCATACGGAAAAGATCGTCGACTTCGGGTACCGCGCCATTCATGAGACCGCCGAGAACTCCAAGGCAATCGTGCACGCGTTCTATGGCGAGGACATCAAGCATTCCTACTTCAGCAGTTGTTCGAACGGCGGGCGTCAGGCGCTGATGGAAGCGCAGCGATTCCCAGCCGACTATGACGGCATCATCGCCGGGGCGCCGGCTGCTTCTTTCACCCATATTGTTGCCTCGTTCACCTGGGATCTGCAGGCCGCTGAGATGGATCCGGCCAGCTATATCCCGGCCGCCAAATATCCGGCCATCGAAGCCGCTGTGGTAGCCGCCTGCGATGCGCGCGACGGTGTGAAAGACGGCGTGATTGACGATCCAACCAAGTGCGATTTCAAACCAGCCACGCTGCTCTGCACTGGACCCGAATCCCCCGCCTGTCTCACCCAGCCGCAGATTACGGCGATCGAGAAAATCTATGCGGGCCCGCGAAACTCGCAGGGCGAACGGGTATATCCAGGTTTCCTGCCCGGTGGTCAGTCCGGTCTGGCGGGTTGGCCCTTGTGGATTTCCGGCGCCGCCCCGGCCAAAAGTTTGCAGTACGCCTTCGCGACGCAAGGCGGAGCGAATCTGATTTACCAAAATCCGGCGTGGGATTTCCGGGCCTACAACCTGGACCACGACGTGAAAATCGCAGACGATACCATGGGCGGTCGGCTGAACGCGGTGGATCCGAACCTGAATGCGCTGAAGAACCGCGGGGGTAAGCTCATCCTCTATCACGGCTGGAGCGATTCCGCGCTCGCACCGCAAGCCACCATAAACTACTACCAGAGCGTGGCTGCGAAAATGGGCCAGAAGCAAACCGCGGATTTCGTGCGCCTCTACATGGTCCCAGGCATGCAGCATTGCGGCGGCGGACCGGGGACAGACACTTTCGGCGCCACGCCCGGTGGTCCGGCGTCCGATTCCAAGCACAGCATGTCGGCTACCCTGGAGGGTTGGGTGGAAAATGGCTCCGCGCCAGGAAAAATCATCGCCGCGAAGTATGCCGCAGGCCATGTGGTTCGCACACGTCCGCTTTGCCCTTATCCACAAGTGGCGCGCTATTCGGGAACCGGTAACACCGACGATGCTTCTAACTTTACGTGCGCCGCTCCCTAGCTCTTCTTGACATCAGGCTGCTAAGTATTTTACTGTGAACATTCATCTTGGCCGCGGCGTTGCCGAGAAAGACGGCCTTCACGCTGAAACTATGGCAGAACGCAAAATACTGCTCGATTCGACCTTGGACAGTGTGGAGGTGGCGGAAACGGCGGTTCTGGGGGCTGCGCGAGAGATCGGCTTCCATGAAGACGATCTGCACCAATTGGGAATGGCGGTTCGGGAAAGCATGGTAAACGCCGTGGTTCACGGGAACCGCTACAACGCGCGCAAAAAGGTCCATCTTTCGGTGACCAAGGCGCCTGATCGGCTGACAATTGTGATTGCCGATGAAGGCGACGGCTTCGATCCGGATTCGGTACCGGATCCGCTGGCCGAAGGTAATCTGCTCCGCCAATCCGGCCGGGGGCTGCTTTTGATCCGCGCTTTCGTGGACGAATTCCAGGTTCTTCCTGGGCAACCGCGCGGCACGGAAGTGCGGATGGTGAAGTACCTGGCCAAGGCCAGTTGAGAAGATCCAAAAGAATCGCGAGGAGGGTCCAAATTCGTGAGTGTTAAAATATCACACCGCCAAGTCGGCGACGTTACCGTGGTGGATGCAGCGGGGCGAATCACCCTGGGAGAGGGCGCCAGTGTGTTCCGGGATATGATTCGCGACTTAGCGACGAAAGGCAACAAGAAGATTCTGATCAACCTGAACGAAGTCTCCTACATCGACAGCTCGGGGATCGGCGAAATGGTATCGAGCTTCACCACGGTGACCAATCACGGGGGCCAGTTGAAACTCCTGGGCTTGACCAAACGCGTCAAGGATTTGCTCCAGATCACCAAGCTATATACCGTGTTCGAGGTCTTCGACGACGAGTCGGCGGCGGTTCGCAGCTTCGCCTGACGGATCCGGGCGTCGGTGGCCCGCCTCACAGTCCCCGCCCGAGCGTTTCCTTCTCCACTGGGCGGGCCGTGTTGTCACGCCCGCCTGTCAGCCGTATGCTAAGATGAAGTTTCCCGCAGTTACGAGGTTTCCGTGGATAAGCATACCCGCAAGGAACTGAAGAGCGATAAGTTCGCTCTGGAAGTTCAACATGGCGTAGAATACGTTTCCGAGCACCGCGACATGATGATCCGGTGGGGCATTCCCGCCGTCGCCGTCGTTCTGATCGCGATTGTCGTCTTTTATTACCGTGGCTACCAGCACAATGTGCGGCAGGAAGCGCTGCACTCCACCATGCAAATTCAAAACAGCACGGTGGGCCCTTCGCAATCTCAATACGTGGTCTCGTTCCCTACTTCCGATGCTCGCGAAACTGCCGTAGTCAAGGCCTGGCGCGATTTGGCTACTAAGTATCCGGGAACCGAGGAAGGCGACATCGCGGAGTTTTTCCTGGGCACCAACGCCGCCGACAGCGGAAATTTGCCGGAGGCTGCCAAGCATTTCCAGACTGCGATCGATTCCGGCCATGGACCCTACACGTCTGAGGCCAAGCTGGCGCTGGCCCAAGTCTACGGAGCGCAAGGCAAAGTGAACGATGGTGTCAAACTGATCCAGTCCGTGATCGATCATCCTACCGTGATGGTTTCTAAAGACGCCGCCATTCTCGCGCTGGCCGATCTCATCAAGACTAGTGACCCCCAGCGCGCCAGGAAGCTGGTGGATCCGCTTCGCACCAGCACCCGCAGTGCGGTAAGCAAAGCCGCTATCACTTTGGACAGCTCCCTGTCCCAGCAGTGAACGGGCCAGCAGTTAACAGATTAAGCCGCCTGCGTTTTCCCGTCGAACGAAGCCGAGGCCGTCGTTACCCTGAACTGGCGCATGCTTACCGCGGCGAATTCCAGCGCGATCGCGACCGCCTGATCCACTCGCGCGCCTTCCGCCGGCTGGAGAACAAGACGCAAGTTTTTCCGCCCGGCATCTCGGATCATTTCCATAACCGGCTCACCCATACCATCGAAGTCGCCCAGATCGCCCGCACGGTGGCTGCGGTGCTGGGTCTGAATGAAGAACTCACCGAAGCGCTGGCGCTGGGCCACGACATCGGGCATCCTCCGTTTGCCCATGCCGGTGAAGACGAATTGGACCGCCAGATGCGCCGCTTCGGCGATCGTTTCGACCATAATCTTCACGCCCTGCGCATCGTCGAATGGTTCGAGCGCCGCTATGCGCGCTTTCCCGGCCTGAATCTGACCTTCGAGGTTCGCGAGGGCATCGTCAAACATTCGCACGATTTCGAGAAGGGCGAAAATCCAGAACTGGACGAATATCTTCCCGGCCTGCGCCCGCCGCTCGAAGCCCAATTGATCGATTTAGCCGATGAAATTGCCTATAACACGGCCGATCTGGATGACGGCTTCGCAGCCGGACTTTTCAAGGTCGAAGATGTTGCGCAATCGGTTCCCGAGTTCGGCCGCCGCTGGCAGGTGGCCGAATCCCAATTTCCCGGGGCCCCGGAACGCGAGCAATTTCATGAAGCGCGGCGCGGATTACTGGATTGGCTGGTCTCCGGGTTGTTGGAAGGAACCATCGAAGCTTCGGAAGCGGCCTCGGTTTCAAACGTTGACGATGTTCGCGCCCATCCCAAGCGCCTGGCTTCGTTCACGCTGCCAACTCACACCACGAATCGCGCATTGAAACAATTTTTGCATCATACGCTTTACTACTCGGAGCCCATGGCGGGAGAGCGCCGCCGCTCCGCCGCCCAAATCTCCGAGCTGTTCGAGTTCTGGATCGCCCATCCCGACAGACTCCCCGCGAACTACGTCGAATCGCTCGCCAACTCGCCCGTGCACCGCGTGGTGTGCGATTACATCGCCGGAATGACCGATGGTTACTTTCTGCGGTGCTATCAGCAAACCATAGATGCGCCGTCAGCCTGACGTGCCCGGCTAGAAGCCTTTCCCATTACCCTGGGAATGTAAAGTATGCCCATCGCACGATCCAAAGTGACCGCACAGGGCCAGATTTCAGTCCCCATGGACGTGCGCCGGAAACTCGGCGTCGCTCCGGGCTCGGTTTTGGAATGGGAGGAAGAAGGCGGCAAAATCGTCGTTCGCCGCGCCGGCAAATTCACTTTCGAGGATATTCATCGAAAGATCTTCGGTACACGCACGCCGAAAAGGCGATCCCTCAATGAGATGAAGGAAGGTATCGCCGAGCACGTACGCGAGCGCTATGCGCGCACTTGATACCAAGGTTCTTGTCCGTTTGATCGTCAGGGACGATCCCCGTCAGACTGCCGTCGCGGAAAGCCACATCGAAGGAGGCGTATGGGCCTCCGTGCTCGCACTGGCGGAAGCTACCTGGGTGCTCGTCAGGGTTTACGGTCTGAGTGCGAACGACGTGGCCACCGCAATAGAAATGTTGCTGAATAACCGGAATTTGGTCCTGCAGGATTCCGAAACGATCGCAGCGGCGTTGCAGCTATTCCGCTCAAAACCATCTCTCGGCTTCTCCGATTGCGTGATGCTCGAACTGGCTCGCAAGGCAGGGCATCTTCCGCTGGGCACTTTTGACCGCAATCTAGGCAAAGTGGAGGGCGTCCAAAAACTGTAACTCAGACCCGTGCGAGCAGCAGTTGCTTCGCTTCTTCCAGCGTCTCCCCACCCTAGGCGTCAGTGAGGGCAACCAGCGCAACGTGGTGACGCACTTTTGTTTCCACATGGCCGGCCGACAGTAAGCCACAGCGTGCGCAGGGACCGCACACGTCTTCCGGGCATTGTCGCACCCTGCCGGCTTGACAACTGCTTTAGAACAACAACTTCAAGCTGAACTGCGTCTGCCGCGCGACGTTGCTGAGCCCACCGCTTCCCACCAGCGAGGTAATCTGGCCCGCGGTCGAGATCGGCACTCCCTGGTAACCGGTGGCAGCAGACCCTGCGCTGAACACGGTCGTCACCGGGTAGTTGAAATTGGGGTGATTGAACAGGTTGAACAGCTCGGCGCGGAACTGAAGGCTGAGCCGCTCCTTGATCCTGGTTTCCTTCATCACGCCCAAGTCGGTTTCGACGTATCCCGGCCCCACCAGGGCATTGCGTCCAAGGTCGCCAAGAGTGCCATAAGCGGAAGGGCTGAAGCACGCCGGGTTATACCATTGGTGAACGTTCTGACCGGCGTAGACATTGCAACCGGCTATGTAATTCGGCCGGGGTGTATCGAAGTTGTTGTTCAAATAGGGCTGGGTGCCTTCGCCCAGGGAGAACGGAACGCCGGTGTGCCAGGCCTCGATTCCAGTGATTTGCCAGCCTTCCACCAGACGATTGCCTTTGAACGGAAGTAGATATACCGCGTTGGCAGCGATGTTGTGGCGGAGGTCGAAGCTGCAGTTTCCTTTGTCCACGGCCCAATCGTGTGGGTTGGTATTGGCGGAGGTGACGTTGTTGCCGCCTAGGCCGGCATACGCAAACGAGCCGTCGATGCAGTGCGACCAGGTGTAGGAAAACTGGAACACAAGATCAGAGCTGAGCCTGTGACTGACACCTAGCTGCAAGGCGTTGTAGGCCGAATAGCTGCTGGTGTCCAGCATGTCCAACGAACCGAAGTTAGGATCAGGCGATGGATTGGCTACCAGGGCGCCGGTGGAGGTGGGGTGGACGAAAGTATATACGCCGTTGTTGATGGTTGGTACCGGCGCGTTGAAGTCATGGAAGGCCAGCAGATGAACGCCGCGAGTGCCCTGGTAACCGACCGTCAGCAGCGTGTTGCCAGGGAGCTGGCGCTGGATGCTCAGCGTGTATTGCAGGCTATACGGAGTGGTATGGATTCCGTAGTAGGTCCCGTTGGTGTTGCTCAGAAGAGGAGTACCGCCGCCGACGAAAGGCGTTGGCCAGTTCGGATCGCCGTTGGTGAAGACCTGATTCTCAGTCAAATACGGAGGATTGGTCAGATACGCGGACGAGAAAGTGTAGGTCTGGAACGTGTCATGGAAGATGCCGAAGCCAGCGCGAACGGCCGTTTTGTGATCGCCGAACACGTCCCACGCAAGACCGATCCTCGGATCGAAGTTTTTGTTGGATGGATTGCTCACGAACGCATGTGGCACGTTCTGAAATCCGGTTCCGAAGGGCGGCCCCACGGCGTTGAAGAAGTTATTGTGAACCTCGATGGGGTTGGACTCCCAGTCGTAGCGCAACCCGATATTCAGCGTGAGCCGGTTGTTCACTTTCCAGTCGTCCTCAATATACGGAGTGATCCGAATGTCGCGTTCGGCGCGGTTGGTGTCCGTCCCTCCGTTCGGCGCGCCGGTAAAGGATGCGGGAGTCCCGGCAAAGAAGTTCGGGATGCTGGTAAAGAGATAGAATCCGTTCCAATATGTATAGGCGTAAGGATTGAGCTGCTCGCGCCGGAAGGTGGCGCCCATGCTGATGGTGTGCGCTCCCCGGATCCATTTCAGGTCGTCTCGCTCGGTGAATTTATTTTGGATGTACTGGAATGGATTGATGAACGATGCGCCGATCGGCGTGAGGCCGATGGGCAGGCTGACGTAAACATCTTCTCTGGCCGGCGTGAAAATCTGGAGCGGGGCATGCTCGGTGGGCTGCGTTTCGTTGGTCACCGGTCGGGAGTACGAAACGTCGAACTCATTGACGAGCGTAGGCGAGAAAATGTGATGCTCGCCGATGGTCAGGAATTGATTGTGCGTCAGATCGTAGGTGGGCCAGAGCCCCAGGCCCGCATCGGTGGTCCGGGTTCCGAAATCCGCCTGATACCGGCCGAAAAGTGAGTCTTTTTCCGAGATATTGTAATCGATGCGCGCCACGCCGAAATCTTCCGGCGTGATCTGCGGGCCGACGAATTTGTATATGCCGACGTTGGCGTTGTCGGGCGCATTTGGAAGCGGATATAGCTGCAGCATGGCCAAAGACGCGGGATTCACGTTGTAGGGCGTGCCGTTATAGATCCCTTGGCGCAGCGTCAGGCTAGGAACAAAGTTGACGTACGTCGTATCCAGCACCTGCCGGATTCCTTCGTAATTGACGAAGAAGAACACTTTGTTCTTTTTGATCGGGCCGCCGAAAGTTCCACCGAATTGGTTCCGGCGGAAAGGAGGCGGAGAATGGCCGTCGAAGAAGCCGCGCGAATCGAGGTCGCTGTTGCGCAAGAACTCGTAAGCCGATCCGTGAAACTCGTTGGTACCCGATTTGGTCACGGCAATGATGGCCGCGCCATTGCCGCCGTACTGGGCGCCAAAAGTGCCCGTGACGGTTTGGAATTCGGCGATGCTGTCGATGCCCAGAGACGTGCCGGTGACATCGCCGCCGGCGTTCCGCTGCCACCAGTTCAGGACGTCTTCGCCATCCAAGGTGTTGGCATAACCTTCCGGCCGCGCCCCGGCGATCGAATACGCGTTGGCCACCGAGGTTAGTGCGGAGCTTCCGCCGGCGGGATATGTGGACACGCCGGGAGCCAGCAGAATCAGTTGCTCAAAATTCCGCCCGTTGAGCGGCAGTTCTCGCATTTGGGTCGAGTTCACCAGAGATGAAACCGCCGCTGTGGTGGTTTCGACTTGCGATGCCTCAGCGGATACATTCACCGTTTCGGTCGCCTGCCCGACGGACAACGGAAAATCGATGACAGCTGAGCTGCCGACGCTCAGGGTGATGCCGCTGCGAACCGAGTTTTGAAACCCCGGCTTGGAAACCTCGATTTGGTAAGAGCCGATCGGGAGATCGGGTACGGTGTACCGTCCTTGGTCGTCGGTTACGGTAGTCTGAGTAGCAGAAGTGCCGGTATTCTTGACGACTACCGATGCAGATGGAACGGCGGCGCCTGAGGCGTCGATGACACGTCCCGAGATGGATGCCGTCCCAGCCCCCTGCCCAAAAAGCTGCGTCGAGCCGATCGCCGCGAAAAACACAACGGCAACCGACAGAACAACACGGTTCTTTAAACTTGTCACGTGAATTCCCCTTGCCGGCGTCGAAGACACCACCCTAGCGTTCTAGGTAGCTTGTCGCAACATATCACCAGTTGTTACAAATGACCATGTTTGACGGGTGATAAGCCGGATCAGAATTGCTGATAATCGACGTCGGTTATCCGGCGTGAAGGGATGAGCGGCGCGAGGTTCGCTCAATGCGCCCAGATTGCGGATAGTTGGCGAGAGAGAGCCAGGAAGCTCCTTGCGGTGACGCTCCACGTCAAGTCCTTCCTCCCCGCCCCTCAACCACTTGCCTCTCTGCGCCACGCAAGCGGGTTCACCTCCGCTACCCTCAAGCCAAATCCCATGCCTCCCACGCGCCCGCCACCCATCCTGGCCCACTACCTGGGTGGCATGGCTCCAATTCCGCACACTTTCCGCGCGCATCTTCACCTACCCCTGTATGAAAACTCGGCGATTTATCCATTAATATCTTGCCCATGCAATCATTTACAGAAAATGCGCCAGTAAACACAAAAACACCCCTGATGCGTCCCCAACCTCAGGAAACGCACCAGAGGTGCTTTCAATCCAAATTAAATGACGCGCCGCGCTAGTTGGCCGACCCCGCCTTGCCCCACAGCCGCTGCGACGCGATCTTCGCCCCATCGGCCAGCGACTTCAGCTTCAGCCACGTGATGTCCGGATACACTGCGCCGAACCCGGCAAACGTGCCGAATCCGCAATCGGTGCCTGCAATCAGATGCTCACGCCCCACAATCTCGGCATACCGCACTATGCGCTGCGCCACCAGTTCGGGATGCTCCACGTAGTTGGTGTTCGATCCGATCACGCCCGGCACCAGTACCTTGTCCTGCGGCAGCTTGATGGTCTTCCACAGTTCCCACTCGTGCTCGTGCCGCGGGTTCGCACCCTCAATCAGCAGACACTCGGGCTTGGCCTTCAGCGCCACCGGCAGGATCTTGAATCCAGGAATGTCGCGCGTGTGCGGACCCTCATAGTTCCCCCAGCAAATGTGCAGGCGCGTCCGATTCGCCGGAACATTCGCCAGCGCGTGATTCAACGCCGCCACCTGCAACTCCGCGTTTTTCAGGAACTCGTCGTCATCCACGCCGCGAAACTTGATGTGCCGCCCCATCGCCAGATCCGGGCAATCCACCGAAAGGACCAACCCCGCGTTCACGATGGTCTCGTACTCGGTGCGCATCGCCTCCGCCAGCGCTTCCAGGTACGCTTCGTGCGTCGGATAAAACTCATTCGGCTGGAAAACCGCGATGGTGCCGGGCGACGCCGCAGTCATGAAGCCGTCCGTCACTTGCGCCTTCGACAGCGCATCCTTGAAGCGAGCAATGTCCTGGTGCAGCGGTTCCAGGCTTTTCACCTTGATCGGCCCTTTGCAAATCGGCCGGATATACTTTGGAGTGGCGCCCGACGCTGCGATCCTGTCCCGATACGCCGGATAATCGTCCAAATCCTGTGGCGTGGCGCGCGGCACTTGCCCCGGCTCGAAACCGGTCAGCCGATGGCGGATGTATGTCGCATAGCTGATTTTGCCCATTTCGCCGTCGCTGACGATGTCCACGCCCGCTTGCACCTGCTTGTTGACGGCATCGGCGACTGCGCTGCGTATCGTCGCATCGAATTTCTTCTCATCGATCACCTCACCACGATCTTGCGCAAACAAGAGATCGACCACTTCCTGCGGCCTGGGCAGGCTACCGACATGGGTCGTAAGTATGCGGTCGGTACTCTTCATCTTCGTGTGTTTCTCCCTTTATGTAAGCTTAGTGACTACAGTGAGTCCCGTACGAGCATATCACGTTGCAATGGAACGTTAATCTTAGAGACGCTCGCGGTTCCAATTGGCCAGAAACGATTCAGATGCAAGCTCTTCCAGCTGCGCGGCTTCCTCGTATTTCCACTCCTGGAGCCTGCGATCCCTCAGTTCTTCCAGCAGCCGGACCCGCCGCTTGGCCTCGCTGTACTTCTTTCGTTGCTTCGCCAGATCGCGTCCGCACCGCAGCAGTTGTTGCGCCAGATTTTCGGCATTCCGGCGCAGCCGCAGCCCGCAGGCCGTCAGCGTCCGCAAGTCGTCTCCCCGCAAGTCGGGCATGGTGCCCAGGGAGGAAATCAGCCTCGACCGCTCGGCGCTCACTTCCGCCAGCAGCGTCTGCAGGTGGAGCTGTTCTTGCACCAGCGCCTTCAGCTTGGCTTCTTCGCCGGTCAGTTCCACGCTGCGCCACCGCAGGACTTTTTCGAGTGAAAATCGAAAGGTCGCCACCGCTTATCCCAACGCCGTTGCCAGTTTCTGCAAACGTACCAGTGTTTCCGGCAGCGGGCAGAACGTGTGCGCATCCTGCCTGAGGAAGTCCAGAATCTCCGGCCGGCAGCGGATTGCCGCATCCAGCTTGGGATTGGTTCCCGCTACATACGCGCCCAGTTGGATCAGATCCTGCGAGTCGTGATACAGCGCCAGCGCTTCCCGCAGTTTCTGCAAATGCCCGCGCTGCTCCGGCGTCGCAATTTTGGAGGTAAGCCTGCTTATGGATTGCCGAATGTCGAGCGCGGGATAGTGTCCCGCCACCGCCAGTTCGCGCGACAGAATAAAATGGCCGTCCAATATACCGCGCACCGCGTCGCAGATGGGTTCGTTGAAATCGTCGCCTTCCACCAACACAGTGAAGAATCCCGTGATGGAACCCTTTTTGAAATGTCCCGAGCGCTCGAAGACCTTAGGCAACAACGCGAATACCGACGGCGTGTAGCCTTTCTGGCTGGGCGGCTCTCCCGCAGCCAGGCCAATCTCGCGTTGCGCCATCGCCAGGCGAGTGACCGAATCCACCACCAGCAGAACATTCTTGCCTTGATCGCGAAAGTACTCTGCCACGGCCAGTGCCACGAAGCAGGCTCGAATCCGCAAGGGAGCCGGCCGATCCGAAGTGGCCACCACAACCACCGAGCGGCTGCGGCCTTCCGGTCCCAGCTCGTTTTCCAGAAACGCCCGCACTTCACGATTGCGTTCGCCCACCAGCGCGATTACGGTCACGTCCGCATCGTTGTGCCGAGACATCGCGCCCAGCAAAGTGCTTTTGCCGACGCCGCTGCCTCCGAAGATGCCGACGCGCTGTCCTTTGCCGCAAGGCAACAGGCCATCGATGGCGCGTATACCCGTGACCAGCGGCTCCACGATATGTTCGCGATCTAGAGGTTGGGGAGGAGCAGTGTATAAAGGATACGCAGTGGCCGCTCGCAACGGTGGACCGTCGTCCATCGGCCGTCCGAATCCATCCAGCACCCGGCCCAGCAAGCCCGGTCCTACTCGCAGCAATGCGTCATCGCGCCGGGCAATCACGCGATCGCCGGGCTGCAGGCCGTCCGTCTCTTCCAACGGCATCGACAGTACGCGATCGTTGCGGAATCCGATTACCTGCGAGCGAATAGAGCGGCCGGAAGACGCGCGCACTTCCACGAAATCGCCGATGGACACCACCGGTCCGCGCGAGGCAATGAGCAGCCCCACCATCTCCGTCACTTCGCCGATCCACGGCAGCACTTCCATGCCGGGAACCTGCGGGACTAATTCGCGAATGGATGAACTAGGCGGCGCCACGTTAGCGCTCCAACTTGTCGATCAGTCCGCGTTCGATCTCACGCAGCTGCGTTTCTACCGACGCGTCCAGGATGCCTTGCGCTGTTTCGAAGAAAACTTCCGTGGGCTTGAGGTTCGGATCGGCTGTCAACGTCAGATTCTTTGGCGCGCCGGCTTGCTCCAGCAGTTTACGAACCAGTGCTTCCAGTGTCGGATGCATGCGTACGCGGTTGATTTCGCGCGATTGCAATTTCGAAAACGCGGCCTGGATCAGCCCCGCCAACGCGTCCGGATCCACGGCCACTTCGCGGTGAATCACGCGCGCTGCAATCGAGGTCGAAAGATGCACCAGGTCCTGGATGGTTTCCTCGCGAATACTCTCCCGCAGCCGCGCCAGGGTGTTCAGCGTATCCGCCAGGCCTTGCACCGCGGGCCGAAACTGCTCCTCGGCCTGCTGTCGTCCGGCCGCCAAACCTTCCGCGTAAGCTTCACGCCGCGCTTGATCCAGTTTGCGCGCCGCTTCGCGCTCCGCATCGCCGTGGCTGTTTCTTCGCGGATCGCTTACCGAAGCCACCATGCGCCACAACATAGGGGTGGCTGCGGAAATCTGCTCGCCTCCGGGAACTTCGGTTCCCAGAATTTTAGACGACATATTCTGCGCCGCCGCCTCCCTTTAGGCTCAGCGTGCCTTCGCTCTCCAATTGCCGGACCACTGCCAGGATCTGTTGCTGCGCCACTTCCACGTCGCGGATACGTACGGGTCCCGCAGCTTCCATGTCCTCGCGCAGCATCTCTGCGCCGCGCTGCGACATGCATTGCAGAAATTGATTCTTCAACTGGTCGCTGGTGCCCTTCAGCGCCACCACCAATAGTTTGCGATCGATTTTGCCCACCACTTCCTTCATCGCCATGGTGTCGATCAGCAGCAGGTCGTCGAAGGTGAACATGAAATGGCGAATCGCATCCACCAGCGGCTGCTCGTCCTGCATGTTACTCAGGATCTCGTCGCTCATGGTGCCTTCCATGCGGTTCAGGATTTCGGCCACCGAGCGCGGACCTCCGCGCAGCTCCATCTTCACCTCGCCCAGCGTTTTCAGCTTTTCGCTGATGACGATGGAGATCCGAGCCACAACATCGGGTGAAACGCGGTCCAACTGGGCGATGCGCAGCGTTACGTCGGAACGCAAGGGAAGCGGAAGATTGGCCAGCAGTAACGCGGCTTGCGAAGGGGAGAGATGCGAAAGAATGAGCGCGATGGTTTGCGGATGCTCGCTTTCGATGAAACGGCTCAATTGATTCGGATCGGCCTTCTGCAAGGACTCCATGTTTTTGTTGAACCGCGCTCCGATCCTCGGAAGATGGTCCGCGATGCGCTTGGCGCCCTCCGGGCCAAATGCGTTCGAGAGCACTCGTTTGGCGTAATCGAAGCCGCCGCGGCCGCCGTTCTGTCTGGTCAGTTGGCAAAACTCTTCCAGAACGGATTCGGTTTGGCTGGGTGTAACCTTATCCAACCGCGCGATGGCCTTGCCCACCGCCTTAGCCTCGTCGTCGTTCAGTTGCTTCATTACTTCGCCGCTGATCTTGTCCCCCAGCGCCACCAGAAGTATGGCGGCCTTTTGCGGACCCGTGATTTTTGTCGAAGCGCTTTCTGTTCCCGGCATGGTCTAGTTTGCTTCCTCTTCGGCGAGCCAACCTCGCAGAATATTGGCCCAGGCTTCTGGATTGTTTCGGCTGTTCTCCTGGAGTTGAGTGAGCAGCACTTCCGTTCGGGAGGGCATCAGAGCCGGCAAACGGGAAGGTTCGGCGATCGCGGCCGCTCCAATTGGTCCTCCTGGCGGCAAGCCGGCGTAGGTGTCCACTGCCGGCAAAGCCTCGCGGGTCTCCATGCTTACACCCTGTTTGCGGCCGCGCGTGAGCGCGAAGACCACCAGGCCGATCACCAATACCACGCCTCCCACCGATCCCCACAGCACGGCCGGCTTCTTCTTTAGGGTTTCGATGGAGAAAACTTCGTCCGATTTCTTCTGAGCGCCCGGCGCGCCCAGCGATCCGGGATCGAGGTTCATGCTGTTGTCAAACGGAAGCGCCTCTACAGTGAGCTGATCTCCCCGGGTGGTGTCCAAGCCAACCAAGGTTCCCACCAGCGTTTGAATGGCCTTCAACTTCTCGGGGTCGGGAGGAATCACCACGCGATGGGCCTGCGCCCCTTGTCCTTCCATCTTGGATCCCTGATCCACCAGCACCGCGATCGACAACCGTTTCACCGTCCCTTGGGGAAGCTTCAGATGTTTGGTAATGCGGCTGGATTGGTACGTGATGGTCTCAGATCGCCGGTTGGTAGAGGTAGTGTTGCCGCCCGTGCGCGGAGGAGTTTGCGCCGCACCGGGCGCGCCCGGCGCGCCTGCGGCTTGGCCGGGCTGTCCCGGCTGCGCTGGCTGCGTGCCACCTGCTAGCGTGGGAGCGGGCGTCTGCGGTGCTGCGTTCGATGCCACGGATTGCTGCGGGGGCAGGTTCGCGGCCGTGCCCGGAGCGGCGGAGCTGACGCGCGTGGTTCCGCTCGAATCTTCCGTTTTTTGCGAACTCAACATAACGGATTTGGCTGGGTCGAAGGTTTCTTCGCTCTGTTCGCCGCTGGTCATGTCGATATCGGCCGACACGCCGGTGCGAAACTTGTCCGGACCCAGCAACGGCTCGAGCGTGCTGTTGATCTTCGCGGCCACGTCGTGTTCGATGGCTTGCCGGTACTCGAGTCCCGCTTCGGTGATCTGCGTGCCATCCGTGAGGCCTTCGTGCCTCGGCCGGCTCAGCAGATTTCCGCTCATATCGACCACGGAAACGGCCTCGGGCGACAGGCCTTCCACCGCGCTCGAAACCAGATTGGTGACTGCAACCACGTTGGCCGAGGACAACCGCGTCCCGGGACGCAGACCAACCAGCACGCTGGCCTTAGCGGGCTCCCGCGCGTCGGTGAATACGGAATCCTTGGGCAGCGTCACGTGAACGCGCGCCTGTTGCACGTCCGAGATCGCCATGATCGATCTTTCCAACTCGCCTTCCAGTGCGCGCCGGTAGTTCACATGTTCGGCGAAATCGGTGATCCCGAAATTTGTTTTGTCGAAGATCTCGAATCCGATGCGTCCGGTCTTGGGCAGCCCCAGCCCGGCCATTTCCAGGCGCAGTTCGGGGACTTTGTCCTCCGGCGCCAGCAGCTCGGTTCCATTGTTGGTGATTCTGTAGTCCACTCCGCCTTCATGCATCTTCTGCACGATGGCGTTGGCGTCTTCAGGCGCCAATCCGGTATAGAGGGGGCGCATTCCACTTTCGCGTTCCCAGTGCGAGAATCCCATCACGCCCGCCACTACCGCGATCGCCACGATGGCGATGGTCGCAAGCTGGCGTGGGGTGAGCGCTCCGAGGAGTTTCTTGGCTTGATCCATTTTCTTTGGCTAGAGGGCAACAGGCTTGCAGGGGTTCAAGCGTCAGACCTGCATCCGCATGATTTCCTGGTAGGCCGATACGGCCTTGTTCCTTACTTGCAGGAACAGATTGAACTGCAGGTCCGCGCGTTGCGCCGCCAGCGCAACCGAATGCAGCTCTTCATCGCCTCCGCTCAAGAAATTCTGGGCCGCTTGCTGGGCTTGCGTCTGGGATTGTTCGACGTTTCCAATCATTCCTTCAAGCATCGATTGAAACGCGCCCGTACCGCCGGCCGCACTGGATGCATCCACCGGCGCCGCTGGCGGCACCGCGATCATCGAAACTGGAGTAATAGGAGACATGTTTTATCAGGCCTGAAATTAACGGAAGAGATCCAGAGATTTGTTAATCATGTCTTTCACCGCCGAGATGGCTGCGACATTGGCTTCATAACCACGCGAGGCGCCCATCAGATCCACCATGTCTTCTGCCGGATTAATCTTTGGGTACGCCACGTAGCCGTCTTTGTCGGCATCCGGATGCCCGGGCTGGTAACGCATTTCGGGAGCGCTGTCGTCGACGGCGATTTCACTCACCACCACCCCAGAAAGAGCCGGGCCCAGCGCCGAGTCGAGTTGGGAAGAGAAGGACCCTGCGGAACTATCCTCGGTGAACACCACGTCTTTTCTGCGATACGGGCCGCCTTCGGGGGTACGCGTGGTTTCCGAGTTGGCGAGGTTTTCCACCAGCACTTCCGTGCGCGCGCGCTGCGCCGACATTCCGGATGCACTGACCGACAGGCTGGAGAAGAGGCTCACGAGGTTTTGCCTCCCTCTTGGATTGCGGTGCGGATGGTGTTGATTTCCGAGTGGGCCAACTGGGAAGCGACGCTAAAGCGCAGGGCATTCTCGGCCAGCAGGCGCGCTTCGCGGTCCATATCCACGTTGTTGCCGTCGTTTTTGTTTTTGAGACCGGAGACTTCGATCACGTTGGGTTTGGCGCCCGACAGCTGGCTTTGGAGCTCGCTTTCAAAGTCGATGTCTTTGGTCTGGTACCCGGGCGTGTCGGCATTGGCGATGTTGGAGGCCACCAATTTCTGGCGGGCGCTCACCAGATTCATGAATTGCTCGATGCCCGCACCGACATTGTCCAGCATGAAGAAATTTGGGAAGCAATCGGGATGCCATGAGCCCGGCAGCGTTTTTCAGGGACTTATCGGGCGCTGTGTTTTGACTGGTGTTTCAAACCCGACGCTGGAGCGTTGAGATTTCGACGCTCCGAATCAGGGTTGCGCGTCGAGAGTGGAGGTTTGGAGGTAGAGCGCGCGGGCCGTCAGGCGGCGGTTGGCTCTTTGGACATATGCCAGATGTTGAGCTGTCATGGCTTGCTGCATCAGCGTCATATCGCGGACCCAGGCGAGGAGCTCTCGGGACTGCTGGGGAAGGGACGATGCGGCGCGTCCCTGGGGAGACAATCGTGTCCAGTATTGGCGCAATGCCTCAGTGTACTCCGCCGCCAGGCGCTCGGCCTTTTCATGCTTGCCGGCCAGCACCGCGGCACGCAACTCGCAGGCGAGTTTATCCGACTGTTGAAGCATTCGCGTTATTGCTCGTATCGGCCTGGAACAGTCCCTGCAGGAAGTTGGTTTGGTTCTGTAGCGACGCGATGAGCGCGTTGGCCTGCGCCATCTGCGCCTGCAAGTTGGTCTGCATCAGGGTAAGTTGCGCCTGATCGTTGGTGATCTCAGTCTGATCCTGCGTGTTTTGGTTTTGCAACGACTGGGTTTCCGTGGCGACTGCGCCGCTGATGGGGTCCGTGATGCTGTTCAGCGTATTGTTGGCGTATTGCAGGAAGCCGCCGGTGTTGGGGTCCCCCAGAAATGTGAGGGCATCGTTGATTTGGGATTGACTCAATCCGGACAATGTGGATGAGTTGAAAGTCAGCGTGCCTTGCTGGGTAAACTCCACGCCGAGCTGCGCTAAAGAGGTGATGGAGCCGCTCGATCCGGAGTAGGTGATCATTTGCGTCAGCGCCTGCTCCATGTCGAGCACGCTGCTATCTCCCACCAGCGCGCCGCCGTTCTGGCCGACATTTTTCTGCACTTCGGCAAAGGCCGAGTTGTAGGCGCTGACGAAGGAAGAAAGCTCGCTGGATACCGAGCCCAGGCTGGAGGAAACCGTGACGGTGGTGGTGCCTTGTTTCTCCAGAGTGACGTTGAGGCCGGGCGCGACGGTAACCGTCGGCGAATTGGTGGTGATACCGAGCGGCGGCTGGCCGTCCACGGTGTAGGAGGCGCTGGTGCCCGTGTTCAGCGAGGTGAGCAGATTGCTGGTGCCATCGTTGAGTTGAAGCGCGACAGCTCCCAAAGCTGTGCTCTGGAGACTGAGCTGATAATTGGGGGCCGTTGGACTGCCAATGTTAATGACCACGGCCTGCACCGGAGCGCCGCTGGAATTGATGGCGGTCGCCAAGGCGTTAAGGTTCTGCGCCGAAATGTTGTAGTTGGTGGTGCCGACGGTGAGGGTGAATGAAGCGCTGGAACTGATGTTCTGGCTGGTGGGATCCGTCACCGCGGTGGCGGAGTTGCTCATCGCACTGGAAGCGGAACCCGCATTGAGAACGTCGACGGTATAGGTGCCCGGCAGAGCGCTGCCGGTAACGTTGGCCGTAACGATAGTCTGGTCACCCACCGCGGCTTGCAGTGCATTGCTACCGGTCCCGGAAGTGATGGCTTGGAGGGAAGTTTGCAAGCTGTTAAAAAGGCCGCCCAGCGTGCTGAGCTCGCTGGTCTCGCCGCTAATTGTAGACTGATCGGCTTGCAGAGCTTGCATGGGGAGCGAGGCGATCTGCAGTGCCCGGGTCACCGAGGCTTGCAGGTCCGACGCAAAGGTGCTGGTTCCCGTAGTGCTGGTCTGGGGTGCAGCGAGGGCTGCGGCGGTCGACGTTAATGAATTGACCGAGCTCGTGCTCATGGAGACTACTCCTCCAGCCAAGTACTAAACTGGGCCGTTATCGCTTTACCATCGGCCCAGTTCGACTGGAACATTAACGTTTTCTCTACTGCAGGAGTTTCAGGATCGCCTGCGGCATGGAGTTGGCCTGTGCCAGAGCGGCGATGGACGATTGCTGCAGGGTCTGAGCCTTCGCCAGGTTCGATGCCTCGGCGGCGATGTTGGCGTCCTTAATGGACGATTCCGAGGCCGTTAAGTTCGTGATTTGGGAATTGGCGAGCGTGGTGGCGTAATTGAGCAGGTTCTCGCCCGCGCCGACCGCGCCCTGAACCGAACCAAGATCGCTGATTGCGGTCTGGACCGCCGCCAGTGCCGCGGTGGCATCAGGCGCGGAACTTACGTCCGAAGTGCCTATGCCGAGCCCTGTGGCGTCGACGCCAGTGACCGTGACACCGCCGGCGCCGCCATTGGTCAAGTCGACGGTGACCTGGGCATCGTTCGCGTTACCGGTGTCGCCGCCGCCGATGAAGATGTTGAGAGCAGTCGTATTGTACTGTGACGAACCGATGGTTCCGGTGTTCGACGTGGTTCCGCCCGACGCCAAGCCGATGTTGCCGGCCTGACGCGTAATTTCACCCAACACCGACTGGAACTCGTTGTTCAACGTGGTTCGGCTACCTTCGAAAGTTCCGCTAGCCGATTCGGTGGCCAGGGTTTGCAAGCGGTCCAGAAGATTGGAAATGTTGCTCAGACCGCCATCGATAATCTGCAGCGTGCTGGTTCCGTTGGCGGCGTTGATGACGCCCTGCTGCAGTTCGGCGACGTTGGCCTGCAATTGGTTGGCAACGGCGAGACCGGCGGCATCGTCTCCCGCGTTATTGATACGATAGCCGGACGTCAATTGCTGAATCGTGTTGCTCTCAAAATTGTTGTTCTGATTCAGTTGTTCTTGCGCAAACAGCGACGTGACGTTAGTTTGAAGTGAAATCATAATTTATCCTCTTTCGCTTTGATCGGCTCCCGCCGAAGTCACGCCTTGCTCAGCGTGCAGTAGTCTTTTCGATGATCCAGAGCGCTTTTTCACGTTTTTTGACATTTTTTTTGCATGCCGGCCAAAGCTGTCGAAAGATCGACGCACGGCGAGGGCAGGGGAGGTCATCATTTCTGAACCACGGCCTTCGCGGCCTCGGTACGCTCGATCTTCAGGCTGTTGAGGATCACGACATCCACGCGACGATTGCGTCCGCGGCCCTCCGGCGTCTCGTTGGTATCGATGGGGACAGTATCGGCGCGGCCAACTACGGAGAAGCGTTGCCGGTTCAGTTGGAAGGTGCCGCAAAAGGCTTCCAGCACCGCAATGGCGCGGGCGCAGGACAGCTCCCAATTGCTCTTGAAGCGTGCGTTATGGATAGGGATAGAGTCGGTGTGTCCTTCGAGCTGGATGGAATTGGGAAGGGTGGCGATAAGCTCGGCGAGCTTCTTCATAGTGGGCAGGTTGGACTGATCCAAAACGTCGGTACCCGAGGAAAAGAAGGCGGAATCGCGTAAACTGATCACCAGGCCGCGCGGCTCCATCCGGACCTCGAGCCTGCCTTCCCGGATTTCTTTTTCCAGCTCCTTGTTCAGGCGCTCGAGCGACGGCATCAACTCGATCACCGTTTCCGGAGGAGCGTCTTTGAGGGCCCGCTGCGCGCCTCCCGGACCTTTCATCATGGCGTTGCCTTGCCCTCTGTCGTCCACCGTGCCGCCCAGAACCTTGGCCACCGCCGCCGGAACGCTGATGGAGGTTCCGTTGTCCAGCGCCTTTTGGACGGCTTGGGAAACTTGCTTGGCGCGCGCCTTGTCGGTCTGCGAGGACGCGAACATCACGACAAAAAAGGCAAACAGGAGGGTGATGAAATCGGCGTACGACACCAGCCAGCGTTCGTGATTTTCGGGCTCTGGTGCGTGTTTCTTGGGCATGGCGCGGGTCTATCTTGCGTCCCTATCCTTGTACCGCGGCGGTCCGCGCAGCTCGCGGAGCTTTGGCCTTCTCGGGCGCTTCGGCTTCACCCTCGGCGAAGGCGTCCAGCTTGATGCGAATTAATTTGGGGTTGAGCCCTTCCACGATGCTGCACACGCCTTCCAGCATGAGTTCTTTGATATGCAGCGTTTCATGCAAGCGCGCTTTGATCTTGTTGGCGGCCGGCAGGAAAAACAGGTTCGCGGACGCGACGCCGTACACCGTGGCCACAAATGCGACCGCGATTCCGCGGCCCACCTCTTCGATATTTTCCAGATGTTTCATCACCTGGATCAGACCGAGCACCGCTCCGATGATGCCGATGGTTGGGGCATAGCCGCCGGCGCATTCGTAAACCTTGGCGATGGACTCGCCGCTGCGCTGCTGCAGATCCAGATCCAGCTCCATCATCTTGCGCAGTTCCTGCAAATCGGTTCCATCCACGCTCAACGAAATGGCCTTGCGGAGAAACGGGTCTGAGATTCTTTCCAGATCCGACTCCAAGGAGATGATGCTGTTCTTGCGCGCCTTGGTGGCGTAGGAGATGATCTCCTCGATTACCTGCTGGGGCTCTTCCCCTCTTTCGAAGAAAACGGTTCCCAGGTACTTCGCGGCGCGGATCAAGGTTTTGAGCGGCGTGGTTACCATCACCGCCCCAATGGTGCCGCCCAGCACGATCATCAGCGCGGTGATCTGGGTGATGTCGGTCAGCTTGCCGCCCTCGATCAGCAGGCCGCCCAGAATGCCGCCGGCGGCCAGCAGCAACCCCCCGAGAGTTGCTATATCCGGCCGGCTGGATGACTTCTTGCGCTCAGCGTTGTTTGCCATGCGCCTCCTCTACTTCACCCACGAGGCGGCCGGTTTCTGATCGGGGTCCACGTGCTCCGAGGTGTCGCTGATCTTGAGAGGACAGCGAGTTGAAGTGAGAAGCGCTCTCCGAAACTGGACGACCTTGTCCACTACTTCTTCCGCGGATTCGAGAACCATGAATTTCTGACCGGTGGTGAGGGCCACGACGGTATCGGGGGTGACCTCGACGTGCTCAATCAGGTCGGCATTCACAATGAGCGGAACGTGGTTCAACCGGGTGAGCTTGATCATAAAGTGCTCCGCCGAAGCCGGAATTCAGAAGCCAGAATTCAGAATGAAAACCTACGACCGGCCACGGTTCGTTGGTATATCGACCCTTCTGGCCAAAGATTTACGATTTTATGGACGGATTCAGTGAGTTAAGTCCAGCTAGGTAAAGTGTTTGCCGGAGGCAGCCGATTGTAGGATTTACGGTGTAGCCTCTCCATCCAACATGGAATCGAACTGGACCAAGGCCGAGTTTCGGGTCAACAACAAATTGCAGGGAGTGCCGGGAGAGCTGGTGCGCCTGGCGAACGATACGCTCGCCCGGGAGCTAACCATCAGTCTTTCCGCTTTCCTGCGGACGTCGGTGACGGCAACCCATACCAGCGGTGGAGAGATCTCCTTCGGGGAGTTTCCCGTAGCCGACAAGCGGGCGTGTTTCGGGCTGGCGCTGGTGCGTCCGGACGACCGCAAGCTGGTCCTCATAGTGGAATACTCGGTGCTCCTGCCCTTGGTGGGCGTGGCACTGGGCGCGAAAGCGGGCTCCTTCGGCGCGGTGGACCGCAAGCCCACCGAGATCGAATTACAAGTAGTCCGGCTGTTGTACCGCATGATCCTTTCGGACGCGTACCGTTCCTGGGCAACCCTGATGGAGACGCCGCTGGAGACGGTCACGTTGGAGTTTGAGCCTGTTCCGTCGCGCATTCTACCGGCTACCGAGCCCGTGTTTGCAGCCCATTTCGATCTGGTGGCTGGAGACCAGGTGGGACAGCTCACCCTGCTGGCGCCGCCCGATTTGTTCACCACCGTGATGGCGGCGGAAGAGCCCGTTCCCGTGGAGACGCCAGAAACCACCGTTTCGGTGGAGGCCACTTTAGAACTGCTGCTGGGCGGCCAAGTGGCGATGCAGGTCTGGCTGGATGGGTCCGAGATGCGCCTGGGCGATCTGTTGCGGCTGTGCAAAGGGCAGATCGTGAGGCTGGACCATCCTGTGGAACGAAGGGCAGTTTGCACCCTGAATGGCGTTTCCAGTTTCAGCGGGCAAATTGTGAGCACAGGCCAGCGGCGGGCATTCCAGGTAGAAGACTTCATTCGTTAATTTCACGGGGCGCAGGGTTTGTTTCACCAGACGAAGCCGCTCTGGCCAGATGCTCCAGCAGGCGAACCGCGCCCAGGTGCTGGCCACGGCTGTGCCCAAGCGATTCTACGGCGCCAGACAGCACTTCCAGTCTTTCCATTTCAAAAGTGCTGGCGATTTCCGGGGCGCTGGCGTGGGGAATCTGAGCGGCCAGGGATCGAGCGCGTTCCAACTCCTGCCTGAGGCCGGCACTTTCACCGTTGCGCCAGGCCATCAGGATTCTGCCCGCCACTTGCGTTACGCCTTCCCTCTGAACCTGCGTGGACTGTGCCATGGTAGCCGTATCGAGGATCGGCGGCCTAGATTGAAAGAAAACTTACCGAGAAAAAGTACTTAGGCGGAAGGTAGTAAGCAAAGAAAAACGGCGGCGGGGGTCAAACTGCACCCTCCCGCCGCCGTGTTGGAACCAGGCTTTAGCCTTTTGGGGCTAATTGACCGGAGCCTGATTGTTGAATTGCCATTGTTACACCGGCCTGGCTGCTTACCCTGCCCGCCGCGACCAGAACCTTGGCGGAGCCGGGTCTGAGTGAGACCTTGGCTCGGCACAGCGGCGGGGGTCAAACTGCACCCTCCCGCCGCTATGCGCTCGCTGGCCGAAGCCTAGTTCTTAACCGACATTGTTACACCGGTCTGGGCGAGCACCCCGTTCACTGTTACTACAACCGGAAGGTTGACCGGTGTGGTGCTGGTGGTGGCTTTGGGAACGGTGACATTAATCTGATAAAGCCCGGTCACCGAACCGGATACCCAACCATCGTAGAGGACGGTAGCAGGAACGCCGCCGATGGTAACGGTGACGTAGCTTTTGGTGGTGAAGCAAGGAGGCAAGTTGCCCGTGCCCCAATCGCTGGCTAAGAGCACCGCGCCGTCGGCGGTAGCGGGGCTAGTGAGATCCGCGGCAGTGACGTAGCCGGCCACCGAGAAACACGAGGTGGGGAACGTACCCGCCTTGGTGGAGGTGACACTCGCGGATGTGCTGTTCGGGACGCCCAGACCGCTGGCGTAGATCAGGACTGAGCCAGCGACTTTGTCACCGATTATTGCCGGATTGGCGGCTGAATTCACCGAATAGTTAGACAGCAGGATCGCGCCCTGTCCTTGACCATTCGAGGTGGTGGTAAAGATACCCGGATTTGCAGCCACCCCGTTCACCTCATAGAGGACGTTGGTATTGCTGAGAACGCTGTTGTAGCTGACAACCACTTGCATGGGATTGTCGGCCGCGACAACAGTGGACGGAACCAGCGCGTTGATCTGGGTGTTGTTGGCGAAGAGGATGAAGGCGTCGCCGACCAATGTGACGCCATCGCTCTTATAGAAGGTAACCGTCAGCGGGTGGCCGGCGGCCGGGGCGGTAAGCGTAGTGGGATAGCGCGAGGAGACTACCGGGGCTACCACTGGACTTACGCAGGTTGGGCAGAAGTTGTTGCCGAAAATGGTGACCAGCTCGTAAGGCGCCACGTTCGGCTTGTTGCCGGACACGGGTTCCGTCAATGCCGCAGCGTCCGATACCGAGTAGATTATCGGATTGGCGGTGACGTAGAGAAGTGCAGTTACCGTGGTGCCGCCGTTGGTGATGCTGATGGTAACGTTTTGGCCAGCAGTATTGAGGATGCTAGCGGGGGTGGCGTCTTGCCAGGGAATCGAGAGAATCATCGTGGTAGGGTTCACCACGGTTACCGAACCAGTGGGGCCACCTCCCGCCGCGGTAATTCCCGTGAGGGCGGTTGCCGTGACGGCGCCATAGGCTATCTTAACCGTTGTCGCCGTGGTGAAGCCTTGTAAAACCGTGCCAAAGCCGGTCCCTGTAACCACTACCGTAAGGGCGCCGCTGCCCAGTGCTGGCGTTTCTTGCGGGAAGATGCTGGTGACGGTGGGATTCGGCTCGCCGACAGTGAGGGCGATATTAATGACATACGTTGTGGACGCGTAGCTAATGGTCACAGTCCCGGTAAGAGGCGTCGCTGAGACTTTCGAGTTCAGCAGAGCATCCGACGCGAAGGTGATCGTGAGCCCGGTTCCGTAGTTGTATGCGATGCCGCTCGCGGTGCTGAGTTTTATCCAGTCCTCCGGCGAACCTCCAGCCACGGCTGACACCGCGGTAAAGGATATCGGATAGGAGCTCGAGAGGAGCGTCAAATTTATCGTTGGAAGAGCCGAACCATATACCCACGTAATGGGCACTGTTCCGCCGCTCGCCACTGCGGTACCGCCGTTCGTCACCGATAAAGCTGCAGCGCTGGCGCTGGTGACCGTTAGAGTGACCGGCACAACCAGATCCTGATAGCCATTGACCTTGAAGTGAACAAAGGCGCTGTATGCGCCCACGCCCAAGGACGAGGCGGCCGCGCTGGCCACGAAGTTCAGCGACAGGCCAGGCGAAGGCACGGCCGTGTCGGCCAGATCCGTGGCCGTACCGGCCGAATTGAGAATGGACAGCCAAAACGGCACCGTGGTTGGATCGACGACGAAAGGATCTGAGCCGTTTGCTGAGGGGACTGTTAATGCCACTGACTGTTCCTGGCCGGCGCTGCTTGGCAGGGCAAAAGAAATAGATACGGAGGCCGGCGCTGCGGTGAGCGGCGATCCCGGTATAGTTTGAGCTTGCACGAAGCCCGCACACAGGAGGAGCGCGGACGCGGCGAGGGAAATCTTGTTCGGAGAAACTTTAAACATGAACTAAATCCTTTCCAAAATCTTGTGTACGGCTTCGATACCCTCGCTGCTATTGACCACCCGCTTGGGTACGTCCTTCTATCGCCCTTTCAATGCATAGATTGAACATTTTTTTACGTTTCGCCCGCAAAATAGGACGGGTAGCAGGAGCGTACGGGGGGAGTAAGCCGGCGCATGTGGGGGGACCGCTTCCTTCGGTCGCGGATCGGTAAGCGCTCGCCGATAGACAAGTGTTCGCAAGTGGGCTAGCCAATCGGCAGATAGTCGAACAGAGTAGAGGTTGGCTTGTGGGCCTGGGCCGACAGGGCGGCATCCAAGGCGGTAGAGGCTTGAGTGACCTGGACCGCGAGCGTGGCGGTGTTGGCGTCTTCCAGGCCGCTGAGCTGAGTCTGATCCTGGGTTTGAAACTTCTGTGCCAGATCGAGAGCCGAGGAGACGTTGTTCTCCGCCGCGCCATAGAAGCCGGTCTGGTTGTTCACGTAGTCGCTCGCCGTTTGGAGAGCGCCGACGGCTTGCGTAATATTGGCGGAGTTTCCGCTCTGCAGGGCCTGCGCTAAATTGTTGAGCGCGGCGAAGGCGTTGTTCGCTGTGGGGTTGCCAGCGGAGTCCTGCTGATCGAAAAGATCTTGCGCGGTCATGGAGACTTGGAAAGTGACGCCTGTTGGGCCGGCAATCTGCAGCGTGGCCTGTTGCGGTGTTACCAATTGATCCACGCCGGTAGGACTGGAGGTGTCCACTTTATAAGGCGGCGAGCTGCTGGCGTCGCCGCTAAACACGTATACTCCGCCCACGTCGGTGTTGCTGATAGCGACCAACTGCGCCTGGAGGGATTGAATTTGCGTCGCCAAAGTTTGCTGGGTAGTCAGAGAGGTGCTGGTGCTAGCGCCTTGAGTTCCCACTGAAACGGCTTGATTGAGCAATTCGATGGCGCTCTGGACGGCGCCGGCCGCGGTCTGGACCTGGCCCTGTATCGTAGTCAGGTTCTGAGCCGTTTGATTGGCTTGGCCGAGCTCGGAGCGGGTAACAAAGATATCTTGAATGGATTGCGGAGCGTCTGAGGCCTGGTTGACGCTCAAGCCGCTGGAGAGCTGTTCGTCGGCCTGGCTCAAGTTGTTCTGAAGAACGTTCAACGACGCCAGGAATTGTTCGTTGGAAGCACTGAGGCCGCTGATCATCTAGTTTCCTCCATCACTGCTGAAGCTCGTCACTGAACCTTGCTCACTGAACCATGGTCATGAGCGATTGCGTAAGTTGGTCGATCACCGTCACAACCTTGCTGGCTGCCTGATAGGAACTTTGAAGCTGCACCAACCGGATGGCTTCTTCGTCCAGAGACACACCGGAAACCTGCTGCTGCAGACTCTTGGCTTGCGCCACCAGCTGAGATTGCGAGGTGGCGGCGTTATTGGCGTTGTTGGCGGCGTTGCCCACCGCGGAGGTGAGCGAACTGAAATATTGCGTGAATCCTTGACCGTCGACGGGGCCGGGGCTGGTGGAATCCAGGGAAGCCAAAGTGAGCGCGGCGCCGTTGGCCACCGGGGGCGGTCCGACATCGGCGGCGGCCAGCTGGCTGCCGGTGATGGTGGAGCTTACGGCTAAAGTCCCCGCGATACCTGCGGGCGCAGCGGCGTTGTAAGTGAAGAGCGGGCTGCCGGGCTGAGAGGGCGGCGTGGTGGTGGTGGAACCCTGCGCCAGAACATTATTGACGCTGTCCGCCAAGCCCTGCGCCAGGGTGTTCAAACCGCCCACCTGCTGACCGCCGCCAATGAGCGAGGGGAGCAGGGTATTTCGAACGCTGAGCAGTCCGGCCAAGCTGCCCGAGGTGATCTGGCCGGTAATGTCGTTGCCGTTGCTGTCTTCGATGCTGATGTTTGGGGCGGCGCCGGGATTTCCGCTGTTCGACGCCGTATTGTTTACGGCTTGGATGGCGTTCACTTGGACGCCTTCCACCAGAGTAGTCTGGCCTCCGAGCAGCACCGTCACCATGCCTCCGATGCCCTTAATCACCTGGACGTTCGCCAAGCTGGAAAGATTTTCGAGCGTGTTTTCCAATTGAGCGCTCAATCCGGCGTTAGGCTGTGGTTGCTCGGAGATCTGCTGGTTGTAGGTCTGGATGGCGCCGGCATCCTGATTGATCTGAGCAACCGTGGTTTGAATATCGTTGGTGGTGGAGGTCTGAATTTGGCCGAGCTGGACCGCGGCTTGCTGGAACGCGCTGGCGGTCTGCTGGGCGGCGTCGAGGACGCCCGTTTGGTAATTGGCGTTGCTGGGCTGCGTGCTCCATTGCGAAAAGCTCTGGAATAACTGATTCAGCGCCGAGGGAATCGGGCTGCTGGAAGAGACGTCAAAGACAGTCTGCAGCGGCGCCAATGTAGTCTGCAGCTGCTGGTACATGCCTTGGAGCGACAGTTGTTGTTGCACCGCCGTGTCGGCATAGGAGCTGCGCGTGTCCTGGGTCACCTCCTGAATTCCGCCGGAGGACACACCGGTATCGGATTGAAAGTCCTGCGAGATCAACTGCGGTACCTGATCGGCATACCCCGGGCTGTTCGCGTTGGTGACGTTGTTCTGGGTGACGTTGATGGCCTGCTCGAAGGCCTGCAGGGCCTGGCTGGCCGAATTCAAAGCGGAAAAGAGATTACCCATGTCAGCCTTCCACGCTCAGTTTTCTGACGAGCGTCAAGGGGGCAGCCTGCCCGCGGTCGGTATATCCGCCCCGGCGGGATCGAACGGCATCCAGCCAGCCGGAAAGCATTTTGTCGGCGCCGGCGAAAAAATTCGCAAGCTGGGCGACTTCGTTTTGCAGCTCTTCGACGCCCGCGCGGATTTCGGCATCCGGTTTGGAGCCGTTCTGCCTGAGGATGGCGGCCACGCAACCCAGTTGCACTTCGACGTCGCGCAGAAGCGCAGCGGATTCATCGGCCGCTTCGAAAGAGGGTTTCGCGAGCAGCTTCTTGACTTGGCGCATGCTGACGCGAGCGGCCTGGAGGCGTTCTCGGGCATCACCGTACTGCGTTGCGTTCTGCATGCGAGTCCGGTGGGCGGGCTAGGCTCCCGTGAGATGCGCGTCGATCAATGCAACGCTGACTTCCTGGGCATTGGGCTGGTATTGATTGCTCTGCACCAGCGCCTTGAGCTCCTGCACTCGGGCCGAGCGAGCCGACGATGACGAGGCGAGCGCCTGTTGAACGAGATTCGGAGAGTTGGAGAGCGAGATAGAGTCATCCCCTGGCGTGCTGTCGGTGGTTGCTGTGGATTTGGAAGCGCCGGCGCTGGCGGTGCGCGAGGTTTGCCGAGTCTGATCGAGATTCAGGCGGGAAACGTCGGGGCTCTCGTTATTGTTGATAATCATCGCTTGCTCATTTCGTTGCTGTCTAGCCGCAGCATTCCTTTATCGCAGCGTCCGGAGTCACATTTAAGGTTTTTCAGCAATCTCTTCCCCCATTGGCGCCAAGACAACCTCCTCATAGGGGCGCATGACGATTCTGTGAACCTTCACCAGCAGGTCCACTTCGCCCTTGGGCACGCGCAAGGCTCCCGCGATGCGATCGGGAGACTGGCCCAGGCGATGCATTTTCAGTACTTTGCTTCGCAGCGTGTTGTTGACGCTATTGCCCGTCGCGGCTGCCGGGCCGGATGCCGGCGCGCGGGAGGCAATTGAATTACCGGTTTGTTCCAGTTCCAGGATTTGAGCTTTCAGGTCGACGATCTCGGCGGACAGGCGCGCGGTTTCCGTTTGCAGCGCCTTTTCCTGCTTGCCGGCACGGGCACGGAGCTCGCGAACGCGCTGGTTCACGCCCAGCAGGATCACCAGCACCAGCGCCAGATTAGCGATTACGGTCAAGTAAGGAAGCAGAGTCAAAAACATTTTCGTTACCTTAGCTTTTCAGAGAGGCTGAAGAGGTCCGAAGCCTCGCTCTCGGCCTCGGCATCTTCCCGGCGAGAGCCGATTTTGGTGATGCGCACGCCATAATTTCCCGACACCACCACTACTTCACCCAGCGCGATCACTCGATCGTTGACGATGATTTGGACGGGGTCGTCCGGGGCGCAGTCCAGTTCCACTACCGCGCCGCTGCCGAGCTGGGCAATGTCGCGCAAGCAAAGCTGGGTACGGCCAAGGAGAACGCGAATCGGCAACTTCACGCCCATCAACAGCGGCGCGGCTTGCGAAGGGCCAGTGGATGGACGCGATGCTGCGGTGGTTTCCTGCACTTGTTCTTCCGTAGCGCCGGTCGGAGCTTGCGTGGTTGTTTCCTGGTCGGGCATTTACAGAATTCCTCGGGTGGACGGCCATTTCTTGACGACGTAGGCGCGCAGCCGCAGCACGGCCTGCGATTTGAGCTGGCAGACGCGCGTGGTATGAATGCCCAGAATCTCGGCGATCTCGTGCAGGTTCTGTTCTTCCTTGAAGTACAGCGTGAGGATGGTTCGTTCCAGGCGCGGCATTTTATTCACCGCTTCGGCCAGGAGCTTTTCGAGCTCGGCGCGTTCCAGGATGCGCGTGGGGAGGGTCTCTTCGTCGTGGGCGACGTAGCGAAGCAGTTTGCTTTCCGAGAATCCATCGGAGATTTCATCCAGGCTGCCCAAGCTGACTCCGCGCAACTCCGCCAAGAGATCCTGGTATTCTGCCAGTGGGATGTTCATCTCAGCGGCAATCTCTTCTTCGCTGGGGACCCGCTGCAGGCGCTGTTCGGCGCTGGCGATGGCCGCTTCTACGTCCTTTAACCGTTTGCGCTTGTGGACCGGAATGCCGTCCAAGCCGCGAATGCTATCCAGAATGGCGCCGCGGATGCGATGCTCGGCGTAAGTTTTGAGCTTGACGTTGAACGTGGGATCGTAGCTATCGACGGCGTTGATCAGCCCGATGACCCCGCAAGAGACCAGATCCTCCAAGCCGACTGCGCCGCCGATCTTTTCGTGAATGCGCATCGCGACCCAACGCACGTGCGGCAGATTCTCGAGGATCAAGCGGTCCCGCTCGGCCGTATCGATGGCCGGAGCGGAATAGAAGGCCGCGTTCGCTAATAGATTCGAAGCCATCTATGCCGCCGAGACGGCCTCCGCTGCGTCTCGCCGGAAAATGGATGCCAGCAAGGCGCGGGCATGGGCGGGTTCGATATCTTCGGGAATGTTTTGGCCGTTGGCAAAATAGGACAGCGGCTTATCGGCTTCCAGTGCCGCGGAGAGAATGGCTCCTTGCGATTCCGTCTCATCCAGCTTGGTGAACAGCAGGTAATCCGGCTGGAATGGCGCATAGTTACGGATGTTGCGCGCCAAGTCCGCGCGCTTCATCGACGCGGGCAATACTAAATGAACTTGTTTGTTGGGGAGGCGCGCGAAACAGTTTGCGATTTCAGCCACGCCGTCCAGTTCGGCGGGACTATAGCCGGGCGTATCCACCAGCACGACACTCTTGTTGCGGGATTCTTCGGCGGCTCCCAAGAACTCCTGGAGGGAATTGAGGGCCGTGAATCCAACGCCGATGATGGCGGCGAAGCTCCGCAGCTTTTCATGCGCCGCGACACGGTAAGGGTCCAGCGAAAGGATGCGGACGGGTTGCCGTTGAGCCAGGCACTCGCGAATCGCGATTTTAATCAACGTGGTGGTTTTGCCGGCGCCGGCGGGTCCAGCGAAGACGATCACCGGAGCGGCCTCGGACGAAGTCTGATTCGGCGCGGTTTCATTGCGTGCCGGGTGACGGAAAGGCGACGCAAATCGAAGCTTTTTGGAGATCAGCTCGGCGGCATAGTCCCGGAGAGGATGAGGCGGCGGCTGGCCTACGGAAAGTTGGTCGCGCAAACGAACCGCGGACGAAACGATTTCCTGCGCAATGTTCCGGGCCAGATCGCCCGAGAGCATTTCTTCAAATAGCTCCTCGGCTTCAGACGATAGAGACTCCGTAGCGCGCGAGCCTTGCAAGGCGCTCTTGATTTCCTGTAATTGCGCGCGCAGGTTTTGCAGCTCGCTGGATAAGTCGGCCGGACGAGGCGCGGGACGCTGGCGAGCGGCGGGAGCGTTGAGACCGAATACCACTTCGTAGGCTCCCAGGCTGCGGGTTTCGGGCGAAGAGCGCCGCGAAGTGATCAGCATGGCATCGTTGCCCAGCTCTTGACGGGCTTCCTGGATGGCCTGCTCCACCGATTCGGCGAAGTAAGATTTGATTTTCATGGAAGAGCTTGGTTGTTCCGTCATTTCTACCCGACCCAACCGAGTGATTTCACCTTGATCTCCGGCGGCACTTCGCTATGAGAGAGAACCGTCACATCCGGGAAAGCGGTCTCGAGCAGCTGCTTAATGAAGTAGCGAATGGATGGGTTCACCAGCACCACGGCCGAAGAATCCGGCCGCTCCAGCTTGCGGGTGATGCGTCCCACCAGATCGCGAGCCGATTGCGGCGCCAAGCCCAGCACGCTGTTGTGCTCGCTGTGCTCCACGGCTGCCTCCACGGCATGCTCGGCCGAGGGTTCCACCATATAGGCGGCCAATTCACCTTGCGGCGTGGTATGCGAGCTGACGATGGCCCGGCGAATGGCCTGCCGCACGTATTCGGTGAGCAACACCGGGTTCTTGGTCATCTGCGCTCCTTCGCTGAGAGCCTCCAGGATCGTGACCGAGTCGCGGATAGGCACCCGCTCTCGCAAGAGATTCTGAAGCACTCGTTGGATCACAGAAAGCGAGAGCATTTTTGGAACCAAATCCTCCACGACTTTCGGATTGCTTTGCGCCACACGGTCGCAGAAGTTCTTGGTGTCCTGGCGGCTGAAGAGTTCGTGAGCGTGACGGCGGACCACTTCAGAGAGATGGGTTCCCATGACGCTGACGTCATCGACGACGGTGTAACCCTTGGTGCGCGCCAGCCCGGCGCGTTCAGCGGGAATCCAAAGAGCCGCCAGATTGAACGCCGGATCCTTGGTGGGCTTGCCTTCCATGGCGGCATCCACCCCAGCGCTGGGGATCGCCAACTCCTGACCGGCGGGCATTTCGTAGCGTCCCATTTCAACGCCTTTGATGAGCAGCGTGTACTCGCGCGCGCGCAACGACATGTTGTCGTTGACCTTGACCGGAGGCAGATAATAGCCCAACTGCGATGCAAGGTTCTTGCGAATGCCGGAGATTCTTTGCAGCAGACGGGAGTTGGCTCCTCCCTCCACCAGCTTGACGAGTCCGAGGCCAACTTCCACCGTCAGAGGATCTACCTGGAGCAGCGCTTCGACATTTTCCTTGGCTGGTTTGTCGGCGCTTTCCGTCGAGGTTTTGACGGCAGCGTCGTTTTTTCGACGCAAGCGCCACCCGATTGCGCCCAGGCCGCTGCCTAAAGCGAGAAACGGGACGGTGGGCAGGCCGGGAAACAAGGAAAGCGCAACCAACACGCCGCTGGCGAGCAGAAGCGGCTCCGATTTGCTGAATATCTGGGCCTGGAATAGAGCTCCCAGTTTGGAGTCCGAACTGGCGCGCGTGACAATCAATCCTCCGGAGATGGAGATCATGAGGGCTGGAATCACTGTCACCAAACCGTCACCGATGGTGAGAACGGTGTAGGTTTGAAGTGCGTGACCGAGGTCCATGTTGTGTTGCAGGACTCCGATCAGAAAACCGGCGACAATATTCACGCCGGTGATAATGATGCTCGCGATGGCGTCGCGCTGGGTAAAGCGGGAGGCGCCGTCCATGGCCCCGTAAAACTCGGCTTCGCTGCTCAGGTCGCGGCGGCGCCGGCGCGCCTCGGTTTCATCGATCAGGCCGCCGTTCAGATCCGCGTCGATCGACATCTGCTTGCCGGGCAGGGCATCCAAGGTGAAGCGAGCGGTGACTTCGGAAATACGCACCGAACCGTGGTTGATGACGACATATTGAATGGCGATGAGGACGCAAAAGATGACGGCGCCGATGATATAGTTGCCGCCCACCACGAAGCTGCCGAAAGCCTCAATGACGTGGCCGGCTGCGGAGGTTCCGGTATTTCCATTGAGCAGAATGAGCCGCGACGAAGACACGTTCAGCGCGAGACGGAACAGTGTCAACAGCAACAGCACGGTGGGGAAGACGCTGAACTCAACGGGCCGTCCGATGTACATCGCCACCATCATGACGATGACCGACATCATGAGGTCCAGCACGATCAGGATATCCAGCATGAAGCTGGGCAGCGGGGTGATCAGCGCGATGACGATGAGCAACACGGCGATGGGGACGGCGAGTTCGCCGACACTGGAGAGACCGACCGCCTTCAGAGGATTGGGAGCCGCCGGAGGATTACTAAGGGCACGTGCTTGGGCCATGGACTGCTAGGCGCACACTTCCAGCGACTTGAATTTGGAGAGTAACGTGGTGCGCTTCATATGAAGCATGCTTGCGGCGCGGGCCTTGTTGCCGCCCGATTTCGCCAGCGCGCGTTCCAGCAGCCGCCGTTCGATGCCCGTCATCAACTCTTCAAAGTTGATGCCACTTTCCGGCACGTCCAGCGAGGACAGCGAGCCGAATTCCGAGGTCTGGACTTCGGCCGGAAGGTCGAAATCGCCGGGATACAGAATGGAGCGGGAGCCGCTTAACGCACAGGCGGACTCGAGCGCATGTTCGAGCTGACGCACGTTGCCGGGCCAGGTGTACTTCAAGAACATGTCCAGCGCTTGCGGGGAGAGGCGCTTTCTCCAAGCCGGCTCATGTTCAGAGACTTTGTTCAGAAAATGCTCGGCCAGCTCGGGGATATCGGAAGGATGATCCCGCAGGGACGGCATGCGAAGGGCGACGACATTCAGGCGGTAGTACAGATCTTCGCGGAAGCGGCGATTCGCGACGGCTTCGAGCAGGTTGGCGTTGGACGCGGCGATCACGCGCACATCGATAGACAGCGGCTCGGAACTCCCGATGCGCTGAATCTCGCGTTCTTGCAAAACGCGCAGCAGCTTGGCCTGCAACGGCAGCGGCATCTCGCCAATTTCATCCAGGAAGATGGTGCCACGGTGCGCTTGTTCGAATAGCCCAACGCGCGCGCTGATGGCTCCGGTGAAAGCGCCCTTGGTGTGGCCGAAGAGTTCGGCTTCGAGCAGATGGTCGGGAAGAGCGGCGCAGTTGACTGCGACCATTCTGGACGCCGATCGGCTGCTGGAAAGATGCAGCGCGCGGGCCGCCACTTCTTTGCCGGTGCCGGTCTCGCCAGTGATCAGAACGGTGGAGCGGCGGTTCGCCACCAGGTCGATAATTTCGACTACCTCCCGCATCGGTCCGCTGGAACCAACCAGAAAATTACGCGAATTCGACAATTGCGAGGAAGCGCTGGTCTTCGAATCACGCTGGGCCTCACGCGGCACATCGCGTTGGACAGCGTGGTGGCGGATGGCCACCGAGAGCAGGTCGCAAAGTTCTTCGGGCTTGACCAGGTGAGAGACGTACTGAAACGCTCCGCCCTGTGTCAGATTCGGCGCCTTGCTGATAGCGCCCGCCGGTTCGTAGAGCACGATGGGAACTTTGCATCCCTGATCGTGGATCTGCCGCAGAACGTCCGACGCAGCGAGGCCCGCGATGGGCAGATGGACCAGGACCGCGAGAATGGGATGCGTTTTGAGCAACTCAAATGCGGCGGGAAAGCTGGCGGCAAACAAGACCTGAAGCTTTTCAGGGCCGTCTTTCAAATAGACATGTTGGGTGCCAGTAGCGCTTTCATCAATCCACAGAACTGTATTCACACTAAACGCTCCCGACGCGAGTAAGGTAACTTCATCTAACTTAGCCTTGTGTTTACAAGATCGGAGGATCAAAGAGAAGACTTGAGCGTAGAGCGTCATTCTTTAACAATTCTTATGTGGGGTAGGACTAATACCCGCAAACGAGGGTAAGAGAATATCTGAAAAACTCGTCCATCGGGATCGATAAGGTAACGCGGCGAAAATACCATGACACCCACCAATCCTCACAAGGAATACGTTGCCAGCCGCGTGGCGGCGGCGACGCCGGTGGAACTGACGCGGATGCTGTACGAAGGCGCCGTGCAGGCGGTGCAGGAAGCGATGACGGCGCACCGGGCAAGTGACATTCTGGCGCGCGGCAATGCAGTGACACGGGCGGTGGAGATCCTGGGCGAACTGCGTTTCTCGCTCCGGCGCGATGTGGCTCCGCAGTATTGCGATACGCTGAGCGGCCTGTATGGCTACTTGCAGAGCCGGTTGATTCAAGCGCACGCGGAGAAGTCGGAAAGCATGCTGCAGGAGGTTTTGCAATTGATCCAGACGCTGCTGGAAGGCTGGATCGGTGCTATACACAATCTCGGCGCGCTGGATGCCGGCATCGCGCAGGATGCGGGGGGCGCAGCGATGGAGCCGGCCGGTGCGTTTAGCGGCGCTTCAAATCCGTATTCGTCGCAGGCATCGTCAGCGCACTCTTTGTCACCGTACTCTTCAACGACGGCGGCGGGGCCGGAGCCTCTGAATCGGAGCTGGGAGTTTTAGCCTGACCTCGTTCCAGATTGGCCGTCACCATCTTGGCGATGCCCAGTCCGCCGCGAGCCGCCATGGCTTGGGATAGACCCTGTTCGGCCATATCCATGACGAGCGACCCGGTTTGATCGTCCTGCCCATCGTCGCTGGAGAGCCAGCCGCCGCCTGAAGTGTCACGCGCCGATTTCAACATTTGTCCGATCATCAGCGCTTCGAATTGCTTGGCCACGCCGGCGATTTTTTCGGGCGTGTCGGATGCGGATGTCAGAGCGTGATGGAACGTTTCGTTTTCCGGGATGGAGGCGCTATCGGAGGAGGGCGTTGATGGGGACCGGGGGATGGCCGTCAATGCCGCTGGTGAAAGATGGATGTCCATGGAAGAGGTGTCTAGATAACTTCGATTTCCGATTCCAGAGCCCCGGCGGCGCGCAAGCTTTGCAAAATGGCGATGATGTCGCGGGGCGTGGACCCGATGGAATTGAGCGCGCGCACCAGCTCTTCCACCGTGGCTCCTTCCTTGAGCACCACATTGCGAGCCTTTTCTTCTTTGACGCCTACCGAAATCTGGGGAGTAACCTGGGTAGTTCCGTTGGAGAAAGGACCGGGCTGTGACACGTCGTAAGTGGTTTGAATCTCCACCGTCAGATCGCCATGCATAATGGCCACCGGCGAAACTCGCACCTCTTTGCCCATCACGATGGTACCGGTCCGTTCGTTAATGACCACTTTCGAGGGCCGGTCGGTCTGAACCGTCAGCGCTTCGAGTTCGGCGATGAACTCGGTGGTGCGCGTGGAGAAATCCGCCGGGATTGCGACGCTCACCAGGCCCGAATTGTCGGCGTGAGCGATGGCCGGCGTATCCGCCGTGAAGTGATGGTTGACCACTTCGGCGATGCGCGCGGCCGTGGTGAAGTCGGCATCATGGAGTTGGAGGCGCACCTCTTTGGTCGGCTCGACGGCCGGTGACGTACGTTCGACGATAGCGCCGCTCGGGATGCGGCCCACGGTGGGATGGTTGACCGTTTGGGTGGTGCCCGCGCCACCGGCGATAAAGCCGCCAGTTACTACCGGGCCTTGAGCAATGGAATAAACCTGACCGTCGATCCCGCGCAGGCTGGTCATCAGCAGCAAGCCGCCTTGCAAACTGGCGGAGTCGCCCATAGCCGCCACCGTAGCGTCGATCCGCATGCCCGATTGCGCGAAGGGCGGAAGCGTCGCAGTGACCATGACGGCCGCCGTATTTTTCACCAAGATCAGGCTCGGATTCACGGTTACGCCCATCTCCTGGAGCATGTTGGCGAGGCTCTGCGCGGTGAACAGCGTCTGTTGCCGGTCGCCCGTGGCTTTGAGTCCCACCACGATGCCGTAGCCAATCAACTGATTCTCGCGGACGCCTTCGAGCGAGACCAGCTCCTTAAGCCGCGTGGTAGGAGAATCGGCGGCGGCCGGAAGCGGGAGAAGCGTCGCAGCGGTTAGAACGATCAATGAGAGTCGCATGATTCTTGAGAGGCTAGAACGGTAAGATGCCAAGCAAAATACGATACAAAATATTGGGGCGATGAATAGTATCGTTGATGACGCCCTTGCCGTTCACCTGGATTTCCATCTGCGCGATCAGGTTGGACGAGATGCTGTTGTTCGGAGCCAGATCCACCGGCCGGATCACGCCTCGCACCGTGACCACTTGATTCTCGGAGCTTACTTGCACGCGCTTGGTTCCTTCGATGACCAGGTAACCGTTTGGCAACACGTGGGTCACGCGAGCGCTCAGATTCGCCGTGAGGACTGCGCCGCGGCTGGTCTCGCCGGTTCCCTGCAGTTGCGTTTGAGTATTGGTGCCGAGGAGATTGGCTAAAGGTCCGGTAGTTTTTGTGACACCGGCGAGCTGAGCGATGTTGCTTTGGGCGGTGGCTTGCCGCTGGGTCTTTACATCGCCGTTCGCGACGGCAGAAAATGTTTCAGTTACAACTATATTTACTAAGTCGTTCACGCGATTGGCTCTGAGATCCATCCCCAGATTGGAGAAAAGGGCGTTCTGCGACCAGGTGGACCCGGGCGGATGTGCGGCTTGTGGCGAAGAGCCGTCTTTGTACGCATCGCTGATGTATTTGTCGAGGGGTGAGGGCTCCGGAGGCGTTTGAGTTTTCTTCTTCTTCGGCGACTGGGCAGTACAAAGGAAAGCACCCACCAAGAGGAGACTCAGGATCCGTAGCTTCATTGCACCCTCGCCGGCTGCGGGATGGACTGTTCGGGGACGGGCCAGGGCATAACCAGAGCTTTGTCTTTGCCTTCGATGCGGGCGCGGAAAATCTTTCCAGTAAGTGGATTCTTGAGCGAAATCGTGTCGCCTTGTCTGCCCTGCATCTCGGCCAGCGCGGGCATGTGCAGTTCAGCCGCGCCCGCGATGGCGGTCACCTCCACCAATTCGCCCCGCTGTACCTGGAATGGTTCAATCAGATCGAGGCGAAAGACGGGAAGTCCCATGCGGATAGCGCGGCGCGGCATGCGTCCAATCACCTCGTCAAGATTGCGCGCGATGTCGTTGCGGAGAGGGAAATCATCGTAAGTCTCGATTCTCACCTGAGTCGGGCCGACTGTCTGGCCTGGCAGGATTAACTCCGTGGCAACCACGCGAGTCATGGTGGAGGCTACCCTTACTCGAGCCCAGATGGAGAAGGTGCGCGAGCCATGATAGAGCACTTCACCGCGCCATGTGACCGGCGTCTCCGGCCCAGAGAGTGTGGAGGCCAAGAGTCCGGAGATGGGGAAAACCACTTTGCCCGCCGGCGCCACGCTTCTGTTGACGGACAGCACATCGACGCGTGCATCCGGCATTTGAAGAGATTGGCGAATGGCCGATCGAACCACGTCATCCGTCAGCTGCTGCAAGCTCCATTCGAAACACGCTTGCGCGTCTGGTGCGACAGCCACTCCATAAGGAGCGCCGATGCGCTGCAACTCCAGCGATTTGAAAACACGGCGAGCGCCGGGCGTGGGTGAAAAGCCGATCACCGCATCGCCGGGAATCTTATTCGAGAAGCCCGGCAACGCCTTCGCCAGGTCTTCGCCGAGAATGCGGTCGTTCGCAATCGTTTCACAGGGGCCGGAGGAGTGAGTGAGCATGTTGAAAAAGAGCAGCCATACCGTCATTGCTTGAGGTTATTCGCCTGTTGATACATGTCGTCGGCGGCTTTTACCACCTTGGAGTTCGCTTCGTACGCGCGCTGGCTGACGATCAGGTTCACGAATTCCTGAACGATGCTGACGTTGGATTGCTCCACGTATCCTTGCATCAAGGTACCCACGCCATCCGCGCCGCCTGGCGCGCCAATCACGGGAGCGCCGGAAGCGTCGGTCTGCTGGAAGAGGCTGGAACCGATGCTGTTGAGGCCCGAAGGATTGACGAAGTTCGCGAGCTGGATCTGGCCGGCTTGCTGTGCCGCGGCCTGTCCGGGGAGCGTGTAACTTACGGTTCCGTCGCTGCCGATGGTGAGGGAGAGAGCATTCTGCGGAATCGTAATGGGCGGGTCGAGTAAGTTGCCGTTGGGATCCACGATCTGGCCGGTCTGGTTCAGGTGGAAGGTTCCAGCCTTCGTATAGGCAAGTTGCCCGGATGGCTGCAGGACCTGGAAGAAGCCGTTTCCCTGAATTACTACGTCCAAGGGATTATCGGTCTCGGAAAAATCGCCTTGCGTGAAAATGACTTCGTTGGAGACGGCACGTGTTCCCAAGCCCAACTGAAGTCCCGTGGGGACGACGGTGTTCTGCGTGGCGGCGGCGCCGGGCTGGATCAGATTCTGATACAGAAGGTCCTGAAACTGGGCGCGCCGGGCTTTGAATCCCGCCGTGTTGGCGTTCGCGATGTTATTCGCGATGTTCTCCACGTTGGTTTGCTGCGCGTTCATGCCGCTGGCGGCGCTAAAGAGTGCTCGTATCATTTATGGATTCCTTCCGGTCATCTTCCCGACTACACCTTGGCTACTTCTTCGATGGCCTTTTTGCCCATGTCATTGGCAATCGAGACCGCCTTTTGCATCATTTCGAACTGGCGCGACAAGCCCACAATACGCACTGCTCCGTGCGATGCGCTGACGTTGGATGCCTCGATTTTTCCTTGATAAGTCTGCGCGCCGGTGGCGTCGATTGGTTGCTGGCCGGTGTTATTGGAGAAATAGTTCGAGCCGTATTTGGTGAGGGCCGCCGGATTTTGAAACTCGGCCAGCTTGATGCGCCCGATCGATTTGCCGTTCTGGTTGACGTCGCCTTCCCGTGAAACCTCCAGCGGCTGCGTGGTATTCACTTTGAAGGGCTCTCCATTTTGCTGGAGCAGCGGATACCCTTCTCCGGTGATGAGCGCACCGCTGTTGGAGAAACGAAAGTTTCCGTTACGGGTATACAGAGGGCCCGAGGGGCCCTGGACCACAAAGAAGCCTTTGCCTGAGAGGCCGAAGTCCAGCGGATTGTTGGTGGGCTCCAGCAGGCCTTGCGCAAAATCGGTCCATTGCCGTTGGATCATCGGAACCGAAGAAGGGCCCGAGGCATCTTCGCCGGCGGCTTCGGAGGTAAACAGAGTGTAGAACTCGCCATCGCTTTTATACCCGCCGGTGGACGAATTCGCGAGGTTGTTCGCGACGAGGTCGAGCGATTGCATGCGCGACTGCATTCCCGCGGCCGCTAGAACGCTGATCTGATCCATAGAGCGAACATCCACATTGCAACTCCGCAGCCAAAGCGAGCGAACGAAAAGAATCGTATAGTTTTGTTCCGCATTCGCGATAAGGGGTGTGAAGGCGGGCACTCTGAGTCGCCGAAACTAAGTCGGTAATTGCCGAGTTCTCGACGGATGCTCCTGCTAACGCGCTGATAATCGGAAGCGGCCGTTGTGGCCGCGAACCTGCATTAGTTGCGCCGTGATTGTTTCCGCACCGGCGCCTGCCGCTCCCCACGTGCCGGCTGTTTCTCTGACGACGTCGCTGGATTCAAAAGCCGGGCTGCTGAATTCGAAAACGCCGGTGTTGAATTCAAAAGCTCCGGTATTGGATTCGAAAGACCCGAATGCGTCGAAAACAATTCCGTTCAAGAACGTCTTCGATAGCCTGACGCTGTTCGACGATCTGGAGCAAGAGAGCGGCGCACGGCAAGAAGGCGGGGCGCAGGCGGCCGTTCCTAGTTCATCCGCCAAGAAACAATCGCCCCAAGAGTCTAGTTCTGGAACTGAGGAGGCTTCGGTCCTACCGGCTCCGACGACGCCACCGATTCCGACTCCGAATTTGCCGAAAGCAGCACTGATACTGGAGCCGTTATCGCATGGCGTGATGCCCGGGGCGGAGGAAGCTCCGGGAAAAGCACCCGCGTTACAAGAAAGTGCGCCAAATGACCAGAACTACGAAACGTCGGCGCTCATCGCAAAGAGCCAGCCAGCCCTACCTGCGGCGTCCTTAATACATTCATCGGTTCCATTTCCCTCGGCTGCAAACATCCCGGCCCGCGTGACCTCGGCTGCTCCAGCGGTCAGCGCGGCGACGGACGCAATTGCGCCGGTTACACCACCTGCAACAGGCAAGGCGCAAGTGACTGCACCTCCGTTTGCAGTGCAATCGAGTGTTGCTCCGAAATCCGCGCAGCAGGCGGGCCGGCCGACCAGCCAGGTAACAGGCGCGCCGCAATTGGCGGCGAAACCGTTAGCGGCGAATTCTGTTCTAACGCCGTCGAAGCCAGTCGGGCTTGGACCCGTCGAAATTAAGCCAATCGAACAACAAGCAGTCCAAGGCGAAGTCATTCAGAGACACGCGCCGCAGCCAACGACAGCGCCGCGGGCGGTGAGCTCTCTGACTCGCACATCGATGCCCATGCCGGCGGTGCGGCCGTCGAGCACTGTGGTTACGAGCAAGCCGATTGCCACTGGGGCTTCTCGAATCGTTGCGACGCAGCGCAGTTCCACCGCCGAAGCTACAACCTCTAAGACGCGGGAGCTTCCGGTCCAACCCGTAACAACCCCTCGATCGCCCCTGCAAACGCCCGCGCAGCCAGCAACGAGTGTGCTCACCCCAAAGCCAGCGCAGGTCGATAATGACAGTCCGGCTGTATCCATTCCGCCAACTGCACCAATCGCGACGACCGAACTCTCAAAGCCGGCGCAGCTACCTTCTCCAGCGAACGTGCCAGCGGCATTACCTGATCCAACAGTATCCCCGGTTCAGACGGCGACGCCCGCCCCTGCACCGCAAGCCGACGGTTCCAGTGCTCCGCCGGCGAACTCCGATTCTCGAAATCCAACGCGCTCCCAGGCCGACGGGCAAGCGGCCAGCACGGTCGATTCAGCAGCTCCGTCAGTTCCGGTTGCGCCTATGGAAAAGGCACCTCTGACGCCACTGCCCGCTGCTCACGACGGTATGGATCGCGCGTCCGAAACCAGCAAGGCTCCGACGCCTCAGCCCGCGGGGCTCGCCGTAACACCGGCGCCCAAGGTACAGGTGCCGCTTCTCCTGCAAGCCGAAAACCTCGCATTCGCCGTGCGCATGCTCGGGCCTGAAAGTTCGTCTGAGCACTCGTCACTAACACCATCTAAGACAGCAGTTACTACAAGCGAGACGCCAGTTACACAGAGTTCAGTAACGCCACCGCAGAGTTCGGACGCGCAGCAGCCGACGCCGGATCAGAGCAAGACGTCCAGTGATACCCCACGCGATGCACAGCCCCCCGCTCCCGCAGCCGAAAAACCCGATGCCGGAGCTCAAAATCCGGCGGACTTAGCGGGGGTAAAGCAACCGGCTGAGGTAACTCCGCACTGGAATGCTGCAACCGTTTTGCAAGCTCCCGAGATCGGCACCATGCCGGGTACGCCAGAACCCGCCGAAGCAACCCATGCGAATCTGCCTCTCGCCGCGCAGGAGGTACATTTGCTCGCGCCGGAACTGCCCAAGACTTCAGCCACTTCTGAAATTCTTTTGCACCTGACGGGCAACGATCAATCTTCGGCTGCGATTCGAGTAGCCGAGCGCGCGGGATCGGTGAACGTGTCGGTGCATGCCTCCGATCCCGTCCTTCGCGAGTCTCTGCGATCCAATCTCGGCGAGCTGTCGACTCAATTGAACGACCAGGGTTGGAAGGCGGACATAACTAAGCCGGCCGCAGTGGCAGCGCAATCCGGCAGCCAGCAGGACTCCCATGAGGGCGGACAACGCGGCTCCCAGCAGCAATCCTTTGGCGGCGACCGGCAGCCGCAGCGAGACCGTCGCGCCAGCGGCGGCCAGTGGCAACAGGAATTGGACCAAAAGACTTCGGGCGGCGACGCCCATCCAGGAGGAAACGGATAATGCAGATACTCGGCACCTCTGCCGCAACACAGTCACTTCTAGATCAGGCGCAAGCGCATGCCCAAGCACAAGCCACCAGTGGTACCGGCTCCAGTTCACCCAGTTCGAGCTCGTCAAATGGAGTGAGTTCGTTGACGAGCGAGCAAACATTCCTGCAGTTACTGATAGCCCAAATTAAGAATCAAGACCCGCTGAATCCAACCGACAGCATCCAGTTTGTCGGCCAGCTGGTGCAGTACAGCGAGTTAGAGCAACTCATGGGAATCAACCAGGGCGTACAAACCCTGGCAGGCACTACCACCTCAACCACGCCACCGGCCAAAACTAATGGGACTTCTTCTTCGTAGCGGAACCCAACGAATCCACAACCCCAAAAAAGGAGCACACTAATGTCATCATTTTCCATCGCACTAAGCGGACTTAACGCGGATTCGTCCGCGCTCGACGTCGTCGGGAACAATTTGGCCAACTTGAACACGACGGGCTACAAGGACAGCACCGTGTCCTTCTACGACTTACTGCAGTCGTCGCTCGCGGGTGGTTCGACGCAAATCGGAGGTGGGGTATCGGCGCCGCAGACCGAGCGTATATTTACCCAAGGATCCATTCAGACCACGGGAGGGAATTACGACGCCGCGATTAACGGCAACGGATTCTTCGTCGTACAAGACCCATCGGGGAGCACCTTGTATACGCGGGCCGGAAATTTCTCGCTGAACTCCCAAGGTGATCTTGTCACTGCGACAGGTCAATACGTGCAAGGCTGGACGGCACAGAACGGCGTTGTCAACACGAGTGGTGCGATAGGCAATATCACCGTTCCCTCCAACGCACTGCAGACACCCAGCGCAACCCAGAACATGTCACTCAGCGTGAACTTGAATGCCGCCGGAGTGGTAAATGGCGCGACCGGAACCTTCACGGCGCCGATTACAGTGGTCGACTCTTTGGGCGTGTCTCACGATCTGAGCGTCCAGTTCGTCGAGCAGTCTCCGGGCAACTGGAACTACACAATCAATATACCGGGAGCTGACCTCAGCTCTGGAACAGCGGGCACTCCCAGTCCGGTGGCTACCGGGACCCTCACGTTCGACGCTAACGGCAACTTGACTACCACTCCCACGCAGGTGGCTGTCGCCATTACCGGCCTAGCCGACGGCGCCAACGACATGAACATCAACTGGAACCTGGCTACCGCCACCGGAACTCCAATAATCACGCAGTACGCAGCCACCTCAACAGAATCCGGGGTTACGCAGGATGGAGTGCCTGCTTCGCAGGTGACGCAAGTTTCCATCGCCAACGGTGGTGCGATCACAGCGCAGTTTTCCAACGGTAACCAATTAGTAATCGGCCAGCTTGCCTTGGCGTCGGTAAGTAATCCGGATTCACTCATTGCGGTCGGCCAAAATAACTACGAAGTGGGAGCCGATACGGCCACACCCGTGGTTGGCGTTCCAAACAGCGGCACGCTGGGAACGGTGGACGGCGGGGCACTGGAAGCCTCTACGGTAGACATCGCGACCGAGTTTACCAACCTGATCGTGTATCAAAATTCGTATGAGGCCAACTCAAAAGTCATCTCGGTCCTGGATCAGGTGACGCAAAACCTCCTTAACCTCCAGACATAGCGATGAACGCCTCCGACGTTTTACAACGTTTCGGCGAGTTGCCTTTCGTCGTGGAACTCGAGTTGGGGACGCTCTCGATGAGTATCGGCGAGATCTTCCAACTGCAAGAAGGATCGGTGCTGCGGACCAATCATCCCGCCGGCGCGCGCTTCCCGCTGTTTGCCAGCAACGTTCAGCTGGCCGAGGCCGAAGTGATCGTGATCGACGACACCGTGTCGGTTCGAATCCAGAAGATGTTGCAGAAGAGCGGCACCGGCGGCGGGAATGCAACTGACTGAACAGATCGGCATGGTGCTGTTGGTGTTCGCGCTCCTCGGTGGCCTGCTTTGGTTTAGCAAGAGGCGGGGCCTGGCGTCATTTGCCAGGGTTGGACGGCGGAGCGGAAACGCGCGGCGGTTGGAAGTATTGGAACGCGTTCCGCTCACACCGCAGCACGCTTTACATTTGGTGCGGGTGGCCGACCGGACGGTGTTGATCGCCACCGCTCCGTCTTCGTGCACGCTGCTGGATTCGCCGATCACTCTTGAAAAAGCTTTGCCGGATTCGTCTTCGCTTTCGCGCGATCTGTTCCGTTCCAAACCATGATTGGCTTTCACTCTGCTCCATGACCAAGTTCCGTTCCATTTTCCTGTTCTTGTTCTTCGCAGCCGCCGTTTGGGCTGCGCCTGCCACCGATCCCGCCATTCCTGTGTTTGGCGCTGCCAATCCCAAAGGCGGCCTGACGCTCAGCACGCCCACCCAGATCATCATTTTGTTAACGCTGCTGACGCTGTTGCCGGCAGTGGTGATGTCGGTGAGTCCGTTTCTGCGGATTGTCATCGTGCTGCATTTTCTGCGGCAAGCGCTGGGAACCCAGTCCGCGCCCTCCAATCAGGTGTTGGTGGGCCTATCGATGTTTCTGGCGTTTCTTGTGATGCAGCCGGTAGTGATGGACATCTATCACCGCGGCTGGGAGCCGGTGGAGAATGGCCAAGTCTCCTGGGAGCAGGGATTCGATGAGGGCGCCAAGCCTCTCAAGAATTTCCTTTTGAAATTTGCACGGGAGAAAGACATCCAGACTTGCGTGGAGATGACAAAGTCCGCTGCTCCGCGCAATCCGGCCGATCTGGATCTGAAAGTTCTGATTCCGGCCTACATTCTCTCCGAGCTAAAAGCCGGCTTCCAGATCGGCGCTGTTCTGTATCTCCCGTTTTTGATTATCGATCTCGCGGTGGCGTCCATCACGCTTTCGATAGGGATGGTTCAATTACCTCCCGTGATGATCTCGGCGCCCTTTAAGATTCTTCTGTTCGTCCTGGTGGACGGGTGGAATTTGGTGATCGGCTCGCTTCTAAAAACTTTCTATTGAGGATTCATGACTCCTGAAACCGCCGTCCATATCATCAGTCAAGCTCTTTGGACCACCGTGCTGGTGTGCGCGCCGTTGCTGATCATCGGTTTCGCTGTCGGCATCGTTGTCAATATCATCCAGATCGCGACGTCCATGCAGGATTCCGCCTTCAGCACCATTCCGCGCCTGGCTGCGTTCCTATTTGGCTTCCTGCTGCTGATGCCGTGGATGTTGAAGCAACTGTCGGCTTATTCGATCGGAGTGTTTGGCGACCTCTCGCGCTATGCACGTTAGCTTTTATGCATGCTAATCCGGCCATCCCGACTTCCGTGTTGTACGGGTTTCTACTCGTGCTGGCCCGTATTTCCGGGGTCTTCGTGTTTCTGCCGCTGCCCGGCTTGCAAGCGGGGCCGAGCGCGGCCAAGATCACGCTGTCGATGATCCTGACGTTCGGCATGTATTCGCGCTGGCCGGCGCTGGATTCCCTCCCGGGAAGCATGATGCAGGTAGCGGGCTGGATGGTGGCGGAGGCTGCCATCGGGCTGGCCACTGGCCTGGCCGTCGCGTTCCTCATCGAGGCGGTCACGTTCGCCGCGCAGGCGATCAGTACACAGGCGGGATTTGCGTACGCGTCGACCATCGATCCCAACACCGAGGCCGACTCCACCGTTCTTCTTCTGCTGGCGCAGCTGACTGCTGGATTGCTGTTCTTCGCGATGGGATTCGATCGCGTGCTGCTGACCATCCTGGCGCGCAGTTTGGAAACACATCCCCCCGGCGCGTTTATCGCGTCGCGCGCGAGCGTGGAAGCACTGGTGATGCTCGGCTCCAGCATCTTTTCCACGGGCTTGCATTTGGCGCTTCCCTTGATGACGCTGCTGTTTCTGATCGACTTGTCGATCGGGCTCTTGGGGCACCTAAATTCCCAACTGCAGCTCATCGCTCTGGCGTTTCCCGCCAAGATGCTGACGGCGCTTGCGGCCTTGAGCTTTTTAGTTTTGCTGATTCCCAAGCTGTATCAGCAGCTCGGCGCGGAGGTTTTCACCGCGCTGGGGCGATTATTGGGACTTTGATCGGTGGCTTTGATTTGGTAACAGCGGAATGAATCCATCAGGCGAAAAGACAGAACAGGCAACGCCGCGCCGGTTGATCAAAGCGCGCAAAGAGGGGCAGTTTGCCGCTTCGCACGATTTCATCAGCGGCCTGCAATTCACCGTCTTCGTGGTGCTCATTGCGCAGACCGGCCCGTCGCTGCTGGCCACCTTAAAGGAAGTAACCCGGGGGCTGTTCATCGAGGCTTTTCGAGCCGACTTAAGCCCAGCCACTCTGATTGGAGTTTTGCACGAAGCGCTCTCGCGAGCCCTCACGCCCCTGGTTTATGCCAGCGGCTTCCTGATTCTCACCGCCATGGTGTTTCAGCTCAGTTCCACGGGCTTCTCCTTCAGCCTTTCTCGAATGACGCCCAAGAGTTCGAATTTCAATGTAATTTCGAAACTCCAATCCCTGCCGCAAAAGGGACTGGTGTCGGCAATTCAGGCAGTGGCGCTGGTGGCAGTGTTTGGCGCCACTATTTACTGGATTGTGACCAAGAGCGGCGAGCGCCTGCTCATGATCCCACTCAGCAGTTTCCAAGTGGGCCTGGAGACGCTGCGTTCCCTCTGCATGGAATTGCTGTGGAAGGGCGCGGCTCTTTTCCTGCTCTTCGGCTTTGTCGATTTCTTCCGTCAGAAGCGCAAGTTCTCCAAGCAAATGCGGATGAGCAAACAGGACATTCGGGACGAAGTGAAGGAAGCGGAAGGAAATCCGCAGACCAAAATGCGCATCCGGCGTTTGCAGCGCGACGTTCGCCGCCGCCGCATGATGGACGAAGTGAAAACGGCCACGGCCGTGGTAGTGAACCCGACGCATTATGCGGTGGCGATCCGCTATCACCATGACGCCATGGCCGCGCCCTTGGTGGTCGCAAAGGGAAAGAATTACCTCGCGCTGCGCATTCGCGCGCGGGCCCTGGAGTTTGACGTGCCACTCATCGAGAATCCGCCCTTGGCACAGGCATTGTATAAATCCGTCGAAGTTGGACAGCATATCCCGCCCCATCTGTATCGCGCTGTAGCCGAGATCCTGGCCTACATTTATCGTTTGATGGGTGCAAGAGCAGTCTCATGACACTAAGGAGGTCACAACCATGATTCACCTGCATAGTATGTTCTCGTCTGAAACCAACCTGGCCGCCATCGGGCCAAACAGCGGCGGGCCTCTGAGCCAGCCTGCGTCAAGCCATGCTGCGCTGAGCCAGGCCAAGCTGGATAGCTTTCACGGCGCGCTGTCGGACGCCGTGTCATCTACTCTGGAAAAGTTCGGCATTCATCCGAACGACGTCAAGATTTCGATCACACCCGCACGCACGGTTTCGACGCCGGTATCGATAAAGTCAGGCAACCCGGTGGGGATCGCTCCGTCGGCGCCCGGCACCACGTCATCCTCATCCACAGCCGGAAGTAGTTCCTCATCGAGCGGGAGTGCGTCATCTGCCGGCAGCAGTTCTACTTCATCCACCAGTTCGGGTGCGCCGAACGGAGGGTACGATCCGTTTCTGCAGGCCGCTTACAGCAATCCGTACCAAGGCGCTCCCCTTCAATCGAGCACTCAGTCCGTAGCGCAAACCAACACCGCGCCGCTCGATGCGCAGCAAGTTTTCGACGATTCCTATTGGGCCAGCCAGCCGGCTCCGGTGCAAGCGCTCCGCACCATGCAGGATCCGGAACAGCGCACGGCGCTGGCAACTCAATTGGCAAACGAAGGCTATTCCATCGACGTGCCCATCATGGTGTGGGGTTGGGACCCGTCGGTGGTGACGAGCATGCGCCAGGCCGACGGGTATACCTGGGTGCCGTCCGCGCTCCAGAGTGGGGTGGAGGTGGCGCCTGGACTCCCCAGCACCGGATCACTCGCCGCTTACAATCCGAACAATCCTCCGGCTGGTTCCATTGCCGTTTGACATAAGCCATCTGAACATGAACGGCAGGCTTGTACTGTTCTTTGTGGGGGCTGTGCTGGGTGCGCAGCCTCCCGCCAATTTTGAAGCAGGCGTAAGAGCGGCGATGGCGCCCTCCATCGCTCTGCAACGCGCCGCGATTCAGAAGCAGGCGTCTTCTTTCGTCCGGCCCGGGTCAGGTTCGGCCGGCTCATCCTTTTTCACAACTCCCTTTCCTCCGGTTGAAGCAGGTACGGCGGATTGCGATCCTTTGCCTGCCGAGCAACTGGATCCGCTCATCCAGGCGGCGTCCCAGAAAACGGGAGTGGACGCGCAGTTGGTGCGAGCGGTGATCGACAAAGAATCCGCTGGACGGCCGTGCGCGCTCTCGGCCCAGGGCGCGGAAGGGTTGATGCAACTCATGCCGGCCACCGCGGAGGAGTTGGACGTGGAAGATTCCTTCGATCCGAAGCAGAACGTAGAGGCCGGCGCCAAGTTGCTAAAGTCTCTGCTGGAACGCTACAAGAACGATCCCGCGCTGGCCCTGAGCGCCTACAATGCCGGACCCGAACGCGTGGACCAGGAGGGAGGCGTCCCGTCGATTCCGGAAACCAGGGACTATGTCGCGACGATTCTCGATAAACTGCGGTCGCTCGCCACGAACAGCAGCGATCAGAGCAGCGCCGTGTCGGCCGCAACGTCCACCAAGAACTTCGGTTGGCAAGCAATCCCGCTTTCCCTCAAAGACTTTTAATCTGACTCGCGGTCGACTTAGTAACTTGCCGATCTCCGGGCCCGTCCTTGGCTGAGGAAGCAGTGCAAAATAGATAGTGCAACCTCGACAATGGAACAGGAGATCGATGTGATGTGTATTCAAACGGGGATTCAGAAGAAAAATTGGCGCGCTCTGGCGATGGGCGCGGCGTTGGCTATCGGCCTCGCCGCTTTTACGCCCCTCTTTGGCCAGGCGCCACCGCCTCCGCCGTCTTATCCGCCGCAGGAACTGGATCGGCTGGTTTCGCGAGTGGCCCTCTATCCAGATCCGTTGTTGTCGCAGATTTTGGCGGCGGCGACGTTTCCCGACCAAATTCCCGACGCCGCGCGATGGGCGGACGAGCATCATTACTTGACCGGCGACGCACTGGCAAGGGCGATTTCGGACGACCATCTGCCGTGGGACCCAAGCGTGCAATCCTTGCTTCCATTTCCCTCGGTTCTGGATACGATGGCGTCTGACATGGCCTGGACCAACGAACTCGGCAATGCTTTCCTGGCCCAGCAACCGGACGTGATGGATGCCGTGCAACGCGAGCGCCACAGGGCGTACGACTACGGCTACCTGCGAACCAATCCGCAAATCATCGTTAACGGTGGCCCATATATTGAGATTCTACCTGCAGATCCCAATTTTATTGTCGTTCCTTATTACAACCCGCTGATCGTATTTGCTCCGCCGCGGCCCGGTTTCTTTGTAGGCGGCGCCATTGGCTTCCGTTTCGGTATCGCGATCGGCCCCGCATTCCGGCCCTGGGGATGGGGTGTGAACCGGTTTGCCTGGGGCGAGCACCGGGTATTTATCAATAATGCGCGCTGGGATCGCAGTTGGGTGAATCGCGGGACATACGTTCATCCCTATGCCATGCCACGCTATACCGGGCCCCGGCCCGCTGAGCGGCACGAGCTGGAACGACGCACGGACCGGGAGCGGCAGGCTTGGAAGAACGGCCGGGAGCGGGAAGAAGAACACCGGCGATAAGTGCGATATCGCTGCTCCGTGTTTCGATAGGCGTCCGCATGCGTGCGATCTCGCGCTAAAAGCTGGCCTTCACGGGTCGATAAGCGGTGTGGGCCCATGAACAAAAGTGAAACACTCACCAGCTTGGCAGCCGATATTGCTAAGGCGGTGGGGTCATTTACGGAAAAAGACTCTACCGCGAAGCAAGTATTCACTCAGCTGGCCAGCTCCGATCCAGCCAGTTTCTTCGCCGCGGCGATCGCTGTGGTGGCAGCATCCGAGCCCTCGGAGGGGTCGCGCTACTTAATCCTTAGTTTGGCGAGAGACAAGCGCTTGGGGATGGGACTTTTGGATCCCAGGGTATGCACGATCCCGGAAGCTCTAGCCGTCACGCGGTCCGCGGCGGAGGCTGGAGCGCAATTGCAGTCCACGTTTGAGATGGCCCTCAACAAAAGTCTGCAGGGGCAATCCAGCCACCAGAAAACCGAACGTATCCTTCGGGTATTGGACCTCCTTTCCGTTACTTGCGGCCAGAACTGCTGGAACTCATTTCAAGTTGAGCTGATGGCCTACCCGGACAAGGTGGTCCGCGCCAAGGCTGCCTTATTAATTGGCAAAAGCACTCGCAACGTGCCGTGGATCGCGCGGAGCCTGTTGAATCGCGATCCGCGTGTGCAGGCCAGCGCGGTGGAAGCGCTGTGGGGCATGGACCCGGAGGAGACGAAACCTCATTTTCTGTCGGCCCTGAAATCCAATAACAACCGGGTAGCGGCCAATGCGGCGCTTGGCCTGTACTTGTGCGGGGATGTTACAGCCATGCGCTTGTTGCTCGAGATGTTGCGGCACCCCGATCCGCCCTTTCGGCTTTCGGCGCTATGGGCAATCGGAGAAACGCGAGATGAGCGCTTTCTCCCGGTTCTGACGGAGCACTACAAGCATGCCGAGGGAAAGCTGCGGCTGGCTACCGTGGGAGCGATGTCCAGAATCCGGCGGCGCGAAAAGACAGCCTATGAAGAGAGTGGGCTCCAGGTCCACGTCTCTCAAGCGGCAGCACAAGCGGACGGTCTCCGGCGCCTGGCTTTCGCGGTCTCCTGCCATCCGGCTCGGGATCTGAGAGCGATTAAGCCGGCGGAATTCGCAGTCTGGGAAAACGGAACACTCATCGAAGAGTACCAAGTCCGGCTGGTAAGCCCTCCGGCTTTCTTGATGGCAGGCTTCATCGTTCCCTGGTTTGCATCCGGCGACGAGCCTTACGAAAAATCGGTGCGCGAGGGACTGAAGCAATGCCTCTCCATGAAGCGCCGGGACGATCCTTGGAGAATCGATCGCTACTCGATCGAAACGAACCCGTCCACGGATGAGAAATCCTCCGCGGAATTCGTGCTTCCCTATGACGACTCTATAGTGACACCGGAATTGAAGGCGTCCCACGGCTTCATATCCGATCCGGATGTGCTGGGCAAAACGCTCCACTTAACAGCGCCCAGGGAACGCGCCGCCCCTGATCCGGTAACGGCGTTTCAGCGGCAATGTGAAGCCCTCGCCAAGCGGAACGGCAAGCGTCACGTTTTTATGTTCCTCCACGACGTGCCGGGCTTCGACTGGAAGGAGGAAGCCGCGATCGGCCGTCTGCGCACCATGGCGCAAGATGGCAGCGTGGTGTTGCACGGCATTTGTCCCCTCATCGCCGGCCAGTGGACCGTCTTTCGCGAACTGTGTCTGTCCCATCCCGACGGAAGTTTCACCGAAACCAAGCTGGAAGGGATGGCGGACGTGTTAGTGGACGCGTACGCTAATTTTTGCAGCCGATTCGAAATCAGTTATTCGCTCCCGGCCTCCGCTGAACCCGGACCGGTGAAGTTGAAGATCTCCAGCGGTTTTGGTCAAGCGGAGATATCGGTGGACGTTGCAGCACCGCCCTCGCCTGCCGAGCCCGCTGCGGTCCCCGTTCCAGCCGCGGAAACGCCCGCACCATAGGCTTGGGAGCCCAATGCAAAGACTACTCCCTATGGTCGTGGCGCGGAAACAAAGATGAACGGCCCGGGTATACTGAAGTTCGCTGATGCCGGAATGGGCTAAGATCCTGGTTCCCGTATTTCTGGCCTTGCAGGGACTGCTGGTTTACTGGACGGCCGGAACCGAGCACCCGCCCGCGCCGCCGCCGCTTTCGCAATTTCCGGCAACCTTCAGCGCATGGACCCAGCTGCGCGAAGATCCCATCGATGCGGACGTAGTGAATACGCTGCGCGCAGACCGGCTATTGAGCCGAACCTACGTGAATCGGGCGGGCGGACCAGCCGGGCTTTTGGTGGCATGGTTCCAATCCCAGCGTGCCGGAGCCAGCCAGCCCCATTCGCCCAAGGTGTGTTTGCCTGCCGCCGGCTGGACGCCCGAGTCCACCGGCGAGCTGAGCATCGCTACCGCCGCCGGGGTGCTTACGCTCAATCGATATGTAGTTGCCAGCCGCAGTGAGCGCGCGGTGGTTTTCTATTGGTATCAAACCTCGCGCCGTGCGATTGCCGGCGAGTGGGCCTCCAAATTCTGGCTGGTTGCCGACGCTCTTCGAGACCGGAGAACGGACAGCGCGCTGGTGCGCATCGTTGTGGATAGCCAGCCGGGCGGGGACGAACTCGCCAGCAGTACGGCGGCTGATTTCACGCGCTCCGTTTATCCTCTGCTCCGCGAGAAATTGCCACGCTGATGGAACGGGAGACCGTTCAGCGCTGCGCAAGCCGGCGCTCCACGGCCTCCAGGACTTTGGCCACGCTTTCCTCCAGGGTCTCGCGGTCGGTGCGGCATTCCACCTCCGGCGCCAGCGGGTGCTCGTAGGGGTCGTCGATACCGGTGACGTGGTGAAGCTGGTCGGCGCGAGCGCGGCGATAAATACCATTGCGGTCCCGGCTTTCACAGACTGCGAGGGGCGCGTGGACCCAAACCTCAAGGAAATCTCCGATCCGCTGGCGCACTTCGTCGCGGGCCGAGCGATAGGGCGAGATGGCGGATACCAGGACAATGGTGCCGCGGCCGGTCAATTGTTCCGCTAACTCTCCGATGCGCCGGACGTTCTCGTTGCGATCCTCTTTGCTGAAGCCCAGGTCTTTGGAGAGCTTCTGGCGCACGGCATCGCCATCCAGCCATTCCAATTGGTAACCGCGGGTTCGCAGCGTGTCATACAGGGCCCGGCTGATGGTGGTCTTGCCCGCGGAACTAAGACCGGTGAACCAGACGGTCAGCCCGCGGCTCGTTTTGGGATCTGGCATCGTTCTGACTATTCTCGCTGTATTTAGTGTCCGCGCGCTTGGCTATCCCGGCCGCCCAATCTAAATCTCGAAACTGCGATTCGGTCCGATAAGACCAGCGGAGGAGGTCCATGGGCCCACTCGAAGCTGACGCCGATGAGTCGGTGATCCAGCTAGCTTTGGTCGATCCCCGCCTGCACCGGGCATTGCTGGACCAGCTCGACGAAGGGGTGTGCATGGTGGATAGCGACCATCGGATCCTGTACTGGAATCGGAGCGCCGAGCGCATCAGCGGGTATTTCGCGCACGAGGTGGCGGGTCAATTCATCCATGGGGATTTGCTGATGCACTGTGGGAGCGATGGCAGCCTGCAGCCGGGGGAGGGAAGCGTGGTGGCGGGAGTGATGCTGGACGGCAAGCAGCGGGAAAATACCGTCTTCCTGCGGCACCGGGAGGGGCATCGCTTGCTGGTACAGCTTCAATCGCGGCCGATCCACGACGCCAATGGCACGGTGGTGGGAACGGTGGAGGTGTTTGAGGATGCGGTTACGCCCCTGGTTCATCGGCGCCATCAACTGGAGTCCTTCGGCTGTTCAGATTCATCCACGCGCTCGGCGAATCGGAAGTACGGCGAGATGATGGTGCGGCAGGCCCTGGAAGCCTTGAATACCTTCGAGATTCCGTTTGGGTGGCTGCGCATTGGATTGGATGCCGAACAGGATCTGGACCGTAGCTATGGCCGCGGCATGGTGGACGCGGCGGTTAAGATGATTGCCGCGACATTGGACCGGAATCTGGCCTCTCTGGATGTTTTGACACGTTGGGAGCCGGCCGAATTTCGCGTCGAGGTGAATGGTTGCTCACGATCGGAATTGGCGGCTGCGGCAGAGCGGCTGCGGCTGCTGGTGAGCGCCTCGACGGTGGAATGGTGGGGAGACCGGTTGCGCGTAACGGTGTCGGTGGGAGGCGCTACCGCGGAGCCCGGCGACACCATGGAATCGCTCGAGGAACGGGTCGGACCGGTCTACGAAGGCTGCCTGGCTAGCGGAGGCGATCGATCCGCCGTTGCTCACTTGATTTTAAATAAGGTGACTGAAACTAAGGCCGAGCGATGTTTGCCATAATCGGAATCGTTTTGGTCTTCGGTGCCGTGGTGGGCGGCTATCTGATGGAGCACGGGAACCTGAAGGTCCTGATGCAGCCGGCCGAACTGCTCATTATTGGGGGCGCAGGACTTGGCACCTTGTTGACGGCCAACCCTCTCCAAGTGTTGAAAGCCCTTCTGGGCGGCCTCTCCGCCGTGTTCGGGAGCTCCAAGTTCGACAAGGGATATTACCAGTCCACGCTCAAGCAGATGTACGACGTGATGCAGAAGGCCCGCAAGAAAGGTCTGACGGATTTAGAAGCTGATGTGGAAGCACCCGACAAAAGCGAACTGTTCTCCAAGTGGGATCATCATCTGCGTGATTTCGTCTGCGATACGTTACGCATGGCTATGACCGGCGGCCCCACGCCCTTCGAACTGGATCAAGTGATGGAGCTGGATATGGAAGTTCATCACCACTATGCCCACCAGCCGGCCAACGCGCTGAACACCGTAGCCGATTCCTTGCCGGGCTTGGGGATTGTGGCTGCCGTGCTGGGCGTGGTGATCACCATGGGCGCCATCGGTGGGCCTCCCGAAGAGATTGGCCATAAGGTGGCGGCGGCGCTGGTGGGAACTTTCCTCGGAATTCTCCTGTGCTACGGCTTGCTCGGTCCCATGGCCGGCAAAATGGGCAAGGCCGCCGAAGAGGAAGGCCACTTCTACCACGTGATTCGCGTCGCGCTGATTGCCTTTCTCAAGGGAACGTCGCCGTCCATGGCGGTGGAGTTTGGACGGCGCGCGGTGCCGGGGCATGTGCGCCCGAGCTTCAAGGAATTGGAAGACTCTTGCAAGGGAAAGACGGCGTAATTGTTCATGTCCGCTGAAAAATCCGATCAGCTCCTGATCCAGCCCATCATCATTGTCAAGAAGATCGTGCATGCCGGGCATCATGGCGGCGCTTGGAAGGTGGCATATGCCGATTTTGTCACTGCCATGATGGCTCTGTTCATCGTCCTGTGGCTGCTGAGTTCCAGCGCTGACGTAAAGAAAGCCGTGGGTGGCTATTTCCGCGATCCCTCCGGCAAGAGCGCACAAAATGGGACGGGCCAAAGTGGATCGAGCGAAAACATCGGGATAGGAAAAGACGATATGGGCAAACTCAAGGAAAAGCTGGAAGCCGCCATCCGGCAAGCGCCCGACGTGGGCAAACTGAAAGATCAAGTCCTTATGAGCGTTACTGGCGAAGGATTGCGTATCGAGCTGCTCGAAAGCGCCTCGAACTCATTCTTTGAGACCGGCAATGCGCAACCCACATCGACAGGCGAAGAGATGCTGAAGTTGCTAGCCGCGCAGCTCGGCAAACTTCCCAATCGGATTTCGGTGGAAGGTCATACCGACGCCAATCCTTACGTTTCACCAACCGGTTATTCCAATTGGGAATTGTCGTCCGATCGCGCCAATGCGGCTCGCAAGCTGATACAACAGTTTGGCGTGCGAGGCGACCAGGTGGCCGATGTGCGCGGCTACGCCGATCAAAAGTTGCGGAAGCCCAATGATCCCACCAGCGCATCGAACCGGCGAGTCTCCATCGTGGTGAAATATAGAACGCCCGATGACCCACCCGCCCCTGCTTTAGCGGGCAAACCAACACCGGCGGGTGAAGCGAAACCAGCCTCGCAACCAACCTCGAACCCAACCGCGGCTCCATCCCCAATCCCAGTGAAAACGGCGCAGGCCACGGCCAAGAAGTAAACGCCTCGTTCTTGGCGGATTTCAGACTCTCTGATAAAATTGATCTTGAGCCCAGTAGCATCCTAGCGGCGGATAGAGTATTAAACCCCTTGCTTCAACCATCTGCCCTGTTTATACTGGCTTTTTTCGCCGATGATGAATTTGAGCATGTCACCGCGGGACGATCTGGATCCACTGGCGCCACAGCGTGAGGCGGCCATGTTCTACGGTCTTTTCCTGCGCGGCCATTCCGCGGAAACCTTGCGGCGCGATATCGATGTGCCGAAGCCGGTGCTCGATAAGTGGTTGAATCGCCAGCGCTATGAGACTGGCTTTCGCGATGCCCTGCGGCGCGTGTATCAATATCGCAAGCAGGTGCTTGCCATCTTCGATGAGCTGGTGCTGAACGAAAAAAACCGGCCACCGTTTGTGCACTAAACAGCGCCGCGCAAGATCGAAGTAACCTGTTTTTCACATACGCCCGGCCGCTTCCCCTTACACTAGGAAAAGATGAAACACACCGATACCCAGTCCTTACCCGAAGCGCATTCGAAGCAAGACGTGAACCCTGGAGATATGCGCCAAGGAGACGCGAAAGCGCGCCTGTTGTCGACGCCCACGCGCCCGTTCGATCCGGTAGGCGCAACCAGCGCCACCGAAATCCTGACACGCATGCAAGGCACCGCATTCCAGGGCAAGCAGCTTGGGCTGGCGTTCGAAGTTTGGAAGCGGATGCTGGGCGACCGCTGCACCATCATGATGGGGATGTCCGGCGCCATGGTTCCGGCTGGGATGCGCCGCCTGGTGGTGCGAATGATCGAGCATCGCCTCATCGATTGCCTGGTCTCCACCGGCGCCAATTTCTTTCACGACTTCCACGAGACTCTGGGAAATTTCCACTATCAAGGGTCTCCCGCGATCGACGATGTGCTGTTGGCCGAAAATCTGGTGGACCGCATGTACGACGTGCTCGCGGACGAAGAGAAGTTTCGCCAGCACGATCAGTGGATCGGGCGCTTCGCGGCTTCGCTCGATCAATCGCGGCCCTACACCACGCGTGAGTTCCTCTACCTGCTGGGTCTGGAGCTTGGCAAGCACTGTAAGGAGGACGGGATCGTATCGGCGGCGGCCAAGGCCGGCATTCCGCTGTATTGCCCGGCCATCGCCGACAGCTCTATCGGCATCGGGATTGCGGCGAATCGCTACGAAGGCGGCAATCGCTTTACTTTCGACGTGATCGGCGACGTGGTGGAGACGGCGCAAATCGTCGCGCAATCGGAAGCCACCGGCGTCATCTATTTCGGGGGAGGCACGCCCAAGAACTTCGTGCAGCAAACGGAAGTAACGGCCATCATCATGAACACCGGCGTCACCGGCCACAAGTATGCGATTCAATGCGTGACGGATTCGCCGCATTGGGGCGGGCTGTCCGGCTGCACCTTCGAAGAAGCGCAGAGCTGGGGCAAGATCGCCAAAGACGCGTCGATGGTAACCTGTCACTCCGATTCCACCATTGCGATGCCGATTCTGGTTTCGGCTCTGCTGGAGCATCGCGAGTTGATGGCGAATCGGCACCGTCCCAGCTTCAAACAGGGCAGGGAATTGGAGATCACCTCTTGAGTGCGCTAAAGATTCCGATGTATCAGGTGGATGCCTTCGCGGCCAGCGTCTTCTCCGGCAACCCCGCGGCGATCTGTCCGCTCGAAGCCTGGCTTCCAGACGACCAGATGCAATCCATCGCGGCCGAAAACAATTTGGCGGAGACGGCATTCTTCGTACGCAATGGCAAAGGCTACAAGTTGCGCTGGTTCACGCCCGCGGTGGAAATCGACCTGTGCGGGCACGCGACCCTGGCATCGGCGTCCGTGATTCTGAACGATCTGACGCCGGGCGAGCGCTCGGTTTCTTTTGAGACCAAGAGCGGCACGCTGACGGTGACGCGGGATGGCGATCTCTACTCGATGGATTTTCCTTCGCGGCCGCCCCAAGCCTGCGCCGACGTTTATCCTGGCTTGGTTCCCGCGCTCGGAGGCACGCCGGAAACGGTGCTGGCGGCGCGCGATTATTTCGTGGTGTATGGATCGGAAGAAGAACTCCGTGCATTGAAGCCCGACATGGCGGGCCTAATGAAGGTGGATCGGTTCGCAGTAATCGCCACTGCACTCGGCCGCGAATTTGACTTTGTTTCGCGCTTCTTCGCGCCGGCGAAGGGCGTTCCCGAAGATCCCGTCACGGGTTCATCCCACTGCTCGCTGATTCCGTATTGGTCCCAGCGATTGGGCAAGAAGAAACTGAACGCTTTTCAGGCCTCTCCTCGCGGCGGTGAGCTGTGGTGTGAGGATCGCGGGGAGCGCGTCACGATGAGCGGCAAGGCCGTTCGTTTCTTCCAAGGAACCATTTTTCTCTAAACCAAATGCGTCCCAACATCTACCTGTGGCTTTTGCCGCTGATCCTATTTTTATCGGCCTGTTCCGACGCCCCGAAAACGGCCGAACAGAAGGCGCCCGCGAAACCGATCGAGGCGCTGACAGGGCGCCAGGCGTTTCAGCAAATGTATCCGCAGGCTCGCGGATGGGCGCCTGACGCGCAGCCGCTTCGAATCAGCAGCCTCAATCTCGCGGAAGTGAAGGCTGACAAAGGCAAGGCCGGCGTTTGGCAGGTGATTTTCGTGTCGCCTTCGCGCGCGAAAGCGAAAACGTACACCTGGTCGGCGGTGGAAGCGGAAGGCAATCTGCATCAAGGCGTGTTCGGCGGAGCGGAGGAGACTTACACGCCGCGCGGCGATTCAACACCCTTCGAGATCGCGGCCATCAAGGTGGATTCCGATGAGGCCTACGCCACCGCGGCCAAGGAAAGCGCCGACTACATCAAGAAAAACCCGGACAAGCCGGTGATATTTTTGATGGAGCTCGGCAAGCGATTCCCGGATGTTACGTGGCGCGTGATTTGGGGCGATTCGGTGGGGACCAGCGACTATTCCGTGTTCGTGGACGGAAGCACTGGGAAATATTTGGAGCGAATGCACTAAGCTGGTAGGCCTGCCCGGCGATCCCATTCAAATTGGTGATGGACTTGTTGCGGTAGTCATGAACAACCAAACGGCCCTGGAAAGTTCGGCACCACTGTCGTTTCTAAAACGCAATGAAACCCGAGAACTGGCAGCCCCGGGAATCATTCTAGCGCCTAGATTCACTTGAGACCTCTGGATTTACGTATACCGGTCCGTACCGTATCCAAAAGTGATTCGGGGGCCCGAAAGCAAAGAGCGACGCCCTGTTAGGATCATCACGAAACTCGTAGTGAAAGACCAGCGTAATGGTCTTCCCACCACAGGTCTTCGAAAAGCGGGAGTTCTTGATGGCTTTCTCTGCGCCTTCTTTAAAGTCCTTTTCCACCGTGGGATGTTTGCCTTGTAAAATACTTTCGATGTTTTGTACGGTCGCTTGATCCGAGAGAAGCACGTTAACTGTCTGTATGGCCTGCATGCGGGCCGTACGTGGCAACGGCGGATAGTCCGGGATCTCCAGACGCTCCAGACACTCGATATTCGACGGACTTTCCGCTGGCCCAGACTGGGCTAATGCGCGATAAGGTGCGATCATAAGGAGCAGGCCCGCGATCAGCGAGGCGCCTGTTTCCGAGTTCTTGTCGAAAATTGGATTCATCTGAGACTCTTGATGAGGTTACTGGTCTTTCAGAGTGTTGCTTTGGGGCGCTTTTTCTTGGGGATTTCGATTACCGCGGGCGTCCGCATTTGCACCACGGGAATCAATGAACGCCGCGATTCGACCGGAGATTGCCGGGCTTGGTGCGCGAACTCCTGGTTCAGCGTGGCCACGAATTCTTCGATTTGATCCTGCATTGCGGCCATTTTCTCGCGCATATTGAGGATAATTTCGACGCCGGCCAGATTCACGCCCAGGTCCCGCGTCAGCTTCAGAATTACTTCCAGGCGTTCCAGATCGTCGTCGGTATAGAGACGCGTGTTGCCTTCGCTGCGCGAGGGTGCGAGCAAACCTTCGCGTTCGTAGAGGCGCAGAGTTTGAGGATGGATCTGGTACTGTTCGGCGACGGCCGAGATCATGTAGGCGGCTTTGGATCGAGCTTTCGCCATGGCTTACACCTTGCTCCAAATATCTTTGCGCGGATCTTCCGTATTGGCTTGCGACAGTTCGCGCAGCAGTTCCCGGGTGCGCTCGTCCTGAGCTTTGGGCGCCTGGATCACTACTTCGACAATCTCGTCGCCGCGCTGATTCTTGCGCGCATTCATAACGCCTTTTTCGCGCAGGCGAAACTTCTGCTGATTTTGGGTTCCCTGCGGCACCTTGAGCAAAGCCCGCCCGTCGATGGTGGGGACTTCGATCTTAGCGCCGAGCCCGGCTTCCGATACGGTGACCGGAACCTGAATATGAATGTCGTCGCCGTCGCGGCGGAAGAAGGCGTGAGGTTCCACGCGGACCGTGATGTAGAGGTCGCCCGCGCCTCCGCCCATCCGTCCGGCGTTGCCTTTGCCGGCTACTCGAAGCCGCGATCCGGAGAGCGCGCCGGGCGGGATACGCACCTCGACGATTTCCGGTTTGGACAAACGGCCGTCGCCATGGCAGGTGGGACATACATTGCGGAGCCGCCCTTTGCCGTCGCAGCGCGGGCAAGTAAGACTGAACTTCATCGCGCCCGCCATCTGCGTGACGTTGCCGGTTCCATCGCACTCGGGGCACACCGTGGAGGTGCCACCTGCGGTACCGCTGCCATTGCAGGTTTCGCAGACTTCCTGGCGCGCGACGTTCAGGCGTACCTGCGTGCCGCGGATGGCCTGCCAAAAGTCGATGTCCAATCCGTATTCGAGGTCGGAACCTTTTTCGGGGCCTCCGCCCGGTTGTTCGCCGCCCCGCCGGTTGCCGAAGAACTGGCTGAAGATGTCGCGGAAGGCGCCGGTGCCGCCACCGGGAGGCGCTTCCGCTCCTTGATGATTCATGTACTCCGAAAAATCGAAGCCGCCGAAGCCCATACCAGGCTGACCTGCGCCCGCGCCCGGACCCCCGCCCGGGCCACCCGGAGGAATGTTGTCGGAGTAGAAACCGTACTGATCGTAGACCTGGCGCTTCTTGGGATCGCTCAGGATATCGTAGGCCTCCTGAACTTTCTTAAAGCGCTCCTCGGCGGACTTGTCGCCGGGATTCAGATCCGGATGATACTTGCGCGCCAGCTTGCGGTACGTCTTCCGGATCTCGTCTTCTTTGGCAGCCCGAGATACACCGAGCGTTTCGTAATAATCTTGTTTGCTTGCAGCTGGCATGATAGTAACTTGTTACTGGTGACTGGTTGCTAGTGGCTAGCGATCGGCAACTCCACTTACCCGCCACCAGCCACCAGCCACTGGTCACTTACTTCTTGTCTTCGACGTCCACGAACTCGGCGTCGACAACATTGTCTTTGGGCTTCGATTCTCCGGCGCCCGCTCCATTGCTATCGGCGCCCGGGCCACCTTGCCCCGGAGTGCCGCCCGGCTGGCTGGAAGCCTTGTACATGGCCTCCGCCAGTTTGTGGCTGGCGGTCTCCAGCTTGGACGTCGCTTGGTTGATGCGATCGATGCCGCCCTCCGACATGGCCTTCTTGGTATCGTCGAGCGCTTCCTCCACCGCTTTGGCGTCGCCGTCGCTGACTTTGTCGCGATGCTCCTTGAGCATCTTTTCGATGTTGTAGACCATCGCGTCGGCCCGGTTGCGGGACTCGATTTCTTCTTTCTTCTTGCGATCGTCGGAGGCATGCGAATCGGCGTCTCGCGCCATCTTCTCCACCTCGTCCTTGCTCAAGCCGGAAGAAGAGGTAATGGTGATCTTCTGCTCGTTGTTGGTGGCCTTGTCCTTGGCCGTCACGTTCAGGATGCCGTTAGCGTCGATGTCGAACGTCACTTCCACCTGCGGGATCCCGCGCGGAGCGGGAGGAATGCCCACCAGTTGGAACACGCCCAACATTTTGTTGTCGGCCGCCATGGAGCGCTCGCCTTGGTAGACCTTGATCTCAACCGATGTCTGGCTGTCGGACGCGGTGGAAAACGTTTCGCTCTTCCGCGTGGGGATGGTCGTGTTGCGCTCGATCAGCCGGGTGAACACGCCGCCCAACGTTTCGATGCCGAGCGACAAAGGAGTGACGTCGAGCAACAGGACATCCTTCACTTCGCCGCCTAACACGCCGCCCTGTACCGCCGCGCCCACCGCGACCACTTCATCGGGGTTCACGCTTTTGTTGGGCTCCTTGGCGAACAGATCGCGTACCTGTTGCTGAACTTTCGGCATGCGCGTAGAACCGCCCACCAGAACCACTTCGTCGATCTGCGCGGGCGTGACGCTGGCATCGGCAATGGCCTGTTTACACGGGCCGCTAGCGCGATCCAGAATATCGGCCACCATTTGCTCCAGGCGTGCACGCGTCAGCTTCACGTTCATGTGCTTGGGACCGCTGGCGTCGGCCGTCAGGAACGGCAGATTGATTTCGGTTTCCAGCACATTGGACAGCTCGATCTTGGCCTTTTCGGCAGCCTCTTTTAAGCGCTGCAAGGCCATCTGGTCTTTGGAGACGTCAACGCCGGTTTCCTTCTTGAATTCCTGCACCAGCCAGTCGATAATCCGCTGATCGATGTTGTCGCCGCCCAGGTGTGTGTCGCCGTTGGTGGACTTCACTTCCACCACGCCATCGCCCACTTCCAGGATCGAAATATCGAATGTGCCGCCGCCGAAGTCATAAACGGCGATGGTTTCGTTCTTCTTCTTGTCCAACCCGTAGGCGAGTGCCGCGGCCGTGGGTTCGTTGATGATGCGCATCACTTCCAGGCCCGCGATCTGCCCGGCGTCTTTGGTGGCCTGGCGCTGCGAATCGTTGAAGTAGGCCGGCACCGTGATCACCGCCTTGGTGACCTTTTCGCCGAGGTAAGCTTCGGCGGCTTCCTTCAATTTGGTTAAAATCATCGCGGAAATCTCGGGCGGAGAGTAGCGTTTGCCGTTGATCTCGACGCGAGCGTCGCCGTTTTCGCCGACGACCACTTTATAGGGAACCAGCTTCATCTCTTCGCTGACTTCGTTGAAGCGGCGTCCCATGAAGCGCTTGATCGAATAGATGGTATTTTCCGGGTTGGTTACCGATTGGCGCTTTGCAACCGTCCCAACTAGGCGCTCACCGGCTTTAGTGAAAGCGACGACGGACGGCGTTGTCCGGCCGCCCTCCTGATTCGGAATAACGACAGCTTGGCCGCCTTCCATGACGGACACGACGGAGTTAGTCGTTCCCAAGTCTATGCCTATGATTTTGCTCATTTTTCTCTCATCCTCCGGCTACGAATGCGGCTTCGTTTTAGCCTGCAACCATTATTAAACTTTAGTGTGTTGTTGTCAAGTAGTCCGACGAGGCATCCGCGCATGCTTGCGGGGTTCCGGCGAAGGCCAGATCAGGCTGAAACTGGCTGGGAACGAAGCTGTTCCAACCACGCGCCGATCGCCTTGATTTGATCCCGATCCATGTCGTATACGCCAGTGGTAGGTCGTTGTTGCACCATATTGGACGCCTTGGTCCAAGCCTCGGATGCACCGGACAAGTCACCCTGCGCGGCCCGGACGGTGGCCGCCGAGCGCCAGTAATCCGTCGAATCGTCTAGCAGGGACGCCTTATCGAACCAGCGCTGTGCTTCCAGGCCGTCGCGGCGATGGAAGGCTTCAATGAACGCGCGGTCGACGGCCACGGCATGAGCCAGCTTGCTGCCGGGCTGGGAGGCTAAGTGGGCCCTCTCCAGCCAATCGAGCGCCCGCTGCCACTCTCCGCGATCCAGGAAGTGCGCATAGGCCATGGCAAACGATCCGGCCGGTTGGGGAAGTTGTGCGGCGAACTCGGCGGCCCGTTCCACCATGGCCGTGGGCCAGTCGCGTGGACGCAGAGGCGTGGTTTGGGAGAGCCCCATGTAATGATTGGCGCAATGGAAGTCGCACCAGGGGCCTCGGCGGTACATCTGCCATAGGCGCGCGCCGTCAGAGTATTGGGCTTCGCTCGCCATGGGGAGCAGGTTAAAGAGAAAGTCGCCGAAGGCCAGGCCCGTGGCTAAGGCAACTGTGCGGCCAACGGCAGCCGGCCAGACGGGACCTGGGATCAGTAGTAGAGAAATGGTCCCGATCGCGCCCAGCAGGGCCGACGCGAGTGGTCCTCCGAGCGTCAGCACCATGGCTCGGCCGCGAATATTTTTCGGCGTGGTGGGCACCATAGCGGTGTGACCGCCGAATAGTTTGTCGTAGCGCATGTGGAGGCGCCAGTGGCCTCCCCTACGAACCAAGCTCAGTGGGCCAACGCAGAAACCGGTCAGCCGGAACCCAACAATGTCGCCGAGAAGTAGATGGCCCAACTCATGAAATAGGATGGACCCGTAGACCGCCGCGAGGAGCGTGATCCAGAAGAGAGCTTCGGAATGAATCGGGTGCATTCCTCGCGCCACGGTCCATCGACGGATGGAACTGAGGACGAAAACGCCCCAGCCAAGCTGGGCGATCACAAAGATGGTTCCAGACCACTTGCTGGTACCATCACCCGCGATGGGCCGGTGATTCAGGTAGCTTTTCGCCTCGATGGCGGGATTTCGGACAAAGTAGAAGATTCCGGCGGCGGCCACGATGGTTCCCACCGGGAACAAAGGCAGATTAAAGATGGACGCGGCCAGTAGCGACCAACGGCCTAAAGAGTCGCCGTGCTCCATCCGCCAGGCGGCCAGTGCATCCATCACGGATAGCAAGATGAGGAACCAAAACAGTTCGAGAATCGAGTGCGCGCCCAAATGGAAACGCTCGATGGCCCCGATCACCGTGGATCGTCGCAACGTATAAAATGCGAGGCTGAGGAACCCCAGGGCTTCCAGCGCAAAGATCAGCCGCAGGACGTACCGCAGGGCTCGCATTGCAGAGAAATCGGCTTCGGACGAACTTTATCCACTAAGGTGGCTACCCGAGATCGGCCCCCAATTCGACATGGGCGATTCGACAGGGGCCGTAGGCTGGCGCGGATACAATAAAGCCATCCATATGTCTATCGGCATCCCCATGTCTATCATTGAGCGGATTCGCTTGGGCGATCTCGCGGCGCGGCTGGGTTGCACACTGCATGGCGACCCTGAGATCGAGATTACGGGTGTGGCGGGGGTGGAGCGGGCTGGTCCCACCGAACTGACGTTTCTCGCAAACCCCAAATACGCGCCCAAGGTGAAGGAGACGCGCGCGGGGGCGATTTTGGTGAAGCAGCCTCTCGCACAAGCTCAGCCCGCCAGCCTGGTGTCGGCAAATCCCTATCACGATTTTGCACGGGCTTTGGCCTTGTTCTATCAGCCGCCGCGGCCGAAGCCCGGTATCCATCCGCAGGCTTCTGTGGCAGCGACGGCTCGGATCGGCGAGGGAGCCTCGGTGGGAGCGTTTGCCGTGGTAGGCGAGCACGTGAGCATTGGCAAGAACGCCGTGTTACATCCGCACGTGGTGATTTACGAAGGCGCGGAGATCGGCGACGACTTTTGCGCCCATTCGCATGCCGTGGTGCGCGAGTATTGCCGGATCGGTCATCGGGTGATCTTGCAAAACGGAGTGGTGGTGGGCAGCGACGGATTCGGTTTCGCCAAGACGCGCGAGGGAACGCACTTCAAGATTGTGCAGTCCGGAAGGACCGTGATTGAAGACGATGTGGAGATCCAATCGCTGACGTCGGTGGATCGGGCTACTGTGGGCGAGACGCGCGTAAAGCGCGGGGCGAAGATCGACAGCCTGGTGCAAGTGGGACACGCGTGCGTGGTGGGGGAGGACAACATCATCTGCGCTCAGACGGGACTGGCCGGGGGATCGGTGTTGGAGAAAAATGTTTTACTCGCCGGACAAGTGGGGATTTCCGGGCATCTGACCATTCACGATAACGCGGTGATCTATGCGCAGAGCGGCATTGGCGGCGACGTGAAAGAAGGGGCTGTCATGTCGGGATCACCCGCGTTTGAAGCCCGCGAATGGCTGCGTGCCATCACCGCTTTCCCGAAATTGCCTGAGGTGCTGAAGACAGTGAGACAATTGGAAAAGCGTTTAGAGCGCCTGGAAGGCGCGACCCCGTCTCAATGATTGAAGACAGCCCTAACAACAGCCACCGGCCTGTGGCGTATCTGAACGAGACCTTTCTCGAGAGTCCGGACGCGCGCGGTTTGCGCATTCTCTCCGAATATCTGGAGCCGCTGTCGCACTTTCGCGATGAGAAGATCCAGGACACCATCGTCTTCTTTGGATCGGCGAGGATCAGCGAGGAAGGCCCCCTAGGCCGCTACTATCGCGATGCGCGGACGCTCGCGCGTTTAGTGACGGAGTGGAGCAGCAAGCTGGATTCCACGTCGCACCGTTTCGTGATCTGTTCCGGCGGCGGGCCAGGCATTATGGAGGCAGCCAATCGAGGCGCGTCGGACGCGGGCGGCAAGAACATTGGCCTCAACATCGGATTGCCGTTCGAACAGCGGCCGAATCCCTTTATTACGCCCGAGCTGTCGTTCGAGTTCCACTACTTCTTCATGCGCAAATTCTGGTTTGCGTACCTGGCGAAAGCGCTGGTGATTTTTCCGGGCGGATTCGGAACCATGGACGAGCTCTTTGAGATTTTGACGCTGGCGCAGACGCAGAAGCTCGAAAGCAAGATCGTGATCGTGTTGTACGGTACGAAATTCTGGCGCGAAGTATTGAACTTCGAAGCGCTAGTGGAACACGGGACCATCGACCGGGAAGATCTGAACCTGTTTCAATACGCTGACGATCCCGAAACGGCACTCGGTATCTTGCAGGAGCAATTGACCCGGTATTTTCTGGAGCCGGAGAAGCCCTTGCCTGAAGCGGCGCCCGAGACTCCCGAGATCGCCAAATCACGCGTGTGAATCTTTCCATCCAATCAGTTTGGAAGCGGGCCGGGAAGGTGGAGAAAACCTTCGCCGCCGCTCTGATTCTGTATCTGATCCTGCTGGCCGCGTGGCCCGACAGCGCTTTCGAGGCGTTTGTAGCGTTCGTGACCTTCGTCCTGGGCGCGTGGATTGCGTTTCGCCTTTTGCGGATCGGGCTGCGGAAACTCACTTGGAGTCTGCGGAACCGGCTGATGGTGGCGTATCTTTTCATCGCGGTGCTGCCCATTCTGCTGGTGCTGACTTTGGTGGGATTGGGCGCATATATTTTGGCCGGTCAAGTGGCTGTTTACCTGGTGCGGTCTGAGTTGGACCGGCGGCTGGTTTCGCTTCGATCCGTGGCACAGGATTTGAGCGCTTCTCCGGCCAACATTCAGCGGATCGGCGAGACCGAGAAACAGCGCTTTCCAGGGCTGACTGTATGGACGGCGCAGAATGGCGCAAACCAGAAGTGGCCGCCTGACGCGAATTTGACCTGGCCTGCCAAGTTGCCTGTCAACTCCGTGGGTATTGCCGTCCGCGAAGGGCGTTATTATGCCTGGACAGCTATCGTTGACGGTAATCGGCAGGTTCTGGTGCTGACGCCTCTCACCAGACGCTTCCTGAGCTTGCTGAGGCAGGGCTTGGGCGACGTCTATTTTGTGCAACGAGATTTTGTGGGAACTTCGGATGCGTCGGCAGCGCTTCCCGCTGCGAGCAAGTCGAAAGATGCGGGATCCAGCGCCGGATCCACAAAAATAGGGGCCGGAGATCAAGGGGAGTTTCGATTGGCGCCCTCGGGAGGCGATGCTCCTCAGGCGGCGGTCCCTCCGCCCGTGAATCGCTTCGATGTGGGCGTGCGGTGGGGATCGGTGATGCGGGCCGTGGATTGGGAGCATCCCGAGAGCAATGAATCGGCGCTCCTGGTGGGGTACACTCGGCTGTCTTCGATTCTCAGTACTGTTCTCAGCCAAAGCAGCGACGAACTGGGCGGCGTGGTCCTCACTGCGTTTTATGTTGTGGCGGTGGCGTTCCTGCTTGTCGCCATCACTGGCCTTGCTATCGGGATCTTCATGTCGCGCAGCATCACCGGCGCGGTGCATTCGCTCTATGAGGGAACCGAGCGCGTGATGCGCGGGAACTTTTCGCATTTGATCCGAGTATCGGGGCGCGATCAGCTGGCCGACCTGAGCGGGTCGTTCAATACCATGACCCAGAATCTGGAGCGGCTGCTGGCCGTGGCGAAAGAGAAAGAGCGCATGCAAGCGGAGATCGAGATCGCGCGCGGCGTGCAGGATCAGTTATATCCCAAAGCTCCGCCGGTGTTCGAGAGCCTGCAAGTGTTGGGGATGTGCCATCCGGCGCGGATGGTTTCGGGCGACTATTACGACTACCAGTTGGTGGATGGCAAGCTCGCGATCGCTATCGGCGACGTGGCGGGCAAGGGAATCTCGGCCGCGCTGTTGATGGCCACCATTCAGGCGGCCATGCGCATGGAGCTGCGCGCTTCGGCCGATGTGGCGGCGACCATGAATGGCCTGCGCTTTTCCACCGCGCGGATGGTTTCGGAGCTGAATCAGCAACTGCACGCCACCACGTCGCCGGAAAAATACGCGACCTTCTTTTTCGCCATCTTCGATCAGGCGACGGGGCTGCTCACTTACACGAATGCGGGCCACTTACAGCCGGTGCTGTTCCGCGAGGGCGTCGCCACTCCTTTGGATGTGAACGGCACCGTGGTGGGCGCTTTTCCGTTTTCCACTTATGAGGAAAGCAAGCTGGAGCTGCGCAGCGGGGACTTGCTGGTGTGCTACACCGACGGCATCACCGAACCCGAGAACGAATACGGAGAAATGTTCGGCGAGGAGCGGCTCATTGAACTGGTGGCGAAGAATTCAGACCGGGATGAGGCGCAGATCATCGAATGTGTGATGGAGCGGGTGCGGGAGTGGACGGGAGTTCCCGAGCTGTCCGACGACATGACCGTGCTATTGGCCCGAAAGCGATGAAAAAGATCAGAGCGAAGTCCCGCTAGAATAGCGACAGCATGCGCCGTCTCCGTAGTTGGCTGATCATCCTGGGCAGCGGAGTTCTGTTCATTGTGACCGGCGGAACCCTGGGATTCATATGGATCGAGCATTATTCCCCCTTCGACGCGTTCTACATGACGCTGATCACCATCAGCACGGTGGGTTATGCGGAGGTGCATCCGCTCAGTTTCTGGGGCCGGGTTTTCAATTCGTTTCTGATATTCTTCGGCGTAACCATCATGCTGCTGGCAGTGGGCGGCATGACGCAAGTAATCATCGAGCTGGAACTGACGCAATATTTTGGGAAACGGCGGACCAGGAAAATGATCGACAAGTTGCAGAACCATATCATCGTCTGCGGTTTCGGACGCGTGGGGCGCGGCGCGGCTCATGAGCTGCAGCGTGCCGGCGTTCCGTTCCTCATCGTGGACAAGAGCGAGGACCGCGTGGAGTGGGCGATGCGAGACGGCATGCTGGGAGTGCTGGCCGACGCTACCGACGATGAAACTCTGAAACATGCCGGCGTGCTTCGGGCCAAGGGCTTGATCGCCACGCTGCAGAGCGACGCCGACAATCTGTTTGTGATTCTCTCGGCCAAGGCGTTGAAGCCTTCGCTGCAAGTATCGGCGCGCGTGGCTTCCGAGCAAAGCGAAAAGAAGATGCGGCTGGCGGGCGCCGATTACGTGTTTGCGCCTTACGATATGACCGGCAATCGGATGGCGCAGGTGATGCTGAAGCCGCACGTGTTCCAGTTCATCGATTTCACCACCAAGAACATGGGGCTGGACGTTGGAATCGAACAGTTCAGCGTGTCCTCATCGAGCGAGTTTGCGTCCAAATCGCTGGCTGAGAGCAAGATTCGGAGCGACCTGGGAGTGATCGTGCTGGCGATCCGGAAGTCGGACGGGCAGATGCAATTCAATCCACCGGCCGACGCGGAGATCCAGGCGGGCGATTTTCTGATCGTGATGGGAGAGGCCGCGAACCTGACGAAGCTGGAGCAGGTACTGGCCCAGGTGCGCGCGTGAAGGTTCTGACCGCGGCGCAAATGCGTGACATTGACCGGCGCACGGCCGAACTGGGCATCCCCAACATCATTCTGATGGAGAACGCCGGCCATCGCGTGGTGGAATTCTTGGAGCGCGAGTATGCGCCGCTCGCCAAGCACCGCATCGTGGTGGTGTGCGGCAAGGGCAATAACGGCGGCGATGGATTGGTGGTGGCGCGTCAGCTCTTCACGCGCGTGAAACCGAAGTGGCTGCGCGTAGTGTTCAGGGGCGAGCAGTCCGAAATGCGCGGCGACGCGTTGGAAAACTACACGATGCTCAAGGCGGTGGGCTGTCCGCTGTGGCCTAAGATCACCGAGGAGATGCGGACGGCGACCCTGGTTGTGGACGCAGTTTTGGGGACTGGCGTGGAAGGAGCGGCCAGGGGGAAAGCGGCCGAGTTGATCCACGCGATCAATCTAGGCTTTTCCTGGGCGGAAGTCGTGGCGGTGGATGTTCCGTCGGGCTTGGCCAGCGACTCAGGTGAAGTTGTCGGGGAGGCGGTGCGTGCCCAACACACTGTCACCTTTACGGCGCCGAAGCCATGCCTGGTGCTTTCGCCCGCCTGCGAGCTAGCGGGTAAGGTGCATGTCGCAGCGATCGGAAGTCCTCCGGAATTGTATGAGGGCGATCCGGACATTTTGCTCTCGGTATCGCAACCAGCGGATTTCTCCTCGCTGTTTCAGCCGCGCGCGAGCGAATCGAACAAGGGCCTGTACGGTCACGTGCTGGTGATCGCGGGCGGACGGGGGAAGACGGGCGCCGCGGCCATGGCGGGTATCGCGGCGTTGCGTGCCGGAGCGGGGCTTTCTACCGTTGCGTCGGCGGCCTCGGCGATTTCGTCGATTGCATCCTACGCGCCCGAGATCATGACGGAGCCGTTGGCGGAGACCGACTCGGGGTCGATTGTGATGCGCACCCCCGACGATCCGGCTTTGGCCGCGATCACCGAGAAGAAGACCGTGATCGCGATCGGTCCGGGCATGGGGCAGAATCCTGAGACGGTGCAATTCATCCGGCGCTTCGTACAAGAATCGCGCACGCCCATGGTGGTTGATGCGGACGCGCTGAATGCGCTGGCTGGTCAACGGTCGCGATTTGAAGGACCGCGCATTTTCACGCCGCATCCAGGCGAAATGTCCCGGCTGACTGGGAAAACCGTCGCCGAGATTCAGGCGGATCGCATCGGAAGCGCGCGCGCGTTCGCTACCGAGCACGGCGTTTACCTGGTGCTGAAAGGAAACCGCAGCGTGATCGCATTTCCGGATGGTCCGGTGTGGATCAATCCCACCGGGTCGCCGGCCATGTCGACGGGAGGCACGGGCGATGTGCTTACGGGAATGATCGCGGGCCTGGTGGCGCAGTTCCCTAATCAACTGGAGAACGCACTGCTCGCGGCGGTGTACCTGCATGGACGCGCTGGTGAACTGGGCGCGGAGACGCTGGGCGAAAAGTCTCTGATTGCCACCGACCTGTTCGAGTTCCTGCCCGAGGCGATGCGTGAAATCGCGGACCTATCACACCGAATCTGAAGAAGAGACCATCGCCTTGGGAGAGAAGCTGGCGACGGAGCTGCAGGCCCCGGCGGTGGTGTTGTTGATCGGCCAACTCGGCGCGGGAAAGACCACGCTCGCCAAAGGCATCGTGAAAGGCCTGGGAGCGGCGACACCCGACGATGTATCCAGCCCGACGTTTACGCTGATTCACGAATATAGCCCGAGTGTGTATCACATTGATCTCTATCGGCTGGACACTCCAGAGCAGGTGGCGACTCTGGGTCTGGATGAGATTTTCGACCGGCGCGCAGTGGTGCTGATCGAATGGGGCGAACGTTTTCCCCAGTTAATGCCGGAACAACGCATTGAGATTCGCTTGCGCGCGAACGGAGAAAATTCGCGCGAGATCGACGTAAGGGCGCCCGAGCGCGCGGTACAATAAAAGCAACCCTCCCCCAGTAAGGATCGGAATGAGTTCCGCACGGCCTTTCGTTCATCTGCATTGCCACACTGACTATTCGCTGCTCGACGGCGCATGCGAAATCGGTCAGTTGATGGATCTGGTTGTTGAGCAGAAGATGCCATCGGTGGCGATGACGGACCACGGGAATCTTTTTGGCGCGGTCGAGTTTTACAACAAAGCCAAAGAGAAGGGCGTGCATCCGGTGATCGGATGCGAAGTGTACGTCTCGCAGCAGGGACTGGCAAGCCGCAGCGATACCGATCGCTACAACCATTTGGTGTTGTTGTGCGAGAACCAGGACGGTTATCGCAATCTGCTGAAGCTGGTGTCCACGGCGTTTCTCGAAGGCTTTTACTACAAGCCGCGAATCGACAAAGATCTTCTCGCGCAACATTCGAAGGGTCTGATCGCGATGTCCGCCTGCCTGCGCGGCGACATTAATGAAACGATCATGGCCAATCGTTACGAGGAAGCCAAGCGGTTGGCTTACGGCTACGCCGACATGTTCGGCAAGGACAATTTCTTCCTCGAAATTCAGGATCACGGCCTGGATCAGGACAAGATTGTAACTCCGGAGGTGCTGCGGCTATCGCAAGAGACGCGCATTCCGCTGGTAGCGACCAACGATTCGCATTACATGCGCAAGGGCGACGCTCGCGCGCACGAAATCTTGTTGTGCATCCAAACCGGCAAGACCATGAGCGATCCGAATCGAATGAGGTTCACGCAGCCGGAGTTCTATCTCAAGACGCGCGACGAGATGCTCGCGATGTTTGGCGAGGTGGAAGAGGCGCTGGATCGGACCTGGGATATCGCTCAGCGCTGCCAGGTGAGTCTGGAAAAGGTCAAGGAACCGTTCCCGAAATTCGATGTTCCCACCGAGCATTCCACCGACAGCTATTTCGAGTATGTGGCCCGGCAAGGCTTCGAAAAGCGGCGTGGACGGCTGGAGGCGCTGCGCAAAGAAGGCGGCTTGAAGCACGATCTGCCCGAGTATTCCGAGCGTCTGGATCGCGAGATTCGCATGATCCAGCAGATGAAGTTTTCGGGCTACTTTCTGATCGTGTGGGACTTCATCCGGTTCGCGAAATCGCGCGGCATTCCGGTGGGGCCGGGTCGCGGATCGGCCGCCGGCAGCCTGGTGAGTTACGCGATGGAGATCACCGACATCGATCCGCTGGAGTACGGCCTGCTGTTTGAGCGCTTCCTGAATCCGGAGCGCGTCAGCATGCCCGATATCGACATCGACTTTCATACGCGGCGGCGTGGCGAAGTGATCCAATACGTCACCGAGAAATACGGTCGCGAGCAAGTGGCGCAGATCATCACCTTCGGCACGCTGGGCGCGCGCACGGCGATTAAAGACGTCGGCCGCGTGCTGGACATCGGCTTTGCGGACGTGGACCGCATCACCAAGCTCATTCCCACTCAGCTCAACATCAAGCTGAAGGAAGCCATGCAGCAGGAGCCGGCAATTGAGGAGGCGGCCCGCAAGGATCCGCGGCTGAAGGAAGTGCTGGAAGTGGCGTGCAAAGTGGAAGGGATGGCGCGCAACTCCGGCATGCACGCGGCGGGCGTGGTGATTTCCCCAGTGCCGCTGCGCGAGTTGGTTCCGCTCTGCAAGACCAGTAAAGACGAAATTGTCACCCAGTACGACATGGTGGGCCTGGAGAAGCTGGCCCTTCTCAAGATGGATTTTCTCGGGCTTACTACGCTCGATATTATCCAGGACGCCGTGTCGTTGATCGAAAAGCATCGCGGCGTGAAGGTAGACACCGAAAAACTTCCGCTGGATGACCCCGGCACCTACCAGATTTTTTCCAAGGGCTTCACCAGCGGCGTGTTCCAGTTTGAATCGCGCGGCATGCGCGACATCCTGCGCAAGTATCAGCCCACGCGCATTGAAGATTTGTGCGCGCTGAACGCGCTCTACCGGCCGGGGCCGATTCAGGGCGGCATGGTGGACGATTTTATCGACCGCAAACATGGCCGCAAGCAGGTAACTTACGATTTTCCGGAGCTGAAGGAACTTCTGGAAGAGACGTACGGCGTCATTGTTTATCAAGAGCAGGTGATGCAGATTTCCAATCGCCTGGCAGGATATTCGCTGGGCGAAGCCGATATCCTGCGGCGCGCCATGGGTAAGAAGAAGGCCGAGGAGATGGCCGCGCAGCGCGTGCGCTTCCTCGAAGGCGCCAAAGCCAAGGGGCTTGCGCCGAAAAAGGTGGAGAAGATCTTCGATCTGATGGAGCAGTTCGCCGGATACGGCTTCAACAAGTCGCACTCGGCGGCTTATGCGTATCTAGCGTATGTGACCGCATATTTGAAAGCGCACTACGCGCTGGAATTTCTGTCGGCGCTGCTCACTTCCGAAATGGGCAACACCGACAAGGTGGTCAAGTACATCAACGAATGCCGAGAGATGGGCATTCCGGTGCTGCCCCCGGATGTGAATTCGAGCGGGCGCGATTTTTCGCCCGATGGGCAGGGCATTCGCATGGGCCTGTGCGCCATCCGCAACGTGGGCGGTGGGGCTGCGGATGCCGTTATCGCTGCGCGCGAGAAGGGCGGCCCGTTCAAATCACTCTACGATCTTTGCGAGCGCGTGGATTTGACCAGCGTGAACAAGCGGGTGCTTGAGAACTTCGTGAAAGCCGGTGCGCTCGCCAGCCTGGGAGGCAACCGCGCGCAATTGACGGCAGTGATCGAGAATGCGATGGAAAGCGGCCAGCGCGCGTGGAAGGATCGCGAGAGCGGGCAAACCGGACTCTTTGGCATGGCCATCGGCGAAGCCGAGCATGTAGAACATCCATTGCCGGCGCTACCGGATTGGACCGCGCAGCAGAAGCTGTCGGGAGAAAAGGAGGTGCTCGGCATCTTCGTCACGGGGCATCCGTTAGATGAGTATTCGGACAAGGTTGCGGAGTTATCCACGCATGACACCGAAACCCTGGAAGGCTTGGAGCGCGGCGCCGAAGTTGCGGTGTGCGGCATTCTGACTGGCATCCAACGCAAGCGCAATAAAGATGGAAAGCTATGGGCGGCCATGCGCGTGGAGGATCGCAAGGGCGGCGTGGAAGCCATGGCGTTCTCTACGCAATACGATCGCCTTCTGACGGGCTTGGTGGAAGATCAAGCGGTGCTGGTACGCGGGCTGGTGCTGCCTGAAGAGAACGCCCCGCCTAAGATCTCTATCCAAGACCTCATACCGCTGAAGGTGGCACGCGTGAATCTGCCGACGCTGATTTCCATCCGCGTGGGTGTGGGTGTGAACGGGAACGGTGTTAACGGGGGCGTGGATAAAGCCGAAGCGCTGAATCAACTTTTCGCACGCAAGCGTGGCGAAACCGAGGTCCGGCTGCGGTTGGAGAAACCTCGCGACTTTTCCGTTATTCTGGATGTGGCCCCCAAGGTTCGTCCCGACAAAGAGTTTTGGGCGGAAGTGGAACGGATCTGCGGGCCGGAGTCGATGGAGATTCTGGCAAGCTGAACGTCCTTCATGGCAGATCCCGAAGTATCACCTGAGAGTACTCCCGTTACCAATCCCACCTGGGAGCGCGTGCAACTGGCGCGGCATCCCAAACGGCCGCACGCGTCGGATTATATCAGCCGCATTTTCACTGGATTCTCCGAACTGCATGGCGATCGTTTTTATGGCGACGATGCCGCGGTGATGGGCGGGTTTGCTCTCTTGGATTCAAAACCCGTGATGGTGATCGGGCAGGAGAAAGGCCGCGACACCAAGCAAAAGCTGCATCGCAACTTCGGGATGCCAAAGCCCGAGGGTTATCGCAAGGCCATGCGTCTGATGCGAATGGCCGACAAATTTCACCGGCCGATTGTGACATTCCTGGATACCATGGGCGCGTATCCCGGCATCGATGCCGAGGAGCGCGGGCAGGCCGAAGCCATCGCGAATAATTTGCGCGAGATGTCGCGGCTGGGCGTGCCGGTGGTCACCATCGTGATCGGCGAAGGGGGCAGCGGAGGCGCGCTAGGTCTGGGTATTGCGAACCGGGTGTACATGCTCGAAAACGCGTATTACAGCGTGATCTCGCCCGAAAGCTGCGCCGCCATCATTTATCGCGATTCCGGGCGCGCGGCGGAGGCTGCGAAGGCGCTGCGGCTGACGGCCGTGGATCTGGAAGGGCTCGGCTTGATCGACGGCAGGGTGCAGGAGCCGGCGGAAGGCGCGCACACCGATTGGAACAAGGCCGCCGAGTTCGTAAAGGAAACCATCCAGAAAGCGCTCGGGGAATTAGCTCCACTATCGCGCGAGGCGCTGATCGAGGCGCGCTATAACAAGTTCCGGCAAATGGGCAACTTCTTCGCCGAATCCGTATGAATAAAACGGTCACGATCGGAATTGTTTTCGTGATTGTGGTGTTGGTGTTCCTGGTCTACTCGAGCATGCACATCGCAAAGTATCGCGTGGAGGTGTGCATCGCGTTCCACGGGGCCAATCAATGCCGGACCGCATCCGCCGACACACAGGATCACGCGTTGCGAAGCGCGCAGTCGAATGCCTGTGCGTTGCTGGTTTCCGGCGTCACCGAGACCATGCAGTGCGAACGGGAGACGCCGGTGAGCGTGAAGTGGCTGGAGCAGAAGTAGCGGAGGCCTGCGGTCCGCCTCAGAATTCAGAATCCAGAAGCCAGAAGCCAGAATTCGCTGCCGAGGAATTCAGAATGCCCACCTCCCCATTCTGGATTCTGACTTCTGAATTCTGACTTCCTCTACTAGAAGTACTTCTCCGCCAGCTCCGGCTTGGCCTGCACGGCCTGTTGCCAGTAGCCGCGCGCTTCCTCTTCCTGTCCCAGGGCTTCCAGAGCATGGCCCAGGTTGAGCAGCGCTTCGGCGAAATCCGGTTTCTCGTCCGTGGCCCGGCGGTAAGAGCGAGCCGCCTCATCCTGCAAGTTCGACTGTTGTAGCAGGACGCCGATATTGTAGTTCAGCTCCGGAATGTGCTCGCCCAATTGATCGAGCTTCGCCTCCGCGTCCAGAGCCAGCACGTAGTCGCCCTGATCCACGGCGACGGCAGCCAGGGCTCGCAGCGCATCGGCGGACTGCGGATGCTGCGCCACGGCATGCGTAAACGAGGCTTTGGCCGCTTCCAGGTCGCCCAATCGCCGCTGTGCGACGCCTAGATTTATGAGCGCCTCCAGCCAGTCCGATCGCTTGCTGACGCAAACGCGGAAGGGCTCGATACTGCCTGCGGCGTCTCCCCGCAATAAGCGCAGATATCCGACTCGGAACCACGCGTCCTCGCGCTCCGGGTCCACTTCCACCAGCTTCTCGATGCACTTTTCGGTTTCCGAAGGATTGCCAAGGCGCTCCTGAACGATGGCGAGGTTCCACAACGCAGCCGCGTTTTCCGGTTCCAGCTGCAGTGCGCGCTCGTAAGCTTTGCGCGCCTCGGGCTGATCGCCCCGTTCCTGCAGCGTCGACCCCAGATTCGCATATGCCAGCGCGCTGTCCGGCTTCAGCTTCAATGCTTCAGCGTAAGCTTGCCCGGCCTGCTCCAAGCGGTTGGTCCTTTGGTACGACACGCCCAGGTTGAACCAGGCTTCAAAGGAGCTGGAAGCGGTCTTCACCAGTTGCGCGCCGAGTTGGGCAGCGGACTTATAGTCGCCACGCGCCATCGCGGCCGCGATCATTCCCGTCAGCCCGGCTTGAGCATTGGGACGCAATTTGAGCAATTTTTCCGAGTATTCGCGAACCTTGTCGTGCTCTGCCCGCGCCAGTGCGAGCCGAATCATGTTGGTGACCAGTTCGGCGTCGGTGGAGTTGTTCGGCAGCAGCTTATGATAGGACTCCATGGCCTCGTCGTTCCGGCCGAGGAGATGCAGAGTGACCGCTTTACCGTACTGGGCCCGGCTGTTGTCGGGTTGCGCTTTCAGAGCTTCTTCAAAGGCGGCCAGCGCAGCTTCGGGCCTGTTGCGATGCAGCTCAGAGACACCCACGCCCAAAATCGCCTCGGTAAGCGCCGGATCGAGATCGGCCGTCTTGCGGAATGCCGCGGACGCATCTTCGTACCGCTTCAGCTTTTCCAGGCACAGGGCCGCGTTGTAGGTTGCTGCCTTGTGGCTGGGCTGTGTTTCGAGAACCTTTTGGTAATCTTCCAGCGCGTTCTCGAAATGGCCGAGCTGAAACTCCAGGTGCGCCTTGGTCCAGGCCAGTTCGGGCAGGTTCTCTCCGCCATCGATCGCGTCCCGGATCTCGCGCAAGGCCTGTTCGGTCTTGCCGTCCATGTTGAGCGCTAGCACTTTGGCGAGCGTTGACGACTGTACGGGACGTTTTTCACTGGTGGCCTCCAAAACGTCGGTGCGCGCTAGAGCCTCTACCAGCTCGTCGTCAACAAACCATAACCACTGATCGTTTGTCTGTTCCATGAACCCTTCTTTCCTTAACGCTCTTACTTGCCGGGGCCGCTGAGGTAGCGAATCGACACCGATTTCACTTTTCCTCGCTCTTCGCGTTCGTTCAGGAAGCCCGCGCCTCCGATCTTCAACTGGTCGTCAGTCCAACTGTCGACCTTCTGCCCCTGGATATAGGTGGTGAACTGTGGGCCGCGAACGTCCACGCGAATATTGAAGACCGTGTCAGCCTGCACCGGCAGATCGATCGGTACTCGCCCTACTTGCGTCTGCCTTCCGTTGACCACCAGATACTTGAACAGTGCCACCTTGGCGGATAATCCGGACGAAACCGTCATTAGCTTCATGGCGTAGTAATTCTCCGGATCGGCAGCGCGGAAAACCCATCCCACGCTCTTGGTATCGATGCTTCCCTGAAACTCCAGCCGGTAATCGGACAACTTCAGCGATGGCCGATAAATAGTGATCTGCCGGCCGGCGTGCACGCCACCGGGATCTCCACCCCAGCCTTCCACCCAGCCACCTTCGCCCATAATGATGCTCGGACCGGACCCATCTGCCGAGACTGCGGAGTTGGAACTGGCTGGTTTGCGAGACTTGCCCCCCCAGCCCAGGAAATACGCGCACGCGATCACCAGGAGCAGGATCGCGAGCCCCAGCTTTACCTTGAGCGAGCTGAGCCATGGAGCGTTTGCTGGTTCAGCAATGCCAAAGCTAGGCACATTGTCTTTCCTAGTCTGGTCTGGCCCTGGCTTGGCTCGAGTAGGCGTGGGCTTTGGTTGATTCGCCGCGGGCGCTGGTTGATTCGCCGCGGGCGCTGGTTGATTCGCCGCGGGCGCTGGTTTCGATTCCGGCTCTTTTTCCGTCGGTGGGGCTTTCGGAGCTTCTTGAACGGAGGCGGCCTGCGATGCTACTGGTTTCACTACCGGCTTGGTTGCGTCTGCTTTCGGGGATGCAGTCTTCGCCACAGCCATCTTCGCGGATGCTGGTGTTCCCGCTTCGGGCGTCTTGGGCTCGGGAGCCGTGGTGGCGGCTGGCTGCACCGGCTTGGCCGGTTGTGAAGGCTGTTTCGGTTGTGTGAGACGAGCGGCCGGCTTGCCACCCGACGTGGGTCTCGACGTGGCCTGCGTACGCGTCGCAGCAGCCGCAGGCGTAGCCGGTTTAGTCTGGGCGGAGGCTTTCCCGGGTGGGACGTATTCGGGGGCCAGTGCAATCTTGGGCCGCAGAGGCAGAGATTTCAGGTGCGGCAATAGCGGAGCGTTGTGGCTGGGGAATGCCTGGCCCTCAATAAGAGCTGCTTTGGCAGGAGGAAACGTCTTTATAGAGAGCTCGAACAAATCCGTGGTGAGTTGTGGCTTCTGCGCGGCCGGTTCGGGCTGCTCCACCGCGATTTCCACCATGGCCGGTCCAGCTTCCGCGATCTCGTCCGGCACGGTCTGCGGGCGGGCTACCACGACAGAAACGACTTTGACGACTTCGACTGGCGTATCCTCCAGCTCTGGCGCCTTCTCTTCAACCCGTGCTGCTTCTTGTTCCACCAACTCCTGGTGCAGACGGGAGAGCGCTTCGAGCGATGCCCGCGGGGTGTCTCCACCGGGTACTTCCGATTTCGCTCCGGAAGGGGAAAGATCGGCGCCCGGATTATTGTCGCGGTCGCGAGCCAGCACCACTGGACCTGCGTCCTCGGCGGGGAAGTCGATGGCGGTGGACCATAGCTGCAAGAGCTGAGAATCGTCGAATGACACCGTGCTCTCGAAGCCCAAGGCTTGCACTAAGCTGTGGTCGGTAGCCAAGTCGGCCGAGCTGGGTGCAATCTCAACAGCCATCACACTGCTGGCAGGTAATCGATTTGCGTTGGCGATTTTCTTAGCGTTTGCCGTCAATGACCCGGCCGGACTGGGTTGCGCGCCGGCGAACGCCTGAGGTACCAGGTCCCTGGAAAGGGCGGGCTTTTCGATGTTGGAAGCTTTCGGCAGTAAGTCGAGTGACACCGCACTGGCCGAGGACAGGCCGAAAGAGCCATTCTGGATTTGCCATTCGGACATGGCCGGCCCGGGCGAAAGCTCCTGCCAGGTCTCTACGCAGGGTGCTAAGTCCGGTACCGATGCAAGCGCAGGGCTTTCCAACAAAAAACCCGCTGATTCCACGGGCTCAGGCTCCGCACCTAGAGGCGCTTCAGAAGTTTCTTCTTCACCGGCTGGGGATTCTTCCAGCTCCACCGCATCGGCGGCCGCCTCGGGCGCTTCTGCCGCCTGGGCTACTTCCAGGACTGGAGCGGCGGTGGCTGTAACCGTAGCCTCATCCCCCGTTCCAACCCTTGCTTCCTCGGCGACCGGATCTTCCAACGCCACCGGCTCTTCTAACGCAACGGACGCGTTGGGAGGTGGAGGTGCGTTCTCAGCGGGTGAGCTTCCGGCCTGTTTCCCTTTCTTTTGAGCCTGAAGCAGGCGGCTGAGCGCTAGCCGATTGTATTCTTCCTGGTAGCTTTGCTTGTGGGCATCGGAACAAAAGTCGCCTCCCCCCCTTAGTCTTTTCAGCAGCGCGAGCTCCTTGCCGCAGTACAGGCATCGCATGAGCAGTAATCGGCTCTTCTAGGCGATTAGTGAATACCTCCCGAGGGTGTTTCTATACGGTAAAGCACTTATCAAGCCTTTCTCAGGCCGTCACCCTACTACCTTCGGTGAAAGCATGAGCATTTGCTACAGGCTAGGCCTGCCGTGACCAGGCTTGGGAGCTTGGTACTGGAAGAGCCAACCCAGCTACCCGCCAAGCGCCAAAGTAATGTGTTTGTCGGTGAGATTTCCTAAAGTCGGGGCCTTATCCAAACGATATTACTATTAGCGCGGGCTACGCCGGCCTCCCACGGAGACGTGGCGCCCCAGAAGAGGAACCCCAGGAGACGAAGATGGTGAAACACGAAGCTTTGAAGAATCATCTGGAGACGCTTCGCAACTCGATTCCGGAGCTGCGCGGTGTATTGCTGGCGTCTACCGAGGGACTGCCCGTGGCCCATTCACTGTCCAATGGCACAGATCCCAACCGCGTGGCGGCGATGGCGGCCGCTGCCTCCAGTCTGGGCCGCCGCATCAGCGAAAGCATGGCGACAGGCGGACTTTGCGAGGTGAGTATCCGCGGCGATGACGGCGTTCTGTTCGTATATTCGGCGGGTCCCAAGGCCGTGTTGGCCGTAATCGGACCCATGGGCTCGAACGCCGGTTTGATCCATCTCGAAGCCCGCGGTATCGCCAAGGAAATCGGCGAGCTGTTCTAGCTCTTTCGACGTAGCGCCTGGCTTCCGCATCCCTGCCGCCAGCGATGGGTATACTGGTTTTCAGGCCCATCAGAAATGCTCGCGAGATCCGAACAAAGCGGCATCTCGGAGGCTCAGGCTGGAATGCAAGACGCCGGATTGGAAGAAGCTGGCGTCCAAAGCGTCACCCACCAATCGCTCCTGGATGTGTCACAGGCTATCCTGCAGCACCGCGATCTCGCCGGGCTGTTCCGCGAGCTTGCCGTGCGCCTGCGCGCGATTGTTCCTTTCGATTTTTTGAATCTGGTTCTCTACGACTCAGCCACCAATACCATGCGGCTGCACATCCTGGAAAGCACCACTGGCGTAGAGCCTGACGTGCCGGAATTGGAATTCCCGCAAGAGGACTCGCCGTCCGGATGGGTCTATCTGCACCAGGAGACCCTAGTGATTCCCGACGTGGACGGGGAGACCCGCTGGCCGAAGATCATGGCTCTCTTGAAGCGCAACCGCGTGCTCAGTTCCGCTTGGTTGCCGCTGACCACGGCGCAGCACCGGTTAGGTGCGCTGATGTTCGGGTTCGCGTCTGGTGGCCCGCTGGAGTCGCAATTGGATTTCATGCGCCAGGTCTCGGCTCAGGTGGCGGTGGCCGTTGACAACACGCTCAATTTCGAGAAAGCTGAAAAGTATCAGCGGCAACTGGCGCGCGAGCGCGACCGTCTGCAGGTGCTGCTCGAAATTACCAACGTGCTGGTATCGGAGCTGGACATTCGGGAGCTTTTCCCCAGTATTACCGCCTGCTTGCGGCGCGTGATGCCCAGCGAATATTCCAGCCTGGCGCTGCTGGATACCAAGGGCGGCGTCCTGAAAAATCACGCGCTGGTGTTCGAGGGGAATCCGGCGATTATTCCGCAAGGGGCCACGGCGGCACTCGAGGAAACGCCCGCCGGCCGGGCCGTCGAAGCGCGGCGTCCAGCAGTGTTCGATGCGCGCGAATTAGCTCAGTTCAAGTCGCCACTGGCACATCGGCTGGTGGAGGCGGGCCTCCAGTCGTTCTGCTGTATTCCTTTGATCACGCGCAACCGCGTGCTCGGAACCCTCAACATCGGCAGCATGAAAGAAGCTGCTTTTGCTTCATCGGACGTCGACTTTCTGAGCCAGGTGGCTTCGCAGGCGGCCATTGCGATCGAAAACGCGACGGCTTTTCAAGAGATCGCCGAGCTCAAAGACCAACTCGCTGAAGAGAAGCTGTACCTGGAAGACGAAATCCGAACCGAGCAGAATTTCGGCGAGATCATCGGCGACGATCCGGCATTCCGCAAAGTGTTGGACCAACTGTCCACCGTCGCGCCCACCGATGCATCGGTCCTGATTCTCGGCGAGACCGGAACCGGCAAGGAGTTAATCGCCCGCGCGATTCATGAGCTCAGCGGACGCCGCGAGCGCACGTTTGTGAAGCTGAACTGCGCCGCGATTCCTACCGGTCTGCTCGAAAGCGAGCTGTTCGGCCACGAGAAGGGCGCATTTACCGGGGCCATCGCCCAAAAGGTCGGCCGGTTCGAACTGGCCAATAAGGGCACCCTGTTCCTGGATGAGGTGGGCGACATTCCGCTGGAGCTGCAGCCGAAGCTGCTGCGCGCTCTGCAAGAGCATGAGTTCGAGCGCTTGGGCAGCGTCCGTACCATCAAAGTGGACGTGCGGCTGGTGGCCGCCACCAATCGCGATCTGGCCCAGATGATCGCCGATCGCGAGTTCCGCAGCGACCTTTATTACCGGCTCAACGTTTTCCCGCTGTCCCTGCCGCCCTTGCGCGAGCGCACCGTCGACATTCCCAAGCTGGTCCGCTATTTCACGCAAAAGTATGCGCGGCGAATGAACCGACGTATCGAGACCATCCCGTCGGCGGCCATGGATGCTTTGACCAGTTACGCCTGGCCGGGCAACGTGCGGGAATTGGAGAATCTCATCGAGCGAGCGGTGATTCTGACACGCGGTACAAGTCTGGAAATCCCCCTGGCCGAGTTGCGCGCCGCGCCGGACAATGCACCGCTGGTCACGCTCGAAGATGCCGAACGCGATCACATCCGCCGCGTGCTGGAGCAAACGAGCGGCGTGGTCGGGGGACCAAACGGCGCCGCGGCCCGCCTGGGGATGAAACGCACCACCCTGCAATCCAAGATGAAGAAGCTCGGGATCTCGCGGTAAATAACGCGCCTGCGGTAATCAGCCAACCGCAATGTCGATGAGAAATAGGCCGAGCGGACGTTGATCGGCAGATCCGTCTTCGGCGGGTGATGCTTGTTCATGCGCCTCAATCCGCAGCAGAATGGTGTCGCTATCGGGTGGGTCCATCTCCAGCGTGATTCTCCTCGGGTCTTTCTCACCCTGGAAAAATGTGACGCGTCCAATCACGACTCCCGCGACCACGAAACTAAACGAGCGGGAGTAGAGGCGTTGTGGGACAAATGCCGAGGCGCGCAGGATCAGAACCAACTTCGGACCGGCTGGATCAGCGGCTGGAACCGCGACTTCTAGATCGGCTTCCCGGCTTAGCATCCAGGTTCCCCACTCTTCCGCGTAGGACCAGCCGGAGCGGAGAGCGCGCTCGCCCGCGGCCCCCTTGCGGAATGGAAGGACCTGCTGTTTGCGGGCAGTGACCAGCGCCTGGGACTTCTGCCGGCTGGGCGAGAGATCCAGATCGCCCGGATCGCGGACGCTGAACTGCGGGCTCAGGTTTTTCCAGAACCGGGGTGAGGGCACGCCGCGGTTGGACATGACGGCGAACATCATGGTGGGCTTGAGAACCCCAAGCTCCAGCAACAGGGAGTTCAACTGCTCCACCGAATCGACGAACCGCGTATGCGCCGGAATGGCGCGATCGAAATTTGGACCGTAGAAGCGATTGCAAAAAGCTTCCGGAAGGCTGCCGAAACCCAGAAACTTCTCGAAGCGAAAACGTTCCACCAGAAGCGGCAGAATGTCCTGCGCTCGTATGCCTTCAAAGCCTCCGTGGCAAAGGCAGTCCCAGTTCCTGAAGGCGTAGTCCGTCTCGCGAAACGGGTTGTTGTACTTCAGCTCGTCGGGAAGCGTGTCCCACAAGGCGTTCACCAGAGTCAGCGCTTCGGGCCAGCGCATGTGGCCGTTCCGGCCGATCATATCGGCCGCCAGAAAGACCCCGGTGTCTCCAATGGCCTGGGCCACGGTAGAGAACAGGGCTTCCAGCTCCACCACGTGGTGGAGAATATGATTCGCCAGCACGGCGGCATACGCAGCCCCGGAAGACGCGGCCTGTGCCCACGAGTTCAGATCGCACGGAACCACCGCGACGTGCGCACCCAAACCCGCTTCCGCGATCCGCTGGTTCGCCCGGTCGATCAGAATGGGCGAGAGCTCCAGGCATTCCAGGCGAAAGGTCTGCAGGCCGCCGGCCAGGAGTTGCTGTGCGATCTGAACTTCCAGTTGCGCGTCGCCCGCGCCGATACTCAGGATGCGTGGCTCCGGATCGGCAGTAGACGCCGCTCGCTGCCGGATGTGTTCGACGTAGAAGCCGGGGATGGTGTCGACGCCCAGCACCGAATTCATTTTCGGACGGACATAGGTGTCCGACCAATACTCATAGATGGGCGGGAGGTCGTGAATCTGAGCCGTGGCGTACTGTGCCACCTGGTGCGCGACTTTGGCCTGATATTCCGTGTCTGCCATTTTGTACGAATCGGGACAGCTGGCTGCCTGGGAGCAAGTATAGTACGTGGAACTACTGGCCCTTTCCAGCGGATTTTTTCGCCTTTTTTGTTGCGGGCTCCACTCCGCATGCGGCATAGTAGAACTGAACGACCATGTAGGGCGCAGCCGACACGAAAACCGCAACAGCCGAGAAACGTCGCGCGTTCCACTGGTCAAATTTTATGGGCTCAGGCGATTCTCGATGGCGGACGACTTCCTCTTTCTCACCGAACTACTGGGCCTCAAGGTCTATGACCTGAAGGGCCGCCGCCTCGGCCTGGTGAAAGACGCTGCGATTGTTCCCCTGATTCATCCTTCCCGAGTGGACCGCTTTCTGGTAGGCGGCGGTTGGGCCTGGCTGACCGTTCGCTACGATCAAATCCGATCCATCTCGCTGGATGGGATCTACCTCAAGGACGAGCAGCTCACGCCGTATCATTCCGACGAGTACATGCTGCGGCTGGTGCGCGATTTATTGGATCAGCAGATCATCGACGGCCAGGGGCGCAAAGTGGTGCGGGTAACCGATGTAACGTTCCGCATCCAGCACGAAGCCGAGGGCGAAGTGATCACCATTCTGGACGTCGATATCGGTCTGCGCAGCGTATTGCGGCGTTTGGCTCAAGGCGTTATCCCGCCCGGGCTGATTCGCCGGGTGCAGGTGCTGATCCCGCCGCATTCCATTCGCTGGGAGCATTGCAGCATTATCGAAGCCGATCCCCAGCGCCGATTGCGCCTCAACATCAGCAACAAGATCCTGGAGCGCATGCATCCGGCGGACTTGGCCGACATCGTCGAAGATCTCAGCCCGGACGATCGCGAAGCGATTTTCGAGACCATCGATAGCGAAGTGGCCGCCGACACGCTTTCCGAGATGGAGCCTGACGTTCAGGCCAGCATCCTGGAATCGCTTGAGACCGAGAAGGCCGCCGACATTGTGGAAGAGATGTCGCCGCACGAAGCCGCCGACGTACTGGCGGAACTGGAAGAACAAACCTCCGAAGACATTCTCGAAGAGATGGAAGTGGAGCCCAAGGCCGAGGTAGAAGAGCTGCTGGAATACAAAGAAAACTCAGCAGGGGGCCTGATGAACACCGAGTACGTCTCGCTCCCGGAGAACACCACTGTGGCGGGCGCCATGGAAGCCCTGAAGGTACACGAAGAGATTCTAGAGAGCTTGAACACGCTGTTCCTGGTAGACGCGAGCGACCAGTTGAAGGCCGCCATCCCGCTGGCGCGACTGTTTACCGCGGCCGGCGCGACGCCGCTGCAGGAGTTAGCTCCAGAGAGGCTGATTTACGTCGACGTAGAAGAACGCCAGGACCGTATTACCGAGCTGTTCGATAAGTACAATCTACTCACCCTCCCGGTGATCGATGCCGAAGGGAAACTGGCGGGCGTGATCACCGCCGATGAAATAATTTCGCTTTTGCGAGAAAAATGATGAGGGAAAAGTAATTAAACGCTTCCGCTATCAGATCGCGATCTTTCTATCGGTTATTGGTCCGGGGCTCATCACCGCCAACGTCGATAACGATTCGGGGGGCATCCTAACCTACTCGCAGGCTGGAGCGAAATACGGCTACCTGCCGCTCTGGACGCTCATTCCTATCACCCTGCTCTTGATCGTCACGCAGGAAATGTGCTCGCGCATGGGCGCTGTCACGGGTAAAGGCCTTTCCGATCTGATCCGCGAGGAGTTCGGGCTGCGGACCACATTTTTTCTGATGATCGCGCTGGTGCTGACGAATTTCACCAATGTGATCGCGGAGTTCGCGGGCATCGCCAGTTCACTGGAACTGTTTCACATTAGCCGCTACATTTCGGTGCCGATCTGCGCTGTCGCAGTCTGGTATTTGGTAGTCCGCGGGAACTACCGCAGTGTCGAAAAGATCTTCCTGGCCGCCTGTTTCCTCTATGTGACTTACATCATCTCGGCGTTTCTACTGAAACCGGATTGGAAGGAAGCCGCCATCTACAGCGTCAAGCCCATTCTGATGTTCGACACCGACTACATCACCATGCTGATCGCGATGGTGGGCACGTCCATTGCGCCGTGGATGCAGTTCTACTTGCAATCCGCCATCGTGGAGAAGGGAATCACGGCCAAGGAATATGTGCAATCGCGCATCGAAGTAGTGGTGGGCTGCATTTTGACGGACGTCGTCGCGTTCTTCATCATCGTGTCTTGCGCCACGGCCATTTGGGCGCACGGCCCCAAAGATATTAACGATGCCGCCGATGCCGCCGTAGCCTTGAAGCCATTCGGACAGTACGCCTATCTTTTGTTCAGCGCCGGCCTCTTCAATGCGTCATTTTTTGCAGCTTGCATTTTGCCTCTCTCGACGGTGTTTACAGTGTGCGAAGGCCTGGGCTTTGAATCGGGCGTGGATAAGCGTTTTCACGAAGCGCCCGAGTTCTACTGGCTCTATACGCTGCTGGTGGGGCTGGGCGCGGCGGTAATTCTGTGGCCGAATTTTCCTTTGGTCAAGATGATTCTAGCGTCGCAAGTGCTCAATGGCGTGCTGCTTCCGTTCGTTCTCATCTACATGGTGATTCTGATCAACAAGAAGGGTCTGATGAAGGAATGGACGAATTCGGCGGCCTACAACGCGGTTGCGTGGGTTTCGGTGGCGATCATGATCGGACTCACGCTGGCGCTGGCGTCCATCACGGTGAAGCAGATGATGCCGCAAGCCAAGGTGACGCCCGCGAGTTCAGCGCCGGTCGCCCAAATGCAAGGCGTCCCCCAGATGCAGAGCTACGATTCCGGCCGTCATGCGTTCAAACCGCACATTCATGAATCCGGCATCGCGCATCTGATCCGCCAGGCCATCGGCATCGGGAAATTTACGAACTGATTCCGGCAGGTAGGTGTAGGCGTCCTTCGAGCCGGAAATTGCTCCTCCGATCACAGGCAAAATCTTGCGCGAATAAAAGCCGTAAAGCTCAGCCAGCAGGGCGTTGGGCGGCGTGGAGAATTCGAGAATAGCGAGCGTCCCGCCGGGTTTCAAGATGCGCCGCAGCTCCATAAGGCCGCCGCGGTAGTTGGTGAGGTTGCGGAATCCGAACGCCGTGGTGACCAGATCGAGCGAGGCGTCGGCGATGGGAAGCTGTAGCGCGTCCGCTTCAAACAATTCCGATCGAAAATGGCGTTGGCCTGTTTTGCGCCGCGCCGCGACCAACATGGGATGGCAGAAGTCGCTACCGAAAACTCGTGCCGACCGGCCGCGGGCCTCGAGAGCTAACATTAAATCGCCCGTGCCGCAGCAAACATCCAACACCTGCGCACCCGGCCGGGCAAGAATATCCGCGACTCGGGACACCGTGCGCGCCCGCCAATACCGGTCGATATTCATCGACAGCAGGTGATTCAGCAGATCGTAGCGCGGAGCGATGCGGCCAAACATGCCGCGCACCCACGCGGAAGCATGCCGCTCGGTTTCCACGCCGGCCGGCGTGGTGCCTGGGGGTGCAAGGTGACCTAACAAGCGAGTGCTTCCTCAATGGCCGCTGTAACGAATCGTTCCTGAACATCGGCCGTAATCTTCACCGCGCCGATGCGCTCAGGCAGCACGAAATGGATCTTCCCTTGCACCGTCTTCTTATCGCTCTTCAGCCGGGCGGCCAGCCGCGCGGGATCGATGCCCGATAGCGGCGGCAGCGGCCCGTAGGCATTCACGCAGCGCAGAATTTCCTGCTTGTCCTCGGCCGGCAGCAGGCGCTCCATTTCACCGAGCAGCGTGGCAGCCTTCATCCCCCAGGCCACCGCCTCGCCGTGCAGAAACTGCGAGTATCCCGTCTCGGCTTCGAGCGCATGGCCGAACGTATGGCCGAAGTTAAGAATCCGACGCCGGTCCTGTTCTTTTTCGTCGCCCGAAACAACTTCAGCTTTGATTCGCACCGAATCGCAAATCATGCGGTCCACCACTTCGGGTGCATGCGAAAGCACGCGCTGCGGCTCGCGCCGCATCAGCCAGAACAGTTCGGCATCGGCAATCACGCCGTGTTTGACAATCTCGAACAACCCCGCGCGGTACTCCCGCTCGGGCAGCGTGTCCAGCACCGCCGGATCGATGATCACCGCTAACGGCTGATGAAAGCTGCCAATCAGGTTCTTGCCGCCTACCAGGTTCACGCCGGTCTTGCCGCCCACCCCCGCGTCCACCTGCGCCAGCAGCGTGGTGGGAACTTGGATCACCGGAATTCCACGCATGAAGATGGCGGCCAGGAATCCCGCCACGTCGGTGAGGATGCCGCCTCCCAACGCGACGATGACGCTGGAGCGGTCGCCACCACGCGCCACCATCTGCTCGGCCAGCGTCTCTACTTCCGCCAGTCGCTTCCTCGGCTCTCCGCCGGGAAAGAACAAAACTTCGGGTTCGCCAAGAGAAGGCGCCAGCGCCTCGCCATGCAGCTTCCAAACATCTTCCGTCGAGATCAGAAAAACCTTACCGGCGCGTTTGGGAATGTACTCGCCCACCTTCGCCAGACCGCCGCGTTCTACCAGCACGGGGTAGCGGCAACCGGGCGTCTCGACGAAATAACACGGCATACAATCGTTGTACCATGTGGGTATCGCAAGCCTCCCCGTAGAGACAACAATTGATTTTTTAGTCATCGGCGCCGGTGTCGCCGGACTGCGCGCGGCCATCGAACTGGCCGAGGCGGGCCGAGTGCTGGTAGTGGCCAAAGAGAGCCTCAAGGAATCCTCGTCCGAATATGCGCAAGGCGGCATTGCAGTTGCGCTCAGCGACGACGACGAAGTGTCCCTGCACGAGCAAGACACCATCCGCGCGGGTGACGGGCTTTCGAACCCGGAAGCGGTGCGAGTGTTGGTGGAAGAAGGGCCGGCCCGCATTGAAGAGCTGATCGCCTGGGGCGCGGAGTTCGATCGGGAAGGATCCAAGCTGTTGTTCGCGCGGGAGGGTGCGCATAGCCGTAGCCGCGTATTGCACGCGCACGGCGATTCCACGGGGCAGGAGATCGCGCGCACGCTGCATCGCAAAGCGGCGTCGCTCCCGAATGTCGAGTTTCGCAGCTTCGCCGCGATGACGGATCTTCTCCTGAGCGAAGCGGGCGGCGTCGCCGGCGCCATGGTGTTGGAAGAATCATCCGGGCAATTGCTAGCGATTCCAGCCCGAGCCGTGTTGCTCGCCACCGGAGGCTTGGGCCGCGTGTTTCGCGAGACCACCAATCCGCATGTGGCGACGGGCGATGGCGTGGCGGCCGCCTATCGCGCGGGCGCGGAAATCAGCGATCTGGAGTTCGTGCAGTTTCATCCTACGGCGCTGCACGTGGAAGGTGCGCCGCGCTTTCTGTTGTCCGAAGCGTTGCGCGGGGAAGGCGCCATTCTGCGGAACGCAGCCGGGGAACGATTCATGGAACGCTATCATCCGATGAAGGAGCTGGCGGCCCGCGATGTTGTGTCACGCGCGATTGTCAGCGAAATCGAACGCACCGGCGCAGAGCATGTGTTCCTGGATCTCACCGCGCTTGGGAGCGAACACATCCGCGCCCGCTTTCCGCGCATCTATGAAACCTGTCTGCGATATGGGGTCGATTTGGGCCGCCAGGCCGCGCCCGTGCATCCAGCCGCGCATTATGCGATGGGCGGTGTACGAACGAATCTGGATGGCCGCGCAAACCTCGAACATCTTTACGCGGCGGGTGAGGCGGCCTGTACCGGAGTCCACGGCGCAAATCGTCTGGCCAGCAATTCGCTGCTGGAAGGCGTCGTGTTTGGCATGCGAGCGGGGCGCGCGATGCGCGAAGCGGGGCAAGGATCTGCGCAGTTCGCCGCTGTGCCGGAAGCCAAACGCACGACAATGCAAGAGGGAACTTTACGCTCTCTCACTTGGAGCAATTGTGGCATTGTACGAACAGGCGCGGGTTTGTCGGAGGCGCTCACTCAACTGAACCGGGAAGTCTGGACGGATCCGTGCGCGACGGTAGCGGATTATGAACTGCGAAACATGCACGCAGTAGCCCAATTAATCGCGGCCAGCGCTTTGCTGCGTTGCGAAAGCCGGGGCGGCCACTATCGAGCGGACTTCCCGTCCAAGAGCGAGGCGTTTCAAAAACACTCCATCGTGTCCCTGGCGGGCGTGCGCTTTGAGTAACGTAGGGTAAAATGAAAATTCCATCGCATCGCGCTGTCCCTGGGAATTGAGAATCAATCCGACATGAAAGAAAGAGTACGTTCCACAACCATCCTGTGTGTTCGCCGGGGCGGGAAAGTGGTGATGGCCGGAGACGGCCAGGTTACATTGGGCTCGGAGGTGTTGAAAGCCTCCGCAAAAAAGCTGCGGCGTCTTTACAACGACAAGATCATAGCCGGATTTGCCGGCTCCACGGCCGACGCTTTCGCCCTCTTCGCGCGCTTCGAAGCGAAGCTCGAACAGTTCAACGGAAATCTCCCGCGTTCCGTGGTGGAGCTCGCCAAGGAATGGCGCACCGATCGCGTGCTGCGGCATTTGGAAGCGTTGTTGCTGGTCGCCGATACGAACAATACCTACATCGTAAGCGGCAACGGCGACGTCATTGAGCCGGATAGCGAGATCGCTGCCATCGGATCGGGCGGCCCGTTCGCCAAAGCCGCGGCCACCGCGCTGATCGAAAATACTAAACTGGGATCGAAAGAAATCGCCGAAAAGTCCATGAAGATTGCCGGGCAAATTTGTATCTACACCAACGAGACCGTGAGTTTTGAGGAGCTGGGTTAATGGTGATCTACCTGCCCGGCCAGGCGCTCGACGAAACGCCGCTGCTAGACGAACTGACGCCCCGCGAGATCGTTCAGGAACTCGATAAATATGTGATCGGCCAGGCGGACGCCAAGCGGGCCGTCGCCATTGCGTTGCGCAACCGCATCCGCCGCCAGAAGCTGGAGCCCGAACTCGCCGATGAAGTGATGCCCAAGAACATCCTCATGATCGGCCCCACGGGCGTTGGAAAAACTGAGATCGCACGCAGGCTCGCCAAGCTCGCCAACTCGCCGTTCCTTAAAGTTGAGGCCAGCAAGTTCACCGAAGTCGGATATGTTGGCCGCGACGTGGAAGCCATCATTCGCGATCTGGTGGATATCGCTATCGACATGGTTCGTGAGGAGCGATTGGAAGAAGTGGCGGAGCGCGCCGAAAAGAACGCCGAAGAGCGCCTCTTGGATCTGCTGATGCCGCCGCAACCGGAAGCGTCGGAAAGCGCCGATCGCACGCGTGAAAAGCTGCGCGAAAAACTGCGCGCGGGCAAGCTGGACGATCGCATGGTGGAAATCGACGTTCGCGATCGCGGGCCAACGTTCGAAATCAGCACCAACACGGGCCTGGAAGAGATGGACGTCAATCTGAAGGACGTCCTGCCCGGCCTGTTCGGCCAGCGGACTCGCAAACGAAAGATGCGCGTGGCGGAAGCCGCCGAGTATCTGGTGCAAGAAGAAGAGCAGAAGCTGATCGATATGGATCAGGTGACGCGCGTGGCTTTGGACCGTGTGGAGCGCAACGGCATTGTCTTCTTGGACGAGATCGACAAGATCGCCGGGCGCGAGGGCGGGCACGGACCCGACGTCAGCCGGGAAGGCGTGCAGCGCGATATTTTGCCGATTGTGGAAGGCACCACGGTGAACACTCGCCACGGGTTTGTGCGAACCGATCACATCCTTTTCGTCGCGGCCGGCGCGTTTCATGTGTCGAAGCCGAGCGATCTAATCCCCGAGCTGCAGGGCCGCTTCCCCATTCGTGTGGAGCTGAAATCGCTTTCGGAAGCCGATTTCATCCGCATTTTGCGGGAGCCCAAAGGCGCGCTGGTGAAGCAGTACATCGCCCTGCTCGACACCGAAGGCATCAAGCTCACATTCACCGACGACGCCATCGAACAAATTGCCGCGTTTGCCGCGAGCGTCAACCAAATGTCCGAAAACATTGGCGCTCGGCGCTTGCACACCATCATGGAGAAGCTGCTGGAAGAGATCTCGTTCGCGGGGCCCGATCTGAAAAAGAAGAACGTACGGATCGACGCGGCGTATGTCCGCAAGCAACTGGCGGACATCGTGAAGGACCAGGATCTGAGCCGGTACATCCTGTAGCCGATGCGTGCATTGGCCGTCATCCTTTGCTCGGTTGGGCTTTTATCGTTGGCCGGATGCGGCTCCATCGGCGAACCGCTCTATCCGGCATTGCGAATTCCCATGCGCCCGCCCGACCTGACGGTAGTGGAGCAAGGCGACCAACTCGACATCGCTTTCACCATCCCACCGCTCACTACCGAAGGCCTGCCGCTGAAAGAAATTGGCGGAGTCGATCTGCGCGTTGGCCCCGGCCCTAGCAACGGCTGGAACGTAGACGAGTGGGCGGCGAGCGCCACCAGCATCAAGGTGCCCACGCCCGCAGCCCCGGGTCCCCTGCAGGCCATGGTGCCCGCGAGTATGTTTGTGGGCCGCGACGTCATCGTGGCGGTGCGCATCACGAATCCCAATGGGAAAGACGCCGGATGGTCCGACTTTAAGACCTTCAGTGTTCAGACGCCGCTCGCCGATCCCACCAACTTCCACGTTGCCGCTGATCCGAAAGGTGTCGCGCTTACCTGGAGCGCGGCCGGTCCCAGTCAATTTCGGATTTATCGCCAAACCGAGCAACAAACGAAGCCCGTATTGCTCGCCACCGCCACGGAGTCGAATTACACCGACATCAGCGCCGAGTTTGGCAAAAGCTATCGGTATTCCATCCAGGCCGTGCACGACAATATCGAGAGTAATGTTGTGGGGCCGGAAGCCATCACGCCGGTGGACAAGTTCCCGCCGGCCGTCCCGTCGGGGTTGACTGCTTCCATCGGCATCGGCGCCGTCGAATTGGCGTGGAACCGGAACACTGAAGCCGATTTCAAGGAATATCGCGTGTCGCGATCGGAAGAAGGCGGACCCTTCGCTGAGATCGCGCGCGGATTGGACGCGCCTATTTACTCCGATCACGGCGTTCAAAGCGGGAAGCATTACCGCTATCAAGTCTTGGCCGTGGGTCAAAACGGCTATGCCAGCGCCCCCTGCGCGCCCGTGGAGATTACCGCTCCGTGAAAATTATCCGCTACAGCCTCAACCAGAACATTCCTTCGTGGGCCACCGATGCGCATCCCGATGTCCGGCAGGGCGACTTCGATCAACTCCCCGAAGGCGCGCGCTTGCTTCCTCCCTGTTCACCGACCAAGATCGTTTGCGTGGGACGCAACTACGCGGAGCATGCCAAGGAGATGGGCGCCGATGTGCCGGCCGAGCCCACCATCTTCTTGAAACCGCCGTCATCGTTGATCGCGTCCGGCGACGCGATCGTTTATCCCCGTCTGACAAAGCGCTTGGATTACGAGGGCGAGCTGGGCGTGGTGATGGGACGCCGTGCCCGCAAAGTGAAAAGCGCGGACGCGCCCGCCTACATTTTGGGCTACACGCCGGTAAACGACGTCACCGCGCGCGATCTGCAGCGCAAAGACGGGCAGTGGACCCGCGGCAAAGGCTTCGATACGTTTTGCCCGGTGGGACCCTACATCGTCCCACGCGACGAAGTAAATCTGGGCGGCCTGCGAGTGCGCACCTTCGTCGACGGCGAGAAGAAACAAGACGCGGCAATTGCGGAAATGATCTTCTGCGTGAATGATATAATCGCGTACGTAAGCGCGTTTATGACGCTGGAGCCAGGGGATTTGATCGCAACGGGAACACCGTCTGGTGTTGGACCGATTCAACCGGGCGCGCGAGTGCGAGTGGAAATCGAAGGCGTCGGCGCGCTGGAGAATACCGTCATCTTAGAGGATGAGCAGTAAGCGTGTTGCAGAGCGGCCCGTCGATCCCACTGATCATCGGCGCCGTGTCCCTGCCTGTAGTGGCGGCCGGAATATACGTTGCCGTGCGCATCCGCCGCAAGCCCAAGGATAAGGAAAAGCTCCGCCGGACCCAAGTGAACACGAATGGTCGCTTGGGCGACGCCACCATCACCGACATCACTGACGACGCGATCATCTATGAGTATTCGGTCGGCGGACTGACCTATACAGCTTCCCAAGACATCTCCCAATTGCGGGAACTGATTCCGGTCGACTCTCATCGCCTGATCGGGCGGCCGGCATCGCTCAAATATTCTTCCCAGAATCCAGCCAATTCGATTCTGGTGTGCGAGGAGTGGTCCGGGCTGCGCCTGGGACCGGCGAATCAGCCATCGGGCCTCGCGTCGTAACATCGCAACTGACCGAAGTGGGGCGGACGCACTCGTCCGCGCTGGCCCCGGTCCGGCTCTGTCGCGCTGGAACTTTTCATCCAACACCAGTGTCCAAACTTGCGTGGCGATGCAAATGGGTTCCCGCAAAACGGCGGCGGCGATCAACATGACGCCGATGATCGATATCCTCCTGGTCTTGCTCATCACGTTCCTGCTCTTGCCCAACCGCACCAAGGGGCTGCCGTCCGAGGTGCCGGATCCCACGACGGATAATCCGCCGTCGGCGGCGAATCCCCTCGATAGCGTGCTCCTCATTCGGAAGGATCGGTCCATCGACATCGATTCACAGCCGGTGCCGCCGCTCGAACTCGAAGGGCGTCTCAAAACGTTGCGGGTGACGCGACCTGGAGGCGTGCTCTTCATCAAAGGGGCGCCCGAGTTGGAATACACCGATGTAGCCTCGGTCATCGATATCGCGCGTGGAGCGGGCTGGAATCGAGTGGGATTGATGACCGAAAAGCCCAGCCCTTAAGTCCGCAAAGTTGCTGGTCGTAGAGCATGGTACTTAGCGCTTCGTCGGGCCTCTACGGGATTGAAAGTCCCCCCGCGGTTTCCTTACACTCATTCCCGGCAGCGAAATCCGCTCGGAGGTGAGATCGATGACATTCAGTGAGCTTTGCCCCGTTAAAAGGGTATCCACGAAACTTGCATGCCTTTCGGCGGCCCTCTGTTTGACCTTGCCTGCTTGGGCGAACTTGGTGCAAAATCCAGGATTCGAGACCGGCGACTTCACGGATTGGACGGTCGGCACCTCAAACAATGGATGGCAGGTTGATGTATCGGGAGATCACGGCGATGTCCCGTTTGACGGAACATTTTTCGCTTCCGATGGCTGTGTTGGTCCGGACTGCATCTCGGGTCCACAGCAATCTTCCTTATCGCAGAACTTGCTGACCACTAGCGGTCAAAATTATGACCTTACATTTTGGTTTTACACCGGTGGAAATAGCACGCCGAACGAGTTGGACGTGCTCTGGAACGGGGCCTCCGTCCTGGATCTGGGACCGGGCGGAACGCTTGGAGTAATCGACTCCTATACCGAGTTCACAGTTACGGGTTTGAATGCGACTTCGTCTTCCAGTACCCTTACTTTCCTGGATCGGCAAGATCCCGGTTGGATTGGCCTCGACGACATTGATGTCGAACCCGCCGGTACCAGCGCCGTTCCGGAGCCGTCGGCGATACCGTTCGCAATGGCAGGGTTGTTCGGTATTTTGCTGATGGCCCCGCGCTACGTGAAGAAGCCAGAATAGTCTGGGGGTGACGCCCCTCCCGAGCCTCCTATCCAGCCGCATCCCCTGCGCAAGCTTGCCGAACTATGAGTGTTATAGTTGGCAATTAGACCACAAGGGGCGCTCTGCAGCTGAAACGGCGCCGGGAGGAACACAAACTAATGAACGGGAAATATTATCGCGAGAACGAGTGGTGGGTTAGTCCTTATAACTTTGTTCCGGAAGTGCAGTCGAAGTTCCAACTACCAGCGCGCGTGAGCATCCACGACGCGACGCTGCGAGACGGTGAGCAGACCCCGGGCGTTGTTTTCAGCATCGCCGATAAAGTCGCCATTGCCGAGAAGCTTGCTGAAATCGGCGTGGACCGCATCGAAGCCGGCATGCCCGCCGTCTCCGAACAGGATTTCCAAGCCATCAAAGAAATTTCGAAGCTCGGGCTCAAATCGAAAATCTATACCTTCGCCCGCGCCATCAACTCCGATATCGACAAAGCGCTCGAATGCGGCTGCCACGGCGTGATTGTCGAGATCCCAATCGGTTATCCCAAGCTCAAATACCAATTCAAGTGGACCTGGGAGGATGTTTTAAAGAAAAGCATCGGCGTGGTCAACTACGCGAAGTCTCGCGGCATGCACGTAGTGTATTTCCCCTACGACACGACGCGCGCCCGCGAGGAAGATCTCACCAATCTCCTGACTCGTCTGATGCAGGAAGCGCCGCCGGATTCGGTGGGCGTTGTCGACACCATGGGCTGCGTGCTGCCCGAAGCGATGAAGTACCTGGTGCGCCTGGTGAAATCCATCACCAAACTTCCGGTGGAAGTGCATACCCACAACGATTTCGGCATGGCAGTGGCGACGGAGCTGGCGGGCGTGGAAGCCGGCGCCGAAGTGGTGCATAGTTGCGCGAACGGCTTGGGTGAGCGGACCGGCAACGCCGCGCTGGAAGAGTTGATCGTCGCTCTGCATGTGCTCTATGGCTACGAAACGCATTACGATTTGGGCAAACTGCCCGAGTTGGGCGAACTGGTCAGCCGCATCAGCAAGTTTGACATCGCGCTGAACAAGCCTATTCTGGGTGAACGGAATTTCACGCGCGAGTCCGGCATTGGAGTGGATCTCGTAATCAAGGAGCCGCTGGCGATGTTCGGTACGCATCCCGCGCTGACGGGCCGCCGTGGCGAAGTGGTGCTCGGCAAGAAGAGCGGCAAAGCTTCTATCACCTACAACCTCGAACAGATGGGCATCGCCGATGCCGATGACGAAGCCGTTTCCGAAATGCTGAAACGTGTGAAAGACAAGGGCATCGAGAAGCGCGGGTTGGTGAGCCCGGCCGAGTTCAAGGAAATCGTCGAAGACGTACTCGTTGCCAAGCGCTAGGCCGTTCGCTTCGCGTACCGAAGCCAACAAGCACCGAAGAATCACTCTCACTTTTGACAACGGTCCGGAGCCGCAGGTCACCCCAGCAGTTCTCGATTGCCTTGCCCGCCACAACGTCAAAGCTACTTTCTTCGTGCTCGGGCGGAAGGCGATCGTGCCGGAAGGCTCCGCTCTCGTGCGCCGGGCCAATAGCGAAGGCCACTGGATCGGCAATCACACCTTTACCCACACTACGTCACTCGGGCGATTGGATCGCGAGGCCGCGCTCCGTGAGTTTGAACAAGCCGAACAAGCTCTCGCCTCGCTTCACCTGGGAGAGTCGCAACAAACTCAGAAGTTGTTCCGTCCTCCCGGATCCGGTCAGCTCGGCAAGCATTTGTTGCATCCGGCGGTAGTCGAAAAGCTCGTCGCGGGCGGGTACAGTTGCGTCCTGTGGAACTCGGTGCCGGGCGATTACCGCGACCCGGAAGGCTGGCTCGAACGCGCACTGTCGGATTGCCAGTCACACGATTGGACACTTCTTGTACTGCATGACCTGCCCACCGGCGCGATGGCGCATCTCGAAGAATTCCTCGCCCGCCTACAGCAGAGCGGCTTTGAGCTTCGGCAAGACTTTCCGCCGGAGTGCGTGCCAATCCTCCAAGGCAAGGTCGTTTTGCCGCTGGACCCGTACGTGAACGGCTGAAAACCACCGGCTGGCGCTGCCGCGCGGACAGCGGCGTCTCCGTCTTCGCTCCAATTCAAGCACTTAGCGTTGGCACCTGGCGTGCCTTTATGCAGTGCGTAGTAAGGAGGTAAGAAAATGAAAAAGAAAATCTTAGCGGGCTTGCTTCTGGCGGGTAGCACGATGTTCGCAGCGCCGCGTGTTTCGTTCGGTATCGGGTTCGGAGCCCCGGCCCCTGTGGTGGTGGCGCCTCCTGTATATGCCGCGATGCCTCCCTGCCCCGGTCCCGGCTATGTGTTCGTGGATGGCTACTGGCAATTGCCGGGTGTCGGTCGCGATTGGCGCGCAAGCTACTACCGTGCGCCGGAGCACTTCGAGCATTTTGACCGGCACGCCGAGCATTTTCGCCGCTAACTCGGGAGCGGCGAGCGTCCGGCCGATAGGCGAGGAAAACCCAACTGCCTATGTCCGACCGGGAACATAGGTAACACTTCTATCCGAGGACATAGGTAACAGTTTTCGGAGAAGGGTTTTGCGTTCCGGATTGATTATAAGGGAATCGTCGAGCCGGTGGGAATGTGGAAAT
>Ga0187872_10000066_pt1 | contig 115370 bp, 119 predicted proteins | sample June2016WEW_16_4_FD_132973 | JGI IMG/M metagenome (GOLD analysis project Ga0187872, IMG submission 132973) | Peatland microbial communities from SPRUCE experiment site at the Marcell Experimental Forest, Minnesota, USA - June2016WEW_16_40 | ecosystem: Environmental > Terrestrial > Soil >... | reverse complement strand
CGTTCGCTCCAGTTCCGCAGCGCTTACCGATCCCGGGTTTGTCAATCCTCAGCATCGTCGCTGCTTGGTTGAGCGGACAGATCACTTGTTCATTCGACCGGACAAATCACATACTAACGACAAGCCTTACACGACAGCCTTGTACACGAGAGACCGCAGGTGTAGACTGCACCAAAGGTGAGTATGCAATCCAAATCGGTTTCACTGGTTTCCAGTTGGACGCTGCCGCTGGTTCTGATCGCAGGCGCGGCCGGCTTGATCTGGCTTGAAACGGGCGCTCGGGCAGCGACCAACGCCGACCGGAAGGGCACCGTGGAAACAATCAAGGTCCACGGCAAATCGCTCGAAGGAAACCTGGAGGGTGATTCGCCGGATCGCGATGTGTTCGTTTACCTTCCGCCCAGTTACGGTACCGAGAAGAACCGGCGCTACCCGGTGGTCTATTTTCTGCACGGATACGGCATCAATGCGGAGGCCTACTGGAAACTGATGACCGTCCCGGAGGCGGCCGATAAGGAAATGACTGACGGAACAGTCCATGAAATGATTCTGGTAAATCCCGACGCGTATACCATCTACAACGGCAGCATGTACTCGAACTCGCCCACTACCGGCGATTGGGAGACCTACATCACGCACGATCTGGTGAACTACATCGACAGCCATTACCGCACCATCGCGAATCGCGACAGCCGCGGCTTGGCGGGGCACTCGATGGGCGGTTACGGAACGCTACGAATCGCCATGAAATACCCTGAGATGTACTCCAGCATTTACGCCATGAGCTCGTGCTGTTTGATGAACAATCCGGGCGCGCCCCGGCCGCCAGCGCGGCAGCCCGCGCCGACGCCAGAGAATCAGGACAAAGGGGAAAAGGCGGGGCGGAGTGGCCGAGGACCGGGAGGCTTCGCGAACGTTCTTTCCGCCGAGGCGGCCGCATGGTCGCCGAATCCGCAGAACCCTCCCAAGTTTTTCGACCTGCCTACGGAGAATGGTACGGTGCGGCCGGAGATCGCGGCCAAATGGATCGCCAATTCGCCGCTCGCGATGGTGGATCAGTACATCTCAAATTTGAAGCAATATCACGCGTTCATGATGGATGTGGGTCTGCAGGATGGGCTGGCGGCTTCCAACAAAGAAATGGACGCAGCGCTCACCGAGGCGGGAGTTCTGCACAAATTCGAAACCTATGAGGGCAACCACACCAACCACGTGAAAGACCGGTTCGAGACGAGCGTCCTACCGTTCTTCTCCGAGAATCTAAAATCCACCGCGACGCGCGCGGCCAAACATCGGTAAATCCGCGCGGGCGAGGAATATCTTCTTTTTCTTAGGCGTTAACAGGTTGGGGTGATGTCCGGCGGCCCTTGGATTTCGTCTCGACTGCTGCCGGTTTGGCCACGCTGGCAGCTGGATAGTTGTTCCGAAGCCACTTCTCCACCGACTCTCGTTGCGTCAATGGCGCCACTCGCTGCCAACTCGTGCGACCAGTGGTAACCGTGTACTCGGCCATCAGGTAATTGTTGGAATTGTACACATGCACAACGTCGCCGGATTGGGAACGCTTACAGTGATAGGAGTCAGAGATGTCAGAGTGATGGTGATGTTGCATTAATTAGAGTTTACCACTTTAATTAAGCCCGCGTCATCTTTACGAAAAAAGGTGACGCGCAAGTAATATTGGAGGTTGGTTAGCAAGAGGCGACTTGCTCGAATTGCGGGCTGACTCAGCGATAAGCCTCGCGTCGATGGCGGACGCCAGTGATTTCTATGGTGGTCTCGCTCCCGTGATCGAAGAAGACGCGGTAGTCGCTACAGCGGAGACGAAAGCCGGTTTCCGGCGGTTTGAGCTTCTTCACATCGCCGGTGCGGTTGGATAGGTAACGGTCAATGCAATGGAGAATGTGGATTGCGGTCTCTCGATCGATGGCCCTCAGATCGGCACGGGCTTCTGGCGACCAGTTGACCGCAATGCGCTCGGGGGCGGTACCCTCGCTCACTGCTTCAGGCCGAATTCGCGGAGGATTTCGTCGTGCGGGATGCCTTCGCCACGAGCAAGTGAAGCACGAGCGCGGCCTAGCGCGGCGGCGGTGTCGGGCGCGAGTCCTTCCTCTTCCACCTCGGCGAGCGCCAATGAGCGCGCCAACGGCTCCACCATGACTTCGAGCAGACGGCGGACGGCATTTAGCTTTTCGGCTGGCAGCGCATCCAGCAATGCGTGAGCCTGTCGGCGCTCTTGATCGAGATTCTGTTCCATGGCTGTGCTCTTGGTGCTGGTTCCATTTTACGCAATTTGTGGGCGAACGCTTCTGTGGGCATGCGGCGCGCGCCGCACAACTGAAACGTTTAACCGCCGTTGTGACGCGTCCGCATCGATGCCGTTGCTACAATGGAGGACTCTGATGAAGCCTTACAATTGGGTGTTGTTGTTCGGTTTAGCCTCGTCGCTTTTGTCCGGTGTCCTGTTCAAGCCACCGAACTACATCGGCGCTACCTTGCTGGTTGTCTGCGGGGTAGTGGGTTTAGCAATGTACTTTAGATCAGAAAACTTCCGCTCACGTTTCCATCGAGAAGAGTTTGGCAAAGACAGGCGGTCGCGGGAATAAGTGGATAGGCCGACACGCCTTGTTAATGCCAAATCGCTTTTTTTACGCTCTCGCTAATTACGTCTACCAGAATCTTCTGAAACCCTTCAGAGACAGCAGGGCCGGCTTTCTCCAGTAGCTGCTTAACTCGCGCGGCTGAAACGACAGTTCTTGGATTATCACGGACAAGGTTCTCAATCAGGTCAGCAAATTCCCGCTGGTCAGCTTCCAACTCTACGGCTGTAGCGTACTCTCTGGCCGCCTCGATTGCTATTTGTGTCCACGGAAACGCACGGCCACACTCAAGGCAGAACGCGGGGCGACGGTAGGGCGGAATCTCTCTTGAGGTGATCCAGTAGCGTCCTCGAATCGACTGGCCGCACTCGCATTGCGTGATAGTTGAGGCTCCACAGCGAGAGCAGAACTTCTCCATGCCCGCGCCTTTTAGACGTTGGATGTCTGCCGTGACGACGTGTCCGTTTGAACAGATCTGCGCTGTATCGTATGCCATGCCGGGGCCCTTCGATTGTAAAACGGAATCCAGGCGTGGCCTGACCACCGGGCTGACCACTTTCGATTCCGCCAAAATGTCTTCCGGCTTGGCTTTTTTGTTTATGATGGGCTTTATGTTTGACCCATACGAACGCGAAGACGGAACCGTTGAGATCCGAACTGAGAACGGGATCGCACACCTCACGAAGGATAAGGACGGAACTTGGACGGTCCGAGAAGACCCCAAAGGGACCAAATTCCCGGATCGGGGAAAAGCATTCGATTGCGTCCGAAAGCTCAGGAAAGTTAAGGATTGATCTTAATCTTCAACAGGCACCACGTGTTCTCTCGAACTTCTTATGTGGCACGAAACTGGCACGGTTGCACCGAAGCTTATGTTGGTAGGTGCCTAAGTGTTTGAGAAGGTTGGTGGACCTGGTCGGGTTCGAACCGACGACCTCTTCCATGCCATGGAAGCGCGCTCCCAACTGCGCCACAGGCCCACAACGGGCGATGCGTTTTCAATATATCATGCGGTCCGCTAACATAGTCACCGGAGTTCACGATTTCACCGGAGTTCAAGATCAAAATGACGCGGGAAGAAGCCTGGGATCTGCTCTGCGAGTTCACTAAAACCGACGGACTACGGCGGCACGCGCTGGCGGTGGAGACTTGCGTGGTGGCGTACGCGCGGAAGTTGGGCGAAGACGAAAGCAAGTGGGCGGTCACGGCTCTGCTGCATGATTTCGACTGGGAGATCCATCCCACGCTGCCCGATCATCCGATGAAGGGCGAGCCCATCCTGGCCGGGCGCGGAGTGGATGCCGAGATCCGCCGGGCGATTTTGTCACACGCCGATTTCAGCGGCGTGCCCCGCGAATCACCGCTCGAAAAGACGCTGTTTGCCTGCGACGAACTGGCGGGTTTCCTGACGGCCTGCTCGTACGTGAAGCCGGGTCGCAGCATCCACGAAGTGGACGTGAAGTCGGTGCGAAAAAAATTGAAAGACAAAGCATTCGCACGGTCCGTGAATCGCGACGACATCATCAACGGCGCGGCGGGCCTGAATGTCGATCTCGATGAGCACATCGGGTTCTGCATTGAAGCGATGCAGCGGCGCGCAGCCGAGTTGGGTCTGGCCGGCGTCCCGCCGCTGTCCACGGCGGAACACGCGTCGCCTCAAAACTGACACAAAATATCCGGAATATCGCCTCTTTTCCTTATTTCATGCGCGGCCCGCAACCTGCGTATGCGGAAGCTCGAAGCGCACAACATGGTGCGCGATTCAGGGGACAAGGAGGCGCCGGTGATTGTATTAAAGTATCTGCTTGAATTTTTTGGTTTCGCCATGCTTGCTGCCGCAGTGGTGTTGGTGGCGATGGATCTCGGAAAGTTGTACCGCGGGCCGCAGCCGGAATTGCGGACGGTACATCTGGAGTGGAGACTGCCGGGCCGGTTGGGCCTGCTCGGTTTGATTCCGCTGCTGGCTGGTTTGAGCATTGCGGTGGTTCCAGCTGGAATGGCGGGCGTTCGGGTCAGTCAAATCTCGGGGACGCTTCCGGAAACGCTGTATCCCGGACTGCACCTGGTAATCCCGCTAGTACAGTCCATGGAGACCTACGACCTGCGCGACCAGATCTATGAGACCGCCGTTCTGCCTGATTCGAAGAAGGGCGAATGGCTGAAAGTCCAAACCAAAGAAGGTTTGGAACTGGGCCTGGCCGTGACGGTACGCTTTCGCTTGGATCCGCACCGGCTGGCGTACGTTCACGCCAATTTGCCGCAACCAGTGGAAAAGGAATTGGTGCCGCCCGTGGTTGCGACGGCATTTCGCGATCTGACGCCGCGTTACCTGGTCCGCGAACTGTTCGCCACCAAGCGCGAAGAGATTCGCCGGGAAGCCGCCACCGCTATCGCGCAGAAACTGGCGCCCGATGCCGTGATAGTGAAGGAAGTGATGCTGCGCGACATTCAGTTGCCGTCCGAATACGCCAAGGGGTTGGAAGGCGTGCTGCTGAAGGAGCAGGAAAACGAGAAGCTGGGCGTGGAATTGGATGTTAAACAGAAGGAAGTTCGGGAAGCGGAGCTGGAAGCCGAAGCGCAGGAGGCTCGCGACGTGAAGGCTGCGGAGGCCCAGGCTCAAGTTACGGTGCTGCAGGCCAAGGCGCAGTCGGACGCCATGCAGTACACGCTCCCTCTGAAGCAAAAGCAGATCGAGCAGACGCGCCTGGAATCGGCGGCGCGGAAGGAAGCGACGGTGCAGCAGGCTGAAGCGCAGGCGGAGGCGAAGGTGATTGATGGCAAAGCGGAACTGCAGCGGCGCAAGCTGATGAACGAGGCCGATCTGGACCGCGTCCAGTTGCTGTCGAAGGCCGATGCCGACAAGATGCACCTGGAAGGCGTGGCGCTGAAGGAAAATCCTTTGTTGATCCAGAAGATCATCGCCGAGAAGCTGTCGGACAAGGTGCAGATCATGATGGTGCCGAGCGACGGGAAGTTCTTTTTCGCCAATGATGTGCTCAAAGGAGCGATGCCCGCTGCCGTGGCCGCGGAACCCCAGGAGCCGGTGCGCGGTCAAAGCGGTTCGCATTAGAAGAGTCGGTGCCGCCACCCGCTGCGTTGTACGCGATCAGTTGGATGTTAGAATCTCGGCTGGAAGCTAGTCTTGGCCGGTGCTGGGCCTGGTCTTCAAAACCAGTTGTGCGGCACTTTGTGTCGCGGGTGGGTTCGACTCCCACTAGCTTCCGCCAAAAGTTAGAAGCCACCTGGATTGGTCACGGCGGTGCCGCGCTCTGACAACAACGTCCGAAATTGCATTCGTTCATTGCAAAGGGCCGTATCGGTGACCGCGCTTTGATCGGACTGACGGTGTACACGTTCGCACGAGTCGGTGCAACCACAAGCATGAACGTTGAGGATTTATACTTTCAAAATCGGAAGTGGTGGGTGCGCCTTCACCAGAAAGGTGGCAAGCTCCATCAGATGCCTGCTCAACCACAATCTCGAAGAGTACGCCGCGGCGTATCTGGAAGCAGCCGGTGTCGAAAAAGAGAAGGACACTCCCCTCTTTCGGACGGCTCGGGGAAAACTGGAGCAGCTCACGGACCGACGAATGACCCAGTCGGACGTGTATCTCATGATCCGCGTCGTGCGACCGGTCCCGCCATCAAAACCTTGATCGGCTGCCACACGTTCCGGGCAACCGGAATCGCCGCTTACCTGTCTAACGGCGGGAAGCTCGAAGTGGCTCAGCAGATGGCCGCTCACGAATCGGCGCGGACAACCGGCTTGTACGATCGGCGTGGCGATGACATTTCACTTGACGAGGTCGAGCGGATCGCGATTTGATTGCGGTTGTTTGCTGCAAATTCGATGTAGTTCGAAATTGGTATAACACATTAGCGCTAAAACTGCATCGACGAACGGTACGTATAGTACGTGGGTCGGTTAGAGCTAATATTGACTCCTCATCCCACAGTCTGAATATGTGCGTTATACTCGACAAACGGCGAGAACCCTTTTTGGTTTACCCGGCGGTGAAAAGACAAGAAAGGAGAAACGCTGTGCTTGAGATTCTCGGAATTGAGAAATTACCGCTGAAGACCGGTCGTCCGGGGTTCGGTCTAATTGAAGGATTCTTGTTATTGTGCTTTGTTAGTTCATCTGTGACGGCATCCACTCTCCAGCCGGAGGTTTTCCAATCGAGCTATGCATGCCTGGGCACGCAACTAATTCCCGAAATGGCTTGCAATCTTGGTGAAGAAGGAGGTGCAGGTCCACTGCCGAGTCCGCTCTATCCCCCCGGGTACTTGACGGGACCGCAGGCGTCCCTTAACAATTTTTCGGCTTCGGGGCAGTCAGGTTACGGGGTGCTCAAGTCGGCTGCTTCCGCAACATTTAGTAATACATCCACGGCCTACGACTACGCATCGTCGCTTGCGGCCTTTGAGGATGTCATCACGATAAGCTCCCCGCCTTTCAACGGTTCAACTGGGTATCTGTATGTAGGGTACAATCTCGACGGGCAGATCAGTTCCACGGGCAGCGGCAATGCCTTTGCCCAGGTCGACGTGTTCGGTGGGCCGACCTTCGGTCAACAATGGCTTCAGACGTACACGTCATCAACCTCTGGCGAATACGCTTTGCCGTCGCCGATTCAGTTCGTTTACGGTCAACCGTTCGGGCTCTACTTCGACTGCAGGTTGTTGCTGGCACTCCTCCCGCAACGGCAATGAGCTTTCGTTTCGACCAATTCAACCCGTCAGATCCATATCCATCGGGCGAAACAACCGGCCAAGGGGCTGGGACAGCTTCGTTTAATGATACGTTTGTTTTGTCATCGCTAATACCAACAGACGCTTACGGGAATGAAGTTTTGGGAGCCCAGTTTTCGTCAGAATCCGGAACCGAATACTCGACTGGTGGAGTAATTCTCACGCCGGAGTCCTCTACAACACCGGTTTTGCTAATTGGCATGGCTTTAGTCTTTTGGGGTGTGCGGCGCAAAGACCGGCTTGACACCAACAGCCGGCGCACTGGCTGACTAGCGCGTCGGCGGATCTGACCAGACTATTTCAATTCTAGCGCGCGCCGGAAATCCACGCTTCTCACAATCGGTATTCCCGAATACTCTTTGAGGTCCAGCAAGTGATGGTCGTTCGAGACGATGAGGTCAGCTTTCCCGTCGACCGCGCACTCTAGGATGCGGTCATCGTCCGGGTCGGCCGCAACCACGTGGACCCTGGCATGTGGCATGACAATCCCCTTGCCTGCGACACGGGCGACGATTCTCACTGCGTTTTGCACGCGGTCTTCCGGCCAGTTGAAGTCAGCGCGGAGAACTCCTGCCATCTCCTGAATGATCGCGGGCGAAACGATAAGCCGAAACCGGCCGGCGAGCGCGGCATCCCACAAAACAACGTTGCGTCCCTTCGGGCACTGGAACGCGGAAATGTAAACGTTGGTGTCGAGGACGGCTTTAAGGCGTGCGGCGCCGGGCGCGAGACTCATGGATAGTACGCGTGATGTCGCGCTCTGTTATGCCGACCTTCTTGGCTTGCTTTGCGCCGAACGTCTTGAGCTCCCCATCGAGGGCCGCTAGCCGGCGGCGGCTCATTGGTTTCTCCCCCTGCTCTTTCACAATGCGCATCACGGTGTCCATGGGATAATCGCCGCCGGAAGGTTCCTTGGGGACAATCGTGATCGCCCGCCCGGAAACCCTGAACTCAACCGGCTGGCCGGCTCGAAGCCCGGCCTTCCGTCGGACGGCCTCGGGTACAACAATGGGCGTGGTGAGGGTCCTAGCCATAATACGTAATACGTCCGGGGAACCGGTTGCTTTCAGTGTACGGGTATCTCCCCAGTTCGTCAAACTGAGTATCTACAGTCGAGCCTATACGCAACAGAAGTGAGCCTGCGTTCCGCGGCGGGTGGCGAGCTAAGTGAGCGGTCATAACGCCGAGGAAGCTGGAGCTCGCTATGCTGAAGATGAGGTGCTTGTGGACACGATCGGCGTTCAGGCCGCTGAAGATCTCGATGATTTCGCCCTGACCGCATGTCAGGCGTCCAATTTAGGAAATGTGGGTAACTGGTTCCTTAACTTTCGTGGCGGATACTTTGGCCTCATGTCCCGTATTCAAGGCCTGGGTCGGCACTCGGGGTCACTTCACACCTGGAAGATGGGGACTTCCTTCCAGATGCATGAGCATGACATTGCGGTGATGCTCTTTTGTATGGATTCTGCGATCGAGTGCTTCGTGTTCATGGCAAACGCTCTTGGTAACGCAGTGGAAGCCAGCGCGTTTCGTGATATTAAATCAGAAAAGGATTTGCGCCGAATAAGTCCCGCCGACATCATTGGATCAAAAACATCGAAGCCGTTACCGGGCTACCGCAAGTTCTTTCCCGAGATGCAAGAGTATTGGCTGTCGAAAGCTGAGCTCCTCAGACTTATATTTGAAAATCACGACGTAACGAAGCACCGACAGCAGGTCAGCTTGAACGCGACTTCCCGGTTAGATCCGCCGCCAGGCTTCTTCAAAAGCCTCGGTCTGCCTGATGATCCGCTCATCAGGGCGCTACATGGGCCTGCGCCTCCCATGGCTGAGGTGAGACTACCGAGGAATCCAAAGCTTCCGAACGATGAAAAGCCAAACTCATCCGATGCGTGGACCACACTGGAGGCCATGGAAAAAGAGTTTCATGAGTTCTTCTCGAAGACCTTTTGTCTGACAGTCGGGGATGCTAAGCGGACGATTCACTTAAACGGCCCGATCATTCGCCAGAGACACAATCAACCGAAAATTGGGACGGTCGTGAGCGCTACTCCGCGTACGATACGTGTACGATGGACCCCGCAAACAGGCGAATCCAGCGAATCGAGCGGCTTGTAAGTCCACTAGGTTACGCATGATCAATTAGCTTGCCGTATTTAGACTCCCACTAGCTTCCGCCATTCCATCCATCGCCTACGCTCTCGGTACGAGCGCTGAAGCCGTCGCGATGGCCGCCGGTGTCAGCGAGGCGTGGATAGGCGGCGGCAACTTTTTTCGCCAGTCCTCCTGCGTGCCAGGACGCAGCCGGTTCTGGGGGAAGGCCCCCAGAGCGACGAATATTGTGCGAAAAAACCCATAAGCGCCTGCTCCCGATTGGTTCAGCGATTGCACGTTCCTTGCCCGGAGGCAAAGACCATGCGAAAGGCACTCTACGTCGCAGTCGTTTCAGCCTTGAGCCTGCCTGCGGTTTGGGCCCAAAGCGCTTCGATAAAAGACCAGCCCGCTCCCACGCCGCAAATTGAACGGGGGCGGGAATTGTTCACTAACGCCAAGAAAGGCGTCGCCTGCAAGACGTGCCACTCGCTGGCAGGCATTGGAACGGCCATCGGACCGAATCTGACAAACATGGCGTCCAACGGGAGCGTGCACAGCATTGTCATGACGATGCACATGACCATGACCGAGCACGTATATCGGGTAAAGACCAACGGCGCCAGTTTCCCAGGGATACTGCATCAAAAATATGGCGATAAGGTAGAGTACTACGACCTGAGCGAGATCCCGCCCGTGCTCCGGACGCTGTACAACAATCAAATCGTTTCATTGGAGCGCGACCAGAAATGGCGGCATCCACCGGCCATGGCCAACTATTCGGCGCAAGAACTGGCGGATGTGATCTCATTTCTGAAGTTCGCCGCCACCGGATCGCAGGCTGAAATTGCCGCTACGGATGTCAATCCGAACTGGTAAGGGCTGCCGTTAGCAAGCATCGAGCTTGCAGCGAAGTAGTGTTCAATAGAGGGTGATGCCCGAAGATCGCACGATTCCCGGAGATCTGACCATTGGTGACGAGTTGTGGGAGTACATGCGCAGCGTCACCCTTCGCGAGCCCGCGCTTTTGAGCCGTCTCCGTGAGGAGACAGCCCAGCATCCGAACGCCAGTTGTCAGATCTCGGCCGAGCAGGGCCAGTTCATGGGGCTGCTGATGCACTTGATCGGTGCGCGCCGGACCATCGAGATCGGCGTCTTTACCGGTTACAGTGCGCTGGCTGTGGCTTTGGCGCTGCCTGCCGATGGACGGATCATCGCCTGCGACATTAACGAAGAGTGGACTGCGGTTGCGCGGCGCTACTGGCGCGAAGCGGGCGTGGAACAGAAGATCGATCTGCGTATCGCACCTGCGCTCGCCACCCTGGACCACCTGATCGCGAGCGGGCAGGGAAATCAATTCGATTTTGTGTTCATTGACGCCGACAAGACCAACTATGCCAATTACTATGAGCGGGCCCTGGTGCTCTTGCGGCGCGGTGGATTGATCGGAGTGGATAACGTACTCTGGTATGGTCGAGTGATCGATGCGGCCTTCGACGATCCGGATACGCGAGCCATTCGAGCGTTCAATGAGCAGCTCAAGAACGACGATCGAGTGTGGTTGAGCATGGTGCCGGTACGGGACGGCCTGACGCTGGCCTGTAAGAAGTGACGCTAGCCCGCAAAAAGACGGCCCGCTAGAACGGTGTGGTACTGGAACGCACCGGTACGGTACGGCCCAAATGGTGATAGTCTTTTCATGGGATTTCGCGGATCTTTGTAAGCGGGATCGAGTAACTTGACCGAGTCAGAATGGTTCAGTAGTCTGAACAGGAACGGAGGATGGTTTGGTCCTTCTGCTCTTTGGACCGCCCGGTAGCGGCAAAGGCACGCAGTCAGGAAGAATCTCAAACTGGTTGGGCATTCCGGCCATCTCGACGGGCGATATGCTGCGGGAGGAAATCAAGGCCGGCACGGCGCTGGGGAACGCCGCGCAGTCCATCATGGCCAGTGGGGGATTGGTGGGTGACGACCTCGTCAACCGAATGCTCGCTCAACGTGTGTCCTCACCCGATAGCGCGCACGGCTTCCTCTTAGACGGGTACCCGCGCACCGTGGAGCAGGCCGAATACTTAGATCGCTTGATCGAAGAGCGGCAGTTCCAAACACCTATCGTGCTGCATCTGGATGTCCCGATGGACGCGCTGGTGGGCCGTCTCACTTCCCGCCGCCAATGTCCCCAGTGCAAGAGGATCTATAACCTGCTGCATCAACCGCCCCGCACGCCCGGCATTTGCGACGACGACGGCACGCCGTTGATCACTCGCAAGGACGATAGCGAAGAGGTGGTCACCGAACGCATTCGTACCTATGACGAAGTGACGCGGCCCGTTCTGGCGTACTACCAAGATCGCAAGTATCACCAGATCCGAGGGGACCGCTCGCCCAGCTACATTTTTGAAGCCATTACCGGAATTCTGGAGCCGATCGTTTCAAAGAATGGCAATTGCTGCGCCAAGCCCAAGCCGCCGATCTAGTTCGCTCCCTTTATCGATTCCGAGCCGCGCACGCAGTAAGCGGTTTTAAAGGTCTTCGGGGACGGACGTTTCTTCGGGGATCGGTACAACTTTCGCGTGCCGCCACAACCGCTCCAATTCATAAAACGTGCGCGATTTGGGCGAGAACACGTGAATCACATAGTCCCCGTAATCCGCCAGGATCCATTCGGCGTTCGCGAAGCCTTCCACGCTGACGGGATATTCGCCGCGTTTGTCGAGCTGCTCACCGATCTCTTCCACGATGGCCTGGATCTGCTTAGGGTTGCTTCCGCTGCAGATCACGAAAAAATCCGCGAAAGTAGTGACTTCGCGCAGATCCAAAACTCGTATGTCGAGGGCTTTCTTCGATTCGGCGGCTCGAACAGCGGTGAGCCACGGAGGGGTGCTGAACGGCGGTGCAATCGGTTGCGCGGCCGTGTTGTGTTGCTGTCGGATAGCTAAGGAGTTCTCCTATCTTTATGGTACACTGAAATTTCCAATGCGACAATTGCTTGTGCTCTTATTGTCCCTTGGAGCCTTCATTCTTTTGGCAGGAACGCCGGCGCGGCCGGCAGAAGCTCCAGCTGACACTGCAGCCAACAAGGGAATCGAACTGGCTCAACAGCAACTTGCCCGCGTGACAGACCTGGTGCAAGTGGGGGCTCTTCCGCGCGTCCGGATCCAAGAAGCGCAAGCGAATCTGGAAGACGCGAAAGACGGAGTGATTCTCGCGCATGATTTGTATGGGGATCTTCCCGAGAAAGGCGCCAGCGAGGAAGCTTCGGCGGAAATGATCGCGGCTGCCCAGCGGCGCTTAGATCGGCAGCAAGCACGCTTGGACGACGCCCGGAAGATGGTTGACGCCGGCGTAGCGGCGCAGAACTACCTGGCGCCGTTTGAAGCCGAGCTCACCGCCCGTCAAACCAGTTTGGATCTGGCTCATCTGCGCGCACATCTGATGGCCGACCGAGCGGCTATGAATCAGCAGCAACCGGCCCCCCCAGTTCTTGAGTCCCTTCCTCAGGATGACTCCGAGTTGTTTTTTCAAGGCATGGAGCACTATGAGGGCGACGGCGCTTTCAATGAGTATTGGGATCTGCCGCCGCTGGAATTGGCCTTTGCGGACAAGTTCCAGCGTCCGCTTCCCATCAGCGCGGAAGGGGAGACGGAAGTGCATCGCGCGCTCGGATTCGACCATCGCGGCCGCGTAGATGTCGCCATCGTTCCCAGCGCTCCCGAGGGCATTTGGTTGCGGCAATATCTACAGTTGAGGAAGATTCCTTATTACGCTTTTTCGCGCGCTATCCCGGGCAAGGCCACCGCGGCCCACATTCACATTGGCCCTGGAAGCACGCGCCTGGCCAGTCAGGCGACCCACCAGTTGAGCAAACATCTGAGCGTTCGCACGCATAACGCCGACTAGCGCATGGCCCTGGTCCCGCGCGTTTTTCTAACAGCCGAACAGATCCAAAATCGCGTGCGTGAAATGGGCGGCCAGATCAGCGCTAATTATCCCGATGGTCCGCTGTACCTCATTTCGATTCTGAAGGGAGCATTCATGTTCCTGGCCGACTTGTCGCGTCATATCAAGACGCCGTCGCGCATCGAGTTCATGGGAATTTCGAGCTACGGCCGCGGCAAAACATCGTCGGGCGAAGTGAAGGTCACCAAGGATCTGGATGTCTCCATCGAAGGGCATCATGTACTGATCGTGGAGGACATCGTCGATAGCGGCGTGACGCTGACGTACCTGATGAATCTGCTGGAGCAGCGCCGACCGAAGTCGCTCGCGATCGCCACGCTACTGGATAAACCTGAGAAGCGTCTGCGCCCCGTGCATGTCGCCTACGTTGGCTTCCAAATCCCCGACGAGTTCGTGGTTGGCTATGGCCTCGACTTCGCGGAAGACTATCGGAACCTGAGCGACATTTGCGTGCTGTCGGAGGATTAGGGACTGTGGCTGGTGGTTAGTGGCTGGCGAGTTGAGAAAAGCTTCAGCCTTCAGGCACTACCGGGCTAATGGTCAAAAGCTTCCGTGATTTGGAGGTGTGGCAAATTGGGCTGGATCTCGTGGAAACGGTCTATCGCTGCACGGCTGAATTTCCAAAAATGAGATGTATGGATTAACTGCTCAGATGCGACGCGCAGCGGTCTCGATTCCGTCCAACATTGCCGAAGGCCAAGCCCGCGCGTTTTCCAAGGAATTTCTGCACTTTCTGTCGTTCGCCCTTGGGTCCTTGGCGGAGTTGGAAACTCAGCTCGAGTTGGCCGTGAGACTTCAATACCCAGCGGCACTGATCGGCGTTGCACAAGCGCAAGCCGAATTGTTAGGCAAGAAACTCCACTGTCTCCAAGCGTCCATACGGGCACGAACCACCGGTCACTAACCACCAATCACCAGCCACCAATCACTAGCCACCAATCACTAGCCACCAGTCACTAAACCTTCGGCGGCAAATCCCGCGCCTCACAACTGGAATCGAATCCGTTCACCTTGTGGCTCCCATCGCAGAACGGTTTGTTTGCGGAGTGCCCACAACGGCACAGAGAAATCACGGTACGGCCGCCCAGTCCGAACTCTTTGCCCTGGGCGTCGTGCATCGTGAAATCGCCTTCAATGCGAATCGATCCGTTGTTGTTCACGGTAATTTTGGTAGCTGCCATGCATTGAGATGGTAGCACTGAGATACCTGCCCCGCCGCCAGCCATCAAGTGAATATCGCCAGGGCTGCTAGAATCCAGAAAGCATGATCCAATTCGTTCTGGAAACAGACCGCGCACTGTTTGAAGACGCGATGCGGTTCGCGCAGCAACAGACACGCAAGCTGGTGGAGACTCATCCGGGTTTCTATCCCATGTACACCTCCGACGGTAAGTGGAAGCACGAAGGCCAGGTGTGGACCAATTGGTGCGACGGATTTTTCCCCGGGTTGATGTGGATCTTCCACAAGTGGAACCTCGCCACTGGCGTGGCGGACAAATACTGGCAGGAGCAGGCCGTGCGCTATACCACTCCGCTCGCCCCGCGCCAGCATGACCGCGACGTCCACGATCTGGGTTTCATCTTTATGTCCACCTATTACCGGTGGTACCGGCTGACGCAGGACCCCAAACTGAAAGACGCGCTCATTCAGGCGGGCAAGACGGAGTCGTTGCGGTTCAAAGAGAACGGGCAATATTTGCGCTCGTTCGTCGGCGAGGATTCGCTCTTCATCGACATCATGATGAATGTCGGCATCATCTTTTATGCCGCGCGGGAAACGGGCGATCGCAGATTGCGCGACATTGCGCTGCGCCACTGCCTGACCACTCGCCGCAATCTGGTGCGCGGCGATGGTTCCACGGCGCAGGAAGGGATTTTCGAACTGCAGACTGGCGAATTCCTGCGCCAGAGCACGCAACAAGGGTACCGGGGCGATTCGTGCTGGTCGCGCGGTTTGGCGTGGGCGCTGTACGGTTTCAGCCTTTCCTACGAATACAGCCGCGATCCGCGATTTCTGGAAACGGCCGAATCCTGCGCCGACTACTACATCCTGCATTGCAACAGCGATGGCGTTCCGCCGTGGGACTTCAATGCGCCGCCCGAATCCCGCCGTCTGCTCGACACCTCCGCTGCCGCCATCGCCGCTTCCGGATTGCTGCGCCTTTGCCGGCTCCTGCAGGATCCCGTGAAAGGGCATCACTATTGGTCGCTCGCGATTCGTATTCTCCGATCGCTCTGCGAGCATCATGTCGCTAAGAAGGACAAGAAGTGGGAGGGCATTCTCAAAGGCGGCGTCTATCATCTGCCGAAGGAATTGGGTGTCGACGAATCGGTGATCTGGGGCGAATATTTCTTTGTCGAGGCGTTGGAGCAGGCGCTGCCACAACTGGGTTAGGGACAACCACCGGTGTGGAAGATCACGACAATCGTGTCGTTTCGGCCGGAGTTGGACTGAGAGATCGTGACGTGCTCGTATTCGGTCCACGAGACCCCGGAGAACGCTCCGGTGCCGGAGAAAGCTCCGGCGGATGCTGCAGCCCGGCGTAATTCTTTGCCGCGCATGGAATCAGGCACTAAGTCCGCGAGAAAATTCTGCATTCGCTGCCGAGCGTTGAAAGGGCCGGACTCGTTGGGTAGTGGTGGCGGTTCGGCCGGAACCTCGAGTTTGCATACTTTGTAAGCCGCGCCATAATCGACGGTCAAGTCGAAACCTTGCGGCACATGGAATGTTTCTCGATTGAGCGGCGCGCCGAACTTCGCGCGCAGCGCCTCGGAGTCGAACTGAGCCAGCGCCGGCAGTACTAACAGCAAACAGCCAAGGGCTAATCGCGTGGCTCATGGTACCTCCGCGAAACGCCCTATGGAGCGGCTGCGATCCTGGCCGATAACTAAGCAGGATGCGTCCGGAATCTATCAATCAAGCCGCGCCGGTCAATTATTACGATCTTCTTCAGGTCAACCCTCGCGCGGAAGTGGAAACCATCGAACGTGTGTACCGCATTATGGCCGCGCGGTATCATCCCGATAACCTGCAAACCGGCGACGCGGAGCGCTTCCGCGTGCTCACCGACGCGTACCAGATGTTGCGCGATCCGGTGAAGCGGAAGGAGTATGACCGGCAATTCGAAAAGAACCAGGCGGGACCGCTGCCGATCTTTCTCGGAAAAGAATTCACCGACGGTATCGACGCCGAGGCCAAGATTCGTATCGGCGTTCTCTGTTTGCTCTACAGCAAGCGCCGCGCCAATCCGGATTACGCCGCGCTGTCGCTGCTCGACATGGAAAACATCATGGCGTTTCCACGCGAGCGGCTGCTATTCGCTCTGTGGTATCTGCGGGCCAAGCGCTACGTGCTCCAGGACGATCGCAGCAGCTTCATCATCGCCGCCGAAGGCGTTGATTTTCTGGAAAGCCAGCTCCCTACCAACCAGATTCTTTACAAGATATTTCGCGACACCGAAGCCGGCGTGATGGTTTACCCGAAAGCGCTAACGTCAAAGACGACTTAGGCGTGTTATCGTCTCGGTTGTGATTCCGTTGCGGGCGCTATTGGCGCTCCTCTCCGCCGTCGCTCTTGCCAGCGCCCAGCCCACGCCCATTCTCATCGATACCGACGCCGGCTCGGACGACTTCATGGCGGTGGCGCTTCTGCTCGCGCATCCTAGCGTCGGGATTGACGCCATCACCGTGGTGAACGGAATGGCTCACGTCGATGCGGGCGCTCGCAATATGGGGCGTCTACTCGATTTGGCGGGCCGCAAACAAGTGCCGGTATTTGCAGGGCGAAATACGCCCTTGCGAGGCGCGAACGAATTTCCCGCTGAATGGCGCAAGATTTCGGACAACCTCCCCGGCGTCGCGCTGCCTCACGCGTCGCGGCCGCCCGAAACCAAGCATGCTGCCGACTACCTGGTGGAGCGGTTGAGAAATGCTCAAATCCCGGTGCAGATTCTCGCGCTGGGGCCGCTCACCAATATCGCGGAGGCTTTGCAACGCGATCGTTCCGTGGCACCCAAGATTCGCGAAATCGTCATCATGGGTGGAGCTGTCCAAGTGCCCGGCAACCTTCAGGACGGTGGCGTGTTCCATACCAATAACCAGACAGCCGAATGGAACATGTTTATCGATCCGCTGGCGGCAAGTATTGTTTTTCGATCGGGCGTACCAATTCTGTTGATCGCGCTGGATGCCACCAACAAAGTTCATATTGGCCCCCAGTTCCTGCGCCAATTTGAATCCAAGGCACAATCGCCGCTCGGACGCGTTGTAGCTGGGGTGCTGAAAGCGGATCGCGAGATGATCGACGCTGGAATCTTCTACGCCTGGGACCCGCTGGCCGCCGCCGCGCTGTTGCAACCTGGCATGGTGCAGACCGCCGCAATGCACATCGACATCCGGCAAAACGTGCCTGAAGAAGGACGAACGATGGCGACCACCGGGGAACCCAATGCACAGGTAGCCGTAGACGCCGACGCAGCGGCATTCCGCGCGCTATTTCTCGAGTCCTTCACCAAATGAGCCCCAAAGCCACCAACCTTCTTCGCCAACTGGGGATCGGCAGTGCGACGGCCCTGGTGATCTCGAACATGATCGGCACGGGCATCCTCACTACCTCTGGTTTTCTCGCTGGCCAACTGGGCTCGGCTCAGTTGGTCCTGCTGATCTGGGGTGTTGGCGCGGTGTGCGCGCTGGTCGGCGCGTTCTGCTATTCGGAATTGGGCGTCAACTTCCCCAGCTCCGGCGGCGAGTACGTTTACCTGACGGAAGCCTTCGGACCAACATGGGGCTTCATGACCGGTTGGATCTCGTTCTTCGCCGGATTCTCCGCGCCCATCGCCGCCGCGGCGCTGGCATTTTCCGATTATCTGGGGCATTTTTCCGCCACCTTAAGATTGGACAGCGCGCGCCATGTCGTCGGATCGGGGTCCTGGGAGCTGAAGTTGGGTGCCGCGCAGATCCTGGCCAGCGCTATCATCGCCCTGTTCACTCTCATCAACTGCCTGGGGATTCGCCGAACCGCGCGAGTCCAAAACGTTCTGACGTCGCTGAAGATCTTGATTATTCTGACCTTCCTGGTCATGGGCTTTGCGTTCGGACAAGGAGACTGGCAGAACTTCACCCATCCGGCCGTGCGCACGTCGGTTACGCCGCTGTTCGCACAATTTTTCGTAAGCCTGTTCTACATCTATGTTTCCTACAGCGGATGGAATGCGGCAACCTATGTCGCCGAGGAGTTGAAGCATCCGGCTCGCACGCTTCCGCTGTCGCTCGCGTATGGGACTGCGCTGGTTGCGGCGCTCTTCATTGGCCTTAACGTGTTGTTCATCTATGCGGTGCCGCTCGAATCGATGAAAGGAGTGGTTGCGGTGGGCGCGCTCGCGGCGCGGCATCTTTTTGGACCTGCGGTGGCCGGCATCTTCAGCGCGGCTATGGCGCTTTCCCTCCTGGCGACGGTAAACGCCGAGGTCACCATTGGTCCGCGTGTTTACTACGCGATGGCCAAGAACGGCGCGTTTTTCAGCATGGCCGCGAAAGTGGACCCGCGCTGGCACACACCCGTCATCGCGATCCTGTGCCAGGGAGTTTGCGCGATCCTGATGACCGTGAGCCCGTTTCTCAACCTGCTGCTCTATATCGGACTGCTGCTCAACTTTTTTGCCGTCCTTTCGGTAGGTTCGCTGTTTATCTTTCGCAGGCGGCCAGGGTGGCAGAAGCTGGGCGTGGTGAGTTTCGCCTATCCGCTGGTGCCACTGTTTTTCGTGGCGGTGGGCGTGTGGATGACGATTTTGGGCGTTATGCTTCGCCCGGGAATTTCAGCCGTCGCCGTGCTTACCGTGGCGGCCGGCGCGGCGGTATATCACTTTAGGCTCCGTAGAGCGACGGCGTGAAACCCGCGGGAGCCTGCAATAGTTCCAACAGCGCCTGGCCCGCGCGATGAAAGCGCTTCTTCCTTCGATGCACGATGCCCACCGGTCGATACAATTCGAAGCCCGCAATCCGAATGGGCACCAAGCGTCCTTGGCTCACCTCTTCTTCCATCACACGCGCGGGCATGATGCTTACGCCGGAGCCGTGCGCCACCGCTTCCTTGATCATTTGAATATTGTCGAAGTGCAGCGTCGTGTTCACATGCACATGATGCTCGCGTAAGAAACGATCGATGTCCTTGCGAATCGGCAGGTCCTCATCAAAGCCGATGAAGTCCAGGCCCTCTAAATCCTCGGGCTTGACCTCCTCATTCTTCGCTAATGGGTGGTAGGGAGAAGCCGCCACCGCCATCTCTTCCCGCCGCCAAGGAAGCACCGTGACCTCTTTGGTGGGCTCCGGATAACTCATCAGGCCCAGATCGGCTCGGTCGGTAGCTACCGCTTCGTACACCTTTTCCGGACGCAGGTATTCCACTTCGATGCGGGCCTGAGGATAGAGTCGAATGAACTCTTTTTCCAGGCGCGACAGCTCCGACAGACCCACCGAGTAAATGGAAGCCACTCGAACGGTGCCTTCCACTTCACCTTTCAGCAGATCGAGCGCTACTTGAAATTCGTCGCGCCGGCTCAAGACATCGCGACACATCTCCAGATAGAGCTTGCCCGCTTCCGTAACGGCCAGCGGACGGCTGCTCCGGTCCAACAGAGTCATCCCCATCTGCTCCTCCAGTTCCTGCAGGTACTGGCTTACAGCGGACTGGCTGATGCCGTTCATCCCAGCGCCTTTGCTTACGCTCCGGCTGTGTGCCACATCCCTGAAAAGCTTGAGCCGATCAAAATCCATCTCGCCAACCATACTATTAGAAACTCTAATTCTGTGTCAAGTAACATTTCTGACTAACTAATATTGCTCTGCCGTGACTGTGCTGATATACTCAGTCATGGTCGGACTCCCGGTTGAGCAGGGTCTCTACGATCCAAGAAACGAACATGATGCTTGTGGCATCGGTTTCGTAGTCAACATCCAAGGCGTGCAGTCGCATGACATCATCGTCAAGGGACTGCAAATCCTTATCAACCTCGCTCATCGCGGCGCATGCGGATGCGATCCTGAGACGGGCGATGGCGCTGGAATCCTGATTCAGATCCCACACAAGTTTCTGGCGCGGGAATGCGCCGAATTAGGCTTCACGTTGCCGCCTTCAGGCCAATACGGCGTGGGCATGGTGTTCCTGCCGGTTGAGCCGTCGCATCGCTTGCTCGCGGAGGGAATTCTGGAGCGAATCGCTCGCGAAGAGGGTCTTTCTGTGCTCGGTTGGCGCGACACGCCTGTGAAAGCGGACGCGATCGGCCGCATTGCGCGCGCTTCGCAGCCCTACATCGAGCAGATTTTCATCGGCGGGGCCTCGGGGATGTCATCCGACGAGCTCGAACGGAAGTTGTACATCGTCCGCAAACGCGCCGAGTCCGAAATCGCGGCCTCCGATCTGCCGGACAAGCACTTCTTCTACATTCCGTCGCTGTCATCGCGCACCATTATCTACAAAGGCCTGTTGCTCGCCAATCAGATCTCCGAGTTTTATAAGGAGCTGAGCGATCCGGACGCCATGAGCGCGCTGTGCCTGGTGCATCAGCGGTTCTCCACGAACACGTTTCCCTCGTGGCAGCTGGCGCATCCGTATCGCTATCTGTGCCACAACGGCGAAATCAATACCATTCGCGGCAACATCAACTGGATGCACGCTCGCGAGAAGGTGCTCTCGTCCAGCCTGTTTGGCGACGATCTGAAAAAAATTCTTCCAGTAATCGTACCGGGCGGTAGCGATTCGGGCTCGCTCGATAACGCCGTCGAGTTGCTTACGCTGGCTGGCCGCAGCCTGCCGCACGTCATGGCGATGCTGATTCCCGAAGCCTGGGACGCCGACACCACCATGCGACCGGAAAAGAAGGCGTTCTACGAGTATCACGCTTCGCTGATGGAGCCTTGGGACGGCCCTGCGGCGATTGCGTTTACCGATGGCCGGTCCATTGGTGCGACGCTCGATCGGAACGGGCTGCGTCCCGCGCGCTATCTGGTGACGCATGATGGCCTGGTAATCCTGGGCTCGGAAGCGGGCGTGCTTCCCGTAAAGCCGGAAGAAGTGAAGTTCAAAGGCCGGCTGCAGCCGGGCCGCATGCTGCTGGTGGATACCGCCGAGGGCCGCATTATTCCCGACGAAGAAATCAAGGAGCGTCTCTGGAGCCGCCAGCCCTACGGCGAGTGGCTGAAAGACAACCAGATCACGCTCGACAGTCTGCCTGAGCCGCCGCGCGTCTATGAATCGGATCTGGACAGTATCATCATGCGGCAGCGGGCCTTCGGCTACACCGACGAAGATTTACGCGTGCTGATGCTGCCGATGGCGGAGAAGGGGGAAGAGCCCATTGGTTCCATGGGAACCGACACCCCGCTCGCTTGCCTCTCTGACAAGCCGCAGCCTTTGTTCCACTACTTCAAGCAGTTGTTTGCGCAGGTGACCAATCCGGCCATCGATCCCATTCGCGAAGAACTGGTGATGTCGCTCACCAGCTATATCGGGACCGAGCGCAATATCCTCGACGAGACTCCGCAACACTGCCACACGCTGAAGTTGCCGCATCCGCTGCTGACCAATCGCGACTTGGAGAAGTTGCGCCGGGTTTCGGCTGGCGATTTGCTGGCTAACACCTTGCCGATGCTGTTTCGAGTGGCGGGTGGCGAAAAGGAATTGGAGCGCGCGTTGGATGGCTTGTGCCGCCGAGCGTCGCTCGCGGTGCGCTCGGGCTACAGCCTGCTGATCCTCACCGACCGCGGCATGGATGAAGAGTACGCGCCCATCCCGAGTTTGCTGGCGCTTTCGGCGGTACACAACTTTCTGGTCCGCGAAGGCACGCGCACGCAAGTAGCGCTGATTATCGAATCCGGCGAACCGCGTGAAGTGATGCACTTCTGCCTGCTGATCGGTTATGGCGCGAGCGCGGTGAATCCATATCTGGCGATCGAAACGCTGGAAGATCAGGCCGTTCGCGGGCATCTGGCGCCAGGAGTTACGTTTGAAACGGCGCTGAAGAATTACAAAAAGGCCATCAACAAGGGGCTGCTGAAGGTTTGCTCGAAGATGGGCATTTCCACGCTGCAGAGCTATCGCGGCGCGCAGGTGTTCGAAGCCATCGGGCTGAACAAATCTCTGATCGATCGATATTTCACCGGTACCGCGTCACGCATCGAAGGTGTTGGCCTGGATGTGCTGGCGCGCGAAGCCAAGATGAAGCACGACTACGCACTGGAAGCCATGTCGGAGGCCGACACGGAGCTGGACGTCGGTGGAAGTTATCAATATCGCGTGCGTGGCGAGTATCACCTGGTGAATCCGCTGACGGTGAGCAAGCTGCAACACGCCGTCCGGCAAGAGAGCTTCTCAACCTTCCAAGAGTACTCATCGCTGGTGAATGACCAAAGCAAAGAGTTGTGCACTCTGCGCGGGTTGATGGAGTTCAAGCTGGCCGAGAAACCGGTTCCGATCGAAGAGGTGGAGCCGGCCAGCGAGATCGTGAAACGCTTTGCCACCGGCGCCATGTCGTTCGGCTCCATTAGCAAGGAGGCGCACGAGACGCTGGCGATTGCGATGAACCGGATCGGCGGGAAGTCCAACACAGGCGAGGGCGGGGAAGACGAGGAGCGGTTCCAGCGCGATGCCAATGGAGATTGGCGGCGCAGTGCGATCAAGCAGGTGGCTTCGGCGCGCTTCGGCGTTACCGCGCATTACCTGGTGAACGCCGACGAGTTGCAGATCAAGATCGCACAAGGTGCGAAGCCCGGCGAGGGCGGTCAGTTGCCCGGGCACAAAGTGGATGAAGTGATCGCTCGCGTGCGGCACTCCATTCCCGGTGTGGGCTTGATTTCACCGCCGCCGCACCATGACATTTATTCCATCGAAGATTTGGCGCAGCTCATCTACGACCTGAAGAACGTCAATCCGCTGGCCCGGATTTCGGTGAAGTTGGTGGCTGAGGTCGGAGTAGGTACGGTTGCCGCGGGCGTGGCTAAAGCCCATGCGGACGTGGTGCTGATCAGCGGATACGACGGCGGCACCGGCGCTTCGCCGCTCACGTCGCTCAAGCATGCCGGCATTCCCTGGGAGCTCGGCTTATCGGAAACGCAGCAGGTGCTGGTGTTGAACGATCTGCGCAGCCGCGTGCGGGTGCAGGCCGACGGAAAACTGCAAACCGGCCGCGACGTCGCCATTGCCGCGCTGCTGGGTGCTGAAGAGTTCGGATTTTCCACCATGCCTCTGGTGTCGATGGGCTGCATCATGATGCGCAAGTGCCATCTGAACACCTGTCCCGTGGGGATCGCGACGCAGGATCCCGCACTGCGGGCCAAGTTCCATGGGACGCCAGAGAACGTAATCAACTTTTTCTTCTTTATCGCTGAGGAAGTGCGCGAGTGGATGGCGAAACTGGGCTTCCGCACGATGGACGAGATGGTTGGGCGCGTCGATCGTATTGAAATGCGGAAGGCCGTGGACCATTGGAAGGCGCGGGGTCTCGATTTTTCGACGATTCTGTACAATCCTCAAGTTCCCCGCCGTGTGGGCCGGCGCTGTCTGATTGCTCAAGATCACGGCCTCGATGAAGCGCTCGACTATCAGCTCATCGAGCACGCCAAACCTGCTCTCGACCATCGCACTCCGGTGGAGTTTAGTGTGCCGATCCGCAATGTGCATCGTACCGTGGGAGCCATGTTGAGCGGCGAGATCGCGCGGCGCTATGGTTCCGCTGGGCTACCCGACGACACCATCCGCTTCCAGTTCTCCGGATCGGCCGGTCAGAGCTTCGGAGCGTTCCTGGCGAAAGGCGTCACGCTCACGCTCGAAGGCGACGCGAATGACTACGTCGGTAAAGGACTGTCGGGGGGACGGCTGATCGTCTATCCGCCTCGAACCTCCACCTTCCTGCCGGAAGAAAACATGCTGGTGGGTAACGTGGTGTTATATGGCGCCACAACCGGCGAGGCCTTTTTCAACGGGATGGCGGGCGAGCGCTTTGCCGTCCGGAACTCGGGTGCGACGGCGGTGGTGGAATCGATCGGCGATCACGGATGCGAGTACATGACCAAGGGATTAGTGGTCGTCCTCGGTCGCGCCGGCCGCAACTTCGCCGCGGGTATGAACGGCGGAATCGCGTTCGTATTGGATGAAACCGGCGAATTTTCCAGCGTTCTTTGCAATCAAGCCAGCGTGGATTTAGAGCCGGTGGTGGATTCCTCCGACATGCAGGCGTTGCAGAACCTGGTGGTCAGGCACGTCGAAGCTACCGGTAGTCCGCGCGGCAAGTGGATTCTCGAAAACTGGGGTGAGATGCTGCCGAAGTTCGTCAAGGTGTTCCCGCACGAGTACAAGCGAGTTCTCGGGATTCCGAGATATCAAGCGGGCAAGGCGGAAGTAAGTCATCCGCAGGTAGCGCAGGCCGCGACATTGAGGCAGGAGGCCGCGCATGGGTAAAATCACCGGCTTCTTTGAATACACGCGCGAAACTCCCGGCCGCCGGCCGCCCGCCGAGCGCATCAACGATTGGTTTGAAGTCTATCAGGATTTTCCAGAGGACAAGGTTCGCACCCAGGGTGCGCGCTGCATGGATTGCGGCGTGCCCTTCTGCCACACCGGCTGCCCGCTGAACAACATCATTCCGGATTGGAACGATCTGGTCTATCGCGACCGCTGGCGCGCGGCCATTCGCGTCCTGCATTCCACCAATAATTTTCCCGAGTTCACCGGACGCATCTGCCCCGCGCCGTGCGAAGCCGCATGCGTGCTGGGCATCAGTGAGCCGCCGGTGGCTATCAAGGTGATCGAGAAAACGATCGTCGAACACGCCTTTAAGGAAGGCTGGATCCGGCCTGAGCCGCCGTTGCGGCGCACCGGCAAAACGGTGGCCGTGGTGGGTTCGGGACCAGCCGGATTGGCCGCCGCTCAGCAACTCAATCGTGCCGGTCACACCGTGACGGTCTTTGAAAAAGCCGACCGCATCGGCGGATTGCTCCGCTACGGCATTCCTGAATTCAAGATGGAGAAGTGGGTGTTGGACCGGCGCCTGGACCAGATGATCGCGGAGGGCGTCCAGTTTCGCACTGGCGTCAACGTCGGGCAAAGCATCAGTGGCGATCAACTGCAGAAGGAGTTCGATGCCATTTTGCTGGCCGGCGGCGCAGAGCAGCCGCGCGATTTGCCTGTGCCGGGCAGGGAACTGAAGGGCATTCACTTCGCCATGGAGTTTTTGCCGCAACAAAATAAAATTTGCGCCGGGGATGAAGTGCCCGATCAGATACTGGCCACTGGAAAACACGTGGTGATCATTGGCGGCGGCGATACGGGCGCCGATTGTCTGGGCACATCGCATCGCCAAAAGGCCGCTTCGGTGCATCAGTTCGAAATCATGCCGATGCCGCCCAACGAGCGCGCCGCCCAGACACCCTGGCCGCTATGGCCACTGCAATTGCGTGTGGAAAGCTCGCATGAAGAAGGCGGCATCCGTGAATGGAGCATGGCCACCGCGTCGTTCACCGGCGATGAGAACGGACGCGTGAACAAGCTGCATGGGATTCGCGTCGGTCCCGCGCCGAAGTTCGAGCCGATCCCCGGTTCCGAATTTACCTTGGATGCCGATCTGGTGCTGCTTGCCATGGGATTCACCGGTCCAGTGAAGCGGGGATTGATTGAACAGCTCGGAGTTTCACTGGATGCGCGCGGCAATGTCGCTACCGACGCCAATTACGCGACCAGTGTTCCAGGCATCTTCGCCGCGGGCGATCTGCGGCGCGGACAGTCACTGGTTGTGTGGGCCATCGCGGAAGGCCGCAAAGCCGCCGAGGGCATGCATCGCTATCTGGTGAACGCGGAAAGTTTTGTCGCCGGCCACGCCTAGCCAAACGGGGCCGGCAAACTCACCTTGCTCATTCAGGCAAATCAGGCATTATCCGTGTTCATCTGCGTTTATCTGCGGCGAAAATAAAATCTACCCAGCCGCCGATGAACCCCGATCAACGCGGATCGAAGAACTAATGGCTGCCGAGACTCAGAAAAGTAATCCCCACCAGGATCAGCCCCACCCCGGCCAGCTTCACCTTGGTGATCACTTCGTTGAAAAACATCTTGGACCAAACCAGCGTGCAGACATATCCGAGCGACACCAGCGGAAAGAGCACCGAAAGTTCGCCGTTCGCCATGCCTTTGACATACAGCACCGAAGACAGCAAATAGGTTGCTACACCCACCATCAGCCGCCAGTTGAAGACGATGCTGCTCCACTGGCGATTCACCGCGTGAGCGCCCGACTTCAAAAATATCGCTCCCACCGACCCGATCACCGATCCCACTAGAACCAGAACGATCGACGAGACTGGAGTGGTCATTTCTCGCCGCCTCCCCAACCCAACACCGCGACACCGCAAATGATCACCAGCAATCCGACAATCTTGTACGCATTCATGCTTTCGTGGAGCGCCACCACAGCGGTGATGGTGGTCCAGACGTAGCCCAGGGCAATTAGCGGATACAGAATGGAGAGCTCACCGTGACGGAGGGCATAAACGAACATCACCGTAAACAGGGCGTACAAGCAATAACCGGCAAACAATTGCGGTATGGTGATAATCCCAATAGCCGTCGCTAAGAGACCGGCGTGGGACAGCCGATTGGCGCCCAGCTTGATCAAATATTGCCCAATCGCGACCAGCAGCGTGCAGGCCAGAACGATGTAAATGGCCAGCTTCCGCTTCGCGGGATCGGGAACTTGAACTTCAGGCGCGGGTGTAACTGGCGTCAATATCCCCTCCAAGGTCTCATGATAACAATCGGTAGCGGGCTACTTTGAACTTTAGTACGCTTCCGGCTTCGGTGGACTCCGTGCATATGACAAATCGGCAAAACACGCGAGTGACGAATTCATTCAGCAGGAAGACCGAGAATCACTCAGCAGCCGTTTGGCTGCACGCCCGCAATGGCGGCGGGTGTGGCGGAGAGGCTCTGGGAAGTAGCGGATCTGGTAGCATTGCTGGAAGCTTCGGAGCGGGGGTTAGAAAGAGCGGCATAATCCCGGCTGTTGATATGATGCCTGAATCGTGCGCAAGAGGAGACTCCTGCTTTTCAGCGCGACAATTTTTGTTTCGCTGTCCTTGACGGGTTGCCTTCTGTTCAGTGAGAAACGTTGGGAATATAGAATTAACACGGGCCTCTCAAACTCGACCAGCGTCCGAGTAGCCTACGATTCGCCGGAAGTGCGGAAGCTTGTTGCTGACTCCCCTGGAGACGTGCTCAAGATGCCTGGATTTACTGTACCGGTAAAGTCGTATTGCAGCATCATCGAGCGGTCCACCTCTAATTGCGAAGCAACCGCGGCTGTCTACGTTCTGATTAAGGTGACAAGCGGACCTTCGCGCGGGAAGCAAGGTTGGACGTGTGGATTCTGGCTCCAGCAATTATTTCCATGAACACTCAAAGTAGCCCACTACCCAACAATCGGCCAGAAGTAGAATAGGATTATGGCTCAAGGGTCCGCTAGCGGCGCGCTGGACGCTGGACTGCCGGCTGCGACCCCCGTCGCAAGCCAAGTGGACCGGTTCTTTGAGCTGTCCCTGTTGGGTTTGCTCGCCAGCGGCTTCCTGGCCGTGGCCGGCTCCGGGTATCTGGATGCCCCCACTATCGTCCTCACCGCGGCCGCTTTAGTGCTTCGCACCTTGATGATCGCGGGCCTGATCCGTTTCGAGCTGCCACCCATCGTGGTAACGCTGGTGACGTTGGCTTACATTGCCTTTTACGCCGTCGATTATTACCTGATTTCCCGATCGTTCATTCCGGCTGCGATCCATCTAGTGTTCTTCGTGGCGGTGGTGAAAATCCTAACTGGCCACACAGACCGCGACTATTTGCTTCTCAAGGTGATCGCTTTTCTTGAATTGCTGGCGGCCTGCATTGTTTCGGCGAGCTTCAACTTTTTCGTGTTCCTGCTGCTCTTCCTGGTGCTCGGCGTGGCGACGTTTGCCAGTAGCGAAATTCGCCAATCGCGGAAACGCGGGTATTCGCCCGCTCGGATTTCCGCTACCGGAGTGACCGCGCGATTGGTGGGCGTCGTCCTTTCAGTTTCGCTGGCTATTTTCGTAATCACCGCCGGTTTGTTCTTCTTCCTTCCACGCACCGCGCGCGCTGCGTTCCAACACCTGGTGTCGCATCGCTACCATCTGGCGGGTTTTTCCAACCACGTGGAGCTTGGCGAGATTGGGGAAATCAAGCAGGAGAACGTGCCGGTGATGCACGTGAAAATGGATCGTCCGGAGGATCGATCGCTGGCTCTGAAGTGGCGCGGCGCCGCCCTGTCGGAATTTAACGGACACGCCTGGTTCAATCGTCCGGCGCCCGGGCAGATTCTGCAGCCGGAGCGTGGAGGATTGTTGCGGTTGGACGATGCGCCGCCTCATCGCAATGGCCGGTCCATTTCGTATGCCGTTTACCTGAGCGACTTGGCGCAGGATGCTTTATTCTTCGCTGGCACGCCGCAATATCTGCGGATCGATTCGCTGGTGGTCCGGCGTCCCTACGGAAACTATAGCGCTCAGTTCAGCGATTCACGCACCGTGGCGTATCAGGTCTACAGCCATTTGGATTCCCCCGCGGCTCCTTCGGATCCTGCCTTGGTGGACCCGCTGCCGGCGAACGATCGCGAAGCCTATCTGCAATTGCCGCGGCTGGACCAGCGCATCACCGATCTGACGGAGCATATTGTGGGCGCCGAACCCTCGCCGGCTGTCCAGGCGATCATGGTTGAGAAATATTTGCGCGCCAATTACAGCTATACGCTCGAACTCCCGAAAGTGGAGCCGGACGATCCTCTGGCGTTCTTCTTGTTCCACCGCAGGAAGGGCCATTGCGAGTACTTCGCTTCGGCCATGGCAGTGATGCTGCGTGTGCTGCATATCCCGTCGCGCGTCATCACCGGGTTCCAAAGCGGCGTCTATAACCCGATCAGCGGCTCGCAATTAATTCGAACCTCCGATGCCCACAGTTGGGTGGAGGCCTGGCTGCCGGACCGCGGTTGGACTACTTTCGATCCCACGCCGCCCGACCCGAATGCGCACGCGCTCTCGGCCTGGACCCGGTTGAGCTTCTATGCCGATGCCGTCGATGTCTTTTGGCAGGATTGGGTTTTGAATTACAACTTGGAGCGCCAGCTGCAACTGGCGTCCCGGGTGGGCGAATCCGGACGCCACATCGGGTTCAATTGGGGCGAAGGTCCCCCCTGGTGGAAAGCGCGGAACTGGCGCGGGCTGCGCGATTTCGGGTTTCTCGTGCTGGGCGTGGTTGCATTGATATTCATGGGCAAGTTTCTGCGGCGCGACGGTTGGCGGTGGTGGACCACTCGGCAGCGCATGCTCAAGGTTCAGCGCGGCCAAGGCCAGGCCTCCGATGCCACGCTGCTCTATCAACGCATGCTCAAAGCGCTGCGGCGGCGCGGCATCGAAAAACCGGTTTGGCTGACGCCCTGCGAATTCGCGCGGGTGTTGCAGGAGCCGGAGTTGTCGCTGCTGGTGGAGGATTTCACCAGCGCTTATAACGAGCTGCGCTTCGGAGGAAACCCGGAAGTTGCCGGAAGGATCTTCGTACTGCTGGAGCGGTTGGAAACCGCGCCTTAGTTCGGACCCAGCGGAATGTCCACCACCAAGGGAGTGGCTGGCGTTTCGATGGGTGAAAACGCCTTATTAACGGCGCCATTCACAACTCCCCCAACTGATCCCGCCGATACGCTGAAAGTGCCTGGGGGCGCCGGTACGAGAACTAGCCGTAGCCTCTCTCCGGCGGCAGCGATCTTGATCGGAGTGCTTGGAATTTGAATCGAACTGTCCGCCAACACCAGCGTCGCGGCGTCGCCCACCGGATAGACCTGCTTCGCGTTCCCAGCCGCGTCCACTTCATACAACGCGAGATAGCCCGCGATGCCGGAAGAAACATCGACACGAATTGCGTCGCCATCCGGGCCGCTACGGATCAGCGAGTACCGCACTAGTGGCCCTTGGTAGAGCGGAGTGCCCGTGGCAAAGCCCGCAGCGAACTGTTGCCGAATCGAATCGGGCATCGGCCGCTGCGGGGCGACCATGAACCTGGGGGCGGGTAGTGGAACGGCGTTGCGGGCGGATTCGAGCTGAATCGAGGCGGCGCTCACGGGCGCAGACACCCGCTGGGGCGCTGACTGCTTCTTGGCCTGGGGCGCACTCGCCTCCAGTTTGAGTGCTGGTTCGGACGGCGCGGCCGGCGCGACGTTCCTGCTTTGCGTTGGAGGCGCCGGCTCTGTCTTGGGGACCGGCGCGATCAGCCTGGGTGCGTTCGCGCGATTCATCACCACGATCAAGATCACGGCCGCCACGGCAGGTATCGCCACGCCGAACACCCAGCGTCGCGACCAAAAGTTCGCCGGGCGCGTGCGCCTGTGGGGAGTCTCTAGCGCCTGGCGCACTTGCTCGCGCGATACCGGATCGGCCAACAGTTCTCGCAGATTATCTTCGTCCTGCAACGCATTGAACAACTTTTGATCTTCGAGCGCCGCTTCGAATAGAATCCGGCGCTCGTCCGCGGTAAGCGCGTTCGTCGCGTAGCCTCCCAGCAGTTTGCGGATCTCGTCTTGCGTCATTGTGCTTTTTCCCGATCGCGCAGGCTCTCGATTAACTGCTGGCGGCAACGAAAGTCCCAGGTATAAACGGTGTTGATGGAGCTCGCGCCCAGAACCACTTGGATTTCGGCGAAGCTCTTGCCTTCCAATTTCAGCGCCAGGAGTTTCCGGCACCGGTCGCCCATCGCCGCGATAGTTGCGATCAAACGCTCGCGCGCCTCCCGCTGCTCCATGGCCGTGAGCGCATCGGTGCGCCCATCGGGCATCTGAATCTCGTCCGGGGACACTTGCGTGAATTCCCCATGTCTCCGCGCTTTCCTGCGGTGCGCCAACATCTTGAAGCGGACGATTTTGAGCGAAAGCGGGAGAAGATCTTCCAACCGATCGAGGTCCCCGTACTTCTCATGCAACAGGATGAGCACCTCCTGCGCCAGATCCTCGGCGGCATCCCTCTGCATTCTAGATGCCGCGAAGCCCACGATCCTTTCCCGCAGCTTCCGGAGGATCTCTTCGCGCGACCCCGGAGCCTGGTCCAGGCTCTTGGTGGATGTTGATCCCATGGGAATCGGATTACCGCCCAAAGGATACTGCCTGGGAGTATTGTTTGACAAGCCGGGCCGCGTGTTACACTCAGTCTTCCGTAAGTTCACAATCCTGTGGTTTCCCGGCGTGCTCTATTAAAAAGCGCCGCGCTGGCCGTGGCTGCGCCGATGATCCAACGAGGGCGTTTCTGCCTTTTTGCCCAGAGCGAAATTGCGTATTCCACTCTCGCTCTGGATTTGGTCCGCCGCTCCACCGTCATCGATATGCTGGGGCTGCTGACGCTCGACTACACCAAAATGTCCTCGTGGGAGACGCAGCCGGCCAGCTTCGCGCCGCAAGATTTCGAGAAACTGCGCGCTTCCGGTATCACGATTTTCCATCCTGCTGTCGGCTTCACGGAGGGCGATGTTTATGCAAGTTCGCTGCGCGATATCACCGGCTGGAATGAGTTCATCGCGGGACATCGAAGCGAATTCCAGCGTATCGATTGCACTTCCGACCTGGAATGCATTAAAGCCAGCGGCCGGCTCGGCATCGTCATCGGCCAGCAAAACTCGCGGCACTTTCGGACCGTCGATGACGTCGACTGCTTTTACAAGCTGGGCCAGCGCGTTTCACAACTGACCTACGACGACAACGCAATCGGCGGCGGTTCCACCGATCCTCGCGATGTCGGTTTGACCACTTACGGAGCGCAGATTATCGACCGGATGAACTCCGTCGGCATGGCGGTGGATATCTCGCATTGTAGCGATCGCACTACGCTGGACGCTCTCCACGCGTCGCGGAAACCGGTGCTGGTCACGCATTCCAATTGCCGGGCATTGGTGCCGGCCAGCGCGCGCTGCAAGACCGATGAGGCCATTCGCTTACTGGCGGCGCAAGGCGGCGTAATCGGAATCACCATGGTGCGCAGCTTCGTGCAAACGTCCGGCCCCGCCACTATCGAAGACGTTCTCGATCATATCGATCACGTGGCCAAACTGGTGGGCGTGGAACACGTTGGGATTGGAAGCGACGTCGATCTGGACGGCCGCGACACTCGCCCCGGGCGGATTCACCCCCGCAAACGCTTCGATCTGGATGGGATTGACTATTCCCAGAAAATCTTCGATCTCGCCGAAGGATTGATCCAGCGGAAATATTCCTCCGGCGACATCGCGCTGATTCTAGGTGGAAACTTCCAGCGTGCGCTCGGGTCCGTTTGGTCTCCGGAGCCTTTGCGACCTTCCGTTGAAACCCAAGCCTAGCCGCGCCCGTTACAATAGTTAAAGGCTATCTCCAGGAGAGCCTAGATCCCGCATGAAATCACCTACACTCCGGTTTGTTCTTCTAGCCCTATGCCCGCTATTACTGGCCGCGCAATCCCTGAAAGATTTTGAGAAACGCGTCACCGAGTTTACGCTCGGCAACGGACTGCATTTCATCATTTTCGAGCGGCATGAGGCGCCGGTTGTCTCATTCCACTCCTATGTCAACGCCGGCTCGGTGGACGATCCGGGCGGCGAGACCGGGATCGCGCACATGTTTGAGCACATGGCCTTCAAAGGAACCGAGACCATCGGCACCAAGAATTATCCGCTCGAGCGCAAGGCCATGGACGAAGTGGAGCATATCTACGACCTGTACGACGCGGAGCGAAATAAGGGACTGAAGGCCGATCCGAAGAAATTAGAAGACCTGCAGCAGCAACTCAAGGCCGCCATGGACAAGGCCGATAGCTACGTCATCCCCAACGCATATCCAGAGCTGATCGAAGCCAACGGAGGCGTGGGAATGAACGCGGGAACAGGCGAAGACGCCACCAATTACTTCTACAATTTTCCTCGCAATCGTCTGGAGCTGTGGTTTCTGCTGGAGTCGCAGCGTTTCTACGATCCGGTATTCCGCGAGTTCTACAAAGAGCGCGACGTGGTTCGGGAAGAGCGGCGCATGCGCGTGGAATCCAGCCCCCAGGGGCAGTTAGCGGAGGCCTTGCTTGCCACCGCATTCGCGGCGCATCCTTATCGGAACATGCCTGGCGGCTGGGCCAGCGATATCGAGAACTTCCGCTTGACCGAAGCCGTGGCTTTCTACAAGAAATACTATGTGCCGGCGAATATCACACTCGCCATTGCGGGCGATGTGGATCCGAAGGAATGCCGGCGTCTGGCGGACAAATATTTTTCGATCCTGCCGTCGGGGCCGCTGCCGAGTGGTCCGCGTACCATCGAACCGGCGCAGAAGGGCGAAAAACGCGTGGAAGTAGAATCGCCCGCGCAGCCCTTTATGGCGATCGCTTACAAGCGCCCGAATCAGCTCGATAAAGACGACTCCGTGTTCGACGTTCTGGGCGAGATCCTGGCGGGAGAGCGCACCGGCTTGCTGTACACCGAGCTGGTTCGCGACCAAAAAATAGCGCTCGGAGCCGCGGCCGAAGCGTCGTTCCCGGGTGGCAAATATCCCAACCTGTTTCTATTCTTCCTGGTGCCGAATCGCGGCCACAGCGTGGCGGAGAACGAGAAGGCTTGCTATCAGATTATCGAGCGCTTGAAAACGCAAAAGGTCAGCGACGACACGCTGCAGCGCATCAAGACCAAAGTCCGCGCGGCGCTGATTCGGCGGCTGGATAGCAACTCCGGCATGGCGGAAGCATTGACCTTCTACCACGTCAATTATGGCGATTGGCGCAAGCTATTCACTAGTATCGACGATACCGACAAGGTTACGGCTGACGACGTCATGCGCGTCGCGAAGGAGTACCTGATTCCCGAAACGCGCACCGTGGTTTACACAGTCCCGCCCCCCGCGGCGGCGAAAACGGCCACGCCGGAAGGAGAAGCGAAATGAAGACGCTGGTTCTTTCGTTGGTTCTTTGCGTGGCAGCCGGCGCGCAAACCGAGGTGCGCCACGCCATCGTACTGCCTTCCTATAAGGATCTCAAGTACCCGCCGCTTCCTCCGTTAAAGGTTCCCGACCCCACCGAAATTACGCTTTCGAATGGAATGAAAGTGCTTCTGCTTGAGGACCACGAGCTTCCGCTGATCAGTGGCGCCGCTTTGATACGCACTGGCAATCTGTTTGATCCGCCGGATAAGCGCGGGTTGGCTGGGCTCACGGGTGAGGTGTTGCGTTCGGGTGGAACCAAAACGCGAACTGGCGATCAGCTCGATCGGGATCTCGAAAACGTGGCCGCGTCCATCGAAAGCCAGATTGGCGAGACGAACGGCACGCTATCGTTCTCCTGCCTGAAAGAAAATACCGATCAGGTGCTGGCGCTGTTCCGCGATCTGCTCAGTTCGCCCGAGTTTCGCCAGGATAAGGTGGATTTGGCGAAGACGCAATCGCGTAGCGAAATCTCCCGCCGCAATGACGATCCCGGCGGCATCGCGGAACGCGAATTCAGCGACATCGTATACGGCCGCAACACCCCGTATGGTTGGTCTATCGAGTACGCCGATATTGACAACATCCAGCGCGATGACTTGATCCGCTTCTACCATCGCTACTACTTTCCCGCGAACATCACGATGGAAATCATCGGCGACTTCTCAACTTCCGAAATGCAGGCTAAACTGGAACAGGTCTTGGGTGGTTGGAAAGACACGCAACCCGCCGTTCCCGCGTTTCCCAAAGTGGAAGAGAAAGCCGCCCCTGGCGTTTATTTAGCATCGAAAGACGATACTACGCAGACCTTCTTTCAGGTCGGTGAACTGGGCGGCGAATTACGAGACAAGGATTATCCGGCGCTCGAAGTGGCGTCCGAAATTTTGGGCGGTGGTTTCTCCAGCCGGCTCTTTCAAAGCGTACGGACCAAGCACGGATGGGCGTACAACATTTCGGCCAACTGGGCCGCCAATTACGATCATCCCGGAACGTTTCAGATCTCCGGTAGCACGCAATCGGCGCACACCGTGGATACTTTGAAGGCTATTGGCGACGAGTTGGAAAAGATCCGAACCACAGAGGTCTCCGACGGCGAGCTGCAGACCGCTAAGGACACGGTGCTCAACGGCTTCGTCTTCAATTTCGACCGTCCCAGCAAAACCATCAACCGGCTGATGATTTATCAATACTACGGTTATCCCAAGGATTTCATCTTCCAGTATCAGAAGGCGATTGCAGCCGTGACCAAGGCCGACGTTCTTCGCGTGGCCCAACAATATTTTCAGCCGAAGAATTTGAGCTATGTTGCGGTCGGCAATCCGAAGGACTTCGGAAGTCCATTGGCAAGTCTCGGCATGAAGGTGCAGCCGATCGACCTGACCATTCCCGAACCCAAGCAGGAGGCCGCGCAGGCCGATCCGGCATCGCTCGCCAAGGGCAGAACGCTCTTACAGCGGGTGCAGCAAGCTATGGGCGGCGCCGACAAGTTGGCCGCTGTCAAAGATCTGCAATTTCACGCCGATCTTGAAATATTCACTCCTGGAGCGTCCATGAAGGTGAAGCAAACCACCTCCTTCATCTCACCATCCACGGTGCGGCAGGATAACGAGCTGCCCTTTTTGAAGCAGTCCGTCTATTCGGACGGAACCGCGGGCTGGCTCTCGGGAATGCAAGGGGTGCAAAACCTGACCCCGCCCGTCCTGAAACAAATCCATGGCGAGGCGTTCCGCCAGATCGCGAGCCTGGCGCTCAGCGATCGCAATGCCGATCGGACGGTGAGCCAGGTTTCCGATGGGGTGCTCGCAATTTCATCCCAGGACGGCGAAAGCGTGCTCGTCACAGTGGATGAACAGACCGGTCTTCCCGCGAAGCTGGCTTATCAGCAGTCGCCCGCCGAAGGTGGAAGTGCGGTGGAAGAAAGCCTTTCGGACTGGCGCGATGTGGACGGCCTGAGGCTCCCTTTTCAATGGTCCATCCTGCAAGGCGGCAAGAAATTCGCTGGCGCAACAGTGCAGGATTATAAAATCAACTCCGGATTGACTGCGGAAACGCTCGGCCAAAAGCCGGCGAACACCAAACCACAGTTTGCAGTGCCTGCGGGCGCGAAGCCTCCAGACCCTAAGCCATGAAGATTCTTTGCGCGGCGCTCGCTGCAACGCTCCTGTTGCGAGCCGAAACTCCCGAGCAGCGCGGCAAGCGCGTGGTCGACGAGTGCCTGCAGGCCCTGGGAGGCGATCGCTACCTGAACATGCAAAACCGCGTGGAAACCGGCCGCGCATATTCGTTCTATCGCGATAGCCTCACCGGACTGAGCATCGCTACCATCTACACGCGTTATGATTCCGGCGTCACCGGCACGGCTCACAACCTGGCGCAGCACGAACGCGACAACTACGGGAAGAAGGAAGACTACGGGACTCTTTTCACCGACAAAGAGGCTTGGGACGTCACCTATCGCGGTGCGCGGTTGCTGCCGGCAGACCGTTTCGCGCGTTACAAGGACACTACCCTTCGGGATGTGTTCTATATCATCCGCGTGCGGCTGCACGAACCGGGTTGGGTCATCGAGTCGAAAGGCTCCGACGTGATCGAGAACCGGCCCGTGGAAATTGTCGATTTAACGGACGCCGACAATCTCAATACCACCGTTTACTTCGATCAGATCACCAAGCTTCCCGTTCGGCAAGTCTTCTTCCGGCGCGACCCGGTCACCAAAGACAAGAACGAAGAGGTCACGCATTTTACGAAGTATCGCGATACCGGCGATGGCGTCCAGTGGCCCTTCGCCATCGAGCGCGACCGCAACGGCGAAAAGATCTACGAGATTTTCTCGAATTCCGTGGAAGTGAACGACAAGAAGGCCACTGGCGACTTATTCTTGTTGCCTTCCACTATCAAGTTGCTGAAACCGGAGTAGGCGCCGAAGCCTGCTTGGAAGCGGGCGCGCTCCCGTCGGGCTGGCCGATCGGAAATTCAATGGTTACCAGCAATCCCGGATGCGCATTTTGCGCTGTGAGTTTGCCTTTGTGTAATTGCACCGAGCGCCGTGCAATGGCAAGTCCCAATCCCAAACCGCCGCTCGATCGGTTGCGGTCTGAATCGACGCGGTAGAACGGATCGAAGATCCTGGTCAGCGCTTCATCCGGAACGCCAGGGCCGTAATCGCGCACGCTGATTACCGCTGCATCGTGAAACTTCGCCAGCTCGACATCCACGGACGTTCCCCGCGGCGCATAACGGATGGCGTTACGAATCACGTTCTCGAGCGCGCGGCGTATCAGTTCTTCGTCACCACCAACGATGGCCGACGTGGGTGCTTTCAGTAGCAGCGTGCAGTCCTTCGCTTTGGCCTCAAGCAGCGAATCGTAAACTAGATCGGCCAGCAGTTCATCCAAATGAACTGTATCCGTCTTTTGCATCGATGGATCCGCTTCCACGCGCGTTACTTGCAGTAGTTCGGCTACCAGTTCATTCAACCGGTCGGCCTCTTTTTGAATGCGATCCAGCATGTGGTCGCGGTCTTCGCCGGAACGTGCGAGTTCCACAGCTACACCCAGGCGCGCCAGCGGACTGCGCAGTTCGTGCGAAATGTCGAGCAGCAAGCGGCGTTCGGCGGACAGCAACGTTTGAATACGGCTCGCCATCTGATTAAAGCTTCGCGCCAGTTCGCCCAGTTCATCCTTGCGATTAGCGGGCGCGCGGGCCGAGAAATCGCCGCGCCCGAAGCAATCCACAACCGATCGCAACCGCCGCACGGGCGAGGTGAGATGGTAAGCGAAGGCGTAGCACAACAGCACTACCAGCCCGATAATCCACAGATGCTGTGGCTGCAGGAAGAAGAAGGTCCAGTTGCGCCGCTGATCGATCAAGAAAAGCCGGTACTGGTGCGTGGAATCCTGCCGCGCAATAATCGGCGGCCTTCCGCCGAACGGATAGGGTAGACGCCATCGGCCGCGCGGCTTCGGCAGTGTCATCAACTCCGGATGCGCTTTCCCTGTTAACAGGTCCGTACCTCGGGCGTCGGTGAACACTACCCGAAATTGTGTGATTTGCTGGAATTTCGCCAGTGCCGCGGCTAAGGCGTCCCGGCCGCCCGTCTCATAGGCTCGTTTGGCCTGCTCGGTTTGCACGCTCAGCAGCATGCCCAACGGGCCGCGTCCCTCGGCCGAACTAAACGTCGCTGCCGTCGTGATGATGATCCCGGCGATGGCAACGGCCGTTGTCGCCAGGAACCAGAGCAGCGTCTTTGCAAAGAGGGATCTCATCAGCTTTACCCAACAGCTATCCGGCCACTGCGTCCTCCGGGCTCTGGCAGAATTGGTAGCCCACGCCGCGAATGGTTTTAATCACCGGCCGGCTGCTCTCCAGCTTCCGGCGCAGATGGCTCACGTGCATGTCGATGGACCTGTCGAACGGCGTAGCTTTGCGGTTATAAAGGCTCTCCATCAATCCATCCCGCGAGACTACCCGGCCGGCGTTCCGCATCAGTTGTTCCAGGATATCGAATTCCAGGGTGGTTACTTCCACCGGCTTGCCGTCGCACATTACCTCGCGCGTCCCAGGATCCAGCGCCACTCCGTTGATCTCCACCTTGCCGCGATTCACCCGAGCTTCGGTGCGCCGCAGAATGGCCTTGACGCGCGCCGCCAGTTCGCGAGGGTTGAAGGGCTTGGGAAGATAGTCGTCGGCCCCTAGCTCCAGACCGACGATACGATCCACGTCTTCGCCGCGCGCGGTCAGCATCAGCACCGGAACGCGGCTGGTGAGGCGAAGCCGCTTGAGGATTTCAAAACCGTCCAAGCCGGGTAGCATCACATCCAGGACGATCAGCTCATGGCCACCCTGCTGGGCGGCTTCCAGTGCCGCGTGGCCCTCATGAATGCATTGCACCGTGAAGCCCTCGCGCTCCAGGAACTCTTTCAGCAGAGAGCACAACTCAACATCGTCGTCGACGATTAACAGACCCATTCAACTTTATGTTAGCGCAGGGCCGTCTAACTACGACGTGAGCGGCTCAGTTTGAGCAAGTTTTGCGATCTATTCGAGCGAGAAAACCACCAACGTCCCTCCCAGGTTTGTGTAGTCGGCCAGCGATGCGGTGAGGCCCACGGCGCCCAGGCCTTCACTCCCCTTGGTCAGCCCTTCGGCGAGACCGATCGCCGCCCATCCGCCCACGCCAGTGAGCACCGCAACATACTGCTTACCCTTGTGCGTGTAAGTGATGGGATTCCCGATGATGCCGGAGGGCGCATGGAATTGATAGAGAATCTTTCCCGTGGCCTGATCGGCCGCCTTGAACCAGCCGTCCAGCGTGCCGTAGAACAGCACGCCCCCGTCGGTAGTCAGCGGCCCGCTGTACACTTGGAACATTTCGTTCACCGACCATTTGGTCTGGCCGGTAACTTGGTCAAAGGCGATCAATCGGCCGCGGACATCGCCGTGATCGGCGGGGAACATGCTCAGCGTGGCCCCAACGTACGGGAAGCCGGCGCGGTATTTTACGCTAAAAGCCTGGTAGTCCATGCAGATGTGATTGGTGCCCAGATAGAACAGCTTGCTCTTGGGATCGTAGGAGGCCGGCTGATGATTCTTGGCGCCCTGCGCGGCCGGACAAATGTCTTTGACGTTGACGTCTTCCTTGGTCATCTTGGCTTCGTTGAGCACCGGCCGCCCGGTCTGCATGTCGATCTTCTCGGCCCAGTTGGTGGACGGATCGAACTTATTGGCTCTGAGAAGCTTGCCATTGCGGCGGTCTAGCACATAGGCAAATCCATTGCGATCGAAATGCGTCATGGTCGGGATGGTCTGGCCGTCGATGACGCTGTCGGTGAGGACGCTTTCGTTGATGCCGTCATAATCCCAGGCGTCATGCGGAGTCATCTGATAGACCCATGCCGCCACGCCGGTATCCGGATTGCGTGCGAACAAACTGGTAGACCATTTGTTATCGCCTGGCCGCTGTCCAGGGTTCCACGTTCCGGGGTTCCCGCTGCCGTAGTACACCAAATTAAGTTGCGGATCGTAGGTATACCAGCCCCACGTCGTGCCGCCGCCTAGTTTCCACGCGTCCTCTTGCCACGTTTTGAGGCTGGAATCCTTGCCCACCGGCCGTTGGGTGGCTGCATCCACGGTTTTGTCGGGATCAAAAAGAATGTCCTGATCGGGACCCACGCTGTTGGCGCGCCACACCAGCTTGCCGGTATTGAGATCGTAAGCGGTGAGATGCCCGCGCACACCGTACTCTCCACCCGAAATCCCCACGATCACTTTGTCATGCACCACGAGCGGCGCAATAGTCATGGTTTGACCTAGCTGCGGATCGCCGTTCTGAGCGCTCCACAGGACCTTGCCGGTCTTCGCGTCCAGCGCATAGACGTGCGTGTCCAAGGTCGAAATGAGAATCTTCCCATCGGCATAGGCCACGCCCTTATTCACCAGATCGCAGCAGGCCACCGATGGCGAAAACTTGTCCTGCTCCGGAGCGAATTTCCAAACGATCTGCCCAACCTTATCCAGGTCGATGGCGTACACGAAGTTGGGATACGAGCTCTCGAAGTACATCATGTTGCCAATCACCAGCGGCTGGCCTTCTTGTCCGCGCAGCGTGCCGGTGGACATGGTCCAGGCAACCTTCAGCTTTGCGACGTTTTTGCTGGTGATCTGGTTCAGTTTGCTGTGCCGGTTCCCGCTGTAATTGCCCAGGGGAATTACCCACTGATTAGGATCCTGGGAATCCTTCTGGAGCGTATCGTCGGCAAGAGTAACCACGGGAGCAAGCAAAGCGCAAGTCCCGAATGCAATTGTAAAGCGACAGAGCTGCTTCATTGCGTTCATTCCAAAAAGCTCCTTTACATTCTTTAGTTCTGCTTCAGTCCTGCGCGGATGGTGGCCTGCCAGGAGACACCAGATCGAGGCTTCGTCCTTTTACATACCTGAAAATGTGAACAACATCATCCTCGCTGAGGAAACCAGCCCATGCGGGCATTCCTTGTTCCTTTTTCCCTGCCATGGCGACCGACAGAAAGTCGCGCTGCTTCATTCCAACCGCGAGTGAGTGCCGTAGATCGGGCGCCAACTGGCTGCCGCTGGCATCGGTGCCATGGCAGCGATAGCAATACGAGTTATAGAGCTGATAGCCGTGGAAGACTTCTTTAGTCACTTTGGGAGCCTGGCCTTCGAGAAACAGCGGAAAGTCCAGACTGACCGTGGTGCCATCCTTCAGCTTGTAAGGATACGTTTGTGTTTCGTCCTGGCCGGTAGCAGCCGTTGAAGTGCTCTGCGATAGAATCCACTTCGCCATCGCGGTGCGCTGCCCCTCCGTCAAATCGGGATGAGGCGTCATGCCGTTGCCGCCCTCTCGGATTTTGGCGGCTAATTTGTCCGCGGCATCGGCTTGGCCAGCATGGCTCTTGGCTATGGCCGTATAGGGAGGTCCGACAACCTGACGATCCACGGCGTGACAGGAAGAGCAATCGCTTTCTTTGATCAGCTTCTCGCCGTCCTGCGCCGCCGCCGATATCGCGATCACGAAGATCATGGCGAGTTTCAATGTTGCTGGTCCCCGTGCCGTGGCGCATACGACAGCACGCCACTTTCGGTCAGGATGGCGGTAAGTTCCGCCTGGCGACTAACGATCACCTCATCCAGCCTCTTCTTCAGCACGTCGTCGCCGATCCGAACGCCCATCGACATCGGAAAGGAGTATTGCTCGGGCGGCCCCAAGGCTCGTTCGTTCGGAACCGGTACTACTTCCAGATTCGGAGCGGCGCGCAAGAAGGCGCCGATGGCCGGCTGCCAGGTGATCAAGACGTCGATCTTTCCGCTCTTCAACGCGTCCAGCATCAGTGCGGGCGATTGGTCGTTATCAGTTGCCACATCGAACGCCATGGCCGCCGGGATCATCCCGCGCATCTTGAGCGCGTCCTCGGCCGGCGTCTCGCGCTCAAAACCCACCTTCACCCGCTTCAGCACCGGCGAATCCATGCTCGTGACGTCGTACTTCTTGCTCTTGTCGAAAACAAAAACGTAAGACGAGATGTAGTAAGGCTGCGTGGTCAGTTCTTCCCGGCTGGCATAGGGAATGCTCATGATGACGTCGCACTTCTTGGCATCCAGCGTGGAAGACAGGAATTGCGGGAATCCGCCATGCCCGCGGTGGCTGGCATAGGTGTAGTCCACTGTTTCACCCAATGCCTTTGCGACTGCTTCAGCAATTTTGTTTTCAAACCCGGCGCCGGCTCGATTCGAATACGGCAGATAATCGGGATCGGCGCAGACACCCAATCCGTTGGCGGGACTCGAAAATAAAATCGGCCCTAGGCCTGCGAGAACCAACGAGTTGACGATAACGCTTAATCTCATAAGCCTTCACGCTGGAGGCCAATACCGAGTTCGTTTGTTTCCCCCGCCGCCCTATCCCGGCGGAGACTGGTACACATCATATACCCTTTTGAGCGAAAAGCAGGTGGCCTGGGAAGTTGGGTTTATTCGGCTTCGGGGGTATCGCCGGCCCTTACTTGCCTACATGGCTCACACGCCAGATCACCCGAGCGCCGTCGTCCGTTACAAGCAACGAGCCGTCGGCTGCTACAGCCACTCCGACGGGTCTGCCCCAAGCTTTTCCATCGGTGGTGAATCCAGTGAGGAAGTCCTCATAGACGCCCGTAGCTCGCCCCTTTTCTATCGGGATGCGAATCACTTCGCGCCCTGATCCCTGGGAGTGATTCCACGATCCGTGCTCGGCTGCAAACGCATCGCCCGAATACTCGGCTGGAAACGTCTTGCCGTCGTAAAAGACCATGCCGAGCGAGGCGCTATGGGCCTGAATCAGGACGTCGGGCACGATCGCCTTGTCCTTCAGCTCGGGGTGTTCGCCGGCATGGGCCGGATCTTGATTGCCGCCGATGTAGAACCACGGCCAGCCGTAGAAGCCGCCGCGCGCGACATGGGTCACATAGTCGGGAACCAGGTTGTCGCCCAGGTTGTCGCGTTCGTTGACGGAGGTCCACAGCTCGCCCGTTTCCGGATGAATCGCGAGGCCCACCGGATTTCGAATGCCCGACGCATAGATGCCAACGAACTTGCCTTCGGGTGTGTACTCCAGGATGTTGGCGCGGTGGAATTCGGCCTTATTGTCGTTATTGTTGGACGCCGATCCAACCGCCAGGAACAGGCTCTTGCCGTCTTTCGAGAAGACAATGTCGCGGGTGGAGTGTCCGCCGCCCGAGGGAATGTCCGTGATCAGCTTCTCGGGCTCTCCGGTGGCTTTGAGATCGCCGTTCTTATAGGCGTATCTCACCAGCGTGCTGGTGTTGGTCACATAGACCCACTGTGGATTCGATCCCGGAGGATAGAAGTTTATGCCGAATACCGCCGGGAGACTGGCGTACACCGAAGATTCCTGCGGCTTGCCGTCGGCTGTGATGCCGCGGAAGATTCGAACCGTTCCACCGCCCGTATCCGCCACGAAAATGTCACCGTTCGGAGCCCTCCGGATTTGTCGCGGGTTGGTCAGGCCACTGGCGACATAGATGTCGACTTTGAAGCCGGCCGGAGCCTTCGGAATGGCGTTCTCAGGCCGCTTCGCGCTCCCGCCAAAACCGGCGCCTACCATCATCATGAACTGCCTGCCGGCTGTCGGAGGCTGCGGTTGCGGAAGATCCTGCGCGGTGATCTTGCGGGCCAAACCGGGACTGAGAGAGGCAGTATTGGTGAACGCCTTCGGCCCGGTCATCACGTTCATGCCGTCCGTTTTGGCCGCATGAAGCAAGAGGGCGGCCGCGATGCCGGCGCCTCCCGTGAGGGCGATCCAGCGATAGTGCCTCATGAGGTTGATGTTACTAGAATCGTCAACTCGCGCAGCGGATCAAAACGGCCACGAACCAGCTACCACTTCACGGGCTTGCCGATTTCAAGCGGCCACACTTCCGTCCGCGGGAAATCCTTGAGCTCGCGCGCCAGTTCGGCGGGAGTGCCGGACAAAGCGGGGAATGTGCCGAAATGCATCGGGATCGCTTTCTTGACGTTCAGCAACCGGCAGGCCAGCGCGGCTTCCCTTGGACCCATGCTGTAGAAATCGCCGATTGGCAGGAATGCCAGCTCGGGCTTATATAACTTCTCGATCAGCGCCATGTCGGAGAACACCGCGGTGTCCCCGGCAAAGTAGATCGCGCGTTTGTCAGGCAGATGGAGAACGTAGCCCGCCGCCTCGCCGCCATAGATAATCTGCTCGCCATCCTGGATGCCGCAACTGTGGATCGCGTGCGTCATCGTGGCTTTCAGCGGCCCCACCTCCTGCGTTCCGCCTTTGTTCATGCCGCTGCAGCTCTTCACGCCTTTGGACGTCAGCCAGACGCAAGTTTCATAGATCGCCACTACCTTCGGGTTGAACTTCTGCGCCAACGGAACGGCGTCATGAATGTGATCGAAATGAGCGTGCGAAATCAGGATGGCATCCAAACGATCGATCTTGTGACCCTTAGGGTACATGGGATTGCCATCGATCCAGGGGTCCATCAAAATTACTTCGCCGGATTCCAAGCGAAATTCCACGGTTGCGTGACCCAGCCACGTGATCTCAATCATTCTTGTACTTGTGTTTCCTTCGCCGCTGGACTTGCCGCGGGACTTGCAACTGGCACCTGGATGCCGTCTCCGTACTTCGCCACGCCGGGGATGCTGATCGGCAAGTGGCCGGTGATTGCGATCTCGCCGAAGAGCGCCTTTGCCAGCGCGGTCTCCGATGTCGGCGTCGGGCTATAGGTAGTAAGGTACGCGCTCACTTTGGGAAAGGCGCGAACCAGATATGGATTGCCAAGCGAAGCCAGCATCACAGGAGCCTTTCCATCGATAAGGCCGTTCAGAAAGTCCGGATAACCGCCTGCCAGCGCGACATTGCCGCGATAAGCGCTGACGGTAACATACGCCGCCGCGATGATCTCGCTGCAACTCGAGGTCTTCTCGCTCACCTGGTCCAGATCGGCTTTGCTCATCGCGGGATCCAGCACCGTAGTCGTCACATTGGGCGCGCGCTTCTTCACTTCATCGATCAAACGGATTCCCTGTTGGCTGCGGCGCCCTTCGGTGAGCGCGATCAGGCAGGTGCTCTCCGGATGACGGATTGGTAGCGAGTCCTTAGAGTCCTCCACCAGCGTGACAGCGCGATCGGCAACTTCCTGGGCGCGCTCTCCAGACTCCGGCGAATCTAGCACGTCGGCGATTGCCTCCAGATCCACTATTTTCTTGCTTCTCAGGCCAAGCCGGGCTTTGGCCGCCAGCACGCGGTTGACGCTTTCATCCAGACGTTTGCGGCTGATCCTGCCTCTTTCCACCGCGGCTACTAACGCGCGAATGGCTTCTTCTGGACGCTTGGGCATCAGCAGAACGTCCGCGCCCGCTTCAATCGCCCGCACGGATGCTTCGGCTGAATCGAACATCGCCGCCAAGCCTTGCATGTCCATGGCATCGGTGACCACCAATCCATGAAAGCCGAGCTCCTCGCGGAGAACGCCGGTAATGATTTTAGCCGACACGGTGGCTGGCAGGTTGTCCGGCTCCAGCGCCGGCACGTTCAAATGCGCGGTCATCACCGCGTCCACGCCAGCCGCAATCGCGCTCCGGAAGGGTGTCAACTCCACGGCTTCGATTCGATCATGATCGGCGTCCAATCGCGGCAGCGCTAGATGGCTGTCTTCGGTGGTGTCGCCATGCCCCGGGAAATGCTTCGCTGTCACCAGCACCGGATTCTTGCGGTCCGAATGCGCGCCATTGATGTAAGCTTCCACGAAGCTTGCCACTTGTTGCGGATTCTCGCCAAACGAGCGGATATTGATGATCGGATTGTCCGGGTTGTTGTTGACGTCGGCCACCGGCGCAAACAGCCAGTTGACGCCCATGGCCCGCGCGTCGCGGGCGGTATCGGCTCCTTCCTGGCTAATAGCAGACAGATCATTGGCCGCGCCGAACGCCATGCTGTACGGCCAGGCCGTGGTGGAGTTCACGCGCATCGACGCTCCGCGTTCGAAATCGGCGGCCACGAACAACGGCGTTCTTGCCAGCTTCTGTAGCCGGTTCAGCAGCGCGGCCATGGCGTAAGGTTCGGCGTTCCTTACGCCGCCATTAAGCGAATGGCCCGTTACGATGACGCCGCCCACGTGAAGATCGCGGATCAGATGTTGGTACTTCCGATACTCCGCCGAGCGAGTGTTGGCGAGCTCTCCATAGATCGGCACGATGATGAGCTGCGCCGCCTTGTCACGCAAACTCATGGAGCGCGTCCACTGCCGGACCGAGGGATTGATGGTCTTGTCGACCGCCTTCTTGGAGACCTTGGCGTGTGTCGCGGCGCTCGAAACTGAGATTGAAAAGGGGATGCAGAGTACGAGGGCGATCCACGCGCGTTTCAGCATCTGCTTCTACTTTACCGCGAACGCGATAAAGTGATGAACGATGAACAGGAAGATGACAAAATAGGTGGGGCGGACGCCTTCGTCCACGCCGGACCCCGGGTCCGCTCAGGATTCTAACGAGTCTTGCGCTTGTCCGTTTTCAAACCCGGCTGCGAGGCCGCCTGCTTCTTCGGGGGAACCTGTTGCTTGCGCAACAATCGATTCACCGCTCGAATGAGTTGGCTCACTTCGTTGTTGCTCTTCTGCAGAACAATGTCGGCGCCCGTGCTGGCCTCATCCAGACCCAACGTATCGGTGAATCCGGAGATCAAGATCACCCCAGTGGCCGGATGAAGTTTTCTCAATCGTCCGATGAATTCCACGCCATTCATCTTGGGCATCTTGTAGTCGGTCACCACGACATCGAAGCCGCGCTTGCCGCACAAGTCCAGCGCTTCGACCGCAGTACCGGCTGTCACCACCTGATGACCCAACTCCTCCAGCACACTTCGCCGCGCCGATAATCCCATCGAGTTGTCGTCGACTAAGAGAATCCTGCCGGAAGGATTCTGAGAAGGTGAGTTGGCCATCGAAAGGACCCATCGACCTTAACAAAGCTGTAATAGCATGTCAATGAATTTCTATCGGCTTGGAAAGTCGGAAGATCGAGAGCTTGACTTGGGATGATCGAACGGTATTACGTCGGCGGTCAATGAACGCGTCGCCCCCTCAACACGAAAAACTATTCCACTGCGCGTGGCGCGGTGTATCCGGCTTTTGTGATCACCGTATACTTCACCGGCTTGCCCTTCTCGGTGATTTTCAACGCAACGCCGGTTTGAGGATCCACCAACTCCACCTTGATCTTGCGGAATTGGCCGTCTTTGGCCTGATTGGAGGGCTGGTAGGTGATCGAGTATTGGTTTCGCAGCGCCGCCGAGACGCTCTGGAAGATGCTCGGAAACTCGCCGAAGAAGCGTGGGAAGAACGCCTGGCCGCCGCTCTCGCGGGCGAAGGTATTCATCTCGTTGTCGGCCTGCAAAAAATCCATGCGCTGATTATCGCTCATGTACTGCTCCGCCATGATCCGCATCGCTTGCAGCATGCTGATGGCGTAAATCGGCACGCCCGCCTCTTGCACGCCCTTCCTGGCTTTGTCGAAAGTCAGCTTACTGAACGTATCGCGTCCGGAAGCGATCAGCAGGATCGCTTTGCGGCCTTCGATGTTGCTCATGCGCTGTTCGGTATCCACCAAGGCATCGAACAGGTTCGCCTCCGAAAATCCTGGAATGCGCATACGTTGCATCGCGTCTTGAACCTTGGCCCGGTCCGTGGTGAAATCACACAGGATCTCCGGACGCAGATCGTACGCGATGACGGCCACATAGTCCTCTGGTTTCAAGGTTTGGACGAAGCCGTAAGACGCGGTCAGCGTCTCAAACCAGCCTTGCGAATAATATTGCTGGAACAGGTTGCTGAACTCGATCACCATCGCGATCGTCATCGGAGCATCGCTATTGAGACTGAAGCTTGCTATCTGTTGCGGGACATTGTCCTCCAGCACTCGAAAGTCGGTTTTGGGTATGCCGGGAAGGAAATGACCTTTGTTGTCGAGCACCGCGACATCCATTTCCACGGTGTTGACATCGCTGCTGAAGGTGGCCGTGCCGTCGGGTATGTCCTTGCCCTTCTTGCTGAACTTGGAGGGAATCTTGGGCTCTTCGACAGCCGGCTCTTCATCGGTTGGCGCATTATGGGGTGAACTGGGGGCCGCCTCGGCGGCTGGCGCAGTGTTGGTTGGCTCCGCATTGGCCGGATCGGCAGGGGGTTCGGCTGGCGGATTCTTTTTTCTCGGCCTGGCCACGGTTTCCGAAGAATCCGAATCCGGACCCTGTTGCGCCAGCGCGCCATGGAACGAAATGACGCCGAGTGCGATCAGCACGGCGGCTGCCAGACCGGCTTTGAAGTATTTCATACAATCACCGCTTAATACGATGGCGAGCGACCGCAAGCGCCGCCCTCGCACTTATTTTAGATCTTCTAGTGGACCTTTGGCCCGCCGCCCGGGCCCTGCTTCCGCAAGTACACCTGAAACTTCTTCTTGGCGCGCTGCAGCTTCCAGTCCCGATACTGGCGCCGGAGGGGCGCCACAGGATCGAACTGCATGTGGGGTGTCTTGAGGAAGAGATAACCGAACAGCAGCCCGCCAAGATGCGCGAAGTTGCTGACTCCTGTATTGACCCCGAAAGAACTGAGAAACGCCACGGCGCCCACGATCATCACGAAATATTTCACTTTGATCGGAATCAGCAGGCCGAACAGAATCTCGCGATCCGGGAACAACATAGCGTAGACGATCAGAATGCCGAAAATAGCTCCAGAGCTGCCGATGGTGGCTACGCTTGGGTTGCCCCAAGGCAGAATATAATTCGCAACGACCACGCAGATTCCCGCGCCCACGGCACAGAAGAAGTAAAACTGCACGAAGCGGCGCGTTCCCCAAATTCTTTCAATGTCGGCGCCGAACATCCAGAGCGCCAGCATGTTCCAGATGATGTGACCGAAGCCGCCGTGAAGGAAAGCGTAAGTGGCGAGCTGCCAAATCGAGAAATACTTTACGACGTCAACCGGCGTGAGCGCCAGGTAAGCGAGAGGCCGGTCTAACCTGGCCAGCTGGGCAAAGTAGCCAATGATGAAAATGGCGACATTGCTGATGAGAAGCCACTTGACGCCCTTCGGGAAGCCGGGAATGTAGAATGCACCGATCTCGCGCGTTCTGCTGCGGAAGGACATGGACCGAAGACCCGCCTAAAACTCAGAATATCAGAACAGAGGTCAGTTTTCTTCAGAAAACTTGCTTGTTCGCGAGCCCCAGGCAATCAGGGTGGAAGAAAGCATCTTCAGGCCAATGGACAACGCAATCCAGACCTGCCAGTGAGAGAAGAAACCGCCGGCGATAACGAATGCGCCCGCCCATCCGAGATCCGCGCACACCCGCCACATTCCCAATACCAGGGCGACCAGGGCAGCGGGTGTCAACAGCGCAACGAACACATTCGCCAGCTGGCGGCTGAAGGATTGCGTAATGAAGACGAACGCGCTCTCAAACCAAAGCTGCGCCTTGATTGTGCTCTCCGAAGTGCTTGCATCGACGCCGGATCGAGCCCGAGCCACCGCTGGTTGAGGCGTTAATCCAACCTTGAAAAGTGCCATGTCCCTCCGAATCTCTATTTGCTCTTGATGCACGGGACCCTCCAAAGTTTCGCGAATTCAGATAGCGTTACGCGCTGTGAGTTGATCGCGGGTTAAGCTGTGGATTTCAGTCCGATGAAAAAGCGAAATGCGCGCAGACGATGCACCCGGTGTGGCGGGCTGCCACAGTAGAGAGGTACTAAGGCCCGCCAACGTGTGGCCGTGGGTGGTCAGTGGAAGTCAGTATCGTGAGTTGGCGAGCTTGCGCTCGGGTTCGTCTACCGATTTCGGAAGAATCACGTGTGGTTTTCCATACCGGTTCAGAACAGTGGCCCAGAACTGCAGCGAGGCCGCCAGCGCCAGCCAAATTTGCCAGTGAGAGAAAAGACCGTTGGGAATAGGAAACTGTCCTGTGGCGTTCAAATCCGCCGCCAGCCGCCAACACGCCAGCACGCAAGCCATAACCGCTGCCGGCGTGAGCAAGGCCGCCATCGCCAGAGCGACGTGCTGGTTCTTGCGCCGCTTCTGCCGCACCCTGGTTTCGGAACTGAGTCGTATCCTGACAACCATTCGGTTAGAATCTCATTTTACCAATTTCCACACCCAACATATCGTCACGGCTCTGCAACCACCTTATGCCAATACTAAAGACTGCTCTGATTGGAACCGGTTTCATGGGAAAGGTGCACGCCGAGAATCTGCGCCGATTAGGCAGCGTCGAAATTGTGGCGGTGGCCGGCTCCAGCAACGAGCGTGCGCGTGAATTCGCTAAGGGCATTGGAGTCAGCCGGGCCACTGGAAATTATCAGGAGTTGCTCGAAGATTCCAGCATCGATGCCGTCCATGTTCTAACCCCCAACGTACTCCACTTTCCCGTCTGCCGCGCAGCTCTCCAAGCCAAAAAAAGTGTTCTTTGCGAAAAGCCGTTCACCGTTTCGCTCCCACAAGCGCGCGAGCTCGTGGATCTTGCCGCTCGAACGGGACTCGCGAATTGCATCCAGCACAATCTGCGTTATTACCCAGTGGTGCAACAGATCCGCCGAATGGTCGAAGCGGGCGATTTGGGCGACATCCTGATTGTGCAAGGCACCTACTCGCAGGACTGGCTGCTTTACGATACCGACTGGAATTGGCGCGTCGATACGCAAGAGAACGGCGCACTGCGCGCGATGGGCGACATCGGATCGCATTGGATGGACATGATCCAGCACGTCACCGGCATGCGGATCACGGAACTATGCGCCGATCTGGCGACATTCCATCGCACGCGTCGAAAGCCGAAGAGATCGGTGGAGACTTTTGCGGGCAAGCAACTGCAATCGAATGAGTTCGAGATTATCGCGATTGATACCGACGACTTCGGCTCCGTTCTGCTGCGCATGGGCGATCGCACGCGCGGCGCTTTCACCGTCAGCCAGATGTCGGCTGGACGAAAAAACATGTTCACCATCGACATCTACGGCACTAAGGCGGGCGCTTCTTGGAACCAGGAGCGCCCCGATGAATTGTGGATCGGCCAGCGCAATAGCCCCAACCAGATCATCCTGAAGGATCCCGCGCTGCTCTATCCCCAGGCCGCTGCTTTCGCGGATCTCCCGGGCGGCCACAGCGAAGGCTACGACGACACGCACAAGCAGGTGTTCAAACGTTTCTACGCACGCGTCGCGGACCCCGCCGCGCCTGTGGATTATCCAACGTTTGAAGATGGGCTCCTCGGGATGCAGTTGCTGGACAAGGTGGCGGAAAGCTCTGCCAAGCGCGGCTGGGTTACCGTTTAGCATGACCGTAACGGAAGAACAGTATCTGGTGATAGACCGTGCTGCCGAGTTTCGGCATGAACTTCTGGATGGCGAAATCGTTGCCCTGCCAGGCGGCAACATACGCCACGCACGCCTTAGCGCGAACATTCTTGGGCAGCTTTACATGGCACTACAAGGTTCGAGGTGCGAAGCCTTTGCTTCCGATTTCCGCGTTCGTGTTTCAGCTCGGGTGTACGCATACCCCGACGTTACTGTCGTGTGCGGGAGTCCAGTACTCGCCGACGAACGCCAGGACATCTTGCTCAACCCGACCGTGATCGTTGAAGTTCTCTCGCCCTCCACCGAGCATTACGATCGGGGCGTAAAGCTTCGATACTACAGGGCAATTGAATCGCTTCGCGATTACATCCTGCTCGCTCAGGATCAAATTCGCATCGAGCAATATACGCGCGGTGAGGCCAATACATGGACCCTTCGCGACTATCAGGATGCCAGTGAAATACTGCTGATCGAGTCCATCGGAGTGTCCCTGCCAATTGCTCGCCTCTACGAACGAGTCGAGTTCCTTCCGGAATAGGTCAAAACAGAAACTTCTCTGTTTCCCTCCACATCGCGTCCAGCACATTCACCAGATCGTGATCGGAATCCACTAACCGCAACGTCGCGTTTGGATGGCGCTCGGCGAACGTTTCCGCGTATTCGGGAGGCACCACCGTATCGTTCCTGCCCTGAAAAATGAGCACGGGTTGCTTGAAATCTGGATACGCCTCGTATTGCACTGCATCCTCAATAAGCTGATAACCCAGCTCAACCTCGCGCCCCTCGCTGTAGTGAAACACCGCAAGAGTGTTGGTGCGCTTCCATTGCTCCATCGCTTGCTCGCCTAGCGTCTCCGGCCAGCGCGACGCGAACGAAAAGGCCGGAGCGAGCAACACAAGATTTTTCACCTCCGGGTGCCGCGCCGTATACAACGCCGCCAGATATCCGCCCATGCTGGATCCGATCAGCGACACCGGCCCATCGCGGGCCGCTCGTTCCATCAACTTCAATTGCGCGGTGAGCGTCAGGTTCCGGAAATCGCCTTCCGCCAGATCCGGGATCTCCAGACCTATTCCCAGCTCTCGGAAGCGGTCTTCAAAGAATCGGGCCTTGCGCGAACTGGGGCTGCTCGCAAAGCCATGGAGATACACAAATCGGCTCATTATTTTGCCGACGTCAGGCCCGCGAACGCCACTGCCGAGCCTTCCGTCAGGATGCGCCGCAGGTAGTCGATCTGTCCCAGATGAAAGTTGAGATGTCCGTGCAAGTGAACGAGAAAATCGTGCGAAGAAAGCGGTGCCTCCAGAACGCGCTCCGGAAAAGCGGCGGCGAGATCGGCATCCGACAGTCCCGCCACCACCTTCGCAACCAGCTCCTTCACTTGCTCCATCCGCTGCACCAGGTCGTCGCGCGAGACTCCCGCCAGCGCAAATTCCTGATCCCGAACGCGGCTGTAACCGACGTTTCCCAATTGCCGCCCCACGTATTCGCGCAGATTCCCTTCCAGGTGAAGCACCAAATTACCGGTCGAATTTTTCACGCCCGGTGCCCGCTGCCAGAGGATTTCGTCGCTCGGGAACGCCTGCAATTCCTGGATAAGCCGCGTCAGGTCGCGCGAGAAAAGAGTCGCCAAGCCCTCGGAAAATGACATCGGTTCAGTGTCGCGCGGCGCTGCGGCCGCTGGCAAGCCGTCCAGATCCTGTATGCTGGGACACAGCCCGGACTGGGCTACAATTGGCTTGACAAGAAACTGCGTTTCTTGATCTAGTCGTAAGCGGAGAGTAAGCGCCCTTCATCAGGCGAGTTGCGGCTAGCCGCTACCATCGCTAGAATCAATGAGTTTGTAGATATCTTTTTTTGCAAGGCATCGTGGGGAGGATTCATGTCGGTTGAACAAAGAGTGAAGCAGATCATTGTCGAGCAGTTGGGCGTGGATGAAGGCCAAGTGGACAATAGCGCCTCGTTCGTCGACGATCTTGGCGCGGATTCGCTCGATATCGTGGAATTGGTTATGGCGTTTGAAGAGGCTTTCGATATTGACATTCCCGACGAAGACGCTGAGAAAATCGCAACCGTGAAAGACGCCATCGACTACATCGAGAACAAAAAGAAGAAGTAGGCCGCCGGGAGTTATTGTTGTCGCGCAGAGTAGTAGTTACAGGAGTCGGGTTGCTGAGCCCCCTCGGTATCGGCACCGGCGAGAGTTGGAAAGCCATTTGCGAGGGCCGCAACGGCATCTCACGCATCGAGCAGTTTGACGCCACCGCGTTTGCCTGCCGCATCGCTGGCGAGGTCAAGAATTTCGATCCCGCCCGCTTCATTGAGCGCAAAGAAATCAAGAAAATGGGCCGCTTTATCCAGTTCGGTATCGCGGCCTCGGAATTTGCCATGGTCCAGTCCGGCCTCCGGATCGATTCCCAAAACGCCGAACGCGTCGGCGTGGTGATTGGCAGCGGCATCGGCGGATTCGAAGTCATCGAACGGGAACACCGCACGCTGCTCGAAAAAGGCCCCAGTCGCATCTCACCGTTTTTCATTCCCGCCACCATCGTCAACCTGGCTGCCGGTAATGTCTCCATCCGCACGGGCGCGAAGGGGCCGAATTCAGCCACCGCCACGGCCTGCACCACCAGCGCGCATTCCATCGGCGATTCATTCAAGATCATTCAGCGTGATGATGCCGACGCGATGATCTGCGGCGGAGCGGAGGCGTGCATCACTCCCATGGGTATCGGCGGATTTGCCGCCATGCGGGCACTTTCGCAGCGCAATGATGAACCCGAAAAAGCCTGTCGTCCCTGGGACCAGGACCGCGACGGATTTGTAGTGGGCGAGGGTTCCGGCATCCTGATCCTCGAGGAGCTCGAATATGCCAAGCGGCGCGGGGCCAACATCCTGGCCGAGATCGTGGGCTATGGCATGAGTGGCGATGCCTATCACATCACCAGTCCGTCCGAAGACGGCGACGGTGCGTTCCGCGTCATGCGCCTCGCAATGAAAGATGCAGGCATTGAACCGGAGAAAATCGATTACGTCAATGCGCACGGCACTTCCACGGAAGTGGGCGATCGCATCGAAACCACTGCGTTGAAGCGGGTCTTTTGCGATCACGCCTATAAGCTGGCCGTCAGTTCCACTAAATCGATGACCGGCCATCTGCTGGGCGGCGCGGGCGGCCTGGAAGCCGGCATCACCGTGCTCGCCTTGCGCGATCAGATCGCACCGCCCACCATCAATCTGGATGTTCCCGGCGTTGGGTGTGACCTCGATTATGTGCCGCACAAAGCCCGTCCGATGAAGATCGATTACGCTCTGTCGAATTCGTTTGGGTTCGGCGGCACCAACGGCTGCCTGATTTTCAAGCGATACACCGGCTAGTCTGCCAGTCTCATGAAAATCCTGGTCTCCATCAAGCAAGTCCCTTCGCGCGACTCGCAGCTTCGTATCGATGCGAGCGGCCGTTGGATTCAAGAGAACGATATCGGCTTTGAGATCAACGAGCCCGATGCGTACGCGCTCGAAGAGGCGCTGCGCTTGAAGGAAAAGCACGGAGGCGAAGTAGTGGCGCTGTGCGCCGGGCCCGCGCGTGCGTCGCAAACCATTCGTGAGGCATTGGCCAAAGGCGCAGACCGCGCGATCCACATCGAAGAAGAAAATCTACCGGCGTTCGATACCCTGGGCGTGGCCAAGCTGTTGGCCAAAGCTGCCGATTCCGAGAAGCCCGATTTGATCCTCACCGGATTGCAGTCCGACGACCTGGGCTATGGCCAAACGGGCGTCGTCCTCGCTGAATTGCTCGGCTTGCCCCACGGGACCATCATCATGGCCGTGGAAATAATCGATTCCGGCATTCGTGTCAAGCGCGAGCTCGAAGATGGCTGGTTTCAGAATGTCGAGATGCCGCTTCCGGCCGTCCTCACAATTCAGTCCGGCATTAACAAGCTGCGCTACGCCACACTGATGGGCATCAAGAAGGCCAAGACCAAAGAGGTCAAGCGGCTCACGGCGGCCGAATTGGGCGTAACCCCATCGCCAACCGCGTCCATTGAGCGAGTTTATTTGCCGCAGCGCACCAAGCAGACCCAATTAATCGAAGGGAGTGCGAAGGAAGCCGCGGCGAAGCTGGTGGAGAAGCTCCGCTTCGAGGCCAGAGTCATATGAGTGGCGTGCTGGTTGTTATGGAGCAGCGAGCTGGCGTCTGGCATCGGATGTCTTGGGAGACGCTCGCTGCCGCACAGCAACTCGCAGCGCAAACGGGACAGACCGTGTCGGCAGCCGTCGTTGGTCAAGCGGGGGAACTCGTCGGCAAGAAGCTCGATCGCATCTACACCGTCCAGCACCAACTGCTCGCCACCTACACCGCCGACGGATTCACAGCTGCGCTGGAACAGCTGATTCGCAAAGTCACCCCGTCGATCATGCTCTTCCCCCACACTTATCAGGTTCGCGACTTCGCGCCCAAACTTGCCACTCGCTTCGATCAAGTCTTAGTCAGCGACGCGATCGGCTTCCACGTGGAATCCGGCGCGCCAATTTTCGTTCGCCAACTCTTCCAAGGCAAGTTAAACGCCGACGTGAAGCTCGGCGGAGGCGAACCGCACTTTGCATCCATCCAAACCGGAGCCTTTCGAGCGGATCAAGTGGCAGACGGCACAGCGCAGGTCGAACAGTTCGCGCCAGAATTAACCGCGAACATCATTCGAGCCAAACCGCAGGAGCCGTTCCGCGAATCGGCCCGCGCCGTGGATCTGACTTCGGCGGACATCATCGTTTCCGTAGGCCGGGGAATCAAGGACAAGGACAACATCCCGATCGTCGAGGAGCTGGCCAAAGCGCTGGGAGCGGAGCTTGCCGCATCGCGGCCCATCTGCGATAACGGCTGGCTTCCCATGGAGCGCCAGGTGGGCAGCTCCGGCCAAACCGTCTCGCCCAAAATGTATCTCGCCGTGGGAATATCCGGCGCAATCCAGCACTTAGTTGGCATGAAGGGTGCGAAGACCATCGTCGCCATTAACAAAGATGCCAATGCTCCCATCTTCGAAGTGGCCGACTACGGCATCGTGGGCGACCTGTTCGAAGTGGTCCCCGCGCTGGTGGAAGAAGTCAAAAAAGCCAAGAGCTGATCTCCGTCGGGCGCCTAACGGCCGCCCGCGTCACACAACGCGCTACCGAGCCGCTTTGGCGAAACGGTCGTTTCGAGTCGAGTTGACGTGGCGGCGAGCCACCAGGGCCGATCTCCTCTAACGCCGTTTGTGGACAGGGTGCTGATAAGTAGTGATGTTGTCGCCAGGAATCCGGCCGTCGACGGGCAGTCTCACGCGTATATCGACCGGATAGTGCTACTCATCCAGCGAGAGAATGTAGGAAATGCTGCACTCGCGCTTTGCGGCTCGCTCGGCCAGGATAGCTTCGATCGCGGCGTTGGTCACGTAGCCGACGGCGGTACCAGCTATGCCAATAATCTTTGGCCATGAAAGGTCGCCGAAAATCGTTAGGCCGGCTAAGGCGCCGACGGCTCCCTTCGCGATGGCTCCGAACAGGGCTTCATCTATTGTCCGAAGCTTGTTCTTGAAGGTACGGACGGCTGGTCTGATTTCCGTTTCGATTAGCCTGCTGACAGCCCCGGCGTAATCACCATCGGCGCCGATCCTGGCCTGCTTGGCCTGAATTACGCTGAGATGCTCCAGAAACTCTTCGCGGGCCTTTTCGGATGCCTTGCGGTACCGAATTACATCGCGGAGGGTGAGCTGCGTCAGCCTTTCCTCCGAAACTAACTCGTCAAATATGGCGAAACTCAGATCGGTGATCTGAAGGTTGTTCTTCTGGGGTTCGAGGGCATTGATCGCCCGCGCATATTTCGCACCGAGCAGATCGCCATACGGTCTAGCGTCAGCGAGTGGGAAAAATCCTTCCTCCGCACCGACGCTCAGCGCAAAATTCAGTTTCGCAGAGCAAATGACAGCCTGGAAGATTAAATCTTTCGCACAGCCGACCGGCGTCGACGTGTCCATAAGCCGGATGTCGGAATCCTCAAAAAGTGCGATTGGGCCTTCGTAATTCTTAAGGGCAGCCGATAGATCCACCGCGATCAGACTTCCTGCGACACTGTCCTGATCGCCGGACGCTCCATAATTCCCTTTCGCAATCTGTAGGTCGCGGAATGTGGCGGAAGTTTTCAATCCGCTCTGAAATCTCCTGAGAAACTCCGGGTCGTTCACGTCAGCTTTGATCTGCTCATACCGTTCGTCCTCAACCAGTCCCCCCAGCGGAGGCCCATGCACGAAGAACGGGACCCCTTCGTTTCTAATTGCGCTTTCGACTTGCCGAAGTGGCGAAGCGGCTCCGATTGTTCCGGCCCTGGTGCCACCACCCTTCCCGAACGTCATAGCTTCCCGGTCCATGAAGTGGAGTTCGTCGAACAAGAGAATGGCTTTTAGAAAGGTCGCAGGCTTCGCGTAGAAATCCGGGTAGTAAAACACGCTAATCTTGTCGCGCATTTAATTGAAACCACCAGAAAAGGTAGCACACTCAGCGGATAACGACCGTACTGGACACCTGGCGTCAGATCCCCTTCGCACTCGCAAACTCCTCCCAAGTCGGATTGGGGGAGGTTTCAGACGCGGAGTCGCTACGGACCTGATTAGTCTCTTGAACCCTCCTCGCGCAAGCACCCGCCCTACTCGCCGCTCATCCAATCACCGACCTCCGCCCGCTCTTTCCACTTCCCCCTCAACAAACTATGTCGGCCCGTTCGTCATCTGCATCCCTGCCGTGCTATCCCGGTGACCGAGGTCTCCATATATGGCAACAGCAGCCCACGCTCAAGCAACACCAGCAACAACGGATCACGTCGATCGCTGGTTGGAACGCCGCGCCGCCATCAACCGCGAAAATGCCCAACATTCCACCGGCCCTCGCACCAACGCCGGCAAGCACCGTTCCTCGCTCAACGCACTCCGCCACGGCCTGACCGCCGCCTCCCCCGTCCTTCCCACTGAAGACCTCACCGCCTATGAAGACCAACGCCGCCGCTTCTGCGACGAGTACAGGCCCGCGACGCCTACCGAATCCCAGCTCGTTCAGGAACTCGTCGACACTTCCTGGCGGCTCAACCGCATTCCGCTGCTGGAAGCTGATGCCCTCGCCCGCGCGCTCCCGCCTGCCGATGCCGAACAGGAAGTCACCTTCGACATCGTCGATGCCCACCGCATCCTCGCCACCCTCGGTCTCCACTCCAGCCGCCTCTCCCGCCAGTTCCACAAAACCCTGGAGCAGTTGCGCGACATCCAGGAAGAACGCCGCCGCACGGAAAACCGCCAACTTCGCGACGCGGCCGAAATCCTGATACGTCATCAGCGCAAAGGCCTTCCCTGGGAGCCTGCCGAAGCTTTTCCAGAACAAGCTGGCTTCGTTTTTTCAAAAGAACAAGTCGAGCGCCACGCGCGGTTCCTGATTCGCCAAAATCCCGCCCATTATGACGTCCACCCCGCTCCCAACTCGACCCGGAACTGAAAAAGCCACACCCTACTCGCCCACAATGTACCTCGCCGTGGGAATATCCGGCGCAATCCAGCATTTAGTTGGCATGAAAGGTGCGAAAACCATCGTCGCAACCAACAAAGATGCCAACGCTCCTATCTTCGAAGTGGCCTACTGCGGCATCATCGGCGATCTGTTCGAAGTAGTCCCCACGCTGGTGGAAGAAGTCAAAAAAGCCAAGAGTTAAGTTACATCATCGTTACTTCCGATGGACAACACGTCCATGCGTCCCGCAGAATGGAAGAGATATGGAAATCGTCAAGGTTGTTGGCCGCGAGATTCTCGACTCGCGCGGCAATCCCACCGTCGAAGCCGACGTACAACTCGCGGATGGTTCCCTGGGCCGCGCGGCGGTTCCTTCCGGCGCATCCACGGGTAAGCACGAAGCCGTAGAACTGCGCGACAACGATCCCAAGCGTTACCTGGGCAAGGGCACCCGCAAAGCCGTCGCGAATATCGTCAAGAAAATCGCCCCCGCCATTACAGGCATGGAGGCCGAAGAGCAAGGCGCGATCGACCACGCCATGATCGATCTGGACGGCACGCCCAATAAAGCCAAGCTGGGCGCCAACGCGATTCTGGCCGTGTCGATGGCCACCGCCCGCGCCTCCGCGAATTCTCAGATGACGCCTTTGTACCGCTATCTGGGCGGCGTCGGAGCGAACCTGCTGCCGGTTCCGCTGATGAACATCCTCAACGGCGGGGCGCACGCCGACAATTCCGTGGACCCTCAAGAATTCATGATTGCCCCCTACGGCGCGAGCAAATTCTCCGAAGCCCTCCGCATGGGCGCCGAAATATTTCATACGCTCAAAGGCGTGCTGAAGAAACGCGGATACTCCACGTCGGTCGGCGATGAAGGCGGATTCGCTCCGAATCTGAAATCCAACGAAGAAGCGCTCGACGTCGTACTCGAGGCCATCACCAAAGCGGGCTACAAGCCGGGCACCCAAGTCGGCATCGCGCTCGATCCCGCCGCCAGCGAGTTCTACGACAAGGCGAGCGGCAAGTACGTTTTCAAGAAATCCGACAAGAGCCAGCGGACTTCCGACCAGATGGTGAAGTTCTGGGCCAAGTGGGTGGAGCAGTATCCGATCGTTTCGCTCGAAGACGGGATGGCCGAGGACGATTGGGAAGGCTGGCATGCGCTCACCAAAGCGCTGGGATCGAAAATCCAACTGGTGGGCGACGACATCTTCGTAACCAACACCGAGTTACTGGCGCAGGGCATTGAACAGGGAATTGCCAATTCGATTCTCATCAAGGTCAACCAGATTGGAACGGTCACCGAAACGCTGGAAGCCATGCAGATGGCCACCGCAGCGCACTACACCAACATCGTGTCGCACCGTTCCGGCGAAACCGAAGACGCATTCATCGCCGATCTTGTAGTGGCCACGCGAGCCGGGCAGATCAAAACCGGATCGGCTAGCCGCACAGACCGCATCGCGAAATACAATCAGCTCCTGCGCATCGAAGAGGAGCTCGCAGACGACGCCAAGTTCGCCGGCCGGAAGGCTTTCCATCAATAATGCACGGCACCAAGAAGCCGCTAGTTCTCACCATCCTGGACGGTTGGGGTTTTTCATCCGTCACGGAAGGCAATGCGATCGCCGCTGCGCGAAAGCCCACCTATGATTCCCTGTTGCGCCAATATCCGAACACGCTGGTGCAAACTTCCGGCCCGTCCGTCGGCTTACCCGCCGGGCAAATGGGCAACAGCGAAGTAGGCCATTTGAACATTGGCGCCGGACGCATCATCTATATGGACGTCACCCGCATCGACAGGATGATCGCCTCGGGGGAGTTCTTCAATAATCCGGTTCTGCTCAGTTCCATGCAGCACGCCAAGACGCATCGTTTGCACCTGATGGGTCTGTGCAGCGATGGCGGCGTGCATTCCCTGCTGACGCATCTCTATGCCCTGCTCCAAATGGCCAAGAAGCAAAACGTGGAGCAGGTGTTTGTCCACTGTTTTATGGATGGTCGCGACACGCCGCCCGAAAGCGGCGCCGGGTTCATCGAGCAGATTGAGAAAGAGACGCGGCAGATCGGCGTCGGCAAGATAGCGTCGGTCTCCGGCCGCTACTACGCCATGGATCGCGACAAGCGTTGGGATCGCGTGGAGCGCGCCTTCAACGCCATGGTGCTCGGCAAGGGCGAGAAGGCGGACGATCCCGTGGCTGCCATGAAGCGATCCTACGAACACGGCGTTACCGACGAGTTCGTTGAGCCGGTCACCATTGTGGATGCTCACCACCAGCCGGTGGGTTTGATTCGCGACGACGACGCTTGCATATTCTTCAACTATCGTGCCGATCGCGGCCGCGAGATGACCATGGCCCTTACCGATCCAACGCTCGAAACGCCGTCGCGGTCGGCTGCCCCGAAGAATCTGCACTTCACCACCATGACCGAGTACGACAAGAGCTTCCAGGTTCCTTTCGTGCTGCCGCGCGAGCATCCCAACAATATCCTCGCCGACGTCATGGCGCAATTGAATTGGAAGAACCTGCGTGTCGCCGAAACCGAGAAATACGCGCACGTCACTTACTTCTTCAACGGCGGGAACGAAAAGCCATATCCCGGCGAGAGCCGCGAACTGGTGCCGTCTCCCAAGGTCGCCACCTACGATCTGAAGCCCGAAATGAGCGCGCAAGGCATTACTGACGTGGTGGTGAAAGCCATCGATGGGCGCGAGTTCGACATGATAATCATGAACTACGCCAACGCCGACATGGTGGGTCACTCGGGCAAGATGGCGCCCACCATACTGGCCGTCGAAGCCGTGGACGCCGGGCTCGGCCAGATCTATGACGCGCTGCGCCGCTCCGGGGGAACGTGGATGATCACCGCCGATCACGGCAATGCCGAAATGATGATCGACCCCATTACCAAGAGTCCCCACACTTACCACACCACCAATCCCGTCCCGTTCATCCTGGTGAGTGATTCGCGCGTCATGTTGCGGTCCAGCGGCGCGCTGCAGGACATTGCGCCCACTGTCCTGGGATTCATGGATGAAAAACAGCCCAAGGAAATGACCGGTCGCGACCTGCGCCTGTAGGGCGAAGCTACACTGGAAATATGTCCAAACAATATTCAGCACCGCCGTCCATGTCGATCGATCCGGCCGCCAAGTACACGGCCACGTTCGAAACATCGAAGGGCAAGATTGTCTGCGATCTTTTCGCCAAGGACGCGCCCAAGACGGTGAACAATTTTGTATTCCTCGCCCGCGAGGGCTTTTATGACGGCACGCAGTTTCATCGCGTCATCAAGGACTTCATGGTTCAAGGCGGCGACCCGACGGCCAGCGGTCGCGGCGGCCCCGGCTATAAGTTCGAGGATGAGACCAAGGGCAATCCGCATCGCCACAAGATTGGCTCGCTCTCCATGGCCAATGCCGGTCCGAACACCAATGGCAGCCAGTTTTTTATCACCCACATCGCCACCGATTGGCTGGACGGCAAGCATACCGTCTTCGGCCAGGTCACCAGCGGCCAGGACGTCGTCGACAAGGTGCAGCAGGGCGATCAGTTGAAGTCCGTCACCATTCAGGAAGGCTGATCGCGTGGCTTTTCCCATTCATAGAATGCGCCGCCTCCGGGCCACCGAAGCGCTGCGGAACCTGGTTCGCGAAACTCTGCTCGATCCGGCCGACTTCATCCTCCCGTTGTTCATCTGCCCGGGTGAAGGCGTGCGCCGCGAGATTAGCTCCATGCCGGGACACGCGCAGCTTTCAGTGGATCGGCTGGTGCGGGAGTGCGCGGAAGCCCATTCGCTCGGCATCGGCGGCGTCATTCTGTTTGGGATTCCGGAAACGAAAGATGAAATTGCCTCCGGCGCATACGCCGACGACGGCATTGTGCAGCAGGCCATTCGGGCACTCAAGCGCGAAGTTCCAAAGCTGCTGGTCATGACCGATGTCTGCAATTGCGAGTACACCAGCCACGGCCACTGCGGATTGGTGGTCGATGGCGAAGTGCAAAACGATCCCACGCTCGAGTGGCTCGCGAAAGCGGCGGTGTCTCACGCGCGCGCTGGCGCCGATATCGTCGCGCCCAGCGATATGATGGACGGTCGCGTGGCCGCCATCCGCAAAGCTCTGGATGCCGCGGGGTTCATGAACACCCCCATCGTTTCGTACGCCGCCAAGTACGCCTCGGTCTTCTATGGGCCTTTCCGCGAGGCCGCCGAATCCACGCCGCAATTCGGCGATCGGCGCAGCTATCAAATGGATCCGGCCAACGCTCGCGAAGCGATGCGCGAAATCGAGCTCGACATTGAGGAAGGCGCCGACATGATCATGGTCAAACCCGCCATGGCTTACCTCGACATCATCCGCCAGGCTCGCGATCGCTTCCCGTTGCCGCTCGGAGCCTATCAGGTCAGCGGCGAGTTCAGTATGATGATGGCCGCCATCAACAACGGCTGGCTGGATCGTGACCGGACCATTCTCGAATCGCTCACCGCCATCCGCCGCGCCGGCGCAGATTTCATGCTGACGTATTTTGCCAAAGACGCCGCCCGCCTGCTGGCCTGACCACTACTGCCTCACCGAAAATCCCGAGTGATCTTCTAGCGCCGCTTCGTTCTCATCCACGCCCCGCACCTCCGCCCACCGCGGACCCTTCCATAAATGCCCCGCCAGTTCAGAATGCTGCGCCAGCGTCCCCCATGCGTACACCTCTACGCTGCCGTCATCCACGTTCCGCACCCACCCGCTCACCCCGAGCGCCTTGGCCGAATGCTCGACAAAGTAGCGGAACCCCACGCCTTGCACGCGTCCGCGCACCCGATACAATTTCGCCAGTTTCCGTTCGCTCAAGGTCTCTTGATCAGCGGATACACCACAATCCGGCGGAACTCCACGCTCCCGCGATCGCCCTGCAGCAGGATCGGCCCCGGATCGCCTTCGTTGGTGTCCAGCGCAATGGTGGTGGGCCCATCGATGCTCTGCCGGTTAATCACTCGAATGCCGTTCAAGACCACGGTGACTTCGCGGCCCACCAAACGAATCACCAGCGCCTGCCATTCTCCGGCCGGTTTTTCCGCGTTTAGCGAGGGTGCGATGCGGCCTAGAATCGCGCCCGTACAGCGATTCGACGACGGGCGATCGGCATCGTCGGCGATTTGGACTTCATAGCGCCCCCGCAATCCAATGCCGCTGTTGGCGTGGGGCTCGATCCGGTATTCGGTGTCCACTACGAAATTGTTGAACTTCTTATCGGAAATCAGATCGGGCGCTCCCGCCAGAGCGATCAACGCGCCTTCTTTCACCAGCCAGCCCGCCAGATGCGCGGGTGGCACAGCCTGCCAGCCTGCCAGGTCGCGTCCGTTAAACAGAACTACCGGGTCGCCGCGTTTCCAGGAGGCGTCGTCTTTTTCCGTGAGTGCCGGTGCGCGAACACCGGTCCACTCCAGATAGGTGGAAGGATCGCCCTCGATTTCGAAAGTCCCCTTGAGTTTGCCGTCCTCGAATCTCGCCCAGTAAAGACCTTTTTCCGGACCATGATCCTTCCGGAATTTGGCCTCCAACGCGAAGCGAAGCTCGCCTTCGGAAATGGACAGCTTGGGGATGTCGTCCAGCAAGCCAACGGGGGCGCCCAGGAACCGGCCCTTGAGGTTATCTGAGCCCGCGCCCGACACTTCCAACCACCATCCGCGCAACGACGAGGAACCACCAACGGTGATGTCCCACCTGCCGTTGAAGTCCTGATCGTCTATGGAAGCGCCGAAGCAGCAAAAAGCCAACGCTGCGACGAAAACGGATCGCACTGCGCCTACTTTACCAAAGTTTACGCGGTCCCGGCGACGTTTATGCGCGGCGAGATGGATACCGCCCGGAGAATCTCACGCCAGCCCGGAGATCGGAGCCCTTCATCGCCCCAGTTCGGCCCGCGTCTGCAGGAATTGCAGGACGTTGGCGCGCGTGATGATGCCGTCCAGGTGGTTGCCGCTCACCACGGGAAGCTGGTTCACGTCGTCCCGGCCCATGGTCTCCAGCGCTTCCATCACCGGCGTCGTAGGCGCTACCGTGTGCAGTTGATCCAGTGGCCGCATGATATCGGATAGCGTGGTGTAAGGCCAACGCGGGCGCTCCAACGCTTTGATCTCGTGCGGAGTTACTAACCCCGCCACCTCGCCATTTTGCTGCACTACAAAACAGCGCTTGCCGGATCGAAGCAGGTAATTCTCCACAAACTGCTCCACGTTCATGTTGCCGTCCAGCATGACGCAATCCGCCGTCATCACATCGCTCACCTGGACACCTTTCAACCCCGCCGTCAGAGCCACCGAACTGGCGCTGGCGGTGGCCGCTTGCAACAGGAACCATCCGATGAAAGCGATCCACAAGCCGCCGAAGCCCGCGCCGCCGAAGAAGCGGAAGATCCCGAAAGCGATGAACAGCAGTGCAATCACCTTTCCCACCGCGGCTGCGCGTTGCGTGGCCCGTACGGCGTCGCGCGATGTCAGCCACAGGATCGATCGCAGAATTCTCCCGCCGTCCAGCGGATAGCCGGGGATCATGTTGAAGGCGGCCAGCGAAAAGTTAATGTATCCCAGCCAAACGAACATCGCACGCAAGGGCGTGGCGGGCGAGGCTCCAATTTTCCATCCCAGCGCCCAGGCGATTCCGAGCGAAACCAAGCCAATCACGGCGCTCGAAAACGGCCCCACGATGCCCACCAGGAACTCGGTCTTCGCGTCCTCCGGTTCCTTCTCGATTTGGGCCACGCCACCCAGTGCGAACAGCGTGATCGCTTTGGTGCTCAATCCGCGGGCGCGAGCCACCATGGCATGCGACATCTCATGAGCCAGCAGAGTAACGAAAAACAGCAGGGAAGTCAGTATGGAGAGGGCCCAGATGACGCCCGAGCCCCATTCCGCATGGCTCTCCTGGAATTGCGAGCCTAACGACATCGTGATCAGCAACGCGATCAGAAACCAACTGTAGTGGAGGCCAATCTCAATGCCGAATAGCTTGCCCAGCCGAATGGAAGATCTCATGCACTACCCTGTTTGGGAGACGCGCGCCTGTAGCTATTGTTGCACTAGCAGGCCCGACCGCTCCAGCAGCGCATTCGGATCCGGATCGCGGCCCATGAAACTGCGATATAGCTCAGCCGGATCTTCGCTGTCCCCGCGCGCCAGGATTAGATCCCGGAACCGGTTGCCTACCTCACGGCTGAAGATGCCTCCGTTCTGAAACTGGGTGAATGCGTCGGCGTCCAGAACCTCAGCCCACTTGTAGGAGTAGTAGCCCGCGCCGTAACCAACAGGGCTTGAGAACAAGTGCGTAAAGCTGACGATCATCGCGTAGCGCTCGGGCAATCTCGCGGCCGAGAATTGCTGCAGGATGTCGCGCGCAAAGGCCAGCAGATCGATGTTCGAACCGGGAGGAATATCCCGATGGAGCGCCAGGTCCACCAGTCCAAATCCGAGCTGGCGCATCTGGTTATTAGCGGCCCGGAAATTGCGTGCATTGCGCATCTTCTCCAGAAGCTCGGCCGGGATGGGCGCGCCGGTCTGGTAGTGCCGCGCAAACAGATCCAGCGCACCGCGTTCCCAGGACCAGTTCTCCATGATTTGCGACGGCAGTTCCACGAAATCCCAGGCCACATTCACGCCGGCGAAGCCGCGCAGTTCCACTTGGGTCAAACAATGATGCAGCAAATGGCCGAACTCGTGAAAAATCGTCTGGACTTCGCGATGCGTCAGCAGCGACGGGCGATCCTCGCCGGGCGGCGTCAAGTTGCCGCAGATCAGGCCCAGGTGCGGATCGTGATGCCCCGGATCTTGCCGGTCGCCGCGCGGCAGTCCGGTGATTAGAGTATCCATCCACGCGCCGCCCCGTTTGTTCTCCCGCGGAAACCAGTCCGCGTAAAACGCTCCAACCAGGTCATGACCGCCCGGCCGGATCTCGTCATAAATCTCGTAATACTTGACATGCGGATCCCAGCCCGGTACGCCCTTCTTTTCAGCCACTGAGATTCCGTACAGACGCCGGACAATCTCAAACATGCCCTGGATGACGCTGTCCAGGGGGAAGTAGGGCCGCAGCGCCTCCTCATCGAAATCATACAGCGCAGTGCGCTGCTTTTCCGCGTAATAAGCGATATCCCATGGATGCAGCTCGGATTTTCCAGAGAAGGCCAACAAATCCGAGTTTTCTCTCTGAAAGGGCACCTCGGTTTGGTGTCTTAAATCCTCCAGAAACTGTTGCGCCCGGTCTCCGGCGTGCGCCATCCGGTCCTCCAGCACCAGATCGGCAAAGTCGCGATAGCCCAGCAGCCGGGCCTTCTCGCCCCGCAGTTCCAGAATGCTCCGCATGATGGGCCGGTTGTCATGATTGTCCTGGGTGGCGCGATTGACGAAGGCCTCGTAAACCTTCTGCCTCATCCCTTCGTCATCCAAATACGTCATCACAGCCAGATAGCTGGGGCCCTGCAGCGTGAAACGCCAAGAGGGTTCCGGCAATCCTTTGGAAGCCGCGCTGGCCCGTGCCATCGCTCTCGCGCTTTCCGGCAGCCCCGCCAGTTGGCGCTCATCAGTGATCACCCATTCGCATTGATTGGTTGAGTCCAGGACATTTTCAGCGAACCGGATGGTCTGTTTGGTAAGCTCCACGTCGATCTCGGCAATGCGTTTCTTGCCTTCTGGATTCAATTCGGCCCCGTGACGCCGGAAATTGTCCGTGGTTTTTTCAAGGAAGCGCTTCCGTACCCCCGTCAGCCCGCCAGCCTCTTCGGTTCGCGAATAGGTCAGCACGGCTTGCCACAAAGCCTCGTTGAGAGGCAGTGAGGAGTAGAATTCACTCACCTTGGGCTGTACTGCGTTATAAGCCGCGCGCAGCTCCGGTGTGGTCGCCACCGCTTCGAGATGACGCACAATCTGCATGGCGTAATCCAGACGCTCGGTTAATTGATCCAGCCTCTGCAGTGTGTTGGCGAACGTTCGCGGGCCTGGTTGCGAAGTCAGACCATCCAGCTCCTCGCGCGCATCCTGCAGCAGCTCCTCAATGGCGGGCTCTACATCCTCCGCGCGAATTTGATCGAAGGGGATTTGAAACTGAATTTGAAGCAGCGGGTTAGCGGCTCTGGTAGGCGTCATTCGAATTTATACCTTTATCTTATGACATTCCTCCGTGGATTTTCACGGGAATTGAGCCTGGTGACAGCCTCCCACCGGCGTCGCTACCTGTGGGGAACAAAATGCCGGTGTTCCTGCGTATCCTGGTGTGAGCGGAGGGTGTGAGTGGAATCCGAATACGCCATCGAAACCCAGGATCTCACCAAAGTTTACATTTCCCAATGGAAGCGTCGGCAGGTCCGCGCCATTGACGGCGTTTCGTTGCGTGTCCGGCCTGGCGCCATCTTTGGGCTCCTTGGCCCGAACGGCGCTGGAAAAACCACTTTCGTCAAGACCCTGCTTTCCGCAGTCCGGCCAACCAGGGGGAACGCCCTCATCTTCGGCCGGGACGCCAGTGAGCCGGAGGCACGCCGTCCCATTGGGTATTTGCCCGAGAATCACCGCTTCCCCACCTACTTTACGGGGGCCGGCATGCTCGACTTTTACGCCGCGCTCTCTGGCATCGAAGCCTCGCGCAGAAAGAAGCTGATTCCCGAGCAGTTGGAGTTAGTGGGCCTGGGCGAATGGGCCACCATGCGGATCGGCAAGTATTCCAAAGGCATGCTGCAGCGTCTGGGACTGGCGCAAGCTCTCATTCATTCTCCGACGATTCTGATACTCGATGAGCCCACCGATGGCGTCGATCCCGTGGGCCGCCGCCAAATTCGCGAGATTCTTGGCCGCTTTGAGGAGCGTGGCGTCACCATCTTCGTAAACTCCCATTTGCTGGCGGAAGTTGAAACCCTGTGTCGCGAAGTTGCCATTCTGGACAAGGGGAAAGTGGCCCTTTCGGGGAAGATGCAGGATCTTACGGCCGGCAAAGGCTACCGCTTAACCGTCGCGCAGCCCCCGGAGGCTCTGACGGAAGAGCTTCGCGGGCGGGCGTCCTCCATGGCCGTGCGTGACGGACTGGTGGATTTCCAGTTTTCAAGCCGCGAGCTGGCCAATGGCGCCGTGGATCTTCTGCGTGCCGAACGCTGCGAAATCGAGGCTCTGGCGCCCACCACCAGCACGCTCGAAGAAGTCTTCGTACGGACGGTTCAGAAATAATGGTCACCCTGGCTCTGATCCGCGATACATTTCGTGAAGCTCTGGCGCGAAAAATCTTCTGGGTGCTGTTCGGCCTCTCCACCCTGTTGATCGTGTTCTTCTTGTTTCTGTTGCGGATCGATATCGTTGCCGGCGCCACCGCCACGGTGTCGCTGTTTGGCCGCCAAGGCCCCCCTGATGCGAACACCGACCGTTTGGTACGCGGCGTCTATGGTGGAATCGCAACCTTCCTCTACACCTGGGGAATGTTTCTGGCGGTGTTCGCCTCGGCCGGGTTGGTTCCCAGCGTGCTCGAGCCCGGTCGCATCGAGCTGCTGCTCTCCAAGCCCCTTTCTAGAACGCATATCCTCCTCGGCCGTTTCGCCGGCAATGTTCTGGTGGTTCTGCTCAATAGCGCTTACCTGGTGCTCGGCGTCTGGACGATCCTGGGTGTAAAGACCGGCATTTGGTCGCCGGGCTTTCTGATTGCGATCGCTACCACCACGTTTATCTTCGCCGTGCTGCTCGCGGTGGTAGTGCTCATCGGCGTGACGCTCGAAAGCGCCGCGGCCGCCACCATGATCACGGTCGCTCTCATGATCATCAGCCCCATCCTGGCGCAGACCAGCCTGATGATGCGGCTGTTGTCTTCGGAGTGGTCGCGCAATCTCTGGCGCGTGCTCTACTATGCGCTCCCCAAGGTTTACGAACTGGGCAAAATGACTTTGGACGCCATCCAAAGCCGTACCTTCGCCGGTTTCGCGCCCATCTGGTCTTCGGCCCTGTTCGGCGCGGTGATGCTGAGCGCGGCCCTGGCCATCTTCGCCCGGAGAGACTTCTAGTGGGGCGCACGCCCTCGTCCGCGCGCGACGCCTGGGTCAACCCACTGGTCGTGCTTACACTGTTGTTCCTCACCCTCTGCGGCTGCCAGCCCAAGCAATCGGCTTCTCTGCACGTCAGCCCCTCGCTCGAAGCGCTGGTCCCGTCCGACACCGTCGTGCTATTGGGAGTGAACCTCGCCGGGATTCGCAACACGGCCATCTATCAAAAACTCATTACCCGTGTCCCCTTGCCGCAGCTTGATCGGTTCACCCAACAAACCGGCCTCGATCCGCGCAAAGATCTCTCGGAAATACTCACCTGCTCCAACGGCAAGACCGCTCTGCTCCTGGTGCGAGGAAAATTCCGCATTGCTGATCTGCAGGCCCGCTTCAAGTCTAACGGGGTCACGCCGTCGAGCTATAAGGGGCATGCGCTGTACGGCGACAACAGCGGCTCTGACCGGCCCGTTATCACGTTTCTGGACGATTCCACCGCCGCCGCCGGAACCATTGCCGGGATTCATGCGCTCATTGATGCTCCCGCCGGCTCGGGACGCGGCCTGCCGGTGCCGCTTCGCGATCTGCTCCGCACGCTGCCCGAAGGCGATCAGGTATATGCCGCACTCACCGGCGGCGTCGAAAACCTGAATTTGCCGCTGCCGCGCGAAGGAAACCTCGGCAATATCATGCAGGCCCTGCGATCCGTGGATAGCGCCATGCTCGGCATGAACCTGACCAACGGCATCGACGCCATCGCCGTAGTGAATTGCAATACCGAACGCGATGCCAAGTTCGTTCACGACCTGGTCCGGGGTCTGGTCGGGTTCGGACGCCTCAACACGCCCGATAACCAGCCTGACCTGCTCAAGCTATACGATGCCATTCAAGTGACCCAGCAGCAGGCGCAGACGAAAGTGACGGCAAATGTCCCTCAAGACCTGGCGGACGAGTTTTTGGATTTGTGGCTAAAGAAATAACCGGCGGCTACTTCTTGCCCACTGGCGCGGGAATCGCGTCGCCCAGGTTCATCGATCCGCCGCCTTCACTGACGTAGTTGATGTTCCAGGTCGGGATCTCTACCTCGACGTCCCCCTCCACCACGCACTGGCAACCCAGGCGCGAGCGCAGCGTCAGACCAGGGGCCATGTCCAGGCGATCCGCTTCGTCATCGTCCATTTCGGAAAGGTTTTCCATGCCCTTTCTGACGATTACGTGGCATGTCGTGCAGGCACAGTTCCCGCCGCAGGCATGTTCCAAATGGATTCCTGCGTTCAGGCAGATATCCAGCAGCGACTCGGGCTTTCCGTGCTCGTGGTACGGCAGCTTTCCCGGCTCGAATTCTACTGTCTTGCCGTCAATCGTAACCTTGGGCACGTCCTATTATAGAATGACGTGTTCCATTCCATCGAAAAGAAGATTTCCGAGCGGGTCGGCGCCTATGTCCGCACCAGGCATGGCGTCGAGAGCGGCGCCACCTTAGAGCAGCCCAAACAGTCGTCCTTCGGCGAATTGGCGATTCCCGTCGCGTTTCATCTGGCCCGCCAACTGAAGCAAGCGCCGCGCGCGATTGCGACGGAGTTAGTAGCGGGCTTGGGATCCATCGAAGGTGTGGCCGCCCTCGAAGTGGCGGGCAACGGCTACATCAATGTGCGTCTGGATCGGGGCGCTTATGGTTACGCCGTACTACACACAGCGAACAAGACCGGCGAGCCGGTCCCCGGGAAAATCATCGTCGAGCACACCAACATCAATCCCAACAAAGCCGCCCACATCGGACACTTGCGCAACGCCGTCCTGGGCGACACGTTCGTGCGCATGCTCCGCTCCAACGGCCGCACGGTCGAGGTGCAAAATTACATCGACAACACCGGCGTACAGGTGGCCGACGTTGTGGCCGGTTTCCATTTTCTCCGCAAAATGTCCTACGACGACGTCGTTGACCTTATGCAGCGCACGAGATTCGATTACTACTGTTGGGACCTCTATGCCGAGGTCTCCGCGCACTCCGAGTTGAAGGAGTGGCGGCAGGTGACGCTGCACGCCATCGAGCACCGTGAGGGAGAACTCGTGCACTTGGCGTCGAAGGTCAGCGAGGTAATCGTCGGCTATCACCTCAACACCATGCGCAGGCTCGGCATCACCTATGACCTGCTTCCTCGCGAGAGCGAGATCCTTTACCTCAAGTTCTGGGAGACGGCTTTCGAGCAATTGAAGGAGCGCAAGGCCATCTATTTTGAAACCGAAGGCAAGAACAAGGGCTGCTGGGTCATGCCAGCCAGCGCATTCAAGGAGCAGACTGGCGAGGATACCGACGACAGTAAGGTCATCGTGCGTTCCAACAATACCGTCACCTACGTCGGCAAGGACATTGCCTATCAGCTCTGGAAGTTTGGCTTGCTTGGTAAGGACTTTTACTATAAGTTCTGGCCCAATCAGGACGTGTACATCACCACGGGCGATCCCAACGTGCCGCCGCCACCTCAGGCGTTCGGCCATGGCGAATCCGCCTACAACGTCATCGACTCGCGCCAATCTTACTTGCAAGACGTCGTCGTCGCGGGGCTCCGTGCCCTCGGCTATAACCAGCAAGCCGACCGTTCGATTCACTTCTCCTACGAAATGGTCGCGCTCACGCCCGGCACTTGTGTCGAGCTGGGCATCGAGCTTTCTGAAGAAGACAAGAAGCGGACCTACGTCGAGGTCTCGGGCCGCAAGGGCCTGGGCGTTAAAGCCGACGATCTGATCGACAAGCTCATCGAAAAGGCGCTCGAAGAAGTGGACTCACGGCATCCGGAAGCGCCCGCCGCGGAACGCCGCCGAATCGCCACCCAGATCGCGGTCGGCGCATTGCGCTACTTCATGCTGAAATTCACGCGTAATTCGGTGATCGCTTTCGATCTTCAGGAAGCGCTCAGCTTCGAAGGCGAGACCGGGCCATACGTGCAATACACGGCTGTTCGCGCGGGCAACATCCTGCGCAAACTGGCCGAACGCGGCGAGATTCTCCCCGACTTTGCGCGCGAGCTCGATCAGGCTGCGCTCGCCCGTCAACTTGCCTCTGAAGATTTTTGGCAGTTACTGCTCATGGCGTCCAAGTCGGACTCCGCCATCGAACGCGCCATCGCATCCGGCGAACCCGCCCACGTCGCGAAATACGCTTTCCAACTCGCGCAGGCGTTCAACAATTTCTACCATGGCTACCAGGTTCTGAGCGAAGAGAACCGCGAGAAGCGTCTCTTTCTTCTCTGGATAACCGACTATGTTCGAAGGCAGCTCGAACGCACGCTCGCAGTGCTCGGCATCGCTGTTCCTGAATACATGTAGGTGTTGACAGTCTGTCGCATCGTAGGTAGCTTACAGGTATGACGATTCATCTAAAGCCTGAGTTGGAAGCGCTGATCCAACAGGACGTGGAACGGGGTCCCTACCAGTCCGCCGATGAATTTGTCGCCCAGGCGGTTCAGATGCTCCATGAACATGAACAATGGCTGGCTGATAATCAGGCGGATCTTGCCGCCAAAATCGAGCACGGCTTTCGTCAGGCCGAACGCGGTGAACTCCTCGATCCTGTTGAGGTTCGCGCACGTCTGAATGAACGCAAGAAGGCTTGGATGGACCAGAATAACCGCGAATGAACGACTACCGGTTCACGCCGGAAGCGGAAGATGATCTGTTCGAGATCTGGGTCTACATCGCTCGCGATAGTGTGGCGGCCGCCAACCGTGTGGAATCCGCAATTTACGATGCTTGCTTTTTTCTTGCCCAGGAGCCGCGGAGCGGCAGCGCGCGCAGGCACGTCACTGCCCTTCCAGTTTATTTCTGGACGGTCCAGCGGTATCCAAGTTATGTTCTCGTTTACCGCCCGGAAACTCATCCCCTGGAAATTGTTCGCATCCTGCACGGTAAGCGCGATCTCAAGCAACTGCTCGAATCTTGAAGAGTCGCCTCGGCAGCTGGTGGTTGGAAGGCGAATCGGTTGCTGGAGCCGCCGCTTTCTGGTCTGGGCGACCACCAGAACTCAACCGGTAGTGTGACTGACGCTGCTGAGCGCAGGTCAACCGCATCGCGCCGATTTCAGGACGCCTCCGTTGCGCCGATGCGCAGTGAACTCGAAAGCGGTGGCGTAGAGCCTGTTGGGGTCAAACCTCCGGTTACGGAGCGCCGCGCCCTCTTGCTTATCCAACCAATCAACGAACACCCGCATAAAGTTCTTGTGCCGAGGCGACAAGAGGAAACTCGCCCAGCCCATGTACTGGAGCAGGAAGGTCTCCGTGTCGTCGTTGATAGCCTTATTGTATGGAATTTCCTTTCTCACGCAGTAGTCCCGGAAGTCATTCCGGAAGTGCCTGAATACCTTGTTCCAAATCACCGCGTTGTCGTAAATCGGGAAGAGCCCTGGATTGTAAAAGTGGAGAAACTTCGACACTGTCATGTGGGGATAGCCTTTCTTTGGCTTAATCCCTCGCATGTTCGCAAGGGGACCTTGGAGACGGCAGCGGGCTTCGTTTTCCCCGAGAGTGAGCAGGTTGACAGGACTGGACCACGAAAATTCGGAGAACTCGCGTTTGATCTTCTCGAAAATCTTCCGCGACGACCAGCAGTCTCGCGAACTTCTGGGGCGGAACACCTGCCAGTTGCGGCCCGCGAGCGTTTCATAAATCACGTGGAATTCTCCCGATGCCTCCTCTGCGCTGAAGGTCGGATCGAAAGCGCGCTGCGATACTGTCGTAGAGGTTCAGATTTTCACTAGGTACCAGCCAGCCCCGCCTTGTGACGGCATCCAGCGCGTTGCGCTGCTGGATTTCGCTTTCAAAATAGCTAAGAAGCGTCTGCTGACGCACGAGGCTCTCCCGAGTAACAATAATCCGCGCCTTTCAGTATCGATCATGTCCACGGGAGGGCACAACTGCCTCGAGCACCTCCAGCGTCTACAATGAAAGTAAATGCCACAATCGAATAGCTTTGGTGCTGCTTCCACACTGACGGTCGGCGGCAGCCAGTACCGCTACTACGCGCTGGAGGCGCTGGAAAAGCGCGGCGCCAACATCTCTCGCATCCCCTATTCCATCAAGATTCTGCTCGAAAACCTGTTGCGCACCGAAAACGGCGGGGTCGTAAAGGCGTCCGACGTCGAGTATGTCACCCAATGGAAAATCGGCGCGCCAGCCAAGGAAATCAACTTCAGCCCGGCCCGCGTCCTGCTGCAGGATTTCACGGGCGTTCCCTGCGTGGTGGACCTGGCGGCAATGAGAGATGCGCTCCGCGCGATGGGCGCCGATCCCCAGCGCGCCAATCCGCTCATCCCAGCCGATCTCGTGATCGATCACTCCGTGCAAGTGGATCAGTTCGGTTCCACCGGCGCATTCGAATTCAACGCACTGCTCGAATTCCAACGCAATCAGGAGCGTTACGCGTTCCTCCGCTGGGGCCAAAAAGCATTTCAGGACTTTCGCGTCGTACCGCCCGACACCGGCATCGTGCACCAGGTGAATCTCGAATATCTCGCACCCGTTGTGTTCACCGATCGCAAGCAATCGCCCGTGCTCGCTTATCCCGACACTCTGGTCGGCACCGATTCGCACACCACGATGATCAACGGCCTGGGCGTGGTCGGTTGGGGAGTCGGCGGCATCGAAGCCGAAGCGTGCATGCTCGGCCAGCCCATCTCGATGCTGCTTCCCGAAGTGGTCGGATTCAAGCTGAAAGGCCGGCTCGCCGAAGGCTGCACCGCCACCGATCTCGTGCTCACCGTCACGCAGATGCTGCGCAAGAAGGGCGTGGTCGGCAAGTTCGTCGAATTCTATGGACCGGGCGTAGCCGCGCTGCCTCTGGCGGATCGCGCCACCATCGGCAACATGGCGCCCGAGTACGGCGCAACCATCGGCTTCTTCCCCATCGATCATCAGACGCTCGATTATCTGCGGCTGTCGAATCGCTCGCCGGAACAAATCGCGCTGGTCGAAGCTTACGCCAAGGCGCAAGGCCTGTTCCTCACTCCCGAATCCACCGATCCCGAATATTCCGACACGCTCGAACTTGATCTCGGCACCGTGGTCCCGTCGATGGCCGGCCCCAAGCGCCCGCAGGATCGCATCAACCTTCCGGATGTGAAGAAGAACTTTCTTGACACATTAAACGCAGCGCAGAAGACCGCCGAAGTCTCGACCAACGGCTCGAAGTCCACCATTCAGGACGGCTCTGTAGTCATCGCCGCCATCACCAGTTGCACCAACACTTCGAACCCGTCGGTCATGATCGCCGCCGGGCTGCTCGCGAAGAAAGCCGTCGAAAAAGGCCTCAAAATCAAACCCTGGGTGAAGTCGAGCCTCGCGCCGGGTTCCAAAGTTGTTACCGACTATTTGGATGACGCCGGTCTCACTCCCTATCTCGAAAAATTGCAATTCAATCTGGTCGGCTACGGCTGTACCACTTGCATCGGCAACAGCGGCCCGTTACCCGAACCGGTCGCCGACGCGGTGCAAAAAGGAAAGCTCACCGTTGCCGCCGTCCTCAGCGGCAATCGCAACTTCGAAGGCCGCATCAATGCGCTGGTGCGCGCCAACTATCTGGCATCGCCTCCGCTGGTTGTCGCCTATGCGCTCGCCGGCCGCGTGGACATCGATCTGCAGAACGAACCCCTGGGTTCGGATCAAAACGGCAAGAGCGTTTTTCTTAAGGACATCTGGCCAACCTCCGAAGAAGTCCAAACCGTTGTGAAGCGCTCGGTGCGCGCGGAAATGTTCCAGAAACAGTATTCGGAAGTATTTCAAGGCGACGCGCGATGGAACTCGGTGAAAGTCCCCACCGGCGATCGGTATGATTGGTCCGAAAAGTCCACTTACATTCGCAAGCCGCCCTATTTCGACAACATGGTGGATCCCAAGACGTCGGTGAAGGATCTCACCGGCCTCCGCGTGCTTGCGATGCTCGGCGATTCCGTTACTACCGATCACATCTCACCCGCCGGCAACATTCCCGCCGACAGTCCCGCCGGAAAATTCCTGATCGAACAGGGCGTCAAGCCCGGTGATTTTAACTCCTACGGGGCGCGCCGGGGCAACCACGAAGTGATGGTGCGGGGAACGCTCGCCAACATTCGGCTGCGCAACCAACTCGCGCCCGGAACCGAAGGCGGCTGGACCACGCACGTGCCAACGGGCGAGAAGATGTTCATCTACGATGCCTCGGTGAAGTATCAAAAAGAAGGCACGCCGCTCGCGATCATCGCGGGCAAAGAATACGGATCGGGCTCCTCACGCGATTGGGCCGCCAAGGGCACGCTGCTGTTAGGCGTACGCGCCGTCATCGCCGAAAGCTTCGAGCGCATCCATCGCTCCAACCTGGTTGGCATGGGCGTGCTGCCGATGCAATTTCTACCCGGCCAGAATCGCGAGACTCTCGGATTAACGGGCTTCGAAGAGTATTCGATCACCGGCATCCCGCAAGCCGTCGCTTCCGGAGCGAAAGCTCGCGTGCAAGCCAGCTCTGCTCAGGGGGACAAGACCTTTGAGGTGATCGTTCGCATCGATACGCCGCAGGAAGCCGAATACTATCGGAATGGCGGCATCCTGCCCTACGTAGTGCGGCAACTCGCGGCCCGTCCCTAATCCAGCACGCGAACGAACTCGGCGAGGATCCGGTATTTATCCTCGTCGGGATCGAGATCCCACGAGGGATACTCGGGATTCAGCGACTCCAGACGAATCCGCGCGTGCGCCCAACCCTGTTCGGATTCTACTTTCTCACTCTCGTAGCGCTTCACGGTGTACCGATTATTTCCCGTGGTCCCCAGATTCTCCACCAGCACCAGCCGGCCCTGCCGCGACCCGGCCACGTCACGCCGAAAAACGCACAGCGCGCCATCGGGAATCCGCGGCTCCATGGAATGCCCCGCGATTTGCGCCACAAACAGATCGGAGGTGAGGCGCAGGTCTTCGGGCGCTTCCACCCAGCCGTCTTCTGAAATCTCCTGGTTTTCGAGAAATTTTCCGGCGGCTGCCCGAAGCGAGTATTTCGGAAGATGGGTGCGGAATTCGAGCACGTTGCTTTGGACGTTCTGCAAATACAACCGGTCCAACGCACGTCCGAAGTCGTCTACCAATATCTCTTCGCGATCCGTCACGCGAATAGCGCCAGAGAGGTTGGATTCCAAGTAACCGAATAGCTTCGCGGCGCCCATCTCTTGCGCCTTTTGCGCCAGGTCGTCCGCCAAGGCTTCCAGGACCTCCCGGTCTTCCTCGTCCGCCACCAGCCTCTCCAGATCTCTGCGGAAGCGCAGGCGGAGCAAATCCATTTCAGGATCTTCGAGCAGAACCCCGAGATTTACCAAGCCCTGCTCCGGCGTCTCGGCCTGGAGCATGCAATAGTTGCCCCGCCGGGCTTGGAGAATTGCGGTCGAATCTAGCATACCCGAGTTTGACATACACAAAGCTCACTCAGGCTTATCGACCGCCAATCTCACGCCTAGAGGACGAAAAGCAGGCCGGCGCGGGGTGGCCGGTCCGTTGTGCGGAGTAACTACTGAGCCGCGAACGGATAGTATCCCTTTCGGGCCCGCACCTTCACGTTGGCCAGATTCACCTTCACGTCAATGTTCCGGAACTGTCTCTTGGCGTCCGTCGCATTGGGGGTATAGCGGATGATGTACTGTGTAGTCACTTCGCCGACCACGGCTTCCACCGCGTGGTACATCCCGTTCGCCAGCTCCGCGGCGTATTGGCCGGTACCCACCTTCAGCGCGTAATTACCTTCGTCGGAAGGAGTCGATAGATACCCGGCCACGTCCTTGTACACGCCTTCCAACGGATACTCCACCCGCCCCCCGGTCTCTTCCGCCAACCGGACCAGGTTCTTCGCGTCCTCGTTGGCGAAACCGAAGGCCGTCGTGCTGATCCCATAAATGGTCACCAGATTCCGCTGAGCAATTTCCAGTGCTTCGTCCAGCGTCTTCTTGCTCGAGTTGTCGTGCCCGTCGCCGATGATCACCAGGATGCGCCGCGGTTCAATCGGCTCGCCCTGAATCAGTTTGCGGCTGGTACAGGCCATATAAATGGCGTCATACAGCGCCGAGCCCCCGCTCGGCTTTTGCTTCTGGAGTTTCTGCACCATCGGCTCGGGATCCGTACCGGTGTCGATCAGCAGGTCCGCGGTGTTCGAATAACCAATCAGATAACCGCTGAACTTTGGGTTGTCGCCCGGAATCAAGTTCTGCACCATCTCAACCGCCGCGTCCTGATAGTTCTTCCAATGCAGGCGGCTCGAGTTGCTCAAATCGATCAGGAATCCCACCACCACGGGCTGGCTCCGCTCGCGGGTGAAAAACTGGATCTGCTGCTCCTTGCCCTCGTCGAAAACGGTAAAATCCTTTTGCTCCAGATCCGACACAAAGCGGTCCTTGTCGTCGGTCACGGTCACCGGCACGATGACCTCATTCACTTGCACCTGGATGGGCGGCGCCGCTGGAGGCTGGCTCACCTGATTCGCGGAGCCGGGCGCCACGTCCAGTTTCTGCACCGCCGGATTAGTGGATTGGCCGAAAAGAGAAATCGCAAGTAGAGGAAAAACCGCGAACCGCAGGTACATGTCTGAGCCTTGCTCTGATTATAGAGCAGAAGCAGGAGGGCGAGAAGCTCTCACCGCAGGCTTTAAAGATCCCGCGCGGAAACTGTTGAAACGGTTATAACTAGCTTGTAACGTTAAGGATATTCGATTACACTGTAAAGGTTTGAACAAAACCCGCACCGGGGGCCGGCTGGTGGGACTCATGGAAGCCGCCGGTTCCGGTGCGGTCAGGATCTAGCGCCGGCACGTCTGACCGGATACTAACTTTCAGTTCCTTCGCGAACGAGGCCCGCGTCCTGCTATCCTCGCCCGGAATGCCAAACGCCGCCGAAACCATTCCAAGATGCGAGTTGGATCGGTTTCATTCGACGAAGCGGCCCAAAAAAATCCCTCTGTTGCAACTCGCCGTTCAGAGTCAAAGCGGTTGCAAATCTCGAAAGCACCGGTTCCCGCAAGCACGCCGTTCACCAGCCCGCTCATGACCCCGTCCCGCTCATTGCAAGCAGAGGGCAGGTTTTAAAGGTCACTTCATCAATTCGATCCCTCTAATTGCACGCCGTCAGCCACGAAATGTTCCTTTGTTTTGTGCAGGCTCCGAGCGATGCTTGGGGCGGCTGGCTGCTAGTCCTGTGTCAGTGTGACACAATGCCTCTAGCTCATTGCTCATGCGTTTCGCCATCCCGTTCTTTGTCCTATTGCTCTCCACCTCCGAAGCGCAAACCGACGAATTCCGCGTCTATACCGAGCATCCCCGGCTGATCCTCACCGCCCAGCGGCTGCGCCTGCTCAAGCGCGAGCGCGAACGCGAGTCCCAACGCTGGCGGCAGTTCGACCTTCTCGTCAAGGGAACAGCTCTTCCCGAGCCCGCCTTCGCACTGGCGCTTTACTATGCCGTGTCGGGCGACGAAGGAGCGGGCAAGCGGGCCGTGGCATGGGCCTTGGGGCCGGCTGACGACCTGCGGCAACTCGCTCTGGTCTACGATTGGTGCCAGCCGATTTTGACCGCCCAGCAGTCCGGAGCGCTTTCCGGGAAAATCCGGCAGTTGGTCCAGAAGCGTACGGCAGACACGATCTCAGCTCGCCGCGATCGCGTTCTGGCTCTGATTGCGACCGCCGACGATCCCAAACACTCCGAAGAAGCGCCGCTGGGTGAGATAGTGCAAAAAGGATGGCGCGCCGGATTTGCCCCGGCCTTGGCCGACGGCCGCATTGCACCCTCGCTTTCGGATATTTATGCGCTTCTCGAAATGTTGCATGCCATCCGCGACAATCTGAAGATCGATCTGCGCGACGACGCTCTGGATTACTTCGCGCACCTTCCGACGCTTTTGATCGCCGGCAATTATCCCGCGCCGTACCGTGCGCCCGAAAACGAATTCAGGATCCCGGTTTACCAGGGCGACGGCCAGCCCGACTTGAATCGCGCGGCATTGGCGCGCGCGGCCGGTTTGAGCATGGTCGCGTTCGATAACAACGGCCTCGAAAATCAGTTTCTACAAGGTTGGCTCATTCAAGACCGTTTCCTGATGATGAGCCCGTTCGGCACGCCCTACGAATTTCTCTGGGCCAACCCCTATCAACCTGGATTGAGCTACTATCAACTTCCACTCGTGTTTCATGACCCCAACTCAGGCGCGCTTTTCGTCCGGTCCGCCTGGGACGAGGACGCCGACTGGTTCGGGCTATACGCCGGCGAAGCCGAGTTGTTTCGTAACGGCCACGTTATGGTCGTGAACCAGGGAGTCTCCGGTTCCTCCACGCCGAAGCCGTTGCAGTTGGGCGACGCCAGCGTGATCTTCGGACGCACTCCGTTTCAATTTTCGATGGAAGGCGGGACGATTCTGGTGATCGGATTGAAGCCGCGGCAAAAATATCTGGTCGAGACCGATGACGAGGAGATGCGCGAGATCTCGACCGATCGCGCGGGAACCTTCGTTGTTCAATATCCGCCGGGCCGCACGGCCGGCGTGCGGGTCCACGAAGAAAGCCTCGTGAGCGAAACCAGCAGTCCATAGGATGGAGAGGGCTATGTCTGTATATTGTCTGGGCAAACTGATCAGTCAGAGCGCCATTGAGTGCCGGGTGTCGCTGCAAGCTTCGGCCAAAGAAGCCGGAATGGCCGTATCGTTCGATGTCGATCCCGAGGACGTGGCCGTTTTAAGTGAGCCTCCCGAACTAAGCGGTGACGGAGTGGTGTTTGCGGCGCACTCAGAGGCCGGCGACTCCGATGTTGTGAAGGTATGGAATGATGCGCAAGATGTCGGTCTGAAGGCGTTTCGCGCGATCGGCTCGACGCCGCCTGATCGTGCCATGCGGATCGACGAACTGGACCTGCCTGCGGCCGTTGAACGCGAGCTTCGCGATACTAGCATTGGAAATTTTGCAGCCGCGATCATTCAGCGCGAGAAAACCTTGTCGGGAGGGATCGCGTTATTTGATGGCTGCATTGAGCAGACGATCAGAGCGACTCCAGAAGAGTGCCTCCGTAGGATACTGACGTCTCTCCTGATTCCATGGGACTGCGGTCCCGACGCACTTTACATCTGGCAGCGACGGTAAGGATCTGGAGTGACTTGGGTCATCTGCGTCCATCCGTGTTGATCTGTGGCCAAATTCTTGTTCGCCGCCGATGAACGCAGATCAACACCGATAGCTACTTAATTTCGAGAACTTCTTTTTCTTTCGTCTTGACGGCCTGATCCAGCCGCTGGATGTAGTTGTCGGTCAGCTTCTGGCTCTCTTCCAGCGCACGGCGTTCCTCGTCTTCGCTGATGAGCTTGTCTTTCAAGAGCTTCTTGATGTGTTCGTTGCTGTCGCGGCGAACATTGCGCAACGCCACGCGATGGTCTTCGGCGATGTGGTGGACCTTCTTCACCAAATCTTTGCGCCGCTCTTCGGTGAGAGAGGGGATGGGCACTCGAATGATCTTGCCGTCGTTGGAGGGGTTCAATCCCAGGTCGGCGCCGCGGATGGCTTTCTCGATGGCCCCGATTTGCGAGACATCAAAGGGCTGCACAGTGATCAAGGTTGCGTCGGGCACGTGCAGCGTCGCCAACTGGTTGAGCGGCATGGGCGTTCCGTAGGCCTCGGCACGCACGTTGTCGAGCAGCCCTACCGAAGCGCGGCCGGTGCGGACGCCAGCCATTTCGTGCTGCAAATCCGAGAGCACCTTGTCCATCCGGGACTTGGCGTGAGTGTCAATTTCCTTGGCGTTTTGAAAGCCGTGAGCGGTCTGGGTTGTGGTGGAAGGTTCGTTTTTCATGTCGGGCCTAAAAGAGCCTGGTGGAACCTAGTGAATTAATGTCCCGATGGGTTCGCCCATGCTCATACGCATTATATTGCCGAACACATTCAAATTGAAAACCAGGATGGGAAGCTGGTTGTCGCGGCACATGGCCACGGCCGAGGCGTCCAGCACCTTCAAGGCCTTCGCCAGTACGTCGTGATAGCTGATTTCCGGATACAGGATCGCATCGTCGTGACGCAATGGATCCTTGTCGTAGACGCCGTTAACGCGCGTGCCTTTGGCGATAACATCGGCGTGGATCTCGAGCGCGCGCAGCGTGGCGGCGGTGTCCGTCGAAAAATACGGATTAGAAGTTCCGGCCGCGAAAATCACGATGCGGCCCTTGTCCAGATGGCGAATTGCGCGGCGGCGGATGTACGGCTCGGCCACCTGGTGGATCTGGATGGCCGTCATCACGCGCGTAGGAACGCCGGTCTTCTCCAGCGCATCCTGCAAAGCTAGGGCGTTGATCACAGTAGCCAGCATGCCCATGTGGTCCGCAGCGACGCGATCCATTTTCATGGCCGCCGCGGCGACGCCGCGAAAGAAATTGCCGCCGCCCACTACCAGCCCGATCTGCACGCCCGTTCGCGCCACCTCGGCGATCTCCTCCGCCAGGCTCTTCACGCGTTCGGGATCGATGCCGAAAGAACTTCCGCCGGCCAGAACCTCACCGCTGAGCTTGAGGACGATGCGCTGATATTTTGGCATGGCGCGCGCTGCCGGTGGTTAAGCCGCCGGCGGGGTCTGCTCCGCTGTTTCTTCGATGAGCGCCGCTTCTCCTACCTTAAAGCGGACGAAGCGCGACACCGAAACGTTCTCGCCTAACTTGGCGATGGTGGCTTTGATGAGGTCGCCGATAGTGGTGGCGTTGTCGCGAATAAACGGCTGCTCGTAAAGGCAGATTTCTTCGTAGAATTTGGCCAGGCGTCCTTCGACGATCTTGTCGACCATCTTCTCGGGCTTGCCTTCCTGCAAGGCCCGGGCGCGCTGGATGTCGCGCTCTTTGTCCAAAGCGTCTGCGGTGACGTCTTCCTTGCGGATGAATTGCGGGTCGGCGGCGGCAACCTGCATGGCCAAGTCCTTCACCAGTTGCTGAAAGTCATCGGTACGCGCGACGAAATCCGACTCGCAGTTCACCTCCACCAGCACGCCCAATTGGGAGCCGGGATGAATGTAGCTGCCGATGATGCCTTGCCGCGTGGTACGCGTGGCCTTGCTCGACGCCTTGGTGATGCCCGCTTTGCGCAGAATGATTTCGGCCTCGGGCAGATTACCCTTGGCTTCGGTCAAGGCTTTCTTGCACTCCATCATGCCCGCGCCGGTCCGGTCGCGGAGTTCCTTCACTAATTTCGCACTGATTTCCATGGCTTCCTGTCGAGTCCTAATTCTGAGGTTATGGGGCAGGCAGCGAGCGGGTTGCTGGCTTTCGGGCCCGCTGCCTGTGGCTCCCTTATCCTAACGCTGGCTATTCTACCGTTTGCGGAGTGGTGCTGGCCGCGTCGCTGGCTTCCGATCCCGGACCCTTGCGGGGCAGGGACATAGACGGCAGATCTTCGTCGGACAGACCTTCCGACATAAGCTGATCCAGTTGCTGCGGATCGAACTGCGCGTACTCGAGATTCTCTTCGGTGGGAGTTTCGTCGGTGACGATTTTTTCGGCAACGAAATCCTGTTCGGTGGCGAGCGCCCGGCCCTCGATCACCGCGTCGGCGACCTTGGTGGTAAACAACCGGATGGCGCGCAGAGCGTCGTCGTTGCCGGGAATCACGTGATCCACTTCGTCGGGATCGCAATTGGTGTCCACGACCGCGACCACCGGAATTCCCAGCCGCCGCGCTTCCTTCACCGCGATGGCTTCCTTATTTGAATCGACGACAAAGAGCACGTCGGGCAGTCCAGACATGTCCTTGATGCCGGCCAGGTTCTGCTGCAGGTGTTTGCGCTCGCGCTCCAGCCTACTGGCTTCCTTTTTGACGCGGCCTTCGTAGCCCGCGCCTTCAGCCGCCATAACGTCCAGTTCTTTCAGCCGCTTGATGGACTTTTGCACGGTCAACATGTTGGTGAGCAGGCCGCCCAGCCAGCGTTGGTTGACATAGTATTGGCCGCAGCGCGTGGCTTCTTCGGAGATAGCCTCTTGCGCTTGCCGCTTGGTTCCGACGAACAAAACGGTCTTGCCCTGCGCGGCCGCCTCGGCGACGTAACGCATGGCGTCCTTGAAAAGCTTCAAGGTCTTTTGGAGATCGATGATGTAGATTCCGTTACGTTCGCCAAAGATGTACTCTTTCATCTTTGGATTCCAGCGCTTGGTCTGGTGCCCGAAGTGAACGCCGGCTTCGAGCAATTCCTTCATGGAAATTGATGGCAAACTGCCTCCTTTGTTACTGGGTTACTGGTTTCGCCCGATCGCGCCCGCGCACACGGCCCAAAGCGGAATTTGTGTACGCCGGACGGAAACGGACGTTGACTCATGAACTCGGCAGCGGCTAGCGCTTGGAGAACTGGAACCGCTTGCGCGCGCCCTTTTGACCGTACTTCTTGCGCTCGCGAGAGCGCGGGTCGCGCGTCAGCAGTCCAAGCTGTTTCAACTTCGGACGCAACTCGGCATTAAACTCGAGCAACGCGCGGGCGATACCCATCCGAGCCGCGCCGGCCTGACCGTTGGGTCCGCCGCCATCCGTCAAGATCAAAATATCGAACTTGTCCGCCACCTCTGCCGCCAGCAGGGGCTGGCGTACTAAAGCGCGTGCCGCTTCGTTGACAAAGTAATGGTCGAAGGCCCGGCCGTTGACCGTAATCTCGCCTTTACCCGCGCGCAAGAAGATGCGAGCGACCGCAGTTTTGCGGCGGCCGGTTCCTAGATGCTGGATTAATCCTGCCACTCAAATACCTTCCTTGATTCTTGTTTGGAGGTTGACGGTCGGGCGGGGAAAGACATTCGGAGCACTACGTAACCGACAGATCCACCGGCTTTTGCGCCTGGTGGGGATGCTTGTCGCCTGCATAAACCTTCAACTTGCGATACATTTGCTTGCCGAGCTTGTTCTTCGGGAGCATTCCCGCGATTGCGTGCTCGAGGATTCTGGTGGGATGCGTGGCGCGCATTTTGGCAACGCCGACTTCGGTAAGGCCGCCCGGGTAACCGGAATGGCGGCGATAAAGTTTCTGGCTTTCCTTGCGGCCGGTGAGCCGGACCTTGGCGGCATTGATCACGATCACGTGATCGCCCGTGTCCAGGAAGGTGGTGTAGGTGGGCTTGTGCTTGCCCATCAGGATCATCGCCGCGGCGCTGGCAATCCGGCCGAGCACTTGATCGGCGGCGTCGACAACGTGCCACTGGCGCACGATTTCCCCTTCGGACGGAATAAGAGTTTTCATAAAGACAGACCTTCTCTATACGAGACTTCTGGTCACTTCAGGTTACCGAATCGGGCGGGGAGGTGTCAAACGCGGCCATAGGGTTTCGGGGTGGGGATCGAAAACTCTACGGGCGTTCGGGGGAGGACCTTCCATCTTCGAGTTGGAGAAGAATGCACTGCCTTACTCTCATGCGGGCGGGGAAGCTACGAAACGATAGCCTACCCCTCGCACGGTTTGCAAATGCCGTGGGCGGGTAGGGTCGTCTTCGATATAGCGGCGCAGGCGCACGATGAAGTTATCGATGGCGCGGGTGTCGGTGTCTTCATGCAGGCCCCACACGTTGGCGAGCATCGATTTGCGCGAAACACGCTTGCCCTCGTTGTCGATGAGATAGCGAAGAACGTTCGCCTCCATCAGCGTCAGGGGGAAGACCTGATCGCGCACGCGCAGCTCCAGCCGGTCGAAGTCCACCGATTTTTCCCCGAAAGTGAACGCGTGCTTCGATTCAGGGGGCGGCTCGGCCTGTGATTCGGTTCTGGATACCGCTGCCGCGCGCAGCCATTCGCGACGCCTGAGCAGCCCGCGAATGCGAGCTATTAAGATGGACAGCTCGAAGGGCTTCGTCAGATAGTCGTCAGCGCCGGCCGCGAAGCCTTGCAGAACATCGTCGGCATGGCCGCGCGCGGTCAGGATTAATGTCGGCACGAATTGCCCGGATTCCCGCATCCGCGATACGACGTCAAACCCGCTGATGCCGGGCAGCATGACGTCCAGAATCACGACGTCGAAGGCCTGCGATTCGGTTTTCAGTTTCTCGAGCGCGGCTTCGCCGGCATCCACCAGTTGCACCTGATAGCCCTCGGCTTCCAGGTTGAAACGGAGGCCTTCGGCGAGATGCTGCTCGTCTTCCACCACCAAAACTCTGCTCATTTAGTCAACTTGTCTCATTTGGTCAACTTCGCGATGGGAAGCTGCAAGACAAACGTGCTTCCGTGGCCGGGGCCCTCGCTCTCGGCCCAGGCGCGGCCTCCGTGCCGTTTGGCCACGGATCGAACGATATAGAGCCCGAGACCGGTGCCCTTGACGCGCGTGGCGAGGGGTCCGGGGACGCGATAAAAGCGCTTGAAGATCTGTTTCAGTTCCATCTTGGGGATGCCGGGGCCTTGGTCGCGTACTCGAACCGACACGAACTTATCGTCCACGGCCTGGGTCTCCACCAGGACCTTTACGGCGCTTCCAGAATATTTGACGGCGTTATCGATCAAGTTGGATACGGCGGCGCGCACTTCGTCGAGATCGCCCAGGACGGTAACCGGCGGACCTGGGTGATATTGGAGCGCTTCGGGCAGCAGCCGATGCAGCGTGCGCGTGCGTGTGAGGCATTCGTCAATCACGCTATTGAGATCGATGCGGCTCAGATGCAGCCTGCGGCGGCTGGTGGACCCGATGCGGCCGGTGCGAAGGACCTGTTCGATGGTGGCGAGCAGCCGGTCGCTATCTTCCACCATGGTGCGATAGAACTCCTGGCGCTTGGTCTCTTCCACGGGCCGGGTTTGCAGGGTTTCGAGGTAGAGCCGGATGGAGGCGACCGGAGTCTTCAATTCGTGGGTGACGGCGTTGATGAAGGCGTCGTGCTGTTCGTTACGCCGGATCTCACGGACCAGGAACGTGGTGTTGAGGACCACGCCAACGACGATCACAAGAGCAAGCAGCGAGCCGAGGAAGAGCAGGATGCCGGTGTGCCAGCGCAGCAGCACCCAGCCGATGTACAGCAGAACGATGACCGAGATGAGGCCGATGCCGAGGGCGATGAAGAATGCGATGGATCTGCGGCGTCCGGCGACAACCATAGTTCCAGGGTAGCGGAAGGGAAGTCAGAATTCAGAAGACAGAAGACAGAAGTCGGACAAGGAACTAGGCCGCTTCGCGCTCGGGGACGGCGGTGTGAACCTTGGCGACGCGCACGGCTTTGGCGATGCCCAGGAACTTGAGGATCGAAATCTGGATCCAGGAGAAGTCAATCTCATACCATGCCAGGCCGTGGCGGGCCGAAGTGGGATGAGCGTGGTGATTGTTGTGCCAGCCTTCGCCGAAGGTGAGCAGGGCGATCAGGACGTTATTGCGGGAATCGTCGCGCGTGGTGAAACGGCGGGTGCCCCACATATGGGTGACGGAGTTCACCGTCCAGGTGGCGTGCAGGCCAAAGGTGAGGCGCATGCAGGTGGCCCACAGTAACAGCGGAAGCCCGCCAAAGACCAACAACAACACGGAGAGGACGACGATCGGGATCCAGTGGTAGGTGTTCAGATAGGCGTAGAACGGATCCTTCGCCAAGTCGGGCGCATACTTCGCCATCAGCTTGGTGTCGTTGTGCTTGGATTCGCCCGTGATCAGCCAGCCGATGTGGGACCACCAGGCTCCGTCGCGAGGCGAATGGGGATCGCCGGGCCGGTCGGAATACTGATGATGGATGCGATGCGTCGCCACCCAAAAGATCGGGCCGCCTTCGAGCGAAAGCGTACCGCAGAACGCCAGAAAATATTCAAGCGCCCTGGGAAGCTTATACGAACGGTGCGTGTGCAGCCGATGGTAGCCCATGCTGATGCCCAGCCCGACGCTGACCCAATAGAGCAGAATCGATATGATAAGAGCGTGCCAGCTGAACATAAACAGTGCAGCGATGGCTCCCGCGTGCAAAACGACCAGAACGCTGATGATGGCCCAGTTCAGTTTCCGGTGTTCGTAGATACTTTGAATATCGCTAGTCAAGAAGTCTCCCTGAAATGTCCCAACCCTTAAGTCCCAACGTAACAGGGAAGTCTCTGCTCGTTTGTAAGAGTTGTGTAATACCGCGTTCAGTGAGTCCAGCGGACGATGAAACCAAGTGGTTTACCTTAGGCGTGCGCAGCCCCGCCGCCGTGCCCTACTGCGAGTCTGCGAATAGACTCAGCCTGTGCGTCTGGAGGTAAACCAGCTTCTCTTTCAGATGAGTCCGCTCGGGGAAGGGGTACACAGCGAAATTCGTAATCGAATCACAATGCGCGATATCTTGGGCCTGCCGATAGCAGTTCGCCCACTCTTGCTTCTTTCCGGTCTCCCAAAATAGCCTGGCCGGCAGATGAATGTGCCCCGGCAGCAAGAGTAATCCCAGCACGATGAGAATCGAGTTTCGGAGGGCGCCAGGGGGGATGGTAAGGAGATGGAAATAGATGGCTAGAAAGACGGGGATGAGCAGCGTTGCATAGCGCGAGGACTGAGCGGCCAAGGGAAGTCCCAGACAGGCTCGTCCCACAGAAGTACTGAAGCAAAACAGCAAGCTGTACAAGGCGAGCGTGACAATCACAAGGCTGGGGCTACGAAAGCTTGTCTGTCGGACGATCAGCCGGAAGAGTTGAATCGCGATGATCCCGAGTGTGCACAGAAGAAGAATTCCGCCGAGTACGGCAACCAATCCAGATGCACTTTTGATTCCGGCGAAGGTCGGGAACATCAACGAAACAAACCAGAGATACTGCCCGAAGTGCGTCTGGGAGAATTCGAAGCAGTCAACGGCGGGCTGGAAGACATAGTTGATGAAGAAGATGGCTAAGGAAGCCATACTGATCAGAAGCCCGGCCAGGGATAGGGCTATGGATGTGCGAGCCTTCTGTCGTGTGGACCAATAGAGGGCCAGGGCAAACACGCCTATCGTAACCAGCCCCATAAAAAAACCGAATCCTGTATAGATTAAGAGGATATTGAGTGCCAGTAATACACCACATCTCACCGCCTCATGAGGTATTTGAAGCGCGAGCATGTAGAGCATTATGAACAGGAGGGGGAATGCGCTATAGGACGAGTTCGGCACGCCCAGGAACGTGTCGTACTGCGAGAGCGTCAAGAAAATGACAGGAATCAATGCGTCGGAATATGCCAGCGGACCCAATAGTTGCCGTTTTAGGACGAGCGCTACGAGCATGGCGAGAATCACGCAAATTCCGATCATCAACGAGTCCGCGCGAACATTCCAGCTGGTGAAATGGTAAAGGATGGCGGTTAGGACCAACCCCACGCCTTCGCGAGGTGGTCCTTGCTGGAGAAGGAATAGCTCGGAAATTCGAGGATGGGGTCCGAACAGGGGGCTCAGGAAATCCCATTGATCCGAAAACGGAATATTAGCCGAATAATGCCAAATGAGGAATATGAGCCGGCCCGATAATAGGAATGCCGCGAGGCTTACCAAAGCGGTGGGCGCCATCAGTAATGCCCGAATACGTGCGCCGGGCGCTGCGGGGCTTAACGCCATATGGGAATCGAGTGTACCACCCACGCACAATTTGGCGCCTGCGCCTGCGGTTACAATGTAGCGCCTGCGGCTATAATCTGGCGCCTGCGGCTATAATCTGAGGATGCCTGTCTCCGTCGACACCCTTCGACTCCAGCTCGATTATTCCGCTTGGGCCAGCCAGCGCCTGATGGATGCTGCCGCCAAGCTATCCGAAGAAGAACTCACACGCGATTTCAAGACCGCTGATAAAACGGTGCTCGATACGCTGGTCCACATCTACGCGGCCGACCGGATTTGGCTGACGCGGGTACTGGCTCAACCGAGGGCGACATTCATCGATCCGGAGGATCGCGATCTCACGTTGCTGCAAACGGAGTGGCCGGCGTTGCAACAGCGCTGGAAGTTGTGGTTGCGCGATTTCAAGGATGACGATGTGCTGCGGGTGATCGAATACAAGGACACCAAGGGTCGCGGCTACTCGCAGCCAGTGTGGCAGATCCTTCTGCACGTGGTAAATCACGGGACGCACCACCGGGGCCAAGTTTCGGGATTCCTGCGCGCGATGGGGCAGACGCCGCCGCCGTTGGATTTGATGGCGTATTACCGGACCTTGTGATTTGGGCCGCCGATAAACGCCGATAAACGCCGATAAACGTAGATCATCCAATATGGTAGGATTTGGTTGTATTGGTATGCTTCCGATCAGTCCATTAGATTCCAGCGACAAGGCGCCACTTTTTCGTCAACTCTATGAGCGGATAAAGAGTTTGATCGATTCTGGGGTGGTGTCGAAGGGTAGCCGCTTGCCAGCCACCCGCGAATTGGCTGGCCAGCTTGGACTGAACCGGACTACCGTATCGGCAGCCTACGCATTGCTGGAATCGGAAGGGCTGATCGCAGGGCACGTGGGGCGAGGTAGTTTCGTGACCAGTGGCGCGACGGCCAGTTTTTCGAGGTCGAGGCCGTCCGAACTGCTGTTCCCGCTCGACGAATTCCGCAAGACCTGCGCGGAAGTAATCGCGAGCGACGAGGCTGCAGCCATTCTGCAATTGGGAACGCCCGCGGGTTATCCGGCATTGCGCCGCTATCTACTCGAAGAAGCGCGAGCCGAAGGCACAGCCTGCGAGTCGGATGACATCCTGATTACCAGCGGCTGCCAGCAGGCTTTCGACCTGATCCAACGAACGATTGGCCAAAGCGCCACCGTGCTGATCGAGGATCCGGTATATCTGGGCGTGCGTAGCGTGTTCGAACGCGCGGGGGCGCGGCTGATTGGAGTACCCATGGGATCCGATGGCATGGATCTGGAAAGCCTGGAGCGAATTATCGACCGAGAGAGGCCGCGCTTGCTTTGCGTGACGCCCAATTTTCAAAATCCGACCGGCGCGACCATGCCGCTGGCCGCGCGCGAGGCGTTGCTTCGAATCACGCGGGCCGCCGGGGTGATGGTGATAGAAAACGACATCTATGGGCCGCTGTGTTATGAAGGCGAGCCGATTCGAGCCATCAAGACCCTGGACGAAACGGGCGATACGATTTTATTGCGCAGTTTTTCCAAAGTAGCGTTTCCTGGATTGCGCGTGGGCTGGGTGATCGCGCGGCGGGCGCTGATTGAGAAGCTGACCGAAGCCAAGCAATGGAGCGATCTGCACACCGATCAACTCTCGCAGGCGGTGCTGTTGCGCTTCGCCGAATCGGGCCGGCTGGAGCGCCACCGGCAGCGGATGCTGGTAGCCGGGCGCGATCGTTTGCAGGCGGCGCTCGAAGCTTGCGAAAAATACTTGCCGGCCGGAGCGAAATACACGCGTCCGCGTGGCGGGATGAGCCTGTGGATCCAACTGCCGGAGTCGCTGGATGCGGGCGAATTGCTGGCGAGGGCCGAGCGCGAAGGCGTGACGTATTTGCCGGGGAAATATTTCGCTGTATCGCGGCCGCAACCGAATGGCCTGCGCATTAGTTTTGCCGGGATGACGCCGGAAGAGATCCGCTCGGGCCTGAAGGTTTTGGGCCGCATATTTCAAAATGAACTGGAGCGCGTTCGCGAGCATGCGCCGTTGGTAGAAGCCGCGGCGTTAGTTTAAGAGAGGAGATAGTCATGTACATCGATGAAAGTTTTCGCCTGAAGGTGGGCCTGGCCGAGATGCTGAAGGGCGGCGTGATTATGGATGTCACCAACGCCGAACAGGCCGTTATTGCGGAGAAGGCGGGCGCCACCGCGGTGATGGCGCTGGAAAGGGTGCCGGCCGATATTCGCAAAGAAGGCGGCGTGGCACGCATGGCGCCCATTAGCAAGATCCGCGAGATCATGCACCAGGTGAGCATTCCGGTGATGGCCAAAGCACGCATCGGCCACTTCATGGAGGCGCGGATTTTGGAAGCGCTGGCTGTGGACTACATCGACGAGAGCGAAGTGCTGACGCCCGCCGATGAAGAACACCATATCGACAAGCGCGGCTTCAAAGTCCCATTCGTTTGCGGGGCGCGCAATCTGGGCGAGGCTCTGCGGCGGATCGCCGAAGGGGCGGCGATGATCCGTACCAAGGGCGAGGCGGGCTCGGGCAATATCGTGGAAGCGGTGCGTCACATCCGGACCATCGTGAAAGAGATGAAGCAACTCACGGTGCTGGGGCATGAAGAGCTGGTGGCGGAATCGAAAAGGCATCAAGCGCCGCTGGAGTTGGTGGAATATGTGGCCGAGCACGGCAGGCTGCCGGTGCCCAATTTCTCGGCCGGCGGCATTGCGACGCCCGCCGATGCGGCGCTGGTTATGCAGCTTGGCGCGGAGGCTGTGTTCGTGGGGTCGGGAATTTTCAAATCGTCCGATCCGGAGGCGCGCGCGAGAGCGATCGTGAAGGCGGCGACTTATTACAACGATCCGGTCAAGCTCCTGGAAGCGAGCGAAGATCTGGGTGTTGCCATGTTCGGCCTCGACATCGCGAAATTGCCGGAATCGGAACTGATGCAAACGCGAGGTTGGTAGTGGCGGCTGGCGTCAAGAAGAAGCGGGTGGGCGTGCTGGCGTTGCAAGGCGATTTTCAGGCGCACGAACGCGCGCTCAGGCGAGCCGGCGCGGAAGCAGTGGAAGTGCGGTCTGCTTCGGATTTGGAAGACGTGGAAGGGCTGGTAATTCCGGGCGGCGAGAGCACCACCATGATGAACCTGCTGGAAGAGGAAAAGCTGCTGGATCCGTTGCGCGAGTTCGGCCGGGAGCGGCCGATTTTTGGAACGTGCGCGGGCGCGATCCTGCTGGCGTCCCATGTAACCAACACACCCCAGGCTTCGCTCGGACTGATGGACATGGAAGTAGAGCGCAATGCTTATGGCCGTCAGTTGGACAGCCGGATAGCTCGCTTGAAACCGGAAGGCATGGAAGGCGACTTGGAGGCGGTGTTTATTCGTGCGCCCATTATTCGCAGTGTTGGCCAGGATGCCAAAGTTCTCGCTAGTTATTTAGGCGACCCAGTACTAGTAGAGCAAGGCCGGCATCTGGCGGCTACGTTTCATCCGGAACTAACGGACGACTCCCGTGTTCACCTAATATTCCTTCAGAAAATACCTTAGTCGAATGCGAACGGCGTTCGCTCCGGTAGACTGGAATCAGTGGCAAAGACTCGGGTCTTGTTCTTATGTATTGGTAACGCCTGTCGTAGTCCAATGGCGGAAGGTTTTGCGCGCGCTCACGGATCGGATGTGCTGTATGTGCAGAGCGCGGGCCTGGCTCCGGCGCTGGCCATCGTGCCGCTCACGCATCGCGTGATGCTGGAGAAGAACATCGATCTGGGCGACTGCTATCCCAAAGAGATGGAGCACGTGGAGGGCGCCATCGACCTGATTATCAATATGTCGGGCCACGATCTGCCGGAGCGCGCTGGCACGGAAGTGGAAGTATGGGACGTTCGCGATCCCATCGGCGAATCTGACGAAGTGTTCCGGCAGGTGCGCGATGAGATCGAGCAGCGCGTACTGCAACTGATCGAAAGGATGCGGTTGCGGAAGCCGGCAGCGTCGGAAGGTCTGTCCACGGCGGCGCCTGTTGACACTCGGCGGCGGCCTACTCGACAATAAGAGCGTCCCACCCATCATGCGGATGTGGCGGAATTGGCAGACGCGCTAGATTCAGGTTCTAGTTCTCGCAAGGGAGTGGAGGTTCAAGTCCTCTCATCCGCACCAAGCAAGTTGTCAGCTTTCAATCTGGTACAAGAGCCGTCTTGAACGCATCGATTCCTTGAAAATCGGTTGTGCCCGAACGTGTGCCCAAGAAGCTAATGAGCGCTGCGATTCTTGGCGACGTAGTGGATCAGCCGTTCCCGGTGCAAGATAACGGAATCGACATCGGTGGATTCCCAACCTTTCGCCGAGCACTCCTGCAACAGGTCATCCGAGCAAGCCATCAGGCTTCTGATGAATGGATCAGGCGTAAAGTCGAACTGGTGAATCACATTGTTTCCGGCAGCACGCCTTTCCACCCACTCGGCTTGCCATGATTCTCGATGCTTGGCGAAGACGTGGACCATGTAGGGTCCGTCCATGAAACTCACGTCGGCATTCCGCTTTCTACCATCAACGAGACTGACTACCGCCTCTAGCCACCAACTCACGACCACTATCGGAAAATCATTCCAATGCGGTCCTGGAAAGGCCAGCGTTCCAGATTCGCACCAGACCTGGCCGCAAATGCTTCCATATCCTGTACGAGTAAGACAACCAGGTTGAACACGAAGTACGAAATCGGTTCCGATTTGCATTTGAACTTTCAGCTTATCGAACCTGTGGGGCTGCTTCGCAGCCGTGAAGCGTGCCGCTTCACGTTCCAATCTTGTTTTTTATCGTGTCTGCGGCTGGTGGACGGCTTGAGACACGAACCCCTTACCGAAAAGGGATTCGCATCGAAATCCTGCGTGTTGGAGCCGCACGGAATCGGCACACTTCTTTTTAGCGGTGCAGCATAACCAAGTTCTGATTCGCATGGGGTCGGACCATCGCACGATGCGTCCAGGTCCGGGTCCAATTTTCACGTGCTCGAATCAACGCCGTTGGAGAATGATTCATTCTTGTCGAACTTCCCAAGCCTTCCAGCATGGTCTCGTTCTTCTCCAGTACCCTTCTTTTTACCGATCACTTTAGCCGCCTGCCAGCATGGAAAACGCCAGAAGGAAGTCGGGTCCGGTTGCGTCCTTACAGCACGGCAAACTTTCGTCTGCACCACTATCTATGCGAATCCAAAATTTCAGAAGGCTCCCCGGTGCGAACACCCCAAACGCAGAACGGTCTCGTATCCGCCTCCGGGCCGGAATCGGTATATCTCCCGGATAAGGTATGACCTGCCTCGATTATTTCAGCCAGTCATAACTGAGGATTTCAAGATCGCCGCGAACTCATTCGGCGTCCGATAGCCCAAACTACTATGCGCTCGTTCGCCAGCTTGCGGCGGTCAAGTCCTACGCACGGACCCACGGCGTCAAAATCGTCAGAGTCTTCCGGGAAGAAGGCGTCAGCGGAACGAAGGACATGGCGAGCCGCCCCGCCTTTTCGGAGATGTTGGAAGCACTACACAGCAACGGTGTGAGATTGGTTCTGGTGGAGCGCCTGGACCGATTGGGAAGGGACCTGATGATCCAGGAGTGTCCCGTAACGGCGGCACGTTTTGCTGGGCGAAAAACGGTGCGACGTGGATCTCCAGTGTCGCTTCATGGGCACTGGGGAAGAGCGAGTTTTGCGACCCAAGGTTGCGCGAAATCCGTCAATATCACCCGGCCGGGTGGCCGAGCAGATCCAACAGGATTCGGGCCGCCTCTCCGGCGAAACCCTCGGCGGAGGGGCTCAGCCCTTCGCCTGTGGAAAGATTGCCAACCGGGATGCGACACTGAAATGCTAGTCCTTTGAATCCGAACAGCGCCCTGGAAAGGACCACGATCTCCGAGGGTCTGGAAATGTGTGTCAGAGCCGGAGGCGCCTCTGGTTCCCGCACCGCCTCCACGCTCAAGCCGTCGCAATCGATCGCGGCATCCAGAAAAACCACCAGCTCGGCCCCTGCGATTTCGCCCGCCAGTTCGGGAAGGAGTTGCTGCACCGAACGTAGCTCCGCGCCGCTCTGCGGACCGAGCAGATGCAGCACGCGGTGCGCCGCGCCATCATCGCCGCGCAAACAGTTTCCACAGGCGATGAGTACGGTTCGCATCAGGCGTTTTGTGAATCAGGCGGCCGCGCGATCCGCCGAACCAAGTCTCCGTTCGCGGCGAACACTTCGACCACCACCGGCATATGTCCCAGGGCGTGCGTGGAGCAGGAAAGGCACGGATCATAGCAGCGAATGGCCGCTTCCAGCCGGTTGAGCATGCCCTCCTCGAACTCGCCGCTGGCGGACGAGGGCTTGAGGAAACGTCGCGCGGCTTGGTCTACGGCAAGGTTCATGGCGCGATTGTTTTGCGCCGTCGCAATCAGCAGATTGGCGCGAGTCATCAAGCCGTCTGGGTCAACCCAGTAATGGTGAAACAACGTGCCTCGCGGCGCTTCGCAGGATCCCACGCATTCCCGCCGGTTCAGCGAGGCATGCGCTTGAATCGTTTCTTCGAACAAATCCCGGTGGGCCATCAACTCTTCGATGCGCTCCACGCAATGCAGCATTTCGATCAACCGCGCCAAGTGGTAATGGAAGGATTCGCACACGGCTCCGGCGCCGCGTTGTTTGAATTCGCGCAACTCGCAGTCGGCGCGCGGGGTCCCCGCGAAGGCTGCGACATTGAGCCGGGCCAGCGGCCCGACACGATAGTGGCCTTGCGGATAACCGAAAGGTTGATAGTAAGGAAACTTGACGAACGAAAAATCTTCGCTGGCTTCGCCGAGAAAGGTGGCGTAGCGCTTGGGATCGAGATTCTCAGCGATGGAGTTGCCCCGGCCGTCCACGATCCGAATCAGTCCATCGTAGTATTCCAAACCGCCGAGCTCGTTCACCGTCCCCAGAAACAACGACGGAAAATTCCCCAGGAACTCGATCTCCGGCCGGAAGGAATCGAGCACGCGTTTCCCCCGCTCCAGCGCCAGGGAGACCGACTCCGCGGCTTCCGGAATCCAGCCCAGAATCTCGTCCCGCTGCGCGGAGGTAAAGCGCCGCTGGACGCCGCCGGGTCCGCTCCAGCCGGGATGAATCTTCTTGCCGCCCACCAGCTCGATCACCCTTTGCCCGAATTGGCGTAAACGGATTCCGCGCCGCAGAAAATCCGCGTCGTGTTGGAGCAATCCGAAGATGTTCCGCTGACCCGGCGGCGCGTCCATTCCCAACAACAGATCCGGCGAGGACAAATGGAAAAAACTCAAGGCGTGAGACTGCAGAATCTGGGCGTAGTTCATGAGTCTGCGCTGCTGTTCCGCAGCCGGCGGGATCTCCACGCCTAACAGCATGTCTCCCGCTTTCGAACTGGCCAGCACGTGGCTGACCGGACAGATTCCGCAGACTCGCGACATCAACCCCGGCATCTCTTGAAACGGCCGACCTTCGCACAGTTTCTCGAAGCCTCGAAATTCCGTGACATGGAAGCGGGCGGACTCGACCTGGCCCGCGTCATCGAGTTGAATCGAAATCTTGGCGTGCCCTTCGATTCGCGTCACCGGCTGGATGAGGACGGTTCTGCTCATGATCCGAATTTCGTTTTCCTGTCGGCAGGTGCGCGGCCAGCCACCAGATCCGATAAGAAAGCGTAGATGGTATCCGGGCCGGGAGGGCAGCCGGGCAGGAAATGATCGACGCGCACCGCGTCCTGGATGCGCAGGACCCGATTGAGCAGCCTGGGCACAATTCCATTCCCGCTGGGGACGCCGTTAATTACGGTCGAGTTTTCCCGGTACGCCCGGTTCAGAACATCCTCCACCGAAAACAGATTCCGAAGGGCGGTGACATTGCCCGTCACGGCGCAGTCCCCAAAGGCGATCAGGATCCTGCTGCGCTTGCGAATCAGCCGGATTTCGCGCAAGTGATCTTCGTTCGCTACAGCGCCTTCGACCAGTGCGATATCCACCTCTTCTGGAAACTCCTTGAAGTCGGCAATCGGCGAATAACAAACATCCACCAGCCCCGCGAGATCGATCAGCCTCTCGTCCAGATCCAAGAAAGACATGTGGCATCCCGAACAGCCTCCCAGCCAAGCGGTCGCGAGTCTGGGTTTCATGCGATCCATAACTTCTTTTCCCGCGCCGTGGTGATGTATTTGAGGAAGCTCCGGTCCTTGTGCATTTCCGCCACCGTCTTGCCTTTTAGGAACAACGCTCCGGTGGGACACACTTGCACGCATTTCCCGCAACCGGTGCAGGTGTCGGAATCCCCCCAGGGCTCGCCCAGATCCGAAATCACGAGGGAATTTCGGCCTCGCCCGGCGACGTCCCAGGTGTGCGCGCCCTCCACTTCATCGCACACGCGAACGCAGCGGGTACAGAGGATACAGCGGTTTTGATCCAAGCCGAAGCGTTCGTGGCTGACGTCCACCGAGAGATGCGGATACTGGGGGCGCAGCCGGACATGATCCACTCCCAGCTCCGCCGCCAAATCTTGGAGTTCGCAAGCGCCGTTTAATACGCACACTGCGCAGACATGGTTTCGTTCCGCCAGCAGCAGCTCGATAATCAGCTTGCGGTAGGCCTGAAGCCTCGGCGTAGCGGTGCGAACCACCATGTCCTCGGCGACTTTTGTCAGGCAGGCCGGCTGCAACTTCTTCTGCCCTTCCACTTCCACCAGACAAAGCCGGCAAGCGCCCACGTCGGAGAGACCGCCCAGATGGCACAGCCGGGGGATTTTCACGCCGCTTTCCCAGGCGGCCGCGAAAATGGTTTGGCCTTCCAGCGCGGTGATCGTCCCGCCGTCCAATTCCAGCGTCCGAACGCTCATTGGATCGCCCCGGCCGGAACCGGCATCCGGCAGTGTCCCGCGAGACAACGCCTTTCGTGAACGTGCGCCTCGTATTCCTCGCGAAAGTGATGCAACGTGCTGACCACTGGATTGGGCGCGGCGATGCCCAATCCGCACAAGCTGGTCTCCTTCAGCAGCGCAGCCAGCTGCTCCAGGATTTCGAAGTCGGATTCCACGCCTTCGCCGCGCGTCATGCGCGCCAGAATGTCGTGCATCTGGACCGTTCCGGCGCGGCACGGAATGCATTTCCCGCAAGACTCGTCCATGCAGAACTCCATAAAGAACCGCGCCAGGTCGACCATGCAGGAGGAACTGTCTAGTACGATCAATCCGCCGGAGCCCATCTTCGTTCCGATGGCCGTGAGCGAGTCATAGTCCATCGGCAGGTCCAAGTACCGAGCCGGAATGCACCCGCCCGCCGGGCCTCCGGTTTGCGCGGCTTTGAATTCGTGGCCTTTCGGTACGCCTCCGCCCAACTGGTACAGAATCGTGCGCAAGGGCGTTCCGATGGGCACTTCCACCAGTCCGGTGCGAACAATTCGCCCGGCCAGCGCGAACACCTTTGTTCCCGGACTGGCGGGCGTCCCGATGGCGGCAAACCAATCCCCGCCCTTTTCGAGGATAGTTGGAATGTTCGCGAAGGTTTCGACATTATTGATCAGCGTGGGATGTCCCCACAATCCGCTTTCCGGCGGATACGGAGGCCGCGGAACCGGCTGCCCGCGCTTGCCTTCAATCGAAGCCAGCAGAGCCGTTTCCTCGCCGCAGACGTAAGCGCCGGCTCCGATGCGAAGATCGATGCGGAAGGAAAAGTGGCTGTCGAACATCTGTCCTCGCAGCAGACCTTCGCGCTGAGCTTGCTCTAGAGCGGTTCGGAGACGCGCGATGGCCAGGGGAGATTCGCCCCGCGCGTAAATGTATCCCTGCTGCGCCCCCAGCGCCCGTCCGGCGATGGCCATGCCTTCCAGCACCCGGTGCGGATCGCCTTCCAGCACGCTGCGGTTCATGAACGCGCCGGGATCGCCCTCGTCGGCATTGCACACGACGTACTTGGCGGCGGAACGCTGGCGCGCCACCAGCTCCCACTTGATCCCCGCCGGATAACCCGCGCCGCCGCGGCCGCGCAAACGGCTTTTCTTCACCTCGGCGATAATCTCCTCCGGAGCCATCTCGGTCGCCGCGCGCAGCAGCGATCGATAGCCTCCTCCGGCCACGTAATCGGCGAATCGTTCCGGATCGGCGTGGCCCGAGTTTCCAAGAATGATGCGCCTTTGTCCCGCAAAAAACGGGTGATCGGGCAGCAGGATTCTTTCGCCGAACCGACTCCAGTCTCCGGCCGCCAGAGCCGCGCCATCCGCTGGTGTCGCGTTCGTCAGGATGGCATCGGCGGCCGAGCTGCGTACCAAGGGACCCTCACAACACAACCCCATGCAACCGGTCCCGCACACCTCGACGCGTCCGGCCCGCCCCTGGAGATCGATCTGTTCCTGAATGGATGCGCGCACGGCGGCGGCCCGCCCGGAGAGACACCCGGCCACGGTGCAGCACAAAATCCGGTCCTCAAGCCGCAGCCGTCTCTGCTGTTCGGCCCGCTGCATGGCGTGCAGGGAGTCGGCGGTCATGAGAGCCGGCCGCCCAGCCGCGTCACCAGGGTTTCAGGGGTAACGCGCGACAGGCCTTCCCCGTCGCAAATCACCACCGGCGCCAGCCCGCAGGAACCGACACAGCGTCCAGCTTCCACGGTCCACTCGCTCTCCGGACGATGCCTCTTTACCGTGGACATCAACTCGGTGCCGCCGGCCTCGTAACAGGCGGTGCCCAAGCACACCACCACGGTGTGTTCTCTTACCGGCACGAACCGGAACAAATGGTAGAACGTCGCCACTCCCAGAACTTTGCTGGGCGGCAATCTCAACTTGTGCGCGATCGTGCCCAGCAAGGGCTTGGAAAGATAGCCGTAGAGCTGTTGTGCGGTGTGGAGCACCTCGATCAGCGCGCTGCCGGAGTATTGGTGCCGGGACATCACGCGTTCGAGCATTTTCTCTAGTGGCTCAGCGGGAGTCATGGAATCATAATCGAGCAGTGTCGAGTCCTCGGCAGATCGAGAACTTCATTATCGCGCGCTTGGGGGTGCTCCGGTCTGCGTTTGTGAAACGCGTCCCCGATGCTACCTGTGGTTGTTGCGTCCACTTTCTTACTCCTGGGGCATAGCACTCAGGGCGTCAAAGTGACCTTGCGTGTTCACCAATTGCGATCGGCACATCAGTTGCGTGCTTGATGGGCGTCGTGGAAATCCGTATTCATGGACGAGGAGGGCAAGGCGTGGTTTTCGGCCGCCGAAATGCTTTCCATCGCAGCTTTCCTCGAACGGTACGCTCAAGCGTTTCCGAGCTTTGGCTCAGAGCGCATGGGAGCGCCAGTTATAGCCTTCTGCCGCATCTCCGACCGGCCCATCCGGCTCCGCGAGCCGGTGGCGCAGCCCGACGTGCTCATTATTCAAGATCCATCGTTACTGCGGGTAGCGTCCGACGCGCGGGCGGCTTCGTTCTAACGCCGCAGCGTTTACCAAACCACAGCGACGTATAGTCGCCTATGCTGAGATTGGTTGGAAATAGCTTTAAACACGAGACAAGCATCAGAATCGGCCTACGCCTTTAATGGCTTATCCATGAAAACAATTGGTTTCCTTTCGTTCGGGCACTGGACGCCGTCACCAGGTTCAATGACACGCTCTGGGTCCGACGCGCTCTTGCAGTCCATTGATCTGGCCGTAGAGGCTGAGAGATTGGGCGCTGATGGTGCTTACTTCCGTGTCCACCATTTTGCACGCCAGCTCGCATCACCCTTTCCACTACTAGCGGCCATCGGCGCAAGGACGAAACGCATAGAGATAGGCACCGCAGTCATCGACATGCGCTATGAGAATCCGCACTATATGGCCGAGGATGCGGGCGCAGCCGATCTTATCTCTGGTGGACGGCTGCAACTGGGCATAAGCCGCGGCTCGCCCGAACAGGTGATCGATGGATGGCGCTATTTTGGTTATCGTCCGGCAGATGACGAGAGCCATGAAGACATGGGAAGGCGCCACGCCAAAGAGTTTCTGGAACTGTTGGGCGGTAGTGGATTTGCGCAGCCTAACCCGCGCCCAATGTTTCCCAACCCGCCAGGCCTGCTACGTCTTGAGCCGTATTCCCCAGGCCTGCGCGACCGGATCTGGTGGGGCGCTGCTTCTAACGCTACCGCGGTATGGGCGGCGAAGTTCGGAATGAACCTGCAATCCTCGACCCTCAAGTTTGATGAGGGTGGCGAGCCACTCCACGTGCAGCAGGCCGCGCAGATACGCGCTTTCCGTGCTGCATGGAAACAGGCCGGCCATCCCCGAGCACCGCGCGTCTCGGTCAGCCGGAGCATCTTCGCGCTGATCAATGATCGCGACCGCGCCTACTTCGGACGGGGCGCGCAGGAACAGGATCAGATCGGGTACATCGATAATGCGCGTGCAATTTTTGGCCGTGGCTATGCCGCCGAGCCCGATGTGCTCATTGAACAGCTCAGAAAAGACGACGCGATCACCGAAGCCGATACACTACTGCTGACCGTCCCTAACCAACTGGGCGTCGCCTACAATGTGCATGTTTTGGAGGCAATTCTGACCCATGTCGCCCCTGCTCTTGGGTGGCGTTGAGATGTGGCTCTTCGGCATCGGAGGCCGTCTGTGGCTGTCGGAAGTAGATTCTATTTCGGAAACCGTGGGATGAATTCTCGCGACCTGATAGATACCGGCTTGATCAGTCCCGACAATCGGCCATCGTGTTCATGCACCAACCGGGTTCGAAGGTGCGGTTACAGAGAGGCTACGCCATGCGGGAACTTCCAAGGAGGAGCATTTGTCTATAGGTGCGGGAGATGTCGATCATGCGGATTGTTGCATTTGTCGCGGCCGGGTTGCTGGTATCGTTTGCGTCCGCACAATCAGTGAGTCCGAGACTAGCCAGTGTTATTCCGCCGGACACGGTACTAATCTACAGCATTAATCTCGAGCGGTACGCAGATTCTGCCTTGCAGTTGTTTTATCCCATGGCGGGAGCGAGTGTGGGGTACTGCCCGGGCAAATTGCGTCAAATTATTACCGTGGAACGTATGCCCAATGCTGGCGGCGGTAAGCTTACGATTCTGCGTGGAGGGAGCCTGGCGTCTGCCTGCATGAGCACTGATGAGTCGAGCGAGACAGCGTTGATCCCACCGCCAAAACTGACTGTTCTCGAGACGGGCACCGCAATTACGGGTGATCAAGACACGGTTCGATCCGCCTTAGAGCGATGGCAACAGCAGGCTGGCCCAGTCGATGGCGATCTAGCAGCCGAGGTGAGACGAATCAGCGAAACCTACGATAACTGGTTGATTGCGATCCGGCCCCTCCATGCTATGGCCGAGGATCAACTGAGCATGTCACACCGGAGCTACCGATCACAGTTCGCAGACGTAGTTCAGGAAGTGCGCGCCGGAGTTCGACTCGGAAAGATCATTGAGGTGGAAGCAGAGGTGGAGATGAAAACGGCGGAGGACGCAACAGCCGCGGCCGGCTTGGGCCGCTGGTTGCGGGGCCTCCTTCAAACGCGTTGGGGGCCTGAGGCAGCCTTAGCAGAGGTGGCAGAGAACCTAGGTGTTAAAGCCACCGGCAACATGGTTTCGCTCGCGTTCACGCTCGATTCCGCCAAGGTGCAGGAGCTTGCGGAAGAGTGGCGGGCGAGAGAGGAGGCGCTTACCCAGGGCGGCGGTGATGAGCAGCCCGCCAATTGAGTCTCGGTTCCGCGGATAAGGTACTCGGAAGTCGGCATGTCGACTGGGACGGAGTGCGAAAACGTCAAGTGGCTGGATGGGCTGTGCTATGTGCGTTTGTCGGGACTCATCATCCCTTCTATTTGACGGCTATGGCCAGTGCAGCACCCAGATAAGGAAAACACGATCGAATTAACTCTCGGGGAACGAAGCCAGGGGGATGCCCTCATTCCGATCCAGTTGGGTCGCCCCGCCTATTAGGTTTCCTGGACGATGACCACCTTGATACTGATCCCGTGGTTAAGAAGTGAATTGCAACGGCGACGGTGAAGCGAGTATCGTCGGACGTAGCAATCAGGCAATTTCTTTATCTCGTATAATCTCAAGTGCTGACAGGAGTGTCAGTGGAGAGAAGACTATGGCGAACGTTTACGTCGAAGCCCGTCCGAAGGGTCGCCCTGAAGGGTCGGCCATTCAGGATTATGTAGTCGAAGACCATGCGAACCATGAGCTCGGCACTTTCAAAACCCAGAAAGAAGCAATCGATTGGGCGAAGGCGAAGGGTCACGCTCCTCTTGTCGCTCGCGTCCGGCATCTGAATGACAAGAAAAAACCCGACCATTGGCGGCCGGCCTAAGGCCGATCGCAAAGGGGCTTCGCCGGGCTACTCCACGTGTTCGGCGGCCGTTGCGGCAATGACGCGACTTCTGGTGGGTTCTGCGATCCTGCTGGCGCTGTATTCGCCTCTCGCGGCGCAGTGGCTGCACTATCCCACACCTGGCGTTCCCCGGACTTCCGCCGGCAAGCCGGACCTGACGGGTCCCGCGCCTCGCACCGGCGACGGCAAGCCGGACTTCTCGGGGGTATGGATCACGGGGAATCCAGTTCCGTGCGACCCGGCGAAAGGCCTCGATTTGCTGGATTGCGACGCCGAGCTCCCGATCGCGTTGGAGGCCATAGATATTGGGCGCAGTCTCCCGGGCGGCCTTCCGTACCAACCGTGGGCGGCTGCCCTGGTCAAGCAACGGATCGAGAACGAGGGCAAAGATGATCCACACGTCCGGTGTCTGCCCTTAACTGTTCCGCGCGACTACGGGCTTCCCCATCTTCAGAAGTTCGTGCAAACCCCTGGACTCCTGATCATTCTTACAGAGTGGAACGCCGGCTACCGCCAGATCTTCCTGGATGGACGTCCGTTGCCTGTAGATCCGCAGCCGTCCTGGAACGGATACTCTTCCGGCAAGTGGGAAGGCGACACTTTGGTGGTCCAAACCAACGGATTGCGGGACGGCATTTGGCTCGACTTGAAAGGCAATCCGCTGACCGAGGCAGCCAAATTGACCGAGCGATTCCGGCGCCCCAATTACGGTAGGCTGGAAATCGAATTCACCGTCGACGACCTGAAAGCGTACACGAAACCCTGGACGGTCACATTCAAGCAAGCCATCATGCCCGATACGGAGCTGCTGGACGAGATCTGTTTGGAGAACGAAAAGAGCTATCGACACTTGCCGAGCAAATCAGGTAACTAACTGAAGCGGTCACGGCCGATGGGTGGTCCTGGATTCGGAATGAGAAGTCGTCATCGCGGCTTGGATCTCGCCTTGCAGTGTTCCGAGTATACATGCGCGTTTCTCGTTCTCGATCCGGGAGCTCCCGAGTCCGGATTTCTGACTCACCTCCGTCAAGCTCACTTTCCGGTCTGCGCGTGATACGGGAGTTGACCCCTTTTCTGACGGATAGCCTTGGTTGACGATCATCATGTTGCTTGCCTTGGGCACGACAACTTCGAGATCGACCGCAACATGTGGTGGTGGCGATGGGGCTTGACTAGGCGGCAAATTCGGGACGTTTTTTAGATATCGGTTGAGCGGCCGGTGTGGATGTCAAATAGGTGTACACTATTTTGCAGCGCGACGTGGAACGCTAACACGAGAACGAACGAGCAAGGAGCTCAGCATGCGACATTTGAGCCGACTCGGACTTACGCTGGGAGCTTGCACCGCTATTCTCAGCGCATCCGGGGGCAGGCTCTGCGGACAACCCAGCTACCCGCCACCCAATGATCTCCCCAATCCCTACACCACCGTTCGGGACTGGGCGCAGTTGCCAGACGGAAGAAAATGGGGCTCGACGGCTGGCGTCGAAGTTGGTCCCGACGGGCACATCTGGGCCTATGACCGGTGTGGCGCGAATAATTGCGCCGACTCAAGCCTCGATCCTATCCTCGAGTTTGATCCGTCGGGAAAACATTTGCGTCATTTCGGCGCGGGATTATTCGTGCAACCGCACGGTCTCTACATTGACAAAGACAGCAACGTCTGGGTAACGGACGCCTTGGGACAGGGGGCCAAGGGCTATCAGGTTTACAAGTTTAGTCGCGAAGGAAAAGTATTGATGACCCTCGGCAAGGCTGGCGTTGCCGGCAGCGGTCCGGACACTTTCAATCAACCGACGGATGTCGTGGTCGCGCCCAACGGCGATATTTTCGTCTCGTCCGGCCATTCGCCGGGATACGGCGACGCGCGGATCGTGAAGTTCTCGAGCGACGGCAAATTTATCAAGCAATGGGGAACAGCCGGGGCTGGGCCCGGACAGTTCGTCGGACCCCATTCCCTCGCGATGGATTCGCAGGGTCGTCTCTTCGTCGCCGATCGCACCAACAACCGCATTCAGATCTTTGACCAGGACGGCATGTTCATCGCTGCATGGAAACAGTTCGGCCGCCCGAGTGGGCTAGCGATTGACAAAGATGATGTGCTCTACGTTTCAGATTCGGAATCGAATGACAAGGAGGGCGCGTACGGCTACAACCCCGGCTGCCACCGAGGCATCCGGATCGGAAGCGCACGCGACGGCAAGGTAACGGCATTCATCCCAGATCCAGACCCCAAAGGCGGTACCAGCATGGCGGAAGGCGTGGCCGTGGATCGCCATGGTAACGTGTATGGCGCCGAAGTCGGGCCGAAGGATCTGAAGAAGTACGTCAAGTAGACGGCTGCTCGCCGCCCGATGGCTGGGCACCGCGTCTCACGATTCTCTTACGCTCGGCGTAGTCGCTAAGCACTGCCCGTGCGGCCCAACCGAGCCCTGCAAGCAGAACGGCGACCGTCAGCACGCGAAGTGCGGTTGCCAGCAGGGCCGCATCGATGAGGGGCGGTTCAAACCGGAACTGTCTCAACCGGTCAGCACGGTCCATCATCCAGTGCCATCCAGTATGTGCCACCAGAGCCGACAGAATGATGGTCACCATCCGTTCGGCGACCATGTGGCGGAACACGAACTCGAGCGCCGGCACCAACAAGGCCAGCACCAGCAACTGTCCCAGTTCCACCCCAATATTGAACCCCAGCAGCGACGTCAGCAAATGCGACCCGGCAAACTGCAGCGTCTCCTTCAGGGCAAACGAGAAGCCGAATCCGTGCACCAGACCGAACCCAAATGCGATCATCCAACGGCGATGCACGGTGGCTCCGCCCACGATGTTCTCGAGCGCCATATACACAATCGAGCACGCGATTAGTGTTTCAATCAGCGGCGGAAACCATAGCGCACTGGGTGCGAAATCGTAGGCGGACGCAATCAACGTAATCGAATGAGCTATGGTAAACGCGGTCACGATCGGGATAAGCGCGCCGAAGCGCCGGAACGGTATCACCAGGCACAGCAGAAAAAGCAGGTGATCCGTTCCGTCCAGAATGTGTAGGAACCCCAGCTTTACGAACCGCAAGGCCGCCTGATGCAATCGCGGATCGAGTGCGACTACGCCTGGATCGCCCGTGAATTCGAAGGCCCGGATGACGCCGCCGGGCGGCAGGAACCGCAACACTGTGACCGTTCTCAGCCCGAGCCGCGCCAATTCGGAGTGGATCGAAAAGCGGGCTCGATCGGAATGGATCGGATATTCCAACATCGTGTCGAGCAACACCTGGTCCCACACTACGCTGGTTGCATTGGTGAGTTTCGGTCCACGAATGTGCGCCAGCGCGGCATCGTAGGTCGCAAAGGACGGGTCGGAGAGAAGCGACACGCGGCTCTCCACCACCAAGGGCTTCGGCAGGCGCGCATCATCTTCGTAAACATCCAGCGCACCCGATATCCAAAGATTCACCGCGTCAGGAAGAAACCCGTCGACTCGTTCCAGATCCAGATACCCAGGACCCCGCTGCGGAAACTCCACGTCGCGCATCGCCTGGAGCGGCACGCGAACCAGCAGGCGCAGATGGTTGCCCTCTGGCCGGAAGAACACCTGTACGGTGACATCGTTCGGGAGGTTATGAGCCGTCGCGAAATGAGTGAACAGCACCCAGGACGCGAAGGTTACTGCCGGCAGGCGAGTCGCAAAAGGTAGCCGCACGTCGAAGCAATCTTATCCCAGATCGCGCATTTCCGGCTGGGGGGCGTTCACCAACATTGCAGCGCTTGTAATAAAATATCAACCGATCCACAGGTTCTGTGGACGGAATCGCCCGAAGAGGTCCGCTCTCGAAGGAGGCTGAGACCATGAAGATGAATTTCCGCGTGGGCGTGACCTTTTGCGCCACGCTCCTGATTCTCGGAATTAGTTCTGTTGTATTGGCCAAAAAGGCTTCGGACCACGCCGGAACGGTTCAGGCGCCGAGGTTTGAAGTGGATCCGCTCTGGCCCAAGCCACTACCGAACCATTGGGTGATCGGTAATACGATCGGCGTTTCGGTCGATGCGCAGGACCATGTCTGGATCATCCACCGCGCGGGGTCGCTCGAAGCCAAGGAGATCTATGCTGCGGCGAATCCACCCGCGGCGGAATGCTGCACTCCAGCTCCGCCCGTATTGGAGTTCGATCAGGCCGGCAATCTCATCGCGAGTTGGGGCGGCCCAGGACCCGGCTACGATTGGCCCGACTCGAATCATGGCATCACGGTGGACTACAAAGGGAATGTTTGGATCGGAGGCAACGGCCGCGGCGCAACGCCTCCCGGTACGGCTCCGGTCGAGGGTGCCGCTCGTCCCCCGGCGCGCTTTAACGACAACATGGTCCTCAAGTTCACTCAGAGTGGGAAGTTCCTGATGCAGATCGGCCATCCCGGTAAGAGCCAAGGCAGCAACGACGTTGACAACCTGAAGGGACCGGCGAAGATGTTTGTGGATCCCAAGACCGATGAGTTGTACGTTGCCGACGGCTACGGCAATCACCGCGTGATCGTGTTCGACGCGGAGACTGGCAAGTATAAGAGGCATTGGGGCGCCTATGGGAACAAGCCCGATGACACCAACCTCGGACCGTACAAGCCCGAAGATCCTCCCGCGCAGCAGTTCCGGAATCCTGTGCACTGTGCCCAGCTTTCCAACGACGGCCTGCTTTATGTCTGCGATCGGCCGAACGACCGCATTCAGGTTTTCAAACCGGATGGCACATTCGTGAAAGAAGTTTTCATCGCGAAAAATACGCGCGGCGACGGCTCCGTCTGGGATATCGCTTTCTCCAAAGATCCGCAGCAGAAATACATTTTTCTGGCGGACGGCGCGAACGAGAAGATCTACGTGATGCTGCGCGACACGCTCGATATTCTCACGAGTTTTGGGGACGGCGGCAGGCAGCCGGGCCAGTTTTACGCCGTGCACAGCATCGCTGCCGATTCCAAAGGTAACATCTATACTACGGAGACTTATCGCGGCCAGCGTGTCCAGAAGTTCGTCTACAAGGGCCTGGCCGCGGTCGCAAAGAAAGATCAAGGTGTCGTGTGGCCAAAGCTCTAGCTGGTATGCACGTGATGGCGGTGGCCGGCCTGGCCGTTGCGGGATGCGCGATGGGCGCAACCCTCGCCGCCAACGCGCCGACGTTCGCGAAAGACGTTGCGCCGATTCTGCAGGAAAAGTGCCAGAATTGCCATCGCGCTGGATCCATGGCGCCGATGTCGCTGGTTACCTACCAAGAAACCCGGCCTTGGGCCAAGTCGATCAAAGAGCGGGTGGTCACGCGCAATATGCCGCCCTGGCATCTGGACAAGACGGTTGGAATTCAGCGCTTTCAGAACGACATGTCGCTGTCGAACGACCAGATCGCCGTCATCGCGCGATGGGTGGATGGCGGCGCACCGCTCGGCGATCCGAAGGACATGCCGCCTCCCAAGCAATGGCCCAATGACGATGGCTGGCAGTTGGAGAAACAGTTCGGGAAGCCGGACTTCATCCTCAAGTCGGACGCGTACACCATGCCCGCCAAGGGACAAGACGTCTGGTTTCGTCCGCTGACGCCGATTCCAGTCACAGAGCCACGCTGGGTGCGAGCCGTCGAAATGCGGCCGGCTACTTTGGCGGGGCGCAGAATCACTCATCACGCGCTCGCTTTTCTTCAACAGGAAGAGCCCGGAACGGGCCCGGGACTGGCGACGCAAGGTCTCCTGATGGAGTGGGCCATCAACAAGAACTACGACATTTACCGCCCAAACACGGGCAAGCTGTTGCTGCCAGGTTCTCGCATCTGGTGGGAGATGCACTATCACGCTGTGGGAGATGAAATCCGCGATCATGTCGAGTTGGCGGTCTATCTTTATCCCAAGGGCGAAGTGCCGAAGTATCGGACTTACCTGATCCCCTTCCCGGCGACTCCGGGCACCGCCGGATTTGGCCAGCTTGATATTCCACCGAACCAAGTTGTGCAGACGGAGGGTTACACGGCACTCAGGGCGCCGGCGCGTCTCGAGAATTTCCAGCCCCACATGCATCTCCGTGGCAAAGCCATGCTGCTGGAGGCGATCCTTCCAGATGGCACAAGAAGAACGCTCAGCTATGTCGACCATTTCAACTTCAATTGGATGACGAACTATATCTACGCCGACGACGCGGCGCCGGTGCTGCCCAAAGGCACCATCATTCATGTGGTCGCATGGCACGACAACACTGCCTCCAACCGGAATAACCCCGATCCGAACCAGTGGGTCGGCTGGGGCGACCGCACCGTGGACGAGATGGCGCACGCGTGGGTGAACGTAACCTATATCAGTGAAGCGGACTATCAGGAGTGGGTCGCCAAGCATAATTCGTCCACGGCAGCGGCTGCCGGCGCGCCCAACGGCAACTAGTATAGTGACCGGAATGCTCCGTCATCGGGTTGCGCTGGCATTTCTCGCGGTGGCACTCGCCCCTGCACAGCAATTGTTGACTGGACCTGCGCACGACTCCGGACAAAGCGTCACCGGCGCTTTCGAAGGGTGGTTTGCTAACCAGGACGGAACTTTCAGTCTGCTCTTCGGTTACTACAATCGAAATCTGAAACAGGAGCTGGATATCCCCATCGGCGCCGGCAACCGGATCGAACCCGGAGGCCCCGACCAGGGCCAGCCGACTCACTTTCTTACCCGCAGGCAGTGGGGCGTATTTACGGTGACGGTGCCTAAGGATTTCGGATCAAATCAACTCACCTGGACGTTGACGGCTAACGGCGTAACCACCTCGATTCCTGGCAGTCTGAATCCTTTGTGGGAGCTTTCGCCGTTCCGCGACGCAAACGGAAATACGCCGCCATTCATGGGTTTTGCGCCAACCGGGCCCTTCGTGCAAGGCCCACGCGGTCAGAGTACGTCGCTCATGACGGTGCTGCCGAATCCGGTAACACTGGCGCTATGGGTGGCCGACGACGCCAGCGTTATTCCCGGCGCGACGCGCCCGATCACGCCAGCAGTCGTGATCACTTGGAGTAAATTCCGTGGACCAGGCTCTGTGACTTTTGCAAAGGATGGGCCAGTGGTGGAGAAGGCGGACTTTGCCGCCCCTCCTTCCACCACGTCTCAGGGCAAGGCGGTCACCACCGCCACGTTTAGTGAACCAGGAGAATACGTGCTGCACGCCCTGGCGAACGATTGGTCGGGCGAAGGCGGCCGCGGATTTCAGTGTTGCTGGTCGAACGCGCAGGTGAAAGTCACGGTGAAGCCGGCGCGGTAGTAGAAAGAGGACACCATGCATCCAAGAGGAATGAACGATGCGAACGCGCGGCGTTGCGCAGTCTTCGCCGGACTGGCGTTTCTGGCGGCGTTCGCGTGGGGACAGCAGCCTTCAACCAAGAACGGCGAATGGCCGGCGTACACGGGCGATATCAAGGGCACACGCTATTCGCCGCTGGATCAGATTAACGCGGCGAATTTCAACCAACTCGAAGTGGCTTGGCGATTTAAAACGGACGCTCTCGGTCCCCGGCCTGAATATAAGCTGGAGGGCACCCCTCTGATGGTGAAGGGCGTAATCTACACCACGGCGGGCACGCGACGGTCCGTGATCGCATTGGACGCGAAGACCGGCGAGTTGATGTGGGTGTACAGTCTGCGCGAAGGTAATCGCGCCGCCATCGCCCCGCGCCAGTTGTCGGGACGCGGCGTTTCCTACTGGACCGACGGCAAAGGCGACGATCGCGTCATCTTTGTCACCACCGGCTACCGGCTCATCGCTCTTAGCGCCCACACCGGCCAGCCAGTGAATGGTTTCGGCAAGAACGGCATGGTCGACCTGAAGGAAGGCATGGTCACTGGGACCGGCCAGCAGATTGATTTGGAAACCGGCGAGGCGGGCTTGCACTCAACACCGCTAGTGGTGAAAGACACCGTGATCGTCGGCTCCTCGTTCAAGGAGGGAATGACGGTCGTCACTCACAACAACACCAAAGGCTTGGTGCGCGCCTTCGACGCCCGCAGCGGCAAACTTCTGTGGACCTTCAACACCATTCCCCGCCCGGGTGAGCTGGGCAACGAAACTTGGGGAAATGGTTCGTGGGCCACCAATGGCAACACCGGCGTTTGGACCCAGACGACGGTGGACGAAGAGCTTGGTTTGGTATATCTGCCGGTGGAATCTCCGACTTCGGATTTCTACGGAGGCGAGCGGCCAGGCGACAATCTTTTCGGAGAAAGCCTGGTCTGCGTCGATGTCAAGACTGGCAAGCGCAAGTGGCATTTCCAGATTGTGCATCACCCCGTCTGGGACTACGATCTGTCCTCCGCACCCATTCTGGCGGACATAAACGTCGGTGGGAAGGCCATCAAAGCCGTGGCTCTGCCCAGCAAAGAAGCGTTCCTCTATGTCTTCGATCGTGTCACTGGCGAACCCGTCTGGCCGATCGAGGAACGTCCCGTACCCCAATCCGATGTACCTGGAGAAAAGACATCGCCCAGGCAGCCTTTCCCCACCAAACCACCCGCTTATGCGCGCAATTACCTCAAGATCCCGGACGATCTGATCGACTTTACGCCGGAGATGCGGGCGCAAGCCAAGGATGCAGTTGCGCGCTACAAAACTGGCCCCATGTTTCTTCCGCCGGTCATCGGCGATGCCAAAGGATATCTGGGCGCGCTGAATCTCGGCAATGCCAGCGGTGGCACCAATTGGCCCGGCGCGGGTTACGACCCGGAAACGCACATCGTGTACGCGCAGGCGCATCAATCTGCGCTCTTCCCGATTTCATTGCGCACGCCGCCGCAGGGCTTTTCGGACATTCGCTACGTCATGGGAAGGAACGATGCGGAATTTCGGGTTTCCGAAGGCCCGGGATTCGGTTCGGCCGCCGATGCTCCACAACATAGGCCGGCTCCACCACCTGCAACTACCACTGCTCAGCCGGCCGTCGGCGCTCTCACGGTCCAGGGTCTGTCCATCGTCAAGCCGCCTTACGCCGTGATCTCGGCCATCAATCTGGATCGAGGCGAAATTCAATGGCAGGTGCCATACGGCGAGACTCCGGATGTGGTTCGCAATCATCCGGCGCTCAAAGGAAGGGACCTCCCCAACACGGGCCAGCCGGGCAGCGTCGGACTAATCGTTACTAAAACACTGGTCGTCCTGGGTGACAGCCAGAACACCACTACACCGTCCCACCCCCGTGGCGCCATGCTCAGAGCCTATGACAAGGCCACCGGCAAGGAGGTTGGCGCGGTCTACATGCCCGCGCCCCAGAGCGGTTCGCCGATGACTTATATGGTAGACGGCAAGCAGTACATTGTGGTGGCTGTCAGCGGGGGCGCGTATTCGGGCGAATACATCGCCTACAGCCTGCCCTCGGCCAATTGACGATGAGACACCTGATGCTCCTCGCTGCCGTGGGCCTATTCGCTCAGACCTCACGTTCCGTGTGGGACGGTGTCTATACATTAGAGCAAGCCAAGCGCGGATCGGCGCTCTACGCCAATGAGTGTGCCTCGTGCCACGGCACGGCGCTGAACGGGGGCGAATCGGCGCCGCCGCTCACGGGCGGTGAGTTTTTCTCAAACTGGAACGGTCTGACAGTGGGTGACCTCTTCCAGAGGATTCGAGTGTCGATGCCAGCGGACAATCCAGGAAAGCTCACACGCGAACAGGACGCCGATATTCTGGCTTTTATGCTCAACACAAATCAATTTCCGGAAGGCAGCATCGAGCTCGATCACCGCACCGAGGTGCTGAAACAGATTCGATTTGAGACGATCAAGCCCGGCGATGGGAAATAAAAGTAGATTCCTTGGTCGCCCATCTTGGACTCACGCAACGCGAACCGAGTTCGCTTATCCGGACTGTCTTGCGGAACGGGCCTCCCGCGGAGCTCGTCTGAGGTGGCCATTGAGTCGCGCTCCGCAAAGAGTATCGAGCCATTTTCCGTAGCGCACTTGACCCAGGACCTGAGAACGCTGGCTTTTTCTCCGCAAGCCACGGATGACCTAGCGCGAGTTTCCCAGGTCCTGGATAGTCGCTAGCCTTGATCGGAAACGCCTCGGCGCACGAACGCTGATTAAATGGAGAAATCTTCGACCGAGGCGTTTTCGATAAGGAGACTAGAAGGAAGGCGCTGGCGTTTGCGGTGGACGCTGGCTATGGGAAATGAATGCCATTTTTGAACTGCCGCAAGCCGAGGTGAGTGCCCGGAGGAGCCGGAATGTTGGGGTAGGGTCGCCGAAAGCTGTCGCGAT
>Ga0187872_10000065_pt1 | contig 115925 bp, 103 predicted proteins | sample June2016WEW_16_4_FD_132973 | JGI IMG/M metagenome (GOLD analysis project Ga0187872, IMG submission 132973) | Peatland microbial communities from SPRUCE experiment site at the Marcell Experimental Forest, Minnesota, USA - June2016WEW_16_40 | ecosystem: Environmental > Terrestrial > Soil >... | reverse complement strand
TCAATCAGACCCAGCCAGGGTAGTGTTCCATTTGAATCAACGCTCGCGATAGACTTTTAGCTGTTGAACTCCCTGCACTAGACTTCGAGCTAGTGTTGCGTCGACCCATTGAGACCGCCCGACCTATCAGGCAAGCGAAATTGGATGATCGCACGCAGAGCAATTTGCAGGAGCGTTTCTGCGAGCAGCGTCCTGCTGTGAAGGATTACTTCCGAGTGGCCCGTCAACCGGCCCTCAATCCGAAGCGGTGTGTGGTGATGGCTCGGGCCGCGTTCCGGCAGCGCCCTCCCACACGCGGGATCCGGGCGTCCGCTTCTGATGGCTGCCGCCGCCCGGAGCTTTTACAACAACACCAACGGCTGGGGCTCGAGTGTCTCCACCATCGCAGCCCATCGCCGGGCGGCCTGTGCCCTTGGGCGATTCCTTAGGAGTCGTAGCCGGGGCCGCCAGGCGACCCGCACTCTTTCCACAGCTTTTCCCAATTCCAGATCCCGGACGTCACCTCGATCGGCAATGGGAATCCGAGCTGATGCGCGAGCATACACACCTGCCCGCGATGGTGGGCTTCGTGAGAAAGCATGTAGCACAGCATTTCCAGGCCAACCGGCCAAGGCCGACCCCAGCCGTCTCTGCGAAACTTCTCGACGCAGCCCCCACCACCGCCGAGCGCTTCAGCGAGCATCTCCGCGCAGCGAGCGGCGCTCTCGGCCAATCCCGCACGGGCCTGCTGCGGCGTGCAGCGCGCGCGGTTGAGCTGTCGTGGAACCTTCAGGTGCGGAGCTGTAAGCCTGACCCACTTGGAGCGGACATTGTGCATGTGCGTGAAGATCGCCGCAATGGTGCGGACCTTGCCGGGCGGCTTGGCTCTCCATGCGGTAGGGTCAAGATGTTCGATAAGAACCTGGTTCATGCGATCATTGGCGGCAAAGATCTGGACTGCGGCTCGGCCAAGTTGAGTGTGAACCTTGTGTTGACGCGTGGTCACGGCTCCCTACTCCTTGACCTAATAATACTTCCGGGCCGTCGGCAAACCGGAAATTATCGTAGATTGGCTGCCAACATACTCTAGCGCTGGTAAATGCGGAAACCGGAGAAGTGGGTACTAGCCAGGTATTTGTCCGATTATCCAACTACACGTCCACTTGGAGGGCCTTCGACACGCGTAGAGGTGCGAAACGACGAGGCGGAGAGGATAACCGTAATCGGCGTGGCGTGACGGTGAGTTTATTCTTCGGGGTGTTCCCGAGCCGGCGGCGGTTAAATCTGGTAGTCGATTTCGATGATGGCCTGCAGCTCGTCCGAGAGGGCTTGCAGTTCCGCCACAGCGGCGGCATCGTGCGGTTCGTGTCCTTCGAGCCGCTGGACCCGTTCCCGCAGATCCTTCACCTGCGAAGCCACGGAGGACAGGGCCGCGGAGAGTGGATCGTGAATCTGTTTCGGGTCGGTGATCACCACGCGCTGGCCGCCACGCAGGACGATGTGCCCCGGCACGCCCACGATCGTGGAATTGTCCGGCACGTCCCGCAGCACGACGGACCCGGCGCCCACTCGCGAGTTGTCGCCCACCCGGATATTCCCGAGCACGCGCGCGCCCGCACCGATCGCCACGCCGTTTCCGATCGTGGGATGCCGCTTCCCTTTTTCCTTGCCCGTGCCCCCGAGCGTGACACCCTGATACAGCGTCACGTCGTCGCCGATCATGCTGGTTTCGCCGATCACCACGCCCATGCCGTGATCGATGAACAGCCGCCGCCCGATCTCCGCACCCGGATGAATCTCGATCGCCGTCAGCAGCCGCGCCACCTGCGAAAGCCAACGGGCCAGCAGGCGGAAATTATGCTTCCACAGCCAGTGATTGAAACGGTGAAACCACAGCGCGTGCAATCCCGAGTAGCAAAGCAGCACTTCGAGAACCGACTGTGCCGCCGGATCGCGATCCAAAATCGACCGGACGTCCTCTCGCATCGACTGGAACAAGGGTCCCTCGCTTACACGGCTGCGACGGTCAGTTGCTGCGCCTCGTTCTTCAAGCCCTCGAACAAGACGCTGCTCAAATAGCGCTCGCCGAAATCCGGGAGCACCACAACAATGATCTTGCCCGCGTTTTCCGCGCGCCGCGCCACCTGCAGCGCCGCGATCACAGCCGCGCCCGACGAAATGCCCACCAGGAGTCCTTCTTCGAGCGCCAGCCGGCGGGCCATCCCGATCGAGTCCGGGCTCGACACCTGGATCACCTCGTCGATGTAATCCATGCGCAGGATTTTCGGCACGAATCCGGCGCCGATCCCCTGGATCTTGTGAGGGGCCGGTTGACCGCCTGTAAGCACGGGGCTTTCCGACGGCTCGACGGCAATGGCCTTGAACGATGGCTTCTTCGGCTTGATGTACTCGCATACGCCGGTCAGCGTCCCGCCGGTTCCGATGCCGGAAATCAGAATGTCCACCTTGCCGTCCGTGTCGTTCCAAATTTCCGGGCCGGTCGTTTCGAAGTGGATTTTCGGATTCGCCGGATTATCGAATTGCTGCAGGATGTAGCCGTTCGGCGTAGCGGCGAGCAATTCTTCGGCTTTCGTCACCGCGCCCTTCATGCCCTTGGGGCCCGGCGTCAGCACGATGTCGGCGCCGAACGCCTTCAGCAGGACGCGGCGTTCCAGGCTCATCGTTTCCGGCATCGTCAAAATCAGTTTGTAGCCCCTCACCGCCGCCACGAACGCCAACGCGATTCCGGTATTGCCGCTGGTCGGCTCAATTAGCACAGTCTTGCCCGGATGAATCTTCCCCGCCTTCTCGGCTTCGGAAATTAGGCTCACGCCGATTCGGTCTTTCACGCTGGCATTCGGATTGAAGCTTTCGAGTTTCGCCAGCACGGTCCCCTTGCAGCCTTGCGCGACTTTGTTTAGCTGGACCAGAGGCGTCTTGCCGATCAATTCGGTGATGTCCTTCGCAACTCTCATCTCAATCTCCCTTTGTATGGCGTTTGAATTATGAACCAGCCGCGAGGCCAGGTTCCATTCGCGCGTCGAGTAGGTCACCTTGCTATCCCGGCAGCATTTGCCCTGCTTCTATCACAGAGTCTTGCATTTTGTTTCACGAATGATGTGACGGTGATCACGCAGCGATGCTTTTGGGTGATAACGGCTCGGCGGACATTCTCTGCGCGCCGATGGCAGCGAGCTTCTAATCCCTGCTGAAGCGCTGCTCGCGAAACGGATCGCCGTACATGTTGTAGCCGTTTTCCTCCCAGAAGCCGGGAGCGTCGTGCGCCATGAATTCGATGCCACGGACCCATTTGACGCTTTTCCAAGCGTAGAGGTGCGGGACGACGAGACGCACGGGATAGCCGTGATCGGCGGGGAGCGGTTCGCCGTTGTGCTTCAGCGCGAAGAGAGTGGTGGGACGCATCAGGTCTTCGAGCGGAACGTTGGATGTGAACTCTTCCTCGGCGCGGACCATCACGTACTTCCCTTCCGGCTTGGGCGCGGCGAGCTTCGCGATTTCCGTGAATCCGACACCCTCCCAGCGGACGTCGAACCGGCTCCAGCGCGTGACGCAGTGCATGTCGGCGGTGACGCCCGTCATTGGCAGGTGGCTGAATTCGTCCCACGCGAGCCGCACGGGCTTTTCGACGAGGCCGGTGATCTTGAAATCCCACGTCTGTGGATCGAAGCGCGGCACGTCGCCAACGTGAAGCACGGGCCATTTCAGCGTCGCCGATTGGCCGGGAGGCAACCGTCCGGCGTCGCGCATCGCGCGCTCGAGCTGTTTGCGTTCCGAGATTTCGCCGAAGATCATCGCGGATTCCTGTGCAAAGCCACCGATCGCCGACCAAGATTATTGTACACCGGCCGTTTTCGCGCGCTGCGCCGATGCTTGCAGAGACCGCGCCTGACCGCATGCCTCAAGCTGATGCGCATTGGAGCGACTTGTGATGTAACGCAGAAGGCGTATCCAGCGTCTTGTCAGCTAGGCAGAGGGGCGGTTTGCGTCCAGCCCAGCTTGATCGGGGATGTCGAAATAGCGGAGATCGAGGCTTCCAAGAGATTCGGTGGTTCCATTCAAGGAGACGATCGATGAAAAGAAACTGCATTTTGGTTGCGGCACTTTGTTTCGTGGTTCTTTCACTGGCGCACGTCGCGTCGGCACAGGATGCCAAGGTCGCGGGTTCGTGGGAGCTCAGCGCGCCCGGTCGCGACGGCAACATCGTTACCCAGACGCTCACACCGCAGCAGGATGGCACCAAACTTACGGGCACACTGAAGGGCCAACGTGGAGATGCGCCGGTGACAGGCACGATCAGCGGGAACAACATCAGCTTCTCTGTAACGCGGTCCACGCCGAACGGCGAAATGAAGATCGACTACACGGGCACGGTCAGCGGAGACGCGATGAAGGGCACGCTCGCCGTGATGGGCAACAACGCGGACTGGACGGCCAAGCGTTCGGCGGCAGGCGGCTCGGGGAACTGAGTCCCCTGCAATCTTCCCGGGATTAATTCACGAAGGGCGCTTGCATCGCTCCCTGGCCGGAGCCGGCTGTGAAGGTCGTGTGCTATGATTGGCGATTCCGGCCGGCCACAAAACCACAACAGGGAGCGTCCATTGTCAGCTCGCATACTCAACGGGAACGCGATTCGAGATCAAATCTACGCGGAATTGCAGGCGGAAATCGCATCGCTTGCGGCGGCGGGAATCAAGCCGGGGCTTGCGGCGGTGCGCGTGGGAGACGATCCGGCGTCGAAGCTTTACGTGAACAGCAAGATCGCGGCGTGCGAAAAACTCGGACTCGGCAGCTTTCACATCACACCGCCCGCGTCGACGACCACCGAAGAACTGCTCGCCATCGTCAACGAATTGAACAATCGCGAGGATGTGGACGGAATCCTGGTGCAGATGCCGCTGCCGAAGCAGATTGACTCGAAAAAAATTCTCGACGCAGTGATTCCGGCGAAGGATGTGGACGGATTCAATCCCGTGAACGTCGGGCGTCTGGTGGCGGGGCGGCCCGCGCTGGTGGCGTGCACGCCAGCGGGCGTGATGGAAATTCTGCGGCGCAGCAATATTCCGATCGAAGGCGCGAACGCGGTGGTGATCGGGCGAAGCGACATCGTAGGCAAGCCGCAGGCGCTGCTGCTGCTGCACGCGAACGCGACGGTGACGATCTGCCACTCGAAGAGCAAGGATTTGCCGGGAATCGCGCGGCGCGCGGACATCATCGTGGCGGCGATCGGCAAAGCGGCGATGGTCACGCCGGATTACGTCCGGCCGGGCGCGACCGTGATCGACGTGGGCCAGATCGTGGTGAAGGACGCGGCCGAGGCCGAGCGCATCTTCGCGAAGTTTCCGGCGAAGCTCGAATCGTTTCGCGCGAAAGGCTCGATCCTGGCGGGAGACGTTCACCCGGAGGTCATGGAAGTGGCGGGCGCTTACACGCCGGTGCCGGGAGGCGTCGGGCCGCTGACGATCGCGATGCTGATGAGCAACACGGTGAAGGCCGCGCGGATGCGGCGCGGAGGGCGCGCTCCGGCCGCCGCGTCAACGCGCAGCTAATGCTGCGCGTCGGTCTCACCGGCGGGATCGCCACGGGAAAATCCACGGTGGCGGCCATGCTGCGCGACCGCGAATATCTGGTGCTCGACGCTGACGCGCTCGGGCACGAGCTCCTCGAAATCGGCCAGCCATCCTATGAAGAAATCGTGCGCGAGTTCGGCGCGGGAGTGCTCGCGCCGGGCGGAGCGGTCGACCGCCGCAAACTGGGCGCGATCGTTTTCGCCGATGCCCAGAAGCGCGCGCGCCTGAATCAAATCCTGCACCCCCGCATCCTCGACGTGACGGCAAAATGGTTTGCGGCGCTCGACCGTCCGGGCGGGCCCGATCTGGCTTTTCAGGAAGCGGCACTGATCCTCGAAGTGGGCGCACAGAAGAACCTCGACCGCGTGGTGGTTTGCTGGTGCCGGCCGGAGCAGCAACTCGAGCGCATGATCGAGCGTGGGTATTCGCGGCAGGACGCCGAGCAGCGCATCGCGGCGCAAATGCCCATCGAGGAAAAACGCCGGCTGGCCGATGAGACGATCGACTGCTCGGGATCGATGGAGGAAACCGAGCGGCAGGTCGAGGCTATGCTTGCGAAGTTGAAACAGGCCGCGGCGTTGAAGCGAAACAATTAGTAGTTCGCGTTCGTTTCATTTTGTGCGTGGGAGATTGAGGCGCGCGCGATTGCTGGATGGGCGGCATCGCGCCAAGGAACTGCGCCGGGCACGGCATGCCGTGCCCCTACGGAACCATTTCACCCGATGCTTCACGCCGGATGGGCAGCCCAGTGCCAAGCATGGATGCCGGGCACGGCGTGCCGTGCCCCTACGGAAGAAAAAGACGCGCGAGTGCTGCGGGTAGCAAATCCAAAATGGCTGTTGCGGGCCACATCGAAACTGTAGAATCGTTGACATAGGTTCAAAAGCAAGGCGGGAAGCTGCGATGACGCAAGGTGAACATTCGCGAGGCGCGCTGCGGTTGCTGGCGCTGGGATTGATCGTCGGCCTGGGGGCCTACTGGGCTGGCTCGCGGTACGGGGAGCACGCACCTACGTCGGTACACGCGGTGCTGGAACCGGCGTCCACCAACACGAGCCTCGACCCCGAGGAAGAAGAGAACGTCCGCATCTACAAGCTGGCATCGCCGGCGGTGGCGAACATCGTCACGCGAACAGTGCAGTACGATTTCTTTTACAACGCGGTGCCGGTGGAAGGCGCGGGTTCGGGCTTCGTGATCGACACGCAGGGCTACATCCTGACGAACTTCCACGTGGTTGACGGCGCGCAGACGATCGAGGTCACGCTCGGCGACCAGACGCGCTACAAGGCCAAATACATCGGGGCGGACACGCGCAACGATATCGCGCTGATTCAGATCGATCCGGCCGGACACAAGCTCACGGCGCTCCCTCTCGGCGATTCGCGCAATCTGCTGGTGGGCCAGCGCGTGCTGGCGATCGGGAATCCGTTTGGATTTCAGAGCACGCTGACGACGGGAGTCGTCAGCTCGCTCGGGCGGACAGTGCAGACGAGCGACAATACATTTATCGATGAAGCCATTCAAACGGATGCGGCGATCAATCGCGGAAATTCCGGCGGGCCGCTGCTCAACACGCACGGCGAAGTGATCGGAATCAACAGCGCGATTTACGCACCGACGGGAACAACGGCGGGAATCGGGTTCGCGATTCCGGTGAACACGGCGCGGCGCGTGGCGGAAGATTTGATTACGCAGGGGCGCGTCCGGCGGGCGACGCTAGGCGCCGAGGGCCGCGCGATTTGGCCGGGCCTGGCGGATGCGCTGCACCTCGGAGTGAAGGAAGGAATTCTGGTCGAGCGGGTGACTTCCGGTGGCCCGGCCGACCAGGCTGGAATTCGCGGAGGCAACCGCGTGGTGCTGGCCGGCCTGCAGGAGCTGAGAATCGGCGGTGATGTGCTCATCGCGATCGACGGCAAGGAAGTAACGAGTCAGACGGATTTGAATCTTCTGCTGAATCGCGCGCGGCCGGGAGATACCGTGACGCTGACGATCGTGCGCGACGGCAAGAAGATGGATGTGAAGGTGAAGCTAGGCGAAGGCTAGTGGCGATCGCATAAATCGCAGTGGGCAGAACGGGAACTGTCCTCAGGGGCTAAAGCCCCGTCTTTGTTGGCTGTCTAATGTCGGAGCTGAAGCTCCGACCCTCTAAAGACCGTCTACGAAATGACCTCTACTGAGTCTATTCGATTAACCTAACGTGACGCCAAGCAGTCGCAAAGATGTTCGTCGCGCGGCTGCGAGCGGCCTTCAATCGCGGGGATTCGTGGCGAAAATGGATAGCTCCGGTGTGAAGCCGCGGTCGTCCATTTCGAGAATCGCTTTCACCATGTGAGCAATGTCCTCGGCGCGCAGCTTGGTGGGATTGTCCTTCTGCTCGAAGCCGGCGACTTTTGAGAAATTCGTCAGGACCTCGCTCGGATTCACCAAAAACACACGGATGTTGCGCTTGCGGAGTTCCGCGCGCCAGCATTCCGTCATGGCGCGAAGCGCGGACTTGCTCGCATAGTACGCCGTGCCGTTTGGAGCGCCGCGCAGTGCGGCGGTCGACGCGATGTTGACGATGTTGCCGCGCTGCCGCGAGATGAAATGCTTTGCCGCGCCGCGGGCCATGAGCATCGCTCCCGTAACGTTTGTCGAGAAGACGGCTTCGAAACTGGCGAGGTCGAAATCCACGAGGGTCTTGAAAACGCCGAAGCCCGCGTTGTTGACGAGAATATCGAGATCGCCGAACTTCTGCAGGACTTCGCGATAGGTGCGGTCGACATCGGATTCCTTCGTCACGTCCGCCCGGATGGCATGCACTCCCAAAGTGCTCGCGGTTTCCGCAAGGCGGCGCTCGTCGCGCCCGGTGATCGCCACCCGCGCTCCGCTCGCCGCGAGAGATTCAGCGATGGCGCGTCCGATGCCGCTGCTGCCGCCCGTGATCAACGCGACCGCGTTTTGCAGGTTCATCTTGCCTCCAGAGGGAATCTCGTTGGCGCACGATTGTACACGCTGCAAGCGGTCTCATAAATCGGAGCGGGCAGAATAGGAACTGCCCTCAGGGGCTAAAGCCCTCTTTTCCTAGACCGTGTCGTGTCGGAGCTGAAGCTCCGACGCCCTAAAAAAGCTTTTATGAGGTGGCTCTTAGCCGCCGGCGGCTTGGCCCTCGCGCGGGACCGGCGGGGCGGATTCCACAGAATGAACTTTTTCGCGCCACTCATTACGCAGACGGTCGCGCTCCCGCTCGGTGAGACGGAACCAGGATTCGGCAACGTCGCGAACGCGCTCGAGTGCGGCTTGCACTTCGGCTTGCTTCGCTTTCAGCGTGTCGCTGTCCGCGTCGGTGGGGACGCGGATCGGCGGAGCGATGAACATCACGGTGCGGGAAAACGGATAGGGGATCTGAAAGAGGTCCCAGGATTTCTGGAACGTATGCGCGCGCTTGATTCCGATGTGAAACACGGAAATGGGATGGCCGGTGCGGCGCGCGAGGATCACGGCGCCGGGCTTGGCGACGTAGCGCGGCCCGCGCGGGCCGTCGATCGTGAGCGCGACGTTGCGGCCAGCTTCGAGATACCGCGCCATCGCCGTGAGCCCCTCGATCGCGCCGCGCGTCGAACTGCCCTGCGCCGTGCCGAAGCCGAGGCGCTCGATCACCTTGCGCGTCCACTGACCGTCGAAATTGACCGTGTTCAGCACGACGATGCCGCGATTGCGCCACGTCCACACCGCGGGGAAAATGCAGCGGTGCCAGAACGCGCCGATGGCCGGCTCACCCCCACTACGAATCTGAGTGGCGTTGTGCACGCCGACGATTTCCAGGCGCAGCGTGGGGCCGATCAAGCGCACGAACCAATACACGACCCACGCGATCACGGGAATCTGCATCCGGCGCCAGCGCGAAAGGTGCGGCATCGGAATGGCCGGCGGGGCGGCCGCGGCCTTTTGCTCGCCATTCTGGGGCGCGCCGGATTTCGAGGCGTTCGTCACTGCTGTATAGTATAGGCGGTCGCGATGCGCTCCCAATTCCATTTCATGCGCGGCGGTGCCGCCGGTGCCTTTTGGCAATGCCACGGCGCGCTGGCAGGGATTCTGCTGGCGCTATTCGTGCTGAGCCCGATCGCGCGGGCCGAGAACGCGCCTCCTGGCGCAGTCGCGCGCGTCGACGGGAATGACATCTCGATCGAAAGCGGCACGGCGGCGCAAAATGGCAGCTCCTCTGTCGCGCCGGGGATTTACGTCTCGAACGGCAGCACGGTGACGGTCCACGCGGGCCATGCGCGGATGACGCTGTTCGCCGGCGGCACGGTGATCATCTGCGGCCCGGCAAAATTCACGGTGCTCACGTCGGCCGACGCGATCACGGTGGCGCTGAATTTTGGGCGGCTGCGAGTGGAACTGCCCGCGAAGACTGCGTTGCGCGTTTTCACGCCGACGATCATCGGGACGCCAATCGACATCAGCGGCGGCGCGCGGGACGTGACGGTGGGGCTGAACCTGGACGATTCGCTCTGCGTGGTCGCGACGAGCGGCGCAATCCAGCTCGAACACCAGTTCACCGGCGAAAAGCTGATCGTGCCACAAGCCGGGGAATTTTTTCTGAATGCAGGAAAGCTGATGCCGGTCGCGGGATCTCCGGGAAGCTGCCAATGTCTGGAGGCTGAATCGCGGCCTGCGCCCGCGTTGCCCGCAGCGGTACCTGAATTCGCGGTCGCGACTCCGCCGCCCACGGCGGTAGCGGCGCTACCGCCGGTGAATCGCGCGCCGGAGCCTGATCCGACCGCGCAGCCGAGCGTGGAATACAGCGTGCTCGCGCACGGAAACGACGCGCATCCTTCGACGCCAGCGAAAAACGATGCCGCGCCTGCTGCTGTGCCCGTTTCGATGCCGGTGTACACGGCGGTCCTGCCGCCGTTGACGTTTTCGGCGAATTCGCCCGCGCCGCCGCCGGACACTTCAGCCGAAATGGTGCTGCTGATCCGCGAAGCGCAGGTTTCGCCCGATTGGGAATTTTCCGGGCACGTGGCGGCGCCGGGGTTCGCAGAGGCGATGCAGCACGCGTTGGGACAAGGAACGTCGAAGCCTTCAGAGCAAGCGCCGGTGCAGAAGCAACCTTCGGAGCAGCCGAGAAAGAAGAAGGGCGGATTCTGGGCATCACTGAAAAAGGCTTTTGGCGGGGGCAGCTAGCGGGATTGACGCGGTTGTCGCGGATAGCTACGCAGAATCACCCAGCGCGCTGAAAGCGCTCATCCCCGGAGAGATCCCTCGGCTCCCGTTGGTCGCTCGGGATGACGATCCTTGTCGGATCGTCACATCCCCTCATAATTCGGGCCACCGCCGCCCTCGGGTGGAACCCACTGGATGATCTGGTAGGGATCGGCGACGTCGCAGGTCTTGCAGTGGACGCAATTGGCGGCGTTGATCTTCAGTTTCGGCGAGCTCTTGTCGCTGACCATCTCATAGACCGCGGCGGGACAAAAATACTGGCACGGATTGCCGAATTCGCGGACGCAGCGGTCGCCGCAGATGTTCGGTTCGAGCACGACGAGATGGCACGGCTGGTCTTCGTCATGGCGCGTGCCGGAGTGATAGACGTCCGTGAGGCGGTCGACGGTGAGTTTTCCATCGCCCTTGAAGCGCGTGGACTGATCGACGAGCGTGCCATCGCGATGTAGATTTTCATATTCCTTGTAGCCCGGCTCGGTGCGCATGGGATCGATCAGGCCGCGCCCGCCGCTGACGAATTGAAATCCCGCGTGGACCAACCCTTTCAGAAGGCCGCCGTGAAAACCCTGATGGAAATTCCGCACGGACCAGAGTTCCTTCTTTAGCCAGCTCTGCTCGATTTTCTGCTGGTAGGCGGCGAGCTTGGCGGCGGACGCGTCTTCGGCGCAAAGCGATTCGTAGATCGCTTCGGCGCCGAGCATGCCGCTCTTGATCGCCGTGTGGATGCCCTTCAGGCGCTGCGAATTCAAAAGACTCGCGGAATCGCCGATGATGAGGCCGCCGTCGAAATAGTTGCGCGGCATCGAATACCAGCCGCCGTACGGGAGGGTTTTTGCGCCATAGCGAACGAGCTTGCCGCCGTCGAGAATTCTTTTCACGAAGGGATGCGTCTTGAATTTCTGGAACGCCTCATGCGGATCGAAGAGCGGATTGCGGTATTCGAGGCTAACAACCATGCCGAGCGAGACGCGATTGTCGCGCATGCCGTAGACCCAGCCGCCGCCATAGAGGTCCGATGTGAGCGGCCAGCCGAGCGTGTGCGCCACATATCCGGTGTCGATGCGGCCGGGCTGGACGTCCCACAATTCCTTGATGCCGATGCCATAGACCTGCGGATTGAGGCCGTCGAGCTTGAGGCGCGCGACGAGGTCTTTGGTGAGTGAGCCGCGCGGGCCTTCGGCGAGCACGGTGACTTTCGCCCGCAATTCGTAACCGGGCGTGAAGTTGTCCTTGGGCTTGCCGTTCTTGTCGAGACCCTTGTCCTCGGTGAGGACGCCGGCGATTCCGTTCTTCTCGTAAAGCAGTTCCCTGCCGGCGAACTGCGTGAAAATGTTGACGCCTTTTTTTTCGACGAGGCCGCCGAGCCATTTGACGAGCTTGTTGAGCGAAACGACGAAGTTGCCGTGGTTCGCAAGCGGCGGCGGGGTGATGGGCAGCTTGTAGGAGCCGCTCTCGGTGAAATAGTACGCGGCGTCGCCGGTGACGGGCGTATCGAGCGGCGCGGTTTTTTCGAAATCGGGGACGAGTTCGCGCAGCGCGCGCGGGTCCATGATCGCGCCGGAGAGCTGATGGGCGCCAATCTCGCGCGCCTTTTCGAGGACGTAAATATTCTCCGCGGAAAGCGCCGGAGATTTTTTCGCGGCGGTGTGCTGCTCGATCAGATTGGCGAGGTGCAGCGCGCAGGAAAGTCCCGCCGGGCCCGCTCCGACGATCAGAACGTCCGCTTCAAGCTTTTCGCGCTCAATTGCCACGGCAGAATCTTAACAGAAGACGGGGGATTCACCGCGAACCGCTATTTTGCGGATTTGAGGGGGCTATCGTCGGGCTCCCACAGAAGTTTGAAAACCACGGAGCGGCGAATGTCACCGCCGGGAAGGGTTTCCGGTACGGCCTCGACGTGGCGGTCCTGCTGAAGATTGCGCCCCCAGAGCGAGAAAGTGAATCCGCGGATGGGGTTCGTGGAGGCACCCACGTCAACGCGATTGATCAGCGGCAATTCGCCCGGAACGGTGTTGTAGTGGTACCAATTCGCGTCGAAATTCAGGTGGCGCGTCAGGTCGAGACGCGACTGGAGGTTTATCTGCTGCCTCGGGTTGTGCGCCACCGCCGGATAGACTACGGAGGGCGTCGAAGTGCCGCGCAGTTCGGTGATTTCCGTTGAGACGGTCCAGCGGCGAACCGGCGCGTACTTCAGAGAAAGTTCCAGTCCGTGGGTCTGACCGCGGCCCAAATTGTCAACAAACAATGGAATATCCACATAGAACGGCGAGGAGTTGACGATCGGCGAACCGGGCGCGCTCAGGCCGAGCAACCGACTGTACGCATTGTAGTAAATCGCAGCATCGGCCGAGAATTTCTGCCGCCATTCGTACCTGTATCCCAATTCGTACGCGTGGAGGATTTCGGATTCTACGGTTGGTTCACCCTCGATCAGCTCAAATGTTAACGGGGGAGGCGTCGGATTGATTTGTGCGACGCGTTCCCGGACGTCGTTATCGGTCAGCGCCGGCGTCCGCACCGCACGCGAAACCGCCGCCCAAACGGCGTTGGAAGGATTAGGCGTCCAGACGGCGCGGATCTGCGGCTGGTACTCGAAACCTGTGAAGTCATTGTGCTCGAATTTCGAGCCTGCGATGATGCGGAGCATGTCCGGCACGAGGACGACATCGTATTGAACGAAGGTGCTGTATGTGGTTTCCCGATTCGAAGACGGCACGACGCTGGCGGTGAACGTGGCGGGGAAGGAGTCGCCGGTTGTCATGATTCCGCCGCCCAGCGTCAGCACCTGCCGGGCCGAAAGGCCACGGTTGTACTGCGCTTCGACGTCGCAGGTGTTGCGGTAGTCCGTGAAGATGATGACAGCGACCCGGTCCGTCCAATCGCAGAATCCAAGCACCTCGGTCGAGGACTGATCGCCGGAGGCATGCTTCCAGTGGCCGAGTATGTGACCGCCTTTCACCACGGAAATGACGTTCAGAGGTGCGGGCGGTGAAACCGGACTGAAGATGGTGACAACATCGCGGACTCGCCCCGAGTAACCCTCCCCGTCAAACGTGATGGCGTCCTCCGGCGAAACCTTCCACTCGAAGCGCGTGCCGCCTTGCGAGATGTTCCACGTGTCGTAGTTCGCGATGCCAGCGGCGTTGACGGTAGGAAGCCAGTAGTTGCTGGTCCCGTAGACGCGGAAGTCGAAATTCTCGCCCACGCTTCCGCCGTAGCGCACGCGGGCCGCGTAGCCCTCATTAACGCCGGCGGTTGTGGAAACCTGCGGATCTTGCGTCTTCACCGCTTGCTTGGTGATGATATTGATCACGCCGTTGACAGCGTTCGCGCCCCAGAGAGTGCCGCCCGGCCCGCGGATCACTTCGATGCGGTCGATATCCTCGAGCGGCGGGTCTTGCACGTCCCAGTAAACGCCTCCGAATGTGGGCGAATAGACCGGCCGCCCATCAATCAGCACGAGCATCTTGTTGTTAAACGCGTTGCTGAAACCCCGCGCGCTGACCTGCCAGACGTGCGCGCTCTGTTGCACGACGTACAGGCCCGGCACCGTACGGAGCGCATCCGGTACGGACGAAAATCCGCCGCGGCGGATGTCATCACCTGTGATGACGTAGATTGCCGCGGGAGCTTTTGAAAGGGCTTCCGATTTTTTCGAGGCAGAGGTCACCTCGATTTTCATCAGGTCTTCAAGGCTCTGGCTGGCGAGATCCGTCTGCGCGCCCTGCCCCCAGGCCGTGGTGCATACGAAGAGGGACAACAGGACGACACCAACCCGGCGAATGAACGCCGGCGCACCTAGACGAATGCATTCATGGGCCGATCGGACAGTCGACCAGCGATATCGCGGGAGCAAGGTCCCCTCCGAACCTCGTTATCGGCGGGATCGAGGGAAGGATTGCGGCGCTTGAAGGAAAAGGCGATCAGAAGTTCCAGGACCGGGATTCGGAGGGCTTGGGGGGAAGAGATATGTTCCGGATTGGAACAGTGGAATCCAAACGGCCGGCAAGCGAGGTCAATGGGCGACGTCACGCCAAGGATCTGCGCCGGGCACAGCATGCTGTGCCCCTACGGAAATCATCTCGAAGGATGAGTGGTCGTCTGAATGATGGCCCGGACGACCTATCCGGCTGCTTGGTAAAGTAAGCAGCGGCGTTGGCGGCAAAGGGGCTGTACGCTATACTGACGCACCGGTCGTCATGGGCGCGAGGACACGCTGGGGCGGCGTCAGCGAGAGTTCGAGGCCGGGAACCGGGGGGGGGATCGCGCAAGTCCCGGCGGCAGTCATGAGGTGGCGTCGGTGCAGGCGTGGTGGGCCGGCAGGGCTCTCCCATCAGGTTCCAGCTATAGCAAGTCGCGCGCGAGGTCGATCGCGGAAACGACAGCTGTGCACAAACAACTCCAAGAAGAGAACGATTCCATTTCCACTCCTCGCACAGATAACCACAGCGTCGCGGTAGTCGGCGGATCGGCGGCTGGCCTGTTCGCAGCCTCGCTGCTCGCGCGCCGCGGCCTTTCTGTGCGCGTGTTCGAGCGGATCGAGACGCTCGAACCTGCGGCGCGGACGCTGATCGTGACCGACCGGATGCGGAACCTGCTGGGCCGGGCTGCAGAAGGCAGCATTGTCAACGAAATCCGGCGCTTCGAGCTTTTCACCGACGGGCGCGCCGCGACGATTTCCCTCCAGAATCCCGACCTGATCGTCGAGAGGCGCACCCTGATACAAGGACTCGCGGCGGAGGCGGAGCGCGCCGGCGCAAAGGTCGAGCTGGGGCGCCGTTTTCATGCGATGCATCCGAACGGCAAGAGCCTGGTGATGGAAGTCGAGCGCTGCGCCGATGGAGGCCGCGAGGAAGTCCGCGCGGATACGATCATCGGCGGCGACGGCGCAGCCAGCCGCGTGGCGCGCGCCGCCGGATGGGAGCCTCTTGAGACGCTGCCGCTGGTGCAGGCCATCGTGCCGCTGCCGAAGGACATGCCCGCGGACACGGTGCGCGTGTGGTTCGTGCCACAGGACACGCCGTATTTTTACTGGCTGATTCCCGAATCGCCGACGCGCGGCGCGCTGGGCGTGATCGGCGAATCCGGCGCGGAAACGAGGCTCTGCCTCGAGCGGTTCCTCGAGAAACGAAAGCTCGACGCAATCGAATTCCAAGGCGCGCGCATTCCGGTTTACAAGCGATGGGTTCCGGTGCGGCGCGAACTCGGGCGCGGAGCCGTGTATCTGGTTGGAGACGCGGCTGCACAGGTGAAAGTGTCCACGGTCGGCGGGACGGTTACGGGTTTTCGCGGCGCGCTGGGAGTGGCCGAGGCGATTCTGAATGGCGGACCGAGCCGCGAGTTGCGCGCGTTGCGGCGCGAGCTGGACGTGCATCTCCTGCTGCGGCGGTCGCTGCACAGATTCGAGCAGGCGGACTACAGCCACCTCGTGGACCTGCTGAACGAGGGAGCGAAACAGCCGTTGGCCGAGTATTCGCGCGACGAAGCGTGGAAGATTTTGTGGCGCGTGTGCTTGCGCCAGCCGCGGCTGGTGCTGCTCGGCTTGCGCGGATTGCTGATGAGCAGGCGCTCGATCGACAAGCCTCGCGTTTAGATCGGGCCGGTCGAAGGCCTGCCGACAGACGATTTCAATGACCCACCGGCGTACGTTCCGAATTACGGCAGTGATCGTCGCGCTCGTGGTGTGCGCCGGTGCCGTGATTGCATTCCGCGGCGTTGGCCGGTGGCTGGTGCGCGAGGACGCACTGGGGCCGGCGGACGCGATCGTTGTGTTGAGCGGCGCTATGCCAGCGCGCGCGGAGGAAGCGGCGCGCATTTTCCGTATGGGATACGCACGCGAGGCGTGGGTCACGCGGCCGGAGTCGCCCGCAAGCGAACTGGCGGGAATGGGCGTCCAGTACACCGACGAAAGCGATTACAGCCGCGAGGTGCTGATTCACCTGGGCGTGCCGGACGCGGACGTTCACGTGCTTCCGGGAACGATCATCGACACCGAACAGGAAGTCGAGGAAATTTCCAGCGAAATGCGGCGCGAGGGAAAAACGAGCGTGATCATCGTGACGTCGCCGCAGCACACGCGCCGCGTGAAGACGCTCTGGCGAAAATTGGTCGGCGAGAATCCGCGAGCGATCATACGGGCCGCGCCGGAGGATCCGTTTGACGCCGACCACTGGTGGCGCGACACGCACGATGCGCTCGCCGTCATGAGAGAGGTGCTCGGGTTACTTAACGCCTGGGCGGGGCTGCCGGTGAGGCCGCATTCTTCCTGAACTTCGGCCTGCATTTCGGCCACCTCAGACGGGCTGCTACTTCGGCTGGGTGGCGAGGGGCGTGGCGCTGGCTTCCAGAATCTTCCAGCGTTCCCACTCGGATTTCTTCGTGAGATCGCGCAGGCGAAGCTGCCACTCGACGCCGAGATCCTCGTTGCCGCCGGAATAGAACGCTCCCCAAGAATTTGCGCCGGTGAGATCGCGCGTCGCGGCGTCGCCATTTCCGTTGTTGCCGTTGCTCGCCGGATCGTGGCTGCGGAACATGGCGAGTTGCGCGGTATCGAGCGGCACGCGAAAGAATACGACATCGTCCCAGTCCGGCGGTGGGGAGGCGTGACCGTTGCCGGAAACTTTCCCCGATGGCGGAATGAAATGCCCGCATAGCTCCATTGAGTTTCCGCGGAGCAGCAGCTCGAGGGACGGCGGGCGCTCCGCCGACGGTCCGGGGCGCGAAAGCGCTAGCTCCCAGAGGGTGAGCGCGTCGCCACTCTTCGCCGGATCGGAATAGAAATCGAGCGTGCGCGTCTGCCATCCGGTGGACTTGCGATCGGGGAGAACCTCGGTGATGGTCGCGACCGTGTGGCTGCGCCAGCGCTCGAGCTTGACCGAGCCGACGAAGCTGCCGTATTCGCGCACGAACTTGCGGTCGTCTTCGGAGGCGTGGACGGCATCGTGCCAGAAGCGGTCGTCGAAGCGGAATGAAAGCGTGAATACCTGCTCGAGCGGCATTGGGGCGGCTTCAGTGAGCCGCTGGAGAAATTGCGGATCGGCGACCGCTTCGAGATTGCGAACGCGCTCGAAGAGATGGCGGACGGTCCAGTTCTGCTGCCGCAAGACGCGCTGCCAGTGCTGAGCCAGCACATAGAACACGAACACGACGATCACGGCAATGCCCAGCGCGGGCCAGAGAATTTCCATCCCGTTCGCTCCCCGGACCTGCCCGAATGGAACGCAAAACGCCCCTGATGTGGCCGAATTCTACTAGATCGCTACTCGGCATACAACGCAGGCGCGCGATTCGGCGCAGCAGGACCGCTCGTGCGCGGTTGCGCGGGGGCGCAGGCCCAGATTATTATGTGCGGCGCATGGAAATCCTCAAGGTGATTCCGCTGCCCCTTGTGTTGCTGTGCGCGATGCCCGCCGCGCGGGCGCAAACTGCCCAGCCTGCTGCGCCCGCCGCGGCTGCGGGCAAATCCTACGAGCTCGATATCGACGGCACGAAGCAGTGGGTCGATACGAAGATCGACCTGCGCGCGGGCGAGAAGCTGCATTTCACGGCGACGGGCATGATCACGTATCCGGCGGGCGAATCGTCAAAATCGAAAGCGCGGTCGTTTGGTCCGGACGGACTCGCGCGCGGCTTCGCGGATTTAATTCACGAATACGCCGTCACGGACGCGGGGCACGGCGCGCTGATCGGACGCCTCGGCGCGAGCGATGCGGGCGGGCAGCCGTTCCTGGTTGGAGCGACCTCGGATTTTGAGGCGCCCGTCGCGAACCGCCTGTTTCTCGGCATCAATCAGAGCCTCAAGGATGCGGGGACCGCGCAGGGGAGTTTCCACGTCAAAATCGAAGTGGTGAATCCGGGGCTGAGCACAGCCGCGGCTGCGGCCGTCGGCGGACCGGCGGAGGCGCACATTCCCGCGATCACAGCGTCGCTGCTCGATGAAATCCCGCGCCGCGTGAGCGATCCGCAGGGCAATCCCGGCGACATGGTGAACGTGCTGATCCTCGGGTCCGAGGATGACGTGGTCAAGACGTTCACGGCGGCCGGCTGGGTGCACGTGGACAGCTCGGTGAAGGACACGATGCTCAACGGCCTGGTCGATTCGTTCGAGAAAAAGGACTATCTGACGATGCCGATGAGCATGCTCTACCTCTTCAACCGGCCGCAGGACTACGGCTTCGCGCACGCCGAGCCGGTGCGCGTGGCGATGTCGCGGAATCACCTGCGCGTTTGGAAGTCGCCGTACACGGCGGGCGGGCAGCAGGTGTGGTGCATCGCGGCGACTCATGACATCGGATTCGAGCGCGACCAGCGCAACAACGGCGTGACGCACAAGATCGATCCGGCAATCGACGGCGAGCGGGAATACGTCAACGAGACGCTATCGAGCACGGGGCTTGTGGTCGCGCGCGATCACGTCACACCGGCGAGTCCCCTGACGGAAGCAAAAACCGCGACGGGCGGGAGCTTTCACTCCGACGGGCGGATTCTAGTTCTCGTGCTGAAGGCGACCGCATCCGCGGAAGACAAATAGAAGCTGTTTCGCTCTCTTGGCGTCCTCGTTCAAAAGTGACGCTGAAGAGGGATTCTTCGACTGCGCGCCCCGACCCGGAGATCGGAAAACTCGATCTCCGAGAAAGAATGAAGCGTCGGGACGCTCCGCTCAGAATGACGATTCCGAGGGCGGGGCGTCTATTTCGTCGCGGACGCGCCGGTCACGGCGAACCTGAATACGGCGGTGCCGCTCGGGTAGAGCGCATCGCGGAACTGCGTGGTCTGTTCGTCGCCGGGATCAAGACTGAGATTGACCTTGCCCGCATTCTGGAGCAGGACGCTGTTGTCCGCGCCGATGTACGTGGTCTGGTAGGCGATCGCGCTGTACGTAAACGTGGACGACTGATTCTTGATATCCACGGACCAGATGGCCACGTTGCCCGTCGGGTCCTTGTCCATTTTGGCGCTCACGACGCGAAGGTCGTGCACAGCGTCCGCGTTGGACTGCGCCGTCGCGGCAGGAGCGGCCGCGGGCGTCGCGGTTTTCGCGGCGGGCTGCGACTTCGTGTAGAAGTATGCGCCGACCGCAATGATGATCACGACGAGCGCCACGCCGATCCACATTCCCATCCCGCTCGATTTTTTCTCGGTATCAGGTGTTTCAAACATGACAGTCCCCTCCGATTAGTTTCTCGCCGGTCTCATTTCACGCGCTCGCGATTCATGCCCAGAGAAAGGCTCCCGTGCAAAATGGCCGAGCCGCATGACAACTCCCCCCTAATTCCAGTCCTCGTTGCGCGGAAGTTAGCACGGCGGGGCTTCATCGTTCAATACAATCTGTTGAGCTGAAGGAACCGGCCGCCGAGATCGATCGAACTAAATCTTGTGGGAAAGCGGCGAGCCTGAGTATGATCCGTTTCGGCAAATCGAGGAGAGATTAATGGCGACGATGAAGGCGGTGCGAATTCACGAGTACGGCGGTCCAGAGAATCTGAAGTACGAAGACGCACCAAAGCCGCAGGCTGGGCCGGGCGAAGTGCTGATCCGCGTGCACGCCGCGGGCGTGAATCCCGTCGATTGGAAAGTAGGCGCCGGGTTCGCCAAGGAGCGGCTGAAATACACGATGCCGTTCATCCCGGGCTGGGACGTTTCCGGCGTGATCGAGGCGGTAGGTGCCGGCGCGACGCGGCTGAAGGTCGGCGACGAAGTCTATAGCCGCCCGGATATCTCGCGCGACGGAACGTACGCGGAGTACGTCGCCGTGCGCGAATCGGAGGTTGCGCTGAAGCCGAAGTCGATCGACCACGTTCACGCGGCTGCGATTCCGCTGGCTGCGCTGACGGCTTGGCAGGCGCTGTTCGATGCCGCGCAGCTTACGGCGGGCCAGACGGTGCTGATTCATGGCGCGGCCGGCGGCGTCGGCACCTTTGCCGTGCAGTTTGCGAAGCTGAAGGGCGCGCGCGTGATCGGGACGGCGTCCGCGCGAAACCACGAATTTCTGCGGTCGCTCGGCGCGGATCAGACCATCGATTACAACACGACGAAATTTGAGGATGTGGCCCACAATGTGGATGCCGTGCTCGACACGATCACCGGCGAGACGGCGGACCGCTCCTATCAGGTCATCAAGAAAGGTGGCGTGTACGTTTCCGTGCTGATGCCGCCATCGGCCGAAAAGGCCGCGGCGCATGGCGTGCGCGCAGTGCACACCTTCGTGCAGCCGAGCGTGGAGCAGCTAAACGAAATCGCCAAGCTCGTCGATTCCGGGAAGGTCAGGCCGATCATCGAGAAGGTGTTTCCTCTCGCCGAAGCGCGCGCCGCGTGGGAGTCAAACTCCACAGGCCATACCCGCGGCAAAATCGTCCTCCGCGTGATCTAGTTTTGCCTCTGCCTTCGTAGCGGCCGCTCTCCCGGTAGACTTCGCCGGGACGCACACCCCGCGAAAGGCGGGCGCTACAAATGCACGGTGCGGCCCTAGATCTCTTCGGCAAAGGACCAGCCGCGTGCGCGGCACAGCACGCCCGCAATCTGCTATGCTGCATTGATGAACGAAGTTCGAATCCAGCGCAAACGGACATGCCCTAACTGCGAAAAACTCGTTTCCGTGGTTTTCGAGGCGAGCGTGACCGACTTGCATTCAAGGCCGCCTGAAGCCATCTCTTGTCCGTGGTGCGGTCACGGCTGGAGTGAGCCGATAGAGGGGCGCTTGATCAGAGTGGAGAGGACTGACTGACACTTACCCGTGCGGCCTGCGACCAAACCACCAGAATAGCGCACTGCCAAAGCACACGCCGGGCAACGAGTATGCAATGATGTTCCCGAGCAAGCCGCCTTGGCCCGATGGGACTCTCAGGCGTTCGTAGTGATATTCGGAATGCCCACCGAATTCAGCACATGTTTTGTAGCTGCTTCCGTCCCATTGTTCCCAGTCGTACCACCGAATGCATGGGCCATCGCCTACCCAAGTCCAAACCTTGTGGGTTGGGAACGCCCACCAGACCACGGCAAAAGTCACCCAGCAGGCCACAGCTAGCAAGACGCACAATTGTTTGCGACGGCCGTCCATTTCGCCAGTCGTGTACCATAAAAGAGCCGAGGAAAGAAGGCTGAACTGATCTCAATGGGAAGCCTACCGCGGCGCGAATTGATAGGTCCGGTGCCATGAAAATCTTGCTCGACACGGGCGACTTGATAAATCTCGTTGAACATAATCGCCCTGTGAATTTGTCCGAGTTTCGCGACTATCTTGTCGCTCACGATGCGACCATCGTCCTTACGTTCGGCAACGTCCGCGAGTTGGCAGCGCCGTTAGCGGCGCGCATTCGCCATCCCGACGTCGACTTGCTTTTTCAGAAAGTTGAGACTCTCCCCATTTCGTATCTTGGAGAGGTCAAATTGGCAGCCAACGAAGTTCGAGCTGCAGTTAGCGCTTTCAATTCCGGTGCGGAATATCAACCAATTGATCCGTATGTCTCGCGTTGGGATGAAACAATCTCGGGATCACCCTCGGCCGCAAGCGGCAAGATACTCGGGCTGAACGAAATTGTACTTCTCGTCGCAAGTCAAGATTCCACTTCATTTGCAGGTTTCGGCAATGACGAGGACCAACTCCGCAGGCAGTTTGAAAACGCCCGCCTGCGCCCACCAAGCGCCCAAGTGCCGTGTAAGAGCTTCCCGAATGTCGTACGCCACTTTATCGAATACACCGGAACTGAGAAACCGACTTGCGGCATACAAGCGTTCGCCCGCTGGGTCTATGACCACCCTCAACGCTGTCCCGCGCTGCGCATGGGTCACGACGTATTCCACCACATGCTGAGTAACACCAAAGACATTCCTCATGCTTCCGATATTCCGGACTGGATGCACATCAAATGCACACCGTACGTTGACGCTATCACCCTTGACCGTAGGATGTACGGTTATTGCTCTCAGGTTTGCCAAAGGATTGAGAAAGCTCACGCATTTATCGACTACTCCAAACGCATCTTCCCAAATCTCGAAGCGCTGGTGTCCTCCAAGCCACGACACGAACCGCCCGCCTCTTGCTGAAACGAAAGTCCACAGGCCTTTCTTGACAAATTCGATTTTCTTATGTGCTAGCGTGAGTCGGGGCGCCATTGAGACCCCGACAAGGACGAAACATGGCAAGACGTACTGCACTGGAGCGAGCGTTGGAGTGGCTGTTCGAACGCGGCGATAGTCCCGCGCCGCGTGCATTTGCCCGGAGCGGAAATAGAGGCCGCCGTCGTCGAGGCGCAGGCGGCCGCCACGGCCGCAAATGCAAAGTCTGCCGCCACCCCGACCGCGACGCCATCGAGCGCGACTTCCTCCGCTGGCGCAGCCCGGACCGCATCGCCGAGGATTACGGCATCGCCGACCACTCCTCCGTGTACCGCCATGCCCACGCCACCGGACTTTTCGCCCGCCGCGCTGCCACCATTCGCCTTGCTTTGGAACCCATCATAGAGCGGGCCGTGACCGTGAACGTAACGGCCGACGCAGTCGTTCGCGCAGTCTACGTTGTCGCGCACCTCAACGGCTCGGGCCAGTGGGTCGAGCAACCGAGCCACATCGTCCACCATTCGCAGCGCGATGCCATTACCGCCTCAGCGTCCGCGGAACAGACAGATCCTAATCGCCAAAGCGTGCGAGCAGAACATGATCCATCTCACTGAAAACAATCAGCGGCGAACACGTCTAATCGCCAAAATCGGCGACCCGGCGAGGGTCGCCGTCCTGAGGGAGAACCTCGACCGAAGGATCTCTCTTCCGACGAGGGTCGCCATCCTGAGGGAGAACCACGACCGAAGGATCTCTCTTCTGACAGGGGTCGGAAGAGAGGTCCGTTCGGCCAACAAAACGCGTTGGCCTCAGGATGACGATGCTCATTCGAAGAGAGATCCCTCGCTCGCGTTGCTCGCTCGGGACGCCGACCCTTATCGGGTCGGCGCTTGCATGCCTGCGCGGGAATGGGATATAAATCGCGGCGAGCGCGCGAAAAGAAACGCGAACGCGTTGCGGCACGTCACAGTAGACACGAACACGCACTTCGATTTCCGATGGGGGGACTGGATGAATAGGGCTCATTGTTTGCAAGCATCGTGGTGGCTGGCGTTGCTGTTGGCGTTGATCGCGCCCGCGGCGCGCGGGCAAGGAGACGTAGAAAATCCTCCGGCTCCTGCTGCGCAAGGAGCGCAAGCGCCTCCGGCCGCGGCTGGCGCGCCCGCCGCGCGACCAGCGGCGCCTCCTCCGGGGATGTTCGCGACGGGACCGCTGCCGCATGGCACGGTGAAGGATTACAAACCCGTCACCACGCAGGACCTTTTGAATCCAAGCCCGAACGACTGGCTGCAGTTCAGCCGCACCTACGACGCGTGGCGCTACAGTCCCCTCAAGCAGATCAACAAGAAGAACGTCGGCAACCTGCACATCGCATGGGTGAAGGGCTTGCCCGCGGGCACGACGGAAACGATTCCGCTGGTCCACGACGGGATTATCTACACGATCGCGCCCGGCGCGGACGTGATGGCGATCGACGGTACGAACGGCGACATCATCTGGGAGTACAAGCGCACATACAAGAATCCGCAGATCGGCGCGCAGGAGCGGACGAAGGCGCTGGCGATCTATAAGGACATGATCTACTACACGGCGCCTGACGGCTATGTCGTGGCGCTCGATGCCACGACCGGCAAAGTGCGCTGGGAAACGTTCAAGACGGATACGCAGAACACGTCCGGCGCGATCGTCATCGATAACGAAGTGATTTCCGGCGGAACGTGCGGCAAGGGGCGCGATAGCTGCTTCATCGAAGCCGATGATGCCGATACCGGGAAGCAACTCTGGAGATTTTACAACGTCGCGGGTCCGAACGATCCGGGCTACGCCTCGTGGGGTGGAACGGACAACTCGAACTACACGGCGTCCACATGGGGGATGCCAGGAAACTACGATCCGATTCGGAAAGTGCTCTACTGGGGCATCGCGAATCCTTCGCCGTACGAGCGCCTCGCGCGCCATGGCGGCAATCCCGACGGTACGTCGCGCACGGCGCCGGCCGATCTTTACAGCAACTGCACCGTGGCGCTCGATCCCGCAACGGGCAAGCTAATTTGGTATTACCAGCATCTGCCCGCGGATGATTGGGATACCGATCACACGCATGAACGCACGCTCGTGACCACCACGTTCAACCCCGATCCGAAAGCGGTGAAGTGGTACAACACCGAGGTGCCGCGCGGATCGAAACACGACGTGGCGGCGATGGTCGGAGAAAGCGGCATCATGTTCGTGCTCGACCGCAACGACGGCACGTTTCTGTGGGCGGAACCCATTCCCGTCGACGCGCCGAATCTGGCGATCTCGAACATCGACGGGAAAACCGGCAAAACCACGATCAATTGGGACGTGGTCATGAAGCAGCCCGGCGATCATCACGTCATCTGCTATTGGAACGGCCGCAGCTACTGGCCCACGGCTTACGACCCGGAGACGAATTCGCTCTACACCGGATACATCGACAACTGCCTCGATATGACGGCAAACGGCTCCAGCGGCTTTCGGAAGGGAATTTTGCGCGAAGGTTCCGACATCAACAAGATTTCGGGACTAGCGAAAATCGATCTCTCGACCGGCGTGATGACGAAGTTCGACGTGCAGAACGCGCCCGGCACTGGCGCTCTGCTCGCTACGGCCGGAGGCTTGATTTTCCACGGAGACATCAACCGTAGATTCCGCGCGTTCGATGCTGCAACGGGCAAGCAGCTCTGGGAATCGATTCTCGGAGGGCCGATCTCGGTGAGCACGATTACCTACGCAATCGGTGGCAAGGAATACGTGATGGTGATCACGGGAGATAACCTCGCGGAGCCCGTGCTGAGCAGGCAGAGCGGCGTCGCTCTGACGACGGGACACAACGCGATCTACACCTTCGCGCTGCAGTAGAAGCTTTTGGAAATTCGCGGCAGTCCCGCAACGGCGGGACTGCTGCGGCGCTTCTCGCTGGGCTAACTCGCGGTCGCCGAGGCCTTGGACTTCAGACCGAACAACCGCATCGCGTTTTCCTTCAGGATCAGCGGGCGCACTTCATCCTTGAACCCAACCTTCGCGAAATCCGCCATCCAGCGGTCCGGAGTGATCATCGGATAATCCGAACCAAAAAGCACTTTTGTCTTGAGAAGCGAGTTCGCATAGTGGATCAGATTGGGCGCGAAATATTTCGGCGACCAGCCGGAGAGATCGATGTACACCTGCGGCTTGTGGAGGCAGATCGAGATCGCTTCGTCCTGCCACGGGAACGACGGATGGGCCATGATGATCGGCATGTCCGGGAAATCGACCGCGACGTCGTCGATGTAGATCGGGTTGCCGTATTTCAGGCGGATTCCGCCACCGCCCCGCATTCCGGTGCCGATGCCGCTGTGCCCGGTGTGAAACACTATTGGAAGCTGGGCTTCCTCGATTATTTTGTAGAACGAATAGGCGATGCGGTCGTTGGGAAAGAACCCTTGGATCGGGGGGTGGAGCTTGAAGCCGCGGACCAGGCCGGTCGCGATCAGGCGCTTGGCCTCGCTGATGGCTTCCGGGCCGCGCGTGGGATCGACGCTGGCGAAGGCCATCATAATGTCCGAGTTCTGCGCGGCAAACTCGACGACCGTGTCGTTGGAGACTTGGGGCCTGCCCGATAGTCTTTCGTCAACCGTGAAAATGACGCAGCCGATATTGCGCGACCGATAGTACTCGGCCATTCCCCGGCGGCCGCGAGGCGCACCCTCGCCGAAGTATTTCTTCGCCGCTTCGTCTGCTTCTGTTCCTTCACCTTCATGCTCGATATGCACGTGCATGTCGATCGCGGACAGGCGATCCACGTCAAAAGGCTTTTCATTGGCCATGCAAGGTCCCCCGGGTGTGATTTGGATCGTTCCGAAATACGCTTAATTTTGCCTTCCGATTATCCGTTTTTTCGGGGCGATGCTCAACTGATTCGGAGATATTGGCGAGGCTGCGATGCAATCGGCAGAGTTAGGCGGATTTCGCGGGGTAAGGCCGTTCTTCGAAGGAGTCGCTGAGGCGGCGAATTGTCTCGCCCAGGCGGACGGCGAGGTCAACGATGGTTTGGAGGCGCTGCGTATCCACGGCTGAGAGACGGTCGCGATGGGAGAGAAGAAGTTCGGCGTTTCCGAGAATCCCGGTCAGCGGATTATTGATTTCGTGGCGGAAGATCGTGGCGAGATCGCCATTCAACTGCGCCCAGGGCGGCCCGATGAGGCGGCCGGACATCCCCGCCCAACGGAGCCTGCGCTCGATAAGGCCGGCGGCAAGCGGAAGGAAGTCTCCCGCGCGCACCACGAAGTCAACATCGCCTCCAGCCGTCAGCGGCGCGATCTCCGCCTGGCGCTCGAGTGGCGCGAGGACGATGACGGGAGCTACGACCGTAAGCTGGCGAAGCGCTTCCGCGAGCGGTGCGCCCTGCAGGAGTTCGCAATCGAGGAGAATCGCCTCCGGAGTGATTCGGCTGGCCAGCTGGAACAGATGCGCGAGCGTGGACGCCATCACGACGCGGCCGCCGCGCGCGAAACGCTCGACCTCGCGAGAGAAGCGCCGGGCAAGCGCTTCGTCGGCGACGCCGAGCAGCGGGCTGCGGTCGGGCAGAATCATGGTTTTCCTTGCGGCGGTGTCCATCGCGTTCAAACTCCCGATTTCATGCCGCGGATTCGATTCCCCGCCGCAGCGTGAACCTCTTCTGTAGGTTTCCGCCCGGCGGCGAGCATACCGTTCACGGCCAGCTTCAATTCCTCGACGAGAAATGGCTTGGCAAGATAGGGGAGACCATTCGATTCGAGGAATTCGAGAGTGCGCGGTGCGAGCGTATCGCCGGTGATAAAAAGGATTTTGTCGCGGGCCGGGCTGCCGGTGCGAACGAGGGCGTCGTAAAAGGCCGGTCCGTCGAGACGAGGCATGCGCAGGTCGCAGATCACCAGGTCGTATGGGCTGCGCGAAAGACGCGTGAGGCCCTCCTGGCTGTCGAGAGCCGCCGCCACTTCGTGACCTTCTTCGCGAAGGACATCCACAACCAATTGGGCGACGGTCGGTTCATCCTCGACGACAAGGATGCGGCTCGCGGAAACGTTTGCGGAGCGGCCAGCCGCCTGAAGCGGAAAAGCCGAGGGTGCGGACGCGGGAACGGCGACGACAGGCAACTCGACGGTGAATCTCGCGCCTCCGCCCGGCAGATTCTCGAAGGTAACTTCTCCGCCGTGCTGCTGCACGATGCCGTACACGATGGAGAGGCCGAGGCCCGTGCCCACGGTCGCCGTCTTCGTGGAGAAGAACGGATCGAAGATCCGCGAACCAATTTCGGGGGATACGCCGGGGCCGTCGTCCGAGACTTCGAGAACGAGCCGGTCCCGCGTCCGGCGTCCGAGTCCCTGAATCACGTGACTCGTGCGTATCCACACGTGTCCCTGTCCGCGGCCCTCGAGCAAGGCCTGTTCCGCGTTGACGACGAGATTCAGGATCACCTGCTGGAGCTGATACGGGTCCGCCAGCGTTTGCGGGAGGCCGGAGGCGAGCTCGGTATGGACGGAGATATTTTCGACTCTCAGTTCGTAGCTGCGCAGGGCGAGGGTTCGCTCGACGATCTCGTTGATGTCGACGCGCGTTCGCTCGGGCTTGTTCTCGCGGGCGAAGTAGAGGAGGTTTTTCACGATGCGGCGGGCGCGTTCCGCTTCGTGATAGACGTTCTTGGCTTCGGAGAACTGGGCCGCATCGAGGCCATGGCCGAGCAGGAGCTGCGCGTAACCCATGATGGCGGTGAGCGGATTATTCAGTTCGTGGGCGATGCCGGAAACGAGCTGGCCCAGCGCGGCCATTTTTTCCGTCTGCAGCAATTTCGACTGAATCCGACGCTCTCCGGTGACCTCGGAATAGAGCTCGCACCATCCGACGGAGCGCCCTTGAGAATCGAGGACCGGGCGGGAGAATCGCTCGAGAACGCGGCGCGCAGGTCTCGTGAGCTCCAGCTCATCGTGGACGGGTTCTTCCGAGCCTGCGATGTAGGATCGCCAGGGGGCCGTGAATGCCGCGGGATCGCGGAAACGGTCGGCGATGAGTTGCTGGAGTTCCTCGAAACCGGACATTTCGTCCAGCTCGCGCGGGCCGATTCCGAAGAGCTGACTGAACCGGATGTTCGTAAAGCGGATCGGGCCGGAGGGATCGACAAGGACGACGCCCGCCGGAATGGAATCGAGGACGCTGCGAAGCTCTGCTTCGAGGTGGCGCGACATGGCATCCGCCCGGTGAACGATCGGACCCTCTTCGATGCACAGAAGCAGGTGGTGAGACCCGGGCAGGATCGAACGGAGCGTAATGCGGACCGGAAAGCCGCTCGCGAGCGAGGCTTCGATGGAGTGCAGGCGCGCGTGGGGAGCCGGATGCGCCCAGAACGACTTCATTTCATCCGCGGGCGGACCCGAGAAGAAATCGCCCAGGCCGGCCCGGCGGCTGGCTGCGTCCCTGAGCCGAAGGAGCTGGCGGGCACGCCGGTTGGCTCTATGGATTACGCCAAGGGAATCGATGAGCACCAGCGCCTCGCCGCTCGAATCAAAGACGGCATGAAACGCCTCTTCCGTGGAGGGCTGGGCCGCAGGGAGCTCAGGCGAACGCGTGACGGTGTTTCGGGAGTGGTGAACCGTGTCAGCCATTGCGAGAATAGCGAGGTTGTCCTCGTGCTTCGCTGGCATACCTACCAGCGCCCACTGACGATCCAGTAACTCGAAAGGAGTGCGGCGGCGAACGCCACCGCGTACTCCACAGCGCGCCGCAGCGCTTTCGTCAAACGGGGTTTCCGTGCAGAGATCGATTCGTTAAACACATTGCGTGTACTGCATTACGTTGACCAAGCGGACATGCGGCTCGAAGTAGCGAGTTTTCAATGAATTGACGGGAACTTAGAAAAAAAAGAAGGTGGCTTGCTTCCCACTTCGATACGGATGGCGATGAAGCATTCCCTGTCTAGGAATGCGCTACGTCAATCAGGCGAAAGGAATCACAGGAAACTTCGAGCGCGGGATGCAGCGTCAGTTGGGTTGAGAATGCGACTCGGCATCGTATTGCTTGAGCTTGCGGTACAGCGTGGTCTTGCCGATGCCGAGGAGGCGCGCTGCGGCGAGTTTGTCGCCACTGGACTCGCGGAGCGCGCGCAGGATGGCCCGGCGTTCGAGCTCATCGAGCGGCACGACTTCGTCGCTTTGCGGCATGCGCTCGCAGGAGCCGTACTGGAGGTTCGAGGGGAGATCGGCGACATGGAGGATCGGACCGGTGCCCAGGGCGACGGCGCGCTCGACGGCGTTTTCGAGTTCGCGGACGTTTCCGGGCCAGTCGTAGGCGAGGAGGCGCGCCATGGCGTCCTCGGAAATCGCGCGGACGCCGCTGCTTGCGTCGGCGAATTTCTCAAGGAACGCGTTCACCAGGATGGGGATATCGCTCTTGCGCTCGCGCAGGGGAGGAATCTTGATCTGCACGACGTTGAGACGGAAGAAAAGGTCCTGGCGAAACTGGCCCTGGCGGACGGCCGATTCGAGGTCCCGATTCGTGGCCGCAATCACGCGCGTGGAAATCGAGAGGCGGTCGGTGGAACCGACGGGCTTCACTTCCTTTTCCTGCAAGGCGCGGAGGAGCTTGGCCTGCAGGTCCACGGGAAGCTCTCCGATTTCGTCAAGGAACAGTGTGCCGTTTGCCGCGGATTCCATGAGGCCCGTTTTTGAGTGCATCGCGCCGGTGAAAGCTCCCTTTACGTAGCCGAAGAGTTCAGACTCGATCAGCGTGGGGACGAGCGCGGAGCAGTCCACGGGAACGAATGGCTCGTTGCGGCGCGGCCCGGAAAAGTGGATCGAGCGGGCGACGAGTTCCTTGCCGGTGCCGCTTTCGCCGAGAATCAGGACCGGATATTTGTGCTGGCTGACCTTTTCGATGAGGCGGTACACGCGCTGCATCTTGGGGGAAACGCCGATGAGGCCGCCGAAGCCGGGGCGGGTGCGAAGCTGCTCGCGCAGGACGCGATTTTCCTGGTCGATTTCGAGAGAGCGCACGACGCGGTCGAGCTTGGCGCGCAAGTCGGGGACGTGGAAAGGCTTTGTGACGTAATCGGCTGCGCCCATCCGCGTTGCCTCAACGGCATTTTCGATGGTGCCGTACTGCGTGAGCACGATCACGGCGGTCTGCGGGTAGAACTCGCGGATGCGTTTCAGAAGCTCGAGTCCGCCCAGTTGGGGGACGCGGAGGTCGGTGATGACCACGTCCACGGGATACTGTTCGAGGATTTCGAGAGCCTGCTCGGTGGTCGATGCGATGCGCGCGCGCAGGCCGGAGTCGGCGACCACGTCGCGGCAAAGGGTGCGCGTGGAGTCTTCGTCGTCCACAATGAGGACGGTGACGGCCGCCGGCCGTCCAACCGCCAGAGCGGCACTCGTCCCACTCGCGGCCATGAGGAGTCCCCTTTCTGAGCGTTCTTACCGATATGCAAAGGCAATGGGAAAGCCAACCAGATACAGCCCATCCGCTGACAGGAAAGCGGATACGAGCTTGTGGCGGATCCCGGTGGGGCGGACTCTAGTGCCGATTTGGGACGAAATGCAAGATCGTAAGAGTACGCAGCAGGATAAGTATTTGCCGGTCAATTCATTTCATTGCAACAATGGGAATGGCAGAAAACCCGAATTGAAACTCGGCACGTCTTTGTGGTTAGAATAGTCGGCGTGACTCGTAGTCGGCTCCGCCAAAGGTGGTGGGGCCAACTGTAGCGGGTCATTCGACATCAAACTAACCGTGTTTCGTTGCAACGCTTTCTATCCAGCAGAAGGCGCCAAGCCAAATGGAAAAAGGAGAAGCAAATGATACGCATTCGTGTGCTTCCGGCTATGGCAGCTCTGCTGGCCCTCACGCTCGTTGGTGGATCACCCGCAATCGCACAAGAACAATCGGCCCCTGCGGCAAATGAAGTCGCGCCCGGAACGCGATTCCTGATCGCTCTGGACGATCGGCTCGGCACGAAGGACGCGAAGGCGGGAGATCATTTCGAGGGGCGCACGCTCGAACGGATCATGAGCGCCGATGGAACGACGCTGATGCCGGGCGCGGAAATCCGCGGGCATGTCGACAAGGTCGAGGCGGCGCACAAGACGGGCCGCGCGAAGATGTGGCTGACGTTCGATGACATCAAGACGCCCGACGGATGGATGCCCGTAGTCGCCATGGTGACCGATGTGCCCGGGGTCCACTCGATACACGTGGACTACAACCGCGAGGGCGAAATCGAGGCCAGTTCAAGCAAGCGGCAAGAAGCCATGGAGGCCGCCGCGGCCGGGGCGCTCGTCGGAGCCGCGCCGGGAATGGCCGCGCACAACGAGAAGGACGCGGCCATGGGCGCTGCGGTGGCTGCCGCAGCCGCGTACATGGTCACGTCAGGACTCGGGCAGGAATTGACGCTCGACAAGGGCACGAAGCTGGAGCTGATCCTGGAGCGGTCGCTCTATTTCGGACGGACCTAGTCTCATTGCGACGTGCGTGGCGCCTCGGACTTCGTGGCGCCACGGAGCCCGAAAGCTCCCATCCTTGGCAATCACCGGGAGTGCTGGTAAATTCAAACTCTCGATGACGGCCGACAATTCATCCCTGCAGCGCATCCTCATCGTCGAAGACGAGGAGAACGCGCGCAAAGGGTACGAAGCCCTGCTGCGCAAGTGGGATTGCGACGTGCTGGGCGTCGGGAGCGGCGAAGACGCGCTCGCGAAGTTCCCCGAATTCAATCCACAGGTGATTCTGGCTGACGTCGAACTGCCCGGAATGAACGGGCTCGATCTGCTGCGGCATCTGGGCGAGGAAATCCAGCGGGTTCCGGTGATCATCATCACGGGGCGCGGGAGCGACGAGCGCGTGGTGCAGGCGATCGATGCGGGCGCGTTCTGGTACATCGAGAAACCACTAAAGCCGCCGGTGCTGCGGGCGCTGCTCGACCGGGCCCTCGGGCGTGTGAAAAGCCAGCAAGCGGTGGCGGCGCTGACGCGGCAGTTGCGCGAGGCGGGAAAGCTGGGGGAGCTGGTCGGTTCGTCGCGCGCGATCCAGGAGGTGATGCGGCAGGTCGATATGGCTGCGCCGTCGACGGCGTCCGTGATGATCACGGGCGAGACGGGAAGCGGAAAAGAAATCGTGGCGCGGTCGATCCACATGCTTTCGCCGCGCGCCGAGCGGCCCTTCATCGCCATCAACTGCGCGGCGATACCGGAATCGCTGATGGAGAGCGAAATATTCGGCCACGAGAAGGGCGCGTTCACGGGCGCGGCGGAGCGCCGCATCGGCTGCTTCGAACTGGCGCACGGCGGCACGCTGCTGCTGGATGAGATCGGCGAAATGCCGGCGCAGACCCAGGCCAAGCTGCTACGCGTGCTGGAAGACCACAAAATCCGGCGGCTGGGCAGCAAGGTGGAGACACCGGTGGACGTGCGAGTGCTGGCCGCGACGAACAAGAACCCGGAACAGGCCGTGGCCAACGGGCAATTGCGGCAGGACCTCTACTTCCGGCTCAACGTGTTTCACATCCACCTGCCTCCCCTGCGGGAGCACAAGGAAGACCTGCCGCTGCTGGTCGACCACCTGCTCGAAGAGATCTCGAAGAAGCATGGCAAGAAGGTTGCGGGCGTGGGCGCGGATACGATGGAGCTTTTCAAGTCGTATCCGTGGCCGGGCAACGTGCGCGAGCTGCGCAACGTGCTGGAGCGCGCGGCAATCGCTTCGGATCGCGGGACGATCAGCCGGCAGCATCTGCCGCCGGATTTTGGCCACGCTCCGGCGGTGGCGACGGGCGGGCTCGACGGAGTTCGCTTCCCCGTCGGCACGACGGTCGACGAAGCCGAGCGCGAGCTCATCCGGCAAACGCTGGCCGCGACCAACCAGAACAAAACACGCGCTGCGGAACTCCTGGGCATCAGCTTGAAGACACTCCACAACAAGCTGAAGGAATACGAGGCGGCGCGGAACCATGCGTCTCAGCCTGAAAACTAAATTCACGCTGGCCACGTCGCTGCTGGTGTTGGCGGTGGTGACGGTGGTCTCGACCCTCTATCTCGCGCGGCTGATGCGGCAAACGCTTCGGCAGGCGAACGAAACGGCGAGCTTCGTCGCGCAGCAGGTGTTTGACGCGAGCAGGGACGCGCTGAAGGAAGCCGCCGAACGCGGCGAAGCGCCGGCGTCGTCCGACACCGCCGACGTCCGCAATTACGTGCGCCATGCGTTCGACAACAGCAGCACTCTTAATTCGCTGATCGAATCGGATATGGGCATTTCGCCGACCATCATCGAAATTACGATCAGCGACGCCGACGGCAGGGTGCTCGTCTCGAGCGACGCGACCTTGCGGGACGAAAAGCTGGCGATGCGTCCGCCGATCAGTTCGCTGGTGCGCGGCGGGCTGTTTCAAGAGATGCGGGAACTCTACGGCCCGGCCCAGACCTACGAGTTCTCGTTGCCCTTCCAGCTTGGAGATCAACCCTTCGGAGACATTCGCGTGGGACTTTCGTCAGCCCTGATCCGCGGGCAGATTCTGCCGGGCCTCGAGACGGCGGGCGAGTGGGCGCTGGGGTCGGTGGTGGTTTCGACGCTGCTGGCGCTGCTGGTGAGCACGATCGCGCTGGCTCCGATTGGGCGCATTTCCGCGCAATTGGACCGCATTTCGGCGGGGCAGTTCGATGCCGAGCCGGTCGTCGAGCGGAGCGACGAGCTCGGCGCCGTGAGCACCAAGATCGTGGGGATCGGGAAGCAGTTGCGCGACGTGCGGGAGATTTTCAGCACGCTGCGCGAAAACCTCGATCAGGTGATGAGCGGGCTCGAGGATGGCTTGCTGCTGTTCAACGCGCAGGGCCGTGCGGTGCTGGTAAGCCCGTCGGTCGAAAAATTCCTTGGGAAACAGCCGCGCGAGATGCAAGGGCGGCGCGTGGGAGAGATTTTTCCGGCCCGGCATCCGCTCCGAGGTGCGTTGAAGATTGAAGGTGACCAGATCGCCCCTGCGGAAGGAAAGGAAGTGACACTCGAAGGCAGCGCGGGCCCGCGGCGAGTCGGCGTGATCGCGCAGCCGATCGGCGAACGCGGCGTGCGGATGGGAACGCTCGTCACATTGCGGGACGTCGAGTCGCGCGAGCGTATCGGACGCATCGGAAGCGAGCTGCAAGTTTCCGAGCGGCTCGCGGCACTGGGGCGCGTGACGGCCGGAGTGGCGCACGAAGTGAAGAATCCGCTCAACTCGATGCGCCTATGGCTCGAAGTCCTGAAGGCGAACATGCCGATCGAGCCCGAGCCGCAGCAGGCCGTCAGGATGCTGGACAGCGAAATCGACCGTCTCGACCGGGCGGTGAAGACGTTTCTGAATTTTACAAGGCCCGTGGAGCTCAAGTTGGAGGAGACGGAACTGCGGGGCCTGCTCGAGGAGGTTCTGGACGCGGCGCGGCCTTCCATCACCAAAGCGGGGCTTGCGCTGCACGCCGATCTGCCCGCGGAATCTCCGGTGGCGCTGGTGGACCGGCAGTTGATACATCAGGCCGTCCTGAACCTGCTGCTGAATGCATGCGATTTCACCGACCCGGGCGGGAAAATCACGCTCGGACTGCGGCGCGAAGGGGAGTTCGCGGTGATTTCGGTGCAGGATTCCGGAAGAGGAATTCCGCCGGAGGACCAGAAGAAAATCTTTCAGCTTTTCTTTACCACGAGGCCCGGCGGCACGGGAATCGGACTGGCAAACACGTTTCGGTTTGTGCAGTTGCACAATGGCCGGATAGAATTTGAATCAGAGACCGGCCGCGGCACGACCTTCCGAGTGGAATTGCCGCTGGCGCGGATGGCCGAAGCGCCGGCAGCGAAAGAGCGCGAAGTCGGCCAGACGTTGGCAGCGGAAAAACGGTAGATGCCCAGCCAGACCAGAGACATTCGAATCGCTGCTGCCCTGCTGGCATGCGGGCTGTCGCTCGCGGCCGGCGGATGCGCGCGCAATAGCGTACACGCCGCGGCGCCAGCCGTCGCTCCCGCGCCCGCGGAAGCCGAGCGGCCCATGACGACGGCGCCCGACACGGATGCGACGCCACCGGTCGAAACCGTGGCGGCTCCGCCCGCGGTCCCGGCAGCTGCGCCAACACCTCCGCCTCCGGCGCCGGTTGCCATTCCAGCTGCCAAACCTCCCGCACCGCGACGGCCCGCCGAACAACCCGCGGCCGAGGCGGCGACGGAACCGGCGCACGCGCCTGCTCCGCAGATCTCGCCGCAACTCTCGCCCGGCGATCAGGCCAGTTACGAGCGCAGGACGGACGACGACATCTCCATCGCGCAGAAGAACCTCCAACAAGCGAATGGCAAGCAACTGAGCGCCGCGCAGCAGGACCTTGTGGGAAAAATCAGCAGCTTTCTCACGCAGGCGGTCGATGCCAGCAAAGGCGGCGACTGGGCCCGCGCGCAGAATTTGGCTCAGAAGGCGCGCCTGCTATCGCAGGAACTGATCGAATCCCTGTAGGTGACGCGGATCGGGTGACTGATTGCCTTGTGCTCGGAAAATTACCCCATTGGCTCCGCGCCCGGTTTGTGATAATTGTTACTGCCATGTGAAGACGTGCGACATCCAGGAGGGAACGAATGCCGATTACGACCCACGATATCCGGCAGTCCCTGTTGGCCCAGGACCCAGAGTTTCGAAATCTCGCCGAAGAGCACTCCCGCTGTGAATCCCAGCTAGAACAGATCGTCAAATCTTCCTATCTGAGTTCGGAAGATCTTCTTCAGGAAGCCGTGCTGAAGAAGCTGAAGCTGCGCCTGAAAGACCGCATGGAGATGATTCTGGCGCGGCATCAGCAGACGGTCAGCCACTAGCAGGGCCGAGTAGTCGTTTCACTTCTGTCGTACAATACACCTGCATTCGAGCGAACCGCTTAAGCACTTCCGAGCGAGACGGAGCGTCTCCCTTCCACATGATCAAGGATGCGTACAGATTTGCGGTGCCGCCGATCCTCGCGGGCGCGGCATGCCTGGCGGCGGGCTGGAAATGGCACGGGTGGGATTGGCCCGGGGGGATCCTGATTTTTCTCGGGCTGTTCGTTTTCTACTTTTTTCGCGATCCCGAGCGCGCCATTCCGTCCGAGGCAGGCGCGGTAGTTTCACCGGCGGACGGACACGTGGTCGAGATCGTGGACGAGCCGCTCGACGGGCAGATGGGACACCGCGTCAGCATTTTTCTCTCGATCTGGGACGTGCACGTGCAGCGCGCGCCGGTGGCGGGGCGAATCGCGAACGTGGTGTACCGGCCGGGGCGATTCTACGGCGCGTATCGCTCGGCGGCCTCGACGGAAAACGAGCAGAACGTCATCTATATGGATACGCCACAAGGGACGCTGGTCTTCAAACAAATTGCCGGAGCGATCGCGCGGCGCGTGATATGCTGGAAAAGTAAAGGCGAAGCAGTGGCTCGCGGCGAGCGAGTGGGACTGATCCGCTTCGGCTCGCGCGTGGACATGTGGCTGCCGATGGAAGCAGCGATTGTGGTCCGGCGCGGGCAGATGGTGTACGGCGGCGAAAGCATTTTGGCGAAATGGAATTCAACAGCATAGATCCGATCGGCCAAGAGGGAGAACCACGGCGATTATTCCGCAATCCGCGCCTTCGCCGCGGCATCTACATCCTTCCCAGCGTCTTCACAGTGGCGAACCTGCTGTGCGGCTATTACGCGATCCTCGCGACGCTCGACGGCCAAACTTCCGACTTTGACCACGCCGCGGCCGCCATCGGCGTGGCAATTCTGTTCGATTCGCTCGACGGGCGCGTCGCGCGAGCGATGGGCACGAACAGCGAGTTCGGCAAACAGTTCGACTCGCTTGCCGATGTCGTCAGCTTCGGGATGGCGCCGGCATTTCTAGCGTATGCGTGGGGCGTCCATGCGCTGGCCGCAACGAGCGCGCCGGACTTGCACTTGACGCAGCTCGCGTGGCTCGTCGGATTCTTCTACCTGGGCTGCTGCGCGTGGCGGCTCGCGCGATTCAACATTCAGGGGATGGCGCCCGGCGGAAACCGGTTCTTCGCGGGAATGCCGACTCCAGCTGCGGCAGGGATGATCGCGGCGACGGTGCATGCGTTTGTGAATCCGCTTCAGGATGGGCGAGTGTCGCTGCTGTGGCTGCTGCTGGTGTTCGCGATGGGCGTATTGATGTCGAGCAGCATCCGATACTACAGCTTCAAGGATATTCCGTGGGCGCGGCGCCAGCCGTCGCTCGCGGTGGTCATGCTGGTGCTGCTGATCGGCGCAGTCGTCCTCTTCTCGCAGATCACGCTGATGGTGATGGCGAGCGTGTACGTGGTACATGGCGTCGCGCTGTACGTGGTCCGTACTGTGCGGCACCGCATCGCTTCACGCCCTGCCTGAGCCATGCCCACAGGGCGTCCGCACTCCCATCGCGTCGCCATCGTCGGCGCATCTTCTCTCCGCGGCAAAGAGCTGAAACAGGTCCTCGAAGACCGGCACTATCCCGCGAGCGATATCGTGTTGCTGGATGAAAGCGTGATAGCCGGGACCCTCACGGAGGCCGCGGGAGAACCGACGTTCATCCGCGCGCTTGAGGAGGACAGCTTCGAAGGCGCGCGCTTCGTCTTCTTCGCGAGCAGTGTGTCCGATGTCGAGACAAACGCGAAGATGGCGCAGCGGGCGGGCGCGACCGTTATTGATATGACGGGCGCGCTCGCGGCGAAGAGCGGCGCGGCAATCGACTGGATTCCGTCGCTCGGATCGGTGCTGCCACCGCGCGCCGGAACGGCCGACGATAGCGCCGCAGGACGCACGGCCTATTCGTCTCCCGGCGCGGCGACGATCATCGCGTGTACGCTGGCTGCCGGACTTGCGAAGACGAAGGCGCAGCGCGTCTCTCTGGTGCTGTTTCCTCCGGTTTCCGAGCGCGACCGGGCAGGCGTCGAGGAACTGGAGAGCCAGACGACGAATTTGCTGTCGTTTCGCGAGATCGCGCAGCAGGTTTTCGACGCGCAGGTCGCGTTCAATCTGCTAGCGCATCACGGCGAAGCCAGCAAGCCGAGCCTTGCTGAAGTGCGCAGCGGCGTGGCGCGCGAAGTGGCCCGGATTCTCGCAGGGCGCGTTCCCGCTCCCGCAATTCAATTGGTGCAGGCACCGGTATTTTACGGGTATTCTTTCTCGGCATACGCGGAACTGGCCGCCACGGGATCGATCGAGCAACTCGAGGCGGCGTTCGAGAATCTCGGAGTAAAGATCGCCGCAGCGGACGATCCGCCGCCGACAAACATCACCGTGGCGGGCGAAAGCGAAATCCATCTCGCGCCGATCGAGCGCGATCCAAACGTCGCGAGCGGCGTGTGGCTATGGGGCGCAGCGGATAATTTGCACCTCGCGGCCACCAATGCCGTGCGCATCGCGGAGGAACTTGTTGCCAAATCGCCGGAGTGAGATGCGCCGCCGGGGTTTCGGTACGCTGTGGATTGCGGCTCTGCTCGCGGGCCTTGCGGCAGGAGGCTGCGGATATCACGTCGCGGGCCGCGCCGCGAATTTGCCGTCCGAATGGAAAACGATCGCGATTCCCGCCTTTACGAATGATACGACGCGCTATCGCATCGAGCAGCGGTTCACGCAATCGGTGATCCGCGAATTCATCACGAGGACGAAATATCGCGTGGTGCAGGACCAGCAGTCCGCCGACGGCGTGCTGCACGGCGAGGTGCTTTCGATCGAGACCAACCCGGTGCTGTTCGAAGCGACCACGGGCGAGGTGACGACGATGCTCGTTACCGTGCACACCAAGGTGCAGCTGATCGACAACCGGACGCAAAAGCCGGTCTATAAGAACGACGACATGGTTTTCCGCGACGAGTATCAGATTTCCAGCGACGTAAACAGTTTCTTCGAAGAGCAGGACCCCGCGCTCGAGCGGATGTCGCGCGACCTTGCATCGCGGCTCGTCTCGGACGTGCTGGAGAATTTCTGATGGCGAGCGTCTCACCGGACAAGCTTCTCGAGCGGCTCGCGCACGGCAAGAGCGTTGGTGCGGTCGTGCTGCTCGGAAGCGACCATTATCTGCGCGAGATGTGCCGCAACAAGATCATCGAGGTGTGCGTTCCAGAGGGTGCGCGGGATTGGGCGCTGGCACGGGTGTCTCCGCGAGAGATCGGATGGGATGAAATCATCGGACGCGCGCAAACGCTGCCGATGCTTGCGTCGCGGCAGGTAATCATCGTCGAAGGCGCGGAGTCGGTCGAAAAGCTCGGCGATAAGACGCGCGAAGAAGTCGTGGAAGCTCTGGAGAAATACCTGGCGTCGCCCGCGCCATTTACCATTCTCGTGCTGGAAGCAGAGGGGCTGGACGGCCGGCAGCGATTTTCGAAACTGCTGCACGAGAAGGCGCTGGTCGTGGCGCTGACGATTGGCGCGGAATCCGCCGCGTCGCTCGCCGCGCAGATGGCGAAGGATCTGGGCACGGAAATCGATCGCGACGGCGCGGCGTTGCTGGCGGAAATATTGAATGGCGAGCCGGCGCGAATTCGCGTAGAACTCGAAAAGCTGGCCGCCTACACGCGAGGGCGCGGGCGGATCACGGCCGCGGACGTGCAATTGCTGGTCGTGGCCGCGCGGAAGAACACCGTCTGGCAGCTTGCGGACATGCTTGCGAGCCGCAAACGCGGCGCGGCGCTGGCGTTTCTCGATAATCTGCTGCGCGAAGGGGAACAGCCCGCGGGAATCGTCGGCGCGCTTGCGTGGATGTACCGCAAGCTGATCGAAGCGCGCGACCTGCCCGCGCATACGACCGGATTTCACGCGGCGCGGCAGCTTGGCATGAGGCCGGATGCCGCGGAGGCAGCGGTCCGGCAGGCGCATCGGATTCCGAAAGCGGAGCTGCTGGCGGGACTCACCGCGCTGGCCCAAGCCGACAACCAGTTCAAGTCCTCAAATCCCGATCCGCGCGCGACGATGGAATTCCTGATCGCGCGGCTAACGCCTCCGGCGGCGGAATCCTCTACGCGATCTGCCTGATCGGCGGCCGCTGCAAGAAAAAGGCGCCCGGAATGCCGCGGGCGCCTCGAAAAACTCCGATGATGTGAAATTGGCTACTTTTTCGCTTTGAGAGCGTTCAAGGCGAGAGTCAGGCGCGACTTGTAGCGGTTGGCCGTGTTTTCAGAGAGCGTGCGCTTGCGGATCGCCTTGTCGAGCTCGGAAAATGTGGCGGAGGCGAGCTTTTCGGCTCCGGCTGAGTCCGAGGCGTCGAGGGCCGTGCGCATCCGGCGAATCGCGGTGCGAACGCGGGTGCGATTCATGCGATTGATCGCGGCGCGACGTTCGGTCTGGCGAATATTCTTCAGTACCGACTTCGTCTTCTTCTTGTGCTTTACAGGCGTACCCTGAGCCATTCATTGCTCCTTAGCGTTTGATTTCGGATGAATCAGATTAGCCGACCTGCGCGGCACTGTCAATTTAGCCGGCGCGTTTCAGCCGCTCGCGGGTATAAAACGCGGCTGCGGTGCGTCTTGCAAAGAGAGGCGGCAGAGCATAGGCTCAATGCTCGGTTGAGCAGCGGGCAGACGACACAATGGCGAAGAAAGCACAGCTGAAGAAAGCGCCGAGCGACGCAGGCGCGGGCCGTCTCTACGTGGTGGCGACGCCGATCGGCAACCTCGAAGACATCACGATGCGCGCGCTGCGCATTCTGAAGGAAGCGGACGTGATCGCTTGCGAGGACACGCGGCAGACGATGAAGCTGCTTTCGCACTTCGGCATTTCGAAGCGCCTGGTGAGCTATCACGAGCACAACGAAATCACGCGCGCGCCGGAAATCGTGATCGAGCTCGAGCAGGGCGCGCAAGTGGCGCTCGTGAGCGATGCGGGAACGCCCGCGATTTCCGATCCCGGCCACCGGTTGGTGAGCCTGTGCGTGCGGCATGGGATTCAGGTGATACCGGTGCCGGGCGCGTCGGCGTTTCTGGCCGCGGTGGCGGCTTCGGGAATGCCGGTCGATGAGTTTGTGTTCGCGGGATTCCTGCCCTCACGGCCCACCGAGCGAAGAAAGGCTCTGCGCGAACTGGCAACCGAGCAGCGCACGCTGGTGCTCTATGAAGCGCCGCACCGCCTGCTCGACATGCTCGAAGACGCGCTCGAAATCCTCGGCAATCGCCCGGCCGTGATTGCGCGCGAAGTGACCAAAATGTTTGAAGAATTCCTGCGCGGGCACATCGAGGATCTGGTCGCGCAGGTTCAGAAGAAGCCGCCTCGCGGCGAGATCACGCTGCTCATCGGACCGCCGGACGGCCACGTAACGCACGCGGAGAACGGCGCGGCGAAGGCGAACGCGGTGCCGCTCGCGCGGCGCGTGGAAGAAATCATGAAGGCGGGCGGCGTGGATCGCAAGGCTGCGCTCAAGCAGGCTGCGCGGGAGCGAGGCATCACCCGGCGGGAAGCTTACAAGCAGCTCCTGATTACGCGCGACGAATAAATCTGACCGACGTTTCCTCAACGAACAAATCCTCCGCCGCGGCTACCCAAAATCAATCTGCGGAAGACGTGGCGGGGCGGGCGAAGAAGGCGTCGACGCGGTCGAGGATTTCGGCGGCCGTCTGCGAGTGGTGCACCGACTGGCGGAGTTCGCCTCCGTTGCGCACGCCGTGGGTGAAGAGCGTGGCGAACTGCTTCATCTTACCGATGGCGTCCGGCATTTCGGCGTCGATCAGGCTGCGGAAATATCCCGAGAGCAATTGGTAGCGGTCAGTTTCGGTGGGCTCATCGTAGCGGCCCGTGGAAACGTAGTCCGCGATTTGGCGGAAGATCCAGGGATTCGACGACGCGGCGCGCCCGATCATCACGGCGTCGCAGCCGGTTTCCTCGATCATGCGAACGGCGTCCTCGGGCTTGCGAATGTCACCGTTGCCGATCACCGGAATGCGCACAGCCTCCTTCACCTCGCGAATGATCTTCCAGTCCGCCGAACCGGCATAGCCTTGCATACGCGTGCGCGGGTGGACCGCGATCGCTTCGATGCCGATCTGCTCGGCCATGCGCGCCACGTCCACCGCGACGATGTTGTTTTCGTCCCAGCCGGAGCGAATCTTGATCGTGAGCGGGATGCGGACGGCCGCGCGCACTGCGGTGAGCAGATTTTCGAGATGCGGCAAATCGCGCAGCAGGCCCGAGCCGCCGCACTTCACGACTTTCTTGACCGGGCAGCCGAGATTGACATCCGCTTGGTCGAAACCAAGGTCCTCGATCAGGGCCGCGGCCGACGCCATCACTTTGGGATCGGAGCCGAAAATCTGGCCCGCGATGGGATGCTCGTCCTCGTCGAAATAGAGATAGCGGAGCGTGCGGGCGGAGTTGCGCGTCAGGCCTTCGGCGCTGGTGAATTCGGTCATGATCAGGCCGCAGGCGCCGAGCGAGCGAATCACGCGGCGAAAAACCGTGTCTGTGACTCCGGCCATCGGCGCGAGGATCGTCGCCGGACGAATCGCCAAATCCCGAATTTTGAGTTCCGCTGGGAGCATGGGGAAAGAGTCGCGCTACGCGGTCGGGTTGTCGAGACGCTCGCGAGAAAAAGTTTCGGCGGCGTCAACCTGGCTTGGAATCGGAGCAGCGCCTGCCGGCGCGCCCGCTGCGGCGTGAGCGCTCGATCCGTTGCCGAGTTGCGCGAGCAGGGCTTCCTTCGAGCCTCCGAAGAAATTCTCGAGCACCTGGCCAAGCGCTTGCGCACGCGCTTCTTCGACGGCTAGCCGCGGACGATAGACGTACGCGCGGCCAGCCTTGCGGCGCTCGACGATTCCCTTGCGCGCAAGGCGGTCCATGATCGTCATGATCGTGGTGTATGCGCGCGCCCGTCGTGGAGCCAGGCGATCGCGAATCTCGCGGACGGTCGCCTCGCCCATCGGCCAGAGTGTGTTCATGCAATCGAGCTCGAGCGGGGCGAGATCGAGGAGCGAGTGGCGCGGCGATTGTGTTTTCTCAGCCATCCGAAGTAATCATCCCTTTCGCGCGGGGTCTTTTGCCGCAGGAGCGGACGCGGCCCGCGCTGCGCCGCGTTCTTGCGCGCTCGCGCCATTTGCCGACCCCTCACCGGCCAAGTATTTATTCGCACGAAGCAGCGCGCGGCGAAGCGACGGATTCCGGTCGGTCCATAGGCTGGCCGTTGCGCCGGATCCCGATTCGAGAGTGGCGCGCATGCCGGCCATCTTGGAATCGATGTCGTCGATGAAATTCAAGGCCACGGCTTCGGGAATCTGCGGAAGAGACGGCGAGCCGAACTCGTATGAGCCGTGATGGCTCAAGATCAGGTGTTCGACCAAGACGGCGAGCGGCGCCGGAAAATCCGCGATGGCTTTGCACTTGTCGCGCACGATGCCCACGCCGATGGTGATGTGGCCGAGGAGGCGGCCAGCGTCGGAGTAGTCGATCCCGCGCGCGTAGCGAAGCTCGTCAATCTTGCCGACGTCGTGCAGGACGACGCCCGAAAGGAGCAAATCGGCGTCGAGCTCGGGATAATGCGCGGACACTGCCGCAGCCAGGCCGATGAGGCTCACCACGTGCTCGAGCAGGCCGCCGAGATACGCGTGGTGCATGGTCATGGCGGCGGGGGCGCGCTTGAGGCGCGGAGCGATGGCCGGATCGTCGACCACGCTCGAAAGCAATTGCTTGAGCCACGGGTTCTTCATGCCGGAGATTGCGGCGCGGAGATCGCCGTAGAGCTTCTCGACGTCGTATTTCGTATGCGGCAGGAAATCGCCGAGGTCGTAATCGCGCTCGGCGGCAGGGATGATCTGCTCGAGAGTGAGTTCTTTTTGGCCGTTGTAGAGTTTCACGCGGCCGCGAATCTGAATCACATCGTCGCGCTCAAACGTCGGCGCGAGCGCAGCGAAGTTGTCCCACATTTTCGCGGCAATCGTGCCGGTGCGGTCGGCGAGGCTCAATTCGAGCCAGGACTTGCCCGTTCGCGGAGACGTGCGAATCTCTTTTTCGCGGACGAGAAAGAGCGAAGTGACAATCTGGCCATCCGCAAGCGCGCTGATGAATTGGGACTTCATTAACCGTTGATTTTGGGAGGGCTGATTTTCTTCTTTGCCTTTTTCTTGTCCGTCGTGTCCGGCGTGGGAGCAACTTCCTGAATCACGGAGCCCCCAGCGACCGCCGCGGTATCGGTAAAGCCGGCCTTCACCTGGACGTAACTCTCCTCGCGCAATTGCGCGAGGTAATCTCGCATGGCCGGCTCCATCTTCTGCTTGTAGAGAACGTTCTGAATCTCGCCCTCGACTTTGTCGAGCGGCTGCAACCCGGCTTGATAATGATCGATAACTTTCAGAATCTCGAAGCCGGTCTTCGTTTGAATGACGTCCGTGAACTGGCCCCTGTCCAGGGGAAAGACGGCGTCTTCCAGCGATTTCGCGAGCTGGCCATGCTCGAACTCGCCGAGGTCTCCTCCGTCTTGCGCGGTCGAGCCTTCGGAATACCGTTTGGCGAGAACGCTGAAATCTTCACCCTTCCCGAGGCGGTTGTGGAGATCTTCCGCCCGCGTGCGAACGGCCGAGATCTCCTCCGGACTCTTGCCATCGGTGCTGAGGAAAAGTTCGGCGAGCGCCACCTGCTCGGGCCGGGTGAAGTCCTGCTTGTGGTCCTCGTAATATTTCTTTATCTCGCCGCTGCCAATATCCATGCGGCCGCCGACTTCGCGGCGAATCACTTCCTGCGTCAGGATGCCGTTGCGCAACTGGGTCTTGTAGTCTTCCCAGGCAATCCCCTGGCCCTCGACGGCTTTCTCAAGAGCTTCCATGGTATCGAGCTTGTTCTGCTTGCGGACTTCGTCGAGCCGCTTCACCAGATCGGTCTCGACGTTGATGTCCATGTCCTTGGCGCGCTCGATCAGGAGCTGCTGGTCGATCATGTCGCGAAGCAGATTCTTCTGGCGTTCTTTGGTCTCGGATTGAATCTGCGCCGCCGTGCAATTCTGGCAGTCTTGCTGGACTTCCTCCGCGAGGCCCGCTGCGGCCTTCTGATAGTCGGAGAGAGTGACGATCTGGTTGTTCACTCGCGCGACGATTTCTTCAATGACGGTGCCCTTAGACTGAGCGCGCAAGCCGGCGGGAGCAAGCAGAAGCGCGGCGGAAAGGGCACCCGTTGTAAGCCACAAATTGGTCCTATTTTTCATGGTGGTCACTCGCTTAAAAATTCTATCCCTACGATTGTAGTTGTAGCAACACGTTTCTCACTGCGTCCATCGCGCTGCTCTTGCCGCTCTTCCAGCCCAGCCACAGCACGCCGGACGGGTCGAGTTTCATGTCGCGGCGCTTGCGAATCAGTTTCACAAGCCGCTCGGGGCCGAGCGGCGTATCTTCGTAAAACTTGATCGCGATCTGATCGCCGCGGCGGTCAACGGTGGCGACCAGCAGCTTTTCCGCGAGCGCCTTCAAAACAGCGTAATCGAGCAGATTCGCGACGGCGGGCGGCGGCGGGCCGAAGCGGTCTTCGAGCTCGCGGCGTACCTCTTCGCGCCCGGCCTCCGAAGTCACGCTCGCAATACGTTTATAGATGCGCAGGCGAAGGTTTTCGCTCTCGATATACTCCGCGGGAATGCGGATGTCCTGGCCCAGGTTGAGCGTAGCGCGACGCTCGGGAGCGACCGCTTCGCCTTTGCGTTCGGCCACGGCGCGCTCCATCATCTGGCAGTACATGTCGAAGCCGACAGCTTCGATATGGCCGTGCTGCTCGCGGCCCAGCAAATTTCCGGCGCCGCGCAATTCGAGGTCCAGCGCGGCGATGCGAAATCCGGCGCCGAGATCGCTAAACTCCTTCAGCGCGGCAAGGCGCTTTCGGGCGATGGGTGTGAGTGATCCCTCCGTCGGAACGAGCAGGTACGCGTAAGCGCGCTGATTCGAACGGCCGACGCGACCGCGAAGCTGGTACAGCTCGGAAAGCCCCATTCGGTCGGCGCGATTGATGATAATGGTGTTCGCGCGGGGAATATCGAGGCCGTTTTCGACGATGGTCGTGGAAACGAGAACGTCCGCCTCGTTACGGATGAATTTCAGCATCACTTTTTCGAGTTCGGCCTCGCGCATCTGTCCGTGGCCCACCACGACGCGCGCGCGCGGCACGAGGCGCTTCACCATCGAAGCGAGCGAAGCGATCGACTCCACGCGGTTGTGGACAAAAAACACCTGGCCGCCGCGCGCCAACTCTTCTTCGATCACGCGCTGCACCAGCGTCTCGCTGAAGGGCGCGACGCTGGTCTGAATCGCGAGGCGATCCTTCGGCGGCGTCTCGATCACGCTCATATCGCGCAGGCCGACGAGCGACATGTGCAGCGTGCGCGGGATCGGAGTTGCCGACATGGTGAGTACGTCCACGTTCTTGCGCATCTCCTTCAAGCGCTCTTTGTGCGCGACTCCAAAGCGCTGCTCCTCATCCACGATCAGGAGGCCGAGATCGTGGAATTTCACGTCCTTGGAAAGCAGGCGGTGCGTTCCGATCACGATATCCAGCTTCCCTGCCTCCAAGTCCTCCATGATTTTCTTCTGCTCCTTTTCGGTGCGGAAGCGGCTGAGCATCTCGACGCGCATCGGAAACGCGGCGAAGCGGCGGCGGAACGTCTCGAGGTGCTGAAAAGCGAGCACGGTTGTCGGCGCGAGCACCGCAACCTGTTTCGAGTCCGCCAGCGCCTTGAACGCGGCGCGCATCGCGACTTCCGTCTTGCCATAGCCGACATCGCCGCAGAGCAGGCGGTCCATCGGCAGCGGCGATTCCATATCGCGCTTCACGTCTTCGATGGCGCGGTGCTGGTCCGGGGTTTCCTCGAATTCGAAGGCGTCTTCGAATTCACGCTGCCAATTCGTGTCTTTTGGAAAGGCGTGGCCGGCGGCCGTCTTCCGCTCGGCGTAAAGCGCGAGAAGCTGCTCCGCCATGTCGCTGACGGATTTCTTGACGCGCGCCTTGCGCATTTCCCAGATGGTGGTGCCCAGGCGATCGAGCACCGGCTCGACGTCGCCGAGCGATTGATATTTCTGGATGAGGTCCAGCCGGGCTAGCGGCACGTACAACTTCGCGTCACCGGCATAGCGCAGGAGCATGAATTCTCCTGTTGCGCCTTCCACCCCTACCTGGCGCAGGCCCTCGAACTGGCCGATGCCGTGGTCCACGTGGACAACGTAATCGCCCGGCTTGAGATCCGAAAAATCGCTGAAGAAGCTGGCCGTCTTCGCGCGGGAACGCGGGCGCTGGGGCGGAAGCGTTTCGAAGAGATCGCCGTTTCCATAGAGCGCGAGCTGCGCTTCGGGGAATGCGACGCCCTCGCTGAGCGGCGCTTTCACGAGCACCATCGCAGCGCCGCTGCCGGTGCTCGCTTCCTCGGCGAGGCGAGCTACCGTGGCGTCTTCTTCAAGCTCGCCCATGTGATAGGGGAGTTCGTACTCGTGGCAGATGTCGGCGAAGCGTTCGAGTTCGCCCGTGCTCGCGGCGGAAACCATCACGTGCTCCCCCGACGCGAGCCGGCTGCGCACTTCGGCCATGAATGCAGCCACGTTGCCGTGGTAACGCGTGGTGGGCTGCGATCGCAGCGCGGGCGACGCGGCGCCCTCGGGCGCGACCGCCAGATGCTCGATGGCCAGGCGCGGAAAAAGCTGAAGCGCGAGCGACCATTCCTCTTCGCTGAGAATGTAGCGGCTGGGCGGCTCGGCGAGCGGGTCCCCGGCTTCGTCAAACGCTTCCGCGAGCTGCGCGCGATATTTTTCGACGGCGGAATCGAGCAGCGATGGCTCGTCCAGGATGAGAATCGGGTCGGCAGCGAGATCGAACACGACACCGGGGCGCTCCTCGCGCGCGATCTCACGGAATTCCCATCCGGGAGCGAAACCCAGCGGTGCGGCGTCGTCTTCCGGGCCGGACGCGGACGACACGCGCTGGCGCTCGAGCACTTCGGTCCGCCGGAGAACCTCGGTGAGCGGCAGGAGCGCGGCGCGCTCGACCGGATTGGTCGAACGCTGCGTATTGGGATCGAACGCGCGGATGGATTCGATCGTGTCGCCCAGAAGCTCGATGCGCACGGGCTGCGGCGTCTCCGGCGAGAACACGTCGATGATGCCGCCGCGAACGGAGTAGTGCCCCGGCATCTCGCAGGTGACGTGTTTTTCGTAACCGGCGAATTCGAGGAAGGCGATGAGCTCTTCGTGGGCGATGGATTCGTCGCGAGCGATCACGCGCGCGAGTTCGCGATAAAACGCGCTCTCGCGCATGCGCCACAATGCGGCCTGCACCGGCGCGACGAGCAGATCCACTTCACCGGTCGCGAGGCGCCAGAGCGCGACGGCGCGGTCTTCGGAAATTTCGGCGTGCGGGGAGCGGTTTTCGTACGGCAGGACGTCGTGCGCCGGGAAGTGCGCCACGCGGCGACCGGGTTTTCCCGTCACCGCACGATAGAACCAGCGCACGGGCTCGAGGAGAGCCTCAGCGCGCTGATTCGAGTCGACAATCAGAATGATGGGGCGGCCCAGCTCCGAAAATGCGAGCGCCGCAAGAAGCGCTTTCGCCGGATCGGTCAAGCCCGCGAGATGAACATCGCCCGCATTACGGCGAAGTTTGTCGCAGGCTTCCTCGACCGCAGGGCGGCGGGCGACTCGCGCGAGAAGCTCGGATACCAGAGGGAGAATCATGCGCGGACTTCCGCGATGCGCTGGATGAGCCGCGCGGTGGAATAGCCGGGCTCGAGCGGGATGCGCACCACCTTGCATCCGAGCGCATGGAGTTCGGCGGCGGCGAACTCAGATGATTGGCCGGCTCCGCTGGAGCCGCCTTCGACGAAAATATCGGGCTGAAAACGCGCGAGGAAGTCGCGCGGGGATGGATCGTCGAACTCGACGACGTAGTCGACTGCGGCAAGCGCGGCGAGAATTTCAGCGCGTTCGGCGGCGGGTGTGATCGGGCGGAGCGCTTCGCTTGCGGCGCCGTTGCCTGCGGAGCGGGCGCGGACGGCTTCATCGCTATCGAGAGCAACGACGAGGATGTCGCCGAGCGAACGAGCCTGCTCGAGAAGTCGTACATGGCCCGGATGCAACAGGTCAAACGCGCCGCTCGCGCACACTACGACGCGCCCGTTGCGTTTCCAATCGCTCCGGTGGAGAATCAGCTCAGTTTGCGAAACGACCTGTCCCAAACGTGCTTCCGTCAGCCCATTCCCGCAGGAATGGCCGAGAACTTCATTCTAGCACGCGCACTCACTGCACCGCGGCGCACGCCATGAAACGCTGGGAAATTACGCTCGCGATTGCGGGTGCGCTTCTTCTCGGCCTCAGCGCGTGGGCAATTCACCGCAACGAGCTGCCTCGCCGGGATTTCGTTCTTACCGCCGGCGGCTGCAACATGCCGGTCACCGTCCTCGCGACGGTTCGGCCCAGGCCACGCGCGGGTGCGATCATCTTTCACGGACTCTCGGCGAATCGCCGCGTCATGCAGACTTTGGGCTCCGACCTTGCCCTGGACGCGAGTCTGCGAGTGTATCTGGTCGATCTTCCCGGCCACGGCGACAATACCGATCGCTTCACGTTCGCACGCGCCGAGGAGTGCGCAGACATCGCCGTCGAGTCCATGATTCGCAGCGGCGAGATCGACCCAAAGACGACGATTGTGATCGGCCACTCGATGGGCGGCGCAATCGCCATCCGTCTGGCCGACCGCGAGCCGGTGGCGGCAACGATTGCGATTTCGCCCGCGCCGATGATCCTGCCTCGCCGCATGCCCGCAAATCTGCTTGTCTTCAGCGCTCAGGGTGATATCGACGTTCTAAAGCGTCAGGCGTTGCAGCTTTCACAGGCAGCCGGCGGCGAACGCACAACTACTGAGGATTTTGTGCAGGCTCGGGCATTTCATCTGGAAGTGGTCTCGCTTTCCGACCACACGAGCGTGCTCTTCGATCCGCGAGTACTTCAGGACGCCAGTGATTGGAGCGCTGACGCGCTGGATGCCGAAAGCCGAAAGGCCGCCGGACTCAACCAATGGAACGAGCAGCTTCGACTGGACTACCGATCATTTGTCATTTGGGGCGCTAAGGCCCGCTTTCTGTTGTTGGTGGCCCTCTATGCGAAGATCGCGCCGCTTTTCGGATGCGTGGGCATACTGATGCTGTTTCCATTCTGCGCGACGATTGCGTCGAGCTTCGCGGGCAGGCAGCAAACCAAAGTCTCCGGGGCGCAATCGGCCCGGCTGCTTGTGCTGGCGGAAGGCGCGGTGTGTGCGCTTGCGGCCGCGTTGATTCTCGCGCTTTTCGTCCCGCTCAAGTTTCTGCACATCTATGCCGGCGACTATCTTGCGTCGCTGCTGTTGATCGCCGGCGCGCTGCTGCTCGCGCTGAACTGGAAATCGGCGAAGGAGGGCTGGCCCCCGGGCGCGAGGCCGCTCGTCGCGGCAGCGATACTGGGGTTCGCGACGTTTCTCGCGTTCGGCGCATGGCTCAACTGGCAGCTCACCGATATGTGGATGAACGCGCCGCGCTGGCTGCGGTTCGCGGCGCTCGTGCCGATTGTGTGGATCTTCTGTTTCGCGGAAGAAGTCGTGCTCGGCCCGGTGGGCAAGGGCTGGGCGCGCGCGGCGCGGGTTGCGGTTTCCCTGGCGCTGCGGGCGGAGTTGTGGCTCGCGTGCCTGCTGACCTACTACGCGCTGGGGAGCGAACAGGTGCTGATCCTGATACTTGTTACTGCCCTGGCACTATTTTCCATCCTGCAAAGAGTTGCGACGGATGCGTTACGCCTGCGCACCGGCTCCGCGGGAGCCGCGGCGCTTTTTGATGCTATACTCGCCGCTTGGTTTATAGCGGCTGTTTTCCCGCTGACCTGAGCCGCGGCACACCTGAACCAGAAAAAGGGCAACAAGTCAGGGCCATGAAAGATATCGCGATTGTCGGAGGAGGACCCGCCGGGGCACTCTGCGGCGAGCGCCTCGCGAGCCACGGTTTCCAGGTCACGATTTTCGACGAACGCCTGGCGTGGGAAAAACCCTGCGGCGGCGGCCTGACCCACAAAGCGATCGAAGCCTACCCCTTCCTGCTCGACGACTCCCATCCGAAGAAGATAGTCTACACAGCAGAGCTAATTTCCGGCGGCGGACACCGCGCGCGGTTCGAGATGAGCCATCCGATCGTAATCTACGCGCGCAAGGTGCTGAACGGGCTGCTGCTTGATCGCGCCGTGGCTGCGGGCTGTAAAGCCGTGTGCACGCGCGTCACAAGCGTCGATACCGACGGCCCGCAGGTGCGGCTGACGGCCGGCGGCGAAGAGCGCCGCTCCGATTTCGTGGTTCTAGCGGCGGGAGCGCGCAATCAACTGTTGCCCGAAACGACCGCGCTGGGCACGAACGACCTCGAAGTGACGCTCGGATATTTCGTGCCCACCGAAGACGACGTCCTCAAGGTGAAATTTCTGAAGGAGTTCGAGGGCTACCTGTGGTCCTTCCCGCGCGCCGATCATCTTTCGGTGGGCATTTGCGCGAAGTTGGGCCAAAGCCCCACGCAGCAACTGCGCCGCCACCTCGATGACTTTGTGCACGAAGAGAGAATTCCAATGGCGGGAGCGCGATTTTTCAGCCACGTACTTCCCTCACCTCAGGCGCAGACGATTCGCGGACGCCGCATCGCCGGGAGAAACTGGGCGATGGCGGGCGACGCGGCGGCGTGCGTTGATCCGATCACGGGAGAAGGACTTTACTACGCATTGCGCTCAGGCGATCTGCTGGCGCAGGCATTGGTGGAAGGTCAGCCGCTAGCGTATCCCGAGCGGCTGCGCGCGGCTTTTTCGGCCGATCTCGAATTCGCCGCGAACATCGCGCGAAAGATTTTCCGCGGCACGTTTCTCGGCGGCGCGATCACCACACGCATGGTGCAGCTCCTGAACTATTCTCCGGCGTTCCGCGATCTGATTCGCGACGTGTTCAGCGGCTCGCAGGATTATCGCAGCCTGAAGCGGCGGTTGTGGAACCAGTTCGGAATCACGGCGCTCGAATTCGTGCGCACCTTTGCAAGTCCCCGCGCGATCGCGTCCGGACCGCCGTCCGTGCGCCGAGAGCCTCTGCCATGAAGACGCGAAAGACAACCCGCGCCAAGCGCGTCGCCAAACGCACAGCGAAACCCACGGTGAAATCCGCATCGACCGTTCACCGACAAGGTCCCCGGATCGGGCTGGAGGCGACCATCGAGCGTGTCGTGCAGCCTGAGCACACGATTCAGGCGGTCAATCCGAACTTGCCGGCCGTTTTTTCCACGCCCTCCATGATCGGCCTGATGGAGCACGCCAGCGTGGTTGCCGTGTTGCCGGACTTGCCTCCCGGAGTGATCACCGTCGGTACACGCATTGAGGTGGATCACCTGAAGGCGGTCGGACCGGGCGCAACAGTGCAGGCGTCCGCGCGATTCGTGGAATACCAGGGACGGTTTCTCGTGTTCGACGTGGAAGCCCGATCGGGCGAGCACGTGATCGGGCGCGGGCGCGTGTTTCGCGCCATGGTCGAGCCGGAAAAGCACGGCGCCAAAGCCAAGGCCCGCGTTCAGAAGTAACTCCCGCTACTTCTTCTCCGAAATCTCCACGGAAGCGCGCGTGGTCTCCCAATCGAGATGCAGCATGCAGACGCTGGCCGTCCGGTCGAATGCGATCGTGAAATTTTCGAGAGGCGACGGCAGCGCCGAAACCTTCATGGGAACTCGCGCGAAGTCGTACTGCTCACCCGGATATGGAATGCCCCACTCGCCCGTCTGCTTGCTAATGATGAGCTGCCAGGAATCCTGCTTCGGGAGAGCGAAAAGCGTGTAGCTGCCGGCGGGCACGATCTTGCCGCCCACGTTCATGCCCGCGTCGATCACGAAAGTCGTGGCTTCGTTCGCGCCCGCGCGCCACGGTTCGCCGAACGGCACCAAATCGCCAAAGATTTTCCGCCCTCGCATACGCGGGCTCGAGTAGTCCACATGAATGGTCTTGCCGTCGGAGAATTTGCAATCGGCCTTGGCCGGCGGACTGGCAATTTGGCCGCCCATCTGCGCGTGGCTCGGGGCGGCAAGGGAAACTAAGCCGAAAAGAACGAGACTACACAGTGACAAGAAACTCCTGGGCATGCGCCCTCCTTGAATCTCGAGCTTGCGATGGTTAGACGTGTGCGGAAGGTGATTCGATTCGCCGGCGGCTATTTTTGCGAGCCTACCGCGGCGGGAGCAGCGTCGAATTCTCCCGCCACAAAACAGCGGCGAATCCACACGAGCACGGCGATCAGGGCGGCTAGCACCACGAACCACATCACCGTCAGCAGATGAACGACCCAGCCCGCGGCCTTTCCGACCCTCGCCAGCAGGAACGGCAGAAAATTGTAAGTGGTGATGTGCACGAAATCCCACGGGTCCTGCTGCATGGAATCGTTGACGAGGCCCCACTGGTCCATTTTGCCGAGCGCGAACGCGATGATGTTCTTGAAGCGCAGCGCGACGATGAACGTCGGATGGCCGAGGGTATCTAATTGATAGATTTCGAGCGGGCACCAGAACATCACGGATGCAATCTGAACGGCGACGCTGACGGCCACGAGCGCCAGGCCAATCCGCCAGACGACCTTGCCGACCTCGGCGCGATGGCGCACCAGCAGCGGGACGGAAATGAACGCCACCATCTGCGCGGCGGTCGAGACGTAACGATCACCCCAGGCGAAATCGCCGCTCCAGACCGTGTACGTAGCGTAAAAGCAGATGTATGCGAAGAGCAGCGCAACGGTGGCAATGAGGTACGCCCTGATCTCGGGCTGAAAACGCTTCCATGCGAGCACCGCGACGATCGCGGTGAGCACGAGCAGCGGATCGAAGAGGAAAATCGACTTCTCAGGCTTGAACAGCGCGCCAAAGAATCCGACGTGAAAAGGGGTCTCAAACGGAAAAGCCGCGGGCAGATCGGGATTCAGCATTTTCTGCTCGCGCGCGTACACGTCCATGTAGGTATTAAAGAACGAGCCGAAGCGATGGTATTGGTACGCGCGATCGATCAGTCCAAAGATCGCGTACACAGGAATTGCGACCTTCGCGTATGCGGCGAGGCGCGAACGCGTCTCCGGTCCGCGCGCGCCGGTGAACCATGACACCAGCACCAGGAAGAGGCCGACCGCGAGCAGGTCGATCGCGGTGGTAATGCGCGTGAGTAAGTTTGCTCCAAGCGCGAGCGAACCGATCCATAGTGCGCGACTGCTACTGGTGCGGAGCCACTCGTACTGGAATGTCAGGCCGGTCAGCGTGAGGAGCAGGATGTAATTGTTCTCCATCATGTTCTGCGTGTAATGCAGAAACGTGGAGCAGAAAAGCAGCGCCAGAGCGCCCGCGATTCGCTCCTTGACGCTGAAGTTCAGAAGGCGCAGCAGGCGGAAACACACCAGCACGGTCAGGACGCACACGAGAATGTTCGTGCTGTAGCTGACAACGATGCTGCGCACGGCCGGGTCGGCGTCGTAACCATCAAAGGCCGGCAGCGCCGCGACGTATGTGCCGGCGATGTCTGCGGGCAGCATCAGCAGCGATTGGCCCATGCCATACCAGGCGTACAGTTTGCCGCCGCGGCCGTGAATGCCGAAATCAGGATAATCCCCGGGATCGACCGGGTCTTCGGATGTCCAGAACGAATGGGTCGTCTGCAGGCGATGCGTGGTGTCGCTGGTGCCGAGTTCGCCGGACTGCACGAGGAGTGCCGCGAGAAATGCCGTCAGGCCGACAAGAAACAGGGAGCTGAGGAGGAGCCGGCGCACGCGCGAGAGCATCTTGGCCTATGCTAATGCCCGCTCGCGCCGGATTCAAGCGACAGCAAGCCGATGCGATACGAAGGTTGCCGCGATTCCGAAGCTAGCCTAAGATATTCACACGCCGGAGTGGCGGAATGGCAGACGCGGCGGACTCAAAATCCGTTGGTCGCAAGGCCGTGTGGGTTCGACTCCCTCCTCCGGCACCAGCATTTGCATCGCGGCTTTTCGGCCGCGCCAATCTCACTCACTTTTGAGCATCCGCGGGGCGTATCGACACCACCGTGTGAAACAAAATCTTGCCATGGCGCACCACGAACGCGTCCGTGCCCTGCATCGAGCCGGGCTTGCCCGAATTCGTCACCCAGTGCTCGTACCCCACGTCGCCATCCGCGGTCACTTTCGCCTCGAACGCCGGAGCGGGAGCCTGGGCAGCGCTATTCGAAAAAAAAGACTCGAATAGGTGCCGGAGCGCTTCCTTGCCCTGCACGGTCTGGTTCGGCGCGATGAAGATGGCGTCATCGGCATAGTCGCTCAGGACGGCTTCGAGATCGTGCCGAGTGAAAGCGTCCAGGTGATGCGCCACCACTTGCGCGGGCGTTCGCGCGTCCGGCGCATTCTGCGCGCGCGCCGGAATCGGCAAGATCGAAATGGCGACAAGTGCAACACTGGCAAGAATGGCTTTGAGCATGGGCGCCTCCATTCCTCTGGAATGCCGTCGAGGATGCGCAACTTCGAGGGAGATGTCAAACGGTCGCGGCTTGCGCCTAGGTCCCGACGCGAAGCGATCGCGTGAGATTCTTCAGCGTGGCGACGGCGGAAAACGCCGCGAGTTGAGACGTGCGCGGGTTGGCCTTTGACGGCACGTTCTCGACTTTCACGGTCAGCCGACCGAATTCGCCCTGTACGCGGATCTCATGCACGTTTTCGCTGCCGCCGGGCACGGCCACGATGCGGACGCAGACGCGGGCCGATGGATCGACGGCAAGGCGCAGCGAAGCGGCCACATTTGATGTTGCAGGAAACGCGCGAGCGGCCTCTTCGGCGATACCTTCGAAAATCACCGTGTCTTCTTTCAGGTTGTCGAGCTGGATGCCGCGATCGACCACATACTTCGATCCTCGGAGCGCCGCGACCGGCTTCCGGCTGGTCAATTCCGCTGACTCGATGCGGCCGATCGACGCGGACTTGATTCCATCGAGGCCCGCAATTGCTCCCGATGGGACGTAAATCCGGCAACCCTTCTCATTCGCCTGGCGAAACCATTCCTCGCGCCCGAGCAAGCCTCCCACGCTCATGATCAGCATGTCGCGGCCGCGCGCGAGCGCCTTGGGGACGAATTCTGGCAGCGCCGCCTGGCTGGCCGCCTCGACGGCCAAGTTCGAACGTTCGATCATCTCGTCGATCGAGACGACCGGCGGATGACTCGAGAGTTCCGACGAGAGCGCTTCGGCGCGGGCGCGGTCCTGATCGGACAGCGCGACAAGCTCCGCATCGAGTTGCTTTTGATCGATGGCCGTGGCGATGATTCGGCCGATGGCTCCAACGCCGAGGATTCCGATTTTCAGCATGGCGCGGCCTAGGCGAGCTCGAGCATGCGGTCGATGGCGCGCTTCGCCTTGCGCGCGATCTCTTCGGGCACGCGGATCTGCGGCGTCAGCGTCTCGAGCGAGCGAATAATCTTGTCGAGAGTGATTGTCTTCATGAAGGCGCAGACCGCATTGGCGTTCACCGGATAGAAGGTCTTGTCGGGGAATTTCTTATTGAGCTGGTGCATGATGCCGAGCTCAGTGCCGACGGCGAACTCGGACGCCGAAGACTCGCCGATGTGGCGCAGCATTCCCTCGGTTGAAAGGAAAAACGTGCGGTCCTGTGGCAGCGTGCCGTCCATCGCCTTGGCCATGCAGGAGCTGACGCACCCGCACTCGGGATGCAACAGCAACTCGATGTCGGGATGCTCCGCCATGATTTCGACCACTTGCTCGGGGCGGATCGTCTTGTGAACGTGGCAATAGCCGGGATATGCGACGATGTTGCTGCGTCCCGTCTGGCGCGCGACGACTTCCGCGAGGAACTTGTCGGGGAGGAAAAGCACGGTGCGGTCAGCGGGAATCGCGCGGACGACCTTCGCGGCGTTCGCCGACGTGCAACAGTAGTCGCTCTCGGCTTTCACCGCAGCGGACGTGTTGATGTAAGCGACCACGACCGCGTCGGGCAGCTTGGCCTTCCACTTCAGCAACTCCTCCGGCGTGATCGAAGCGGCCAGCGAGCATCCCGCACGCAGGTCCGGCAACAGGACGGTCTTTTCCGGCAGCAGAATCGCTGCGGTCTCCGCCATGAAGTGCACGCCGCAAAAGACGATTACGTCCGCGTTCGTCTTCGCCGCGGCTTGCGAAAGCTTCAGCGAGTCCGCAACCGCATCAGCAACTTCCTGCACCTCCGGCCGCTGGTAATGATGCGCGAGCAGAATGGCATTGCGCTCGACGCAGAGCGCACGCACGCGCTCCTGCTTCCTGCGTGTTTCCTCCGCGGTGTCTGCGATGGTTTCGATGGCTGGAAGCGTGTAGCGCGCTTCGAAGCCGATCTGCGTTGCTGTGCTGGCCATGATGAGTCCCCTTTTCTCCGTTGGGTTATGAAATTCTCTCGCAAAGATCGAGTGCGCGCGCGGAATGCGTGAGGGCGCCGACCGAAATTGCGTCCACGCCGCAGGCTGCGTACGCCTCTACGTTCGATTCTGAAATGCCGCCGCTGGCTTCGATCAAAGTGCTGTCCCACAAATTCTCGCGGCGCAGCATTTCGAGAATGGCGCCGATCTGATCCGAGGACATGTTGTCGAGCATCAGCAGGCAGGGATACGTCTCCGATGCATCTTCCTGCAGACGGCGGAAGGTCTGCGCCGCGGCGCGCGCCGCACCTTCGCCACGCACTTCGATCTCGATGAATGCAGATTCCTTGCGGAATCTCCACGCTCGCTCAATCGCCAGGGGAGCTGCTTTCTCTTCGCTGTCGGCGAGAAGTGCGAGGTGATTGTTCTTAATGAGGATCGCATCGCCCAGGCCAAGCCGATGCGTTCCGACGCCGCCGAGATGCAGCGCCCGCTTATCGAGAAGGCCCCAGGGAGTTTTTCGCGTGCCGACGATACGCACGTATGGGTTACGCCGACGCGCCCGTGCCTGCAGACAGTGCCCAGCGCTAGCGATTCCACTCATACGCTGAATCAAATTCAGACCCACGCGCTCGAGAGCGAGCAGATTCGTTTCGTCGCCTTCCGCGCGCAGCAGCACGTCGCCGGGTCGCATCAAGTCGCTATCATGTTTTTCCAACGAGACTTCGATGCCACGACTCTGCAACAGAAAAACCAACTCCGAGAGCCCTGCAGCCACCCCTCCTTCGCGCGCCAAAATCGCGCCGGACGCATGCCGGCTCGCGATGCCTAGCGCCGTAGCGGTCAAATCGCGCGAAGCGAGATCAGCGCGCAGAAGAAGATCCGTGAGACTGCGGACGGCGTCGCGATACTCGGGATTTTCGAGCGTGAGGGTGGCCCCGCGAAAAAGGGCCTGCTCGAGTCGCTCTTGCCGCGTCGAATTCATCCCAAGTCCCTGCATCCGATGCCTATTTCAGAAGAAAGCCCCGAGCGCGAAGCCGCGCCTTGGCTCGAGAGATCATCTCCGGACGCGAAGCCTCGATCGTGTGCAGATGCACGCCCCCGGTAAGAGAAGAGAGCAGCGATGCGTGTCCGGCGCGCACTTGCTCGAGAAAGTCCTGCACATCCGCCCGCGACTCGATCATCAGTGAGCCGCACAGTTCGCCATAAACCGGGTGTTCGACGATCACGTCCAGAATCTTGACGCCGTAGTCAACAAGAATTTGAAGTTCCTCTTCGGTTCGCTCGGGCGCATGACGGCAGGCGAGTAAGGCGCGATGGCGGCGGGACTGTTCCTGCGGCAAGCGGTAGCCCCGCGGCGTGGCCAGGATCTCTTCGCCGCTGGCCCGCAGAATCGCCACGTCCTGCACCAAACACTGCCGGCTGACGCGAAACTGCCTTGCCAATTCACCGCCTCGAATCGGAGCGCCGTGCGTTCGCAGTCGTGCGACGATTCGGCGGCGGCGTTCCGCAGCGGAGTCCGCTGCGGTGTCGCGCGGGACTTTTTCCTTTGGCATTGGACTCTTCGTTTTCATGCGATAGCTGTCTTGTCAGCTATCTAGTCTAATGTAAAGGCGTGCGCTTGGGTAGAGGCGGTCCTGTTGGCCTGGATCGTTACTCCGGCGCTACCCCAGCGCGCTTTTTTGACGCAGGAATCGCCCGCTTCGCGCGATAGTGGAATCGGGGCATCGCGGGAAAGGACCGAGGCGTGACTCCACAGGCGGGTCAGAGGCGCAGTGAAAGGGTCTTGCTGGATGTTCCGGTAGTAATCCGCGGAGAAGGCGCGGACCATCGGGCATTTCAGGAAGAGACCTTCACAATAACGGTGAGCGCCCACGGCGCTCTCGTGATGCTGGCAACAAAGGTAGCTCTGGGCCAGAAGCTTGTCCTGATGAACCCGCAAAACTGGGATGAGCGCGATGGCCGCGTCGCCTACGTCGGTGCGGATCGCGCGGGTTTGGCGCAAGTCGCCATCGAGTTCGCTCAAAAAGCGGCCGAATTCTGGCCGGTTCACTCACCGCCCGCGGATTGGCAGTCGTCCAGATAGAAAAACAGTGTCGCGGATAGTCCGTCGAGCGGGCTGCGGCAATTCTCGACAAGAAATTAAGCGGTGAGTTCCCCAAGCCACGAATCGAGAATCTTTAGCTGGTCGGCCGGTGGATCGACGAACGCCACGCCCATGCCCATCCCTTCCTGGACGTAGATGATCTTGCCTCGCGTCGCGAACGTGCCCTGATCGCGCAAGATTCGCACTTGGAGCGGAGTTCCCTTTGGCAGCGTGTTGAGAACGTCCACGTAGCAACCCTTGCGGCTGATTTCTGAAATTCGGCCTGAGATGTGAACGTCGCTATTTGGCTCGACGACTTCGACCGCAGCGATAAAGCTGTAGCGCGGCACTGTGCGCCGCTCGCTGTACGAGGTGTTCGATTCGTTCTGAGAGCCGGCAGAATCACCCATAGTCGTAAGGCTCCTGCTCTTTCGGTCAGCGTGGCACAGCAGCTCGTTCAGTACCAGCCCTGCAATTTTGGGTGATACGAAAACGAAAACTCCACTTTCACCTGCCGTCCTGTCCCGGCTCAGAAACAAGCGGCTCCCAGATGTGCGCGGTTCACGATCTACGCGAGATGAGGAAATTTGGACGTCGAATCAGTCCGCCAACACACGTTTTCTGCACCGGCACGCGTTGAAAGTTTCGAGAATGCCGGAGCAGAACGGCGGCTTCTGTGCCTGAAAAGTAGTGCCAAACTTAGTCCTCAATCGAGCATGGAGCGGCGTCAAAATTTGCAGCGCGGAGGGCCCGATTGCTTTGAATTGTAAGCACTCTAGTCCTAGAACCATCATTCGAAGCACTTCTCAGGACCGGGATGTGACACGCGTCACAGCCAGATCGAGCGAAAACTTCTTGTACGATGAGCGTCGGTCTGAATCCGTCAGTCCTGAGAGAAAGCCGGGGTACTAGAGCCTACGACTGCCTAGGTATCCGGAAGCGAGCTTGATCGATTTGTTACGAAGGAGAGTTTTGGATTGACGCGGAGTCTTGCTATCATACAAATGGTCTCAAATCAGTTGATTCGGATGTTTGAAACCCGTATTGTCCTTTCACTGTAGAGATTCAAAAGGGGATGTTCCGATTTGAAGCAGTTCAACGGGGCCACTATGCGTGCAGGGGAGCAGCTTAGAGAACTTCGGAATCGCCTTGGGATCACAACGCGCGAAGTGGAGGAGTTCAGTCGTACAATCGCCGAGGATCGCCAGAACGAGGAGTTCTACATCTCCAACGCCTGGCTGACACAGCTCGAGAACAAGAACTCAATCCCCAGTATATACAAACTTTACAGCCTCAGTGTCATCTATCGCACCAAGTTCAATGATCTCCTGGCGATGTTTGGCATCGACCTGACCGCCACCTCGCGCTATCAGCTCGCCTTGCCGCTGCAAAACACACATCTGACCGCATTTGAGCCCCCCGACCCTGAGAAGCCCGTTACGTTTCCCGTGCGCTTTGACAAGAGCTTCAGCCTGGAAACGACAAGCCTGATCTCACGGATGGTTGAGGTTTGGGGCGAGGTTCCCGTCGCGCTGATTCAAAAGCTCGACGTGAGGCATTGCCAGTACGGCTATATCGGGATCCAGGATCACTCCATGTACCCACTTTTGCGGCCCGGATCCTTCGTGCAGATTGACAATCATCCGAGCAGGATGCAACCGTCCGAATGGCGCACGGAGTTGGACCGTCCCATCTATTTCGTCGAACTTAGGGACGGGTACGCCTGTTCCTGGTGTGAAGTACGGGGATCGCAGCTCACGTTGGTGCCACATCCACTGTCAGGCTGCACGATCCGGCAGTTCGCGTACCCATCCGAGGCGGAAATCGTGGGGCAGGTAACGGGCGTGGCTATGCGACTGGTTCCACCGGATGAGTATGCCGACGAGACTCCAAGATTGCCAAGGCGATCTTGAAGCTCGAAAAAAGGAACTGCGCTGAAAGCGGATCGCTTTCCACGGGGACGGCCACACGGTAGGGTTCAAGTTTCTTCCACGCAGTCAGAAAATCAGAAGCATTCGTGCACGTGGACTCCATGTACGCTTCCATCTGGTGAACCAACTCTTCGAGCGAGCACCCCACGAGCTGCCGAAACGCCTCCCGGTGACAATCCGCGAGTGCCTCGCAGGCCACTTCCTGGGTGAAACGGGAAGCCAGTCCATCATGATAGTAAAGGCCCGTATTGTAATCTCGCATTGACGCCAGATAGATCAGGCGATCGAGAGACCGCGGTATGTCCGCAAGCGTCCGGTGGCGGAGATCATTTGCCGCTTGCTGCACGTCCATCCGTCTGAGCTGGACCGTCATCGTTGAAATCCTATAGTAAGCGCGCGGCGCCGGCCGATCGATCGCCCAAGCCGCCGATGCTGGCGGCATTCAAGAACGCAAGAGACTCTTCCGAGATCCTGCAAACCCGGGTAGCGGTGGCGGCCGTCGCCCCGACCATTCGGGGCGCGCTGTATGCCCCGCGCAAGTACAAGAGCACCTGTAGCGCTCGGCACGCGATTAGAAGGCCCGTAAAATCCACCGCTAGCCCAATTTCCGTTTGGAGGCTCAACCCGGCATGAAATCGCGCCGAACCCAGATGGAAGCGCATCAGGCTGCGGATCTGCTGCCGGACCTGATCGACCCACATGATAGCGACCTTTTTCCGCTCGGCGCAGAAGAGATCTCGCACGTCCTTGGGAGCCTGCGACGCAACGAATTCGTAATCCTCCGGGGCAAATATCCGCTCGACCAATTCGGGAGGAAGCAACCCAGCCTGCAGACTGTTCAGTGCCTGCCGGGCCCCGACGAGAGCCGTCGAACTGCCCTCCGTTCGGGGGCCGCGCCGCATTGCAAAAAAGAGAGCAAAAACAAGCAGCGCGCCGATCAGCGAAAATAGGATGAGTTGAATCATGGGCGGGCCACCCTTCCCAGCTGGGAGCGCATGCCGCCCATCGCGCCCCTTGTTTTTGCGACCAGCGCCTCATACTCTGCTTCCAGGCGAACGCTCGATTCAAGTATCGGATTCGGATGATACGACCAAAGAGCGATCATCCAGATCACAAGCGAAACGTCGTACGACAAAGGTTGAATGATCCAAACTAAGGAGGCCCCGGCATACGATCGCACCGCGAGGGTCACGAGACTCGTCACGATATAAAGCCCGTAGCCCGCTATCATTCCCTTCATGTTCTTCCCGATTTCGATGCCGTAATAGGCGATGACAACCAGCAAGCCCAAAATGAAAATCGCCTGGACCGTCCGCAAGTCTCTCTCGAACTCGACCATCGTCGCCGACGCCCCCCCATGTGATTTAACAAGAGGATACACGAGCGCAAAACAGAAGATCGCTCCGAAAACGACGATGCCCGCCAGTCTCGCGAACCTTTCTGCGCCCGGATACGGGGAGAGGACGTGCTTGAAGATCTCTAGGAGGATTCCATAGCCGACAATGAGGGTAAGAAGCTGTGCAATCCAATACCACGTGTTGTAGGCCGGTGAATTGGCGACGTATAGAAAGAGTGGAGGAACCCATGCAACCAGGACGGAAAGATTGTAAGCGTAAAAAAACGGATATCTCGCCAGCAGCTTAGCGCTTACCCCTCGGACAAGGATCGAACATGTCAGAAGGATGCCGGCCCACCAAATAATCGAAGACGCCACGCAGTTTGCCCCTTAACAGGACGGTTAATGCTATCACAGGTCAACGAGGGAGAAGATGGACTTTCTCCCTCGGTTGCTATGATCGTCGATCACTGCTTCCTTGACCAGAGTACCAGCGTACCAGGCCGGGAGCGGGGCGTTCCGGCGCGTCGGTGCCAAAGTTTAGGCTACATGCGGTGGCGGTGCCGGACCGTCCGCACGCATGGCCGGTGCTACATGCGGCGGCGGTGCCGGACCGTCCGCACGCATAGCCGGTGCTACATGTGGCGGCGGTGCCGGACCGTCCGCGCGCATGGCCGGTGCTACATGCGGCGGCGGTGCCGGACCGTCCGCACGCATAGCCGGTGCTACATGTGGCGGCGGTGCCGGACCGTCCGCGCGCATGGCCGGTGCTACATGCGGTGGAGGCGCCGGGCCGTCAAAGGCGACCTTTACCGATACCGACTTCGAGGCGCCAGTGGTGCCCGCAAAGACTACTACAACTGCGAATGCCATCGGCAACAACAAAGCAGTCTTCACAACTTTCATCTTTTGTTCTCCTAGTATGGAATTGAGGGCTTCCTGAAGCAGGCTAGATACTAGAGTTGCGCCGATCACAGGCAAGTCAGGCCCGCTCATGTGGCGAAGCAGCCTATATTATTCTTCTAGTTAACATAGGACTGCTGACAAGGGCCCTTCGCAGCGGTGACCGCGGACGGCTCTCGATCGAGAGCGGCGCAAAAGAAGAAGAGCAGGCGCCGAGAGCTAACGACATGGAAACCTCTGCGGAACTTACTTATGGAGTTCGACTGAAAATCGCGATACTAACAGTAGTTAGGCGGCCATACGGCCAAGGCAAAATGGTTGAATCCAATCCCTCTCGAGACGCGAGTGGTGTCCAACCGGACGCTTTCCGCGAGCACATGCGGAAGCTGGACCGTCGCCAGTGGTGGCTGTGGTCGTCCACCGTGCTGGTGTTGATTCTCCTGACGGTCGCTGTCGCGTCGTTCGCGTTCCCTGCGCTGCTGAGCAAAGAGCAGACGACGTACTCCTTTTATCTGAACCAGGCCGTGCGTTCGCTGGTCGGTATCGTGCTGCTGTTCAGCGTCTATCTGGTTTATCAGCAGTCGATGATCATTCGCATGCGCAACCAGATGGCCGACCAGGTCCAATCCCTTGCGAAGGTGCAGAACCTTACGAACGAGGTCTACAAGCTCGCCGCGCTCGACCAACTCACCGGACTCTACAACCGCCGCTCCGGCGAACAGCGACTTGCTGAGGAAATCAGCCGCGCCGTGCGCCACCAGCGGCCGTTGACCGTCCTGCTGATCGACATCGATGGCTTGAAACAGATCAACGACAAGCTCGGCCACGCCGCGGGCGATCTGATCCTCAAGAGCTTCTCTGAAAGATTGCAAAAAGCGATTCGCGGCTCGGACCTCGCCGTGCGATTGGGCGGCGATGAATTCATGGTCCTGCTGCCGGAATGCCGCGTGGACGAGGTGCGGCACGTGATCAGCCGCGTCGAGGGGCTTGAGATGGATTACGATGGCGCCACGATTCCGTGCCGGTTCTCTCGCGGATGGACAGATTACAGGCCCGGCGAAACCTCCGAGGAACTCCTGAAACGCGCCGACGCCGCGCTCTACGCCGATAAGCGCGCCGGAAAGCAGTCGGGATCGCTGACGTCGAAGCAAATTTCCCAGTCTGTCATCTAGCTCCAACCACAAGCGAAAGCCGTATCAACCCTGACCAGCGATGCACCGATCACGTGTGTGTTCGGAACGGCTCGTCCCGCATCTAAGTTGGGGTATGATGCTGTCCACGAACCCGGCCCCAGCCGTGGCAGAACGCTCTAATGCTTGTGCTCGGCTTCGATCGCTGAAAAAGAAAGATGGGGGCACTCTTGATAACACCCGCAACCACAAGAATCCTGAGAATCGTCATGGCCGCCTCAATTGGAGCGGCCGCCGTGGCGCCATCGGCCCAAACCGCTCGGGCCGATACGCTCGAGCTTAAAACTGGCCAAATCGTGCAGGGCCGCTTCCTAGGCGGCTCGACGATGAATATCCGCTTCGAGGTGGACGGCAAAGAGCAGATATTCGCCACCAGGGACGTGCTCAATATCGGATTTAGCGAAACGGGCGACGCATCGAATGCGGCACAGCAGGTAAACGCACCTGTGGGCCCAGCCTCTGCTCCTCCACCCACAGCGGCAGCGTCCGCACCGCCTCCTCCTTCTCCGGCGACGCCCGCGCCGCCACCGACTGCGTATCCAGCTGCGCCCACCGCCCAAGCAATCACGATCCCAGCCGGCACTTCGGTGCTTGTGCGCATGATCGATGGCGTGGATTCTTCCCAAAACAAGATCGGTGACGGCTTCCACGCCAGCCTGGAAAGCGCACTCATCGTCGGCAACACGGTGGTTGCGCCGAAGGGCGCCGACGCATATGGCAAGCTCACGCAAGCGAAGGCGGCTGGGAAGATCTCCGGTGGCTCGGAGCTCACGCTCGAGCTAACCGGAATCCGCATCAACGGCAACATCGTGCCAGTGGATTCAACCGACTACGACGTGGCCGGCAAGGGCCGCGGCACGCAAAGCGCCGAGCGCATCGGAGGCGGGGCCGTCCTGGGTACCATCATTGGGGCGATCGCGGGCGGCGGCAAAGGCGCGGCAATCGGCGGGGCAGTAGGCGCTGGAGCCGGAACCACCGTGCAGGTGATGACGCACGGCGATCAGGTGCGCATCCCGAGCGAGACGCTACTCGAGTTCAGGCTCCAGAATGACGTCACAGCGCCCTTCCCCAACTCCTCCAACTGAGACGCTTACATGAGTTTCCTGACAGGAACATGGCTCGAAATTCTTTCTTGCGCGCCCCAGAGGTGACTCGTAAGCTAACGCCTGTTGTAGGAAACGATACCGTCGCAGGACGTGACACCATGCCTAAAGAAAAACCGAAAGTAAACATCGGCGAAGTCATCCGGTCCTATCGAAACGACCGCGGCCTCTCGCAAGGCGACATCGAGCGCCGTACGGGCCTGCTGCGCTGCTACCTTTCTCGCGTCGAGAACGGCCACACCGTGCCTTCGCTCGAAACCCTGGCGAAGATTGCCGAAGCCATGGAAATCAGTCTCGCGGATTTTTTCCCCGGCACGGACACGCCGCAGGACCGCGAAACGCGCAAGATGCTTGGCGAGCTTTCGGATGATGAGATTCGCTTCCTTGCGGATATCAAGAAATATTCGACCAGCTTGTCGGACGACGACAAACGGCTAGTCCTAGCCATGATCCGTAAAATGGCCTCCATCGTTCCCCCTCCGCGCAATGGCAAGTCCGCGGGGATTGCCCATCGCGCCGAAGCCTAAGAAAATTTCCAATGACGATACTGTATCCGGCGCGTGCGCACGCGTCCGCTCGCGCGTGAAAACAGACTCGACTCCGCAGACTAGCGCCCGAATGAGCGGATTCGATACAATGGACTCGAAATGGCCCCGAAGCGGCACCAAACCGTCGGTGTAAAAGTCGGCAAGATACAGGTGGGCGGCGGCGCGCCCGTGGTGGTGCAGTCCATGACCAACACGGACACGGCTGACGCCGTCTCGACCGCCCAGCAGTGCCTCGAACTCGCGCAGGCCGGCTCGGAACTGGTCCGCATCACCGTGAACGTGCCGGAAGCTGCAGCAACAGTTCCGGAAATCAAGAAGCGCCTGCTCGATGCAGGCTGCGACGTTCCGGTCATCGGCGATTTTCACTACAACGGCCACGTCCTGCTGACGAAATACACCGATTGCGCCCGCGCGCTCGACAAGTACCGCATCAATCCCGGCAATGTGGGCCATGGCCAGCGGCGCGACGAGCAGTTCGCGACGATCTGCAAAGTGGCGCGCGACAACGGCAAGCCCGTCCGAATCGGCGTGAATGGCGGCTCGCTCAATCAAGAGCTCGTCATGCGCAGGATGCAGGAGAACACCGACAAAGAACTCGGCAAGACGTCCGAAGAAATCATCAACGAGTGCATGGTGCTTTCCGCGCTCGAATCGACCGAACTCGCCCTCGAATGCGGTCTGCGCAAGGACCAGATCATCATCTCCTGCAAAGTCTCGCGGCCCGGCGATCTGATCGCGATCTACCGCGATCTCGCAGCGAGGACCGACCAGCCTCTGCATCTCGGTTTGACGGAAGCGGGGATGGGTGCGAAGGGGCTCGTGTGGTCGGCGGCTTCGATGGGAATTCTGCTCGCTGAGGGTATCGGCGACACGGTGCGCGTTTCGCTTACGCCGCGTCCGGGCGGCGACCGCCGCGAGGAAGTCTACGCGGCATGCGAGCTGCTCCAATCGCTCGGCCTGCGCACGTTCGCGCCCAGCGTGACCGCCTGTCCCGGCTGCGGCCGCACCACCAGCTCGACTTTTCAGGAACTCGCCGAAAGCATCCAGGACTACATCCGCGAAAAAATGCCGGAATGGAAGCGGCACTATGAAGGCGCCGAGGAACTCAAGCTCGCCGTGATGGGCTGCATCGTCAACGGTCCCGGCGAATCGAAAGCCTCCAACATTGGCATCAGCCTGCCGGGCACGGGCGAGGCGCCGCGCTGTCCTGTGTACATCGACGGGCAGAAATTCACCACGCTCGAAGGAACCTACGAAGAGCTATCCGCTGCGTTTCAGGCGCTCGTCAACGATTACGTCGCCACGAAATACCACAAGCGCGAGACGCCCTTGCCTGACTCGGCCATCCCAGCCTCTGGCGGCCACGTCAGCATCACGAAGCGCTCCCTCCGCGTCCTCGCGTAACAACGGTCTCTCATGCCACTTGCCCTGACGCAGGAAGGGAGCTCAGCCGTGCTAGGTGCGGGATCGGAGCGAGGGATCTGTTGACGGCCTTCGATTTCAATTGAGGCCCGTGACGACCAGGGGCGTGAGCTTACGGCTTTGCACGTCAAGCAGATAGAGCTTGCTCTGAACCGGTATATGCCGCCAATCAGCTTGCCATTTTTGGAACACGGCAGTCTTTCCGTCCGCAGATACCCTTAGGTCCGTCGCGTAACCGTTCCCCATCGTCAGCCTCGCTACCGAACCGGTCGCAAGTTCCATTCGATACACGTCGTAGTCGAATACGCGCCGTCCGTTACTGGCAGCCATGAAGAGGACACTCTTTCCATCCGGTATATAGTTTGGGCAGTTGTATATCGGGTCTTTGTGATCGGCCTCATGGGGAACATGAGGTTGAAGCCACAGAATTGGTTTCCCTGGCTGATCGAGTGAATAGACGGCAATGTGCTCAGAAGTCTCCAGCCCCTCCACGACAACCACCATATTCTTGCCGTCCGGCGAAACCGAAGGGGCCGACGCCAAGTAGAAACTCTCGTTCGTAATTTGGCGCACATTTCCGCCGTCCAAATCGGCTGCATAGAAGTTCCATTCATGAGGGTGCGGCTGCGCGATCGGTGAGTAACTGCCAAAAAACCCAAACCGAGAAAAAACGATCGTCTTATTGTCCGGCGAAAATACCGGCGAGGCATCGTTACTTCCCGTAGGCGACCACTGACGCAGATTAGAACCATCCACGTTCACAATGACGATCCTGGAGCGAGGGTCACTGCTGGGCCAGTAGGTAAACGCGATTTGCTTTCCGTCTGCTGAAAACGACGGACTCGACTCCTCCCCATCCTTCGCGTCCGTCAGCCGCGTCGCGACGCCCGTGTCCACGGAAATCTCATAAATAAACGAACTGTTGCCCTTGCCGAAATCAACTGCGATGAGCTTGCCGTCGGGAGATATGGCGACAGACCGTATCTGACCGGCAGACGTACCAGCGTATGAAGCGGGCAAAAAAAGGAGCAAGAGAAACAATCCGCCTATTAGACCCTTCCTGTTCGTCGTGTTCATAGTGTTTTATCTTCGGCAGCATCGAATATCTGTAAGACATCGTCAACAGTACTGCTGAGCATCCATCGCCGAACCAGGCACCTGTACCCGCTACCTTCCCGCCTTTGCCCAGTCCACAGGGATTTTTTCGCTTGACTCCCCTTGTTGCGGTCTAGGATTACTCCGGTGGTTTTTCGGCCGCGCTTGCGCGCTAGAAAGGAGAAGCGATGCGTCGGCAAGGGACCAGGTTCCAGGAAGCCGGCACCGCCAAACTGCCTCTTGAAATACACGCGTTCTACTCGACAATCCTGTCGAGTAGAAATCGCGCTAAGCTATCGAAAAGAAGAGATCGAGCCACTCGCTACCCGACAATAAATCGAGGGGCCGAGCGCGGACCTAGGCGAAAGAATCATCCATGACGGAAAGCCCGACCAATTGGAAAACGTCCCGCGGTGAGCCACCACGCGGCTGGCAGCGAGGATTCTGGAGCCTCATCGTCACGCAGTTCCAGACGGGCTTCAACGACAACGCGCTGAAGTTTCTCGTCACCTACATCGTGATCGCGATGAATCTCCCGCACGCGCAGCGGGATCGCTTGGTGCCGATCGTCGGCGCGCTCTTCGCGATTCCGTTCATCCTGTTTTCAATGACCGGCGGCTACTTCGCCGACAAATACAGCAAGCGCACGGTGACGATCGGCACCAAGTTCCTCGAACTCGGCGTCATGGCATTTTTCATCGTGAGTCTCGCGCTGCACAATTTGCCGATGGAATGCGCGGGAGTTTTTTTGATCAGCACGGAGGGAGCGCTGTTCGGTCCTTCGAAGTACGGGCTGCTGCCCGAACTGCTGCCTGAACCGCGGCTCTCGTGGGGCAACGGAATCATCGAATTCGGGACTTTCCTCGCCGGCATCGGCGGGACGATCGCTGCCGGCGAACTTTCCGAACGCTACCATGGCCGCGAGTTCGTCGCGGGTTTCTTGCTGGTGGGATGTTCGCTGGTCGGGTTGATTACGAGCTTGGGAATCTCGCGAGTTCCCGCCGCCGATCCCGCGAAGAAGTTCCGCTGGAACCCACTCGGCGATTTTTTCACGCAGATGAAGACGATTGTCGCCGACCGCGTTCTCGGCTGGGCCGTCCTCGGCAACACGTACCTTTTCTTCCTGGCCGCACTCTTGCAGCTGGCAATCATCATCTATGGGCACGACGTGCTTCTCATCGACGAAACGCACATCACATACTTGCAAGCGGCGATCGCCATCGGAATCGGGCTGGGAAGCGTCGCAGCCGGTTATGTCTCCGGCGGAAAAATCGAGTACGGGCTGATTCCGCTCGGCGCGGTGGGCATGACGATCTTCGGCGCGCTGCTCTATTTTCGTGCGCCTGGGGAATTCCTCGCGACATTGTTGCAAAATATCGTGGCCCATACGGCAGTGCCGATTCTCGGACGCATCGTGTCCGTTGCCGCCGCGTGGGCTCGCCTTCGCATTTTCGACCTGGGACTGCTCGGCTTCTTCGGCGGACTATTTGCGGTGCCGCTCGGAGCACTGATCCAGCACCGGCCGCGGCCGGAACAAAAGGGCGGCGTGATCGCCGCGGCAAATCTGGTGTCGTTTATCGGAATCGCGCTCGCATCGGGCGCGTACTACATCTTCACGGATGTGTTCCATCAGAGTCCCGCTGGAATCTTCCTCGATGGCGCAATCCTGACGCTGGTCACAACCGCTTACTCAATCTACCTGCTTCCGGACTCGCTCGTGCGATTCGTGCTGTGGGTGGCGACGCACTCCATCTACCGCATCCACGTCGAGGGCCGCGAGAACATTCCTGAAACAGGCGGCGCGCTTTTCGTTTCCAATCACATGTCGTTCGTCGACGCGCTGCTCCTGATCGCCTCGACCGACCGGCCGATCCGCTTCCTGATCTTCAAGGGCATCTACGATCTTCCGTACGTGAAGCCGTTCGCGAAAATAATCCGTGCGATTCCGATCTCTTCGGAACAGCGGCCGCGCGAGATGCTGCATTCGCTGCGTGAAGCAACCAACGCGCTCAAGAACGGCGAAGTCGTTTGCATCTTTGCCGAGGGGCAGATCACGCGCATCGGCCAGTTACTGCCGTTCCGCCGCGGCATGGAGCGGATCATCAGGGGCGTGGACGCGCCAATCGTTCCGGTGAATCTCGACGGCGTGTGGGGCAGCATTTTTAGCTTCGAGCGCGGACGCTTTGTCTGGAAATTGCCGCGCTATATTCCGTACCCCGTGACGGTGAGCTTCGGCAAGCCAATGCCGCCGACGGCCACGCCGTTCGAAGTACGCCGCGCCGTGCAGGATTTGCAATCCGAGGCGTACCACCATCGCAGGAGCCGCCTGCGCACGCTGCACCGCTCGCTGATCCGCGTCGCGCACCGCCATCCGTTCCGCTTTGCGATGGGAGACAAGCGGCGCCCGCGAATCAAATGGGGCGGGGCTCTGCTCAGTGCGATTTTTCTCGCACGCCGCCTCCGGGGCACGTGGGCGGGACAGGATATGGTCGGTATCCTCTTGCCGCCATCCGTGCCTGGCGCGCTGGTGAATTACGCGGCGGCGCTCGCGGGCAAAACGCCGGTTAATTTGAACTACACGTCCTCGGATGAAGCGCTGGCGTCCTGCGCTGCGCAGTGCAAACTCGAAACGGTTATTACCACCAAGGCGCTCCTCGACCGAATCCCTCTGAAGGTGCCGGGGAAAGCGATTTTGCTCGAGGAAGCGGCGGCGAGTCCGCGCCTCGGCGAACGCATCATGGCGCTGTTGCTGTGGTTTTTCCCGGGCGCAATGCTCGAGCGATTGGTGAGCGGCGGCAATAAGACTCTCGACGATCTGGCAACCATCATTTTTTCGAGCGGCAGCACCGGCGATCCAAAGGGAGTGATGCTGACGCACTACAACATCGCGGCGAACATCGATCAGAGCGGCCAGATTTTCATGTTCGACAACAACGACTGCCTGCTCGGCATTCTCCCGTTCTTTCATTCGTTCGGATTCACAATCACGCTGTGGCTGCCGGCGGTTCTTGGCGTGAGCGTTGTGTACCACCCAAGCCCTCTGGATTTGGCCGCCGTCAGCGAACTCGTGCGCGACTACCGCGTGACGTTTCTCATGGCCACGCCGACGTTTCTGCAAGCCTACGCGCGGCGATGTTCGCCCGAAGACTTCGGCAGCCTGCAATTCGTGGTCGTCGGCGCGGAGAAGTTGCCCGAGCGCTTAGCGCTCGCTTTCGAGGACCGCTTCGGCATCCGGCCGCTCGAAGGCTACGGCGCAACTGAATGTTCACCCGTCGTCGCCGTGAACACGCGGGATTATCGCGCGCCGGGTTTTCGGCAAGTGGGCGCGAAGCGCGGCCACATCGGACATCCGCTGCCGGGCGTCAGCGTGCGCATCGTCGATCCGGAGACGCACGAGCCGGTTCCCGTGGGTACGCCGGGATTGCTCCTAGTCCGCGGGCCAAACGTGATGCAGGGGTATCTCGGCAAACCTGAGAAGACAGCGGAAGCGTTGCGCGGCGGATGGTACGTCACCGGCGACATCGCCGCGGAAGATGAAGACGGCTTCCTCACGATTACCGACCGGCTAAGCCGCTTCAGCAAAATCGGCGGCGAAATGGTGCCGCATATCAAAGTCGAGGAGCAGTTGCACGAGCTTGCGGAAACGTCGGAGCAGAAATTCGTCGTTACCTCCGTGCCCGACGGGAAAAAAGGAGAGAGGCTCGTGGTGCTGCACACGCTCAAGCCGGAAGAGTTGGCGGCTGTGCTGGAGAGACTGCCGGAGGCGGGCCTGCCGAATCTGTGGAAGCCGCGCGCGAATCAATTCTTCGCCGTTGAGGAATTGCCGCATCTCGGCACCGGGAAACTCGATCTGCGGCGCATCCGCGAAATCGCCTTCGATCTTTCTCCCGCCGAAAAAGAATAGCCACTGAGACACAGAGGCACGGAGATACTTCGACAGGAGAATGAGCAAGATGAAAATACGGGGCCGCGCGCAGGGCAAGTCACTTTCCCCGGTTCCCTCCGTGTCTCTGTGCCTCCGTGGCTGATCCTCAGAAAATGCCGAGCTTGATGTGTAGGAACTTTTTCGGGTTCTGGCGGAAGTCGGAGATCAAGAGCCGCATATCGCCTGTGAGTCCGGTTACGTTGTCATAAAACGCAGGGTCGCTGAAGAATTTCCCCATCGTGCCCTGATTGGAATTGAGCTTTGCGGAAGCATCGCGAACATTCGCGGAAGCATCCTTCAGATTCGTAAAGAGCGCGTCGTCAGTTGCGAGCTTACCGAGCGTACCTTTCCCTTCGCGCACATCCCCGAGGATAGCGTTGGTCTTCTGTGCGGCACCCTTGATTTCGTCATAGGCCGTAGGATCGTAAACCAGCTCGCCAACCGTGCCCTTCTGCTCCCGCACAGCTGCGGTCACGTTTTGCACGTCGCCAACGGCGGCGTTCACTTTGTTATACAGCTCGTCAGATGCCACCAATTTTCCGACGCTGCCCTTTCCGTCCTGGATCGAACTCACCATCGAGTCGAGCTTCGAGGTCGTATCATCCAAGTGGTTGTAGAGCGAACGATCGGTTATGAGGGCGCCGAGCGTGCCTTTGCCTTTTTGGACCTGGTCGAGGACGTCGCGAACGTCGTCGGTTAGCGCGCTGAGGTTTTCCATGAGATCGGCGCCGCGCTCCACAACCTGCTTGATTGCCGCCTCTTCCACGCCGGGAACTTCTCCGTTCGGAGGTATCACGGAGCCACTAATTCCGCGCGAGATTGTGACGTAGCGGTCACCCAGCAGGCCTTGGGTGACAAGGCTCGCAGTCGAGTCGGTGCGGATCTGTTCTTGATACCTTTTGTCGATGCGCAGGACGAGCTTGATATTATGCAGATGATCGACCGGGCGCGGCGCCAGGCCCACGGACTGGACGTTGCCGATTTGGATTCCGTCGAGATCGACGGGCGCGCCCGATTTCATTCCCTCGACCTCGGGGAGATAAGTGACCACGCTGTATTTCGGCCCCAGGAAACCCGCGCCCGTCACGTAGAAGATGGCAACCATCACGATGAACAAGCCCGCGAGCACGAAGACTCCCACTCGCAATTCAGTCCAGGTCAGTTGCTTTCGTTGCGCCATCGCCATTCCTCCTCAGTGCTGCCAAGAAATGCTATTCCGCGGAAACTAGGAACTTCTTCAAATAATCATCGGACGAATGCAGCAAATCGTCGGCGGCTCCCTCGAAGTACACGTGCCCGTCGCGAAGCATGAGAATATTGGTGGGCGGCGCGCCTCCGTACGCCTTCTCGCGCGGCGCAGGCTGCGCGCCGTCGCCACCCATGGGCACGACTCGGCCGGTAGCCTCGTCAAACCGAAAGTGCGCGAGACCGAATGCGTCCTGCACGCGTTGCGTGGCGAGCAAGGAGGTCACGCCCTGCAAGTCGCGTCCGCGCAGGATGAGCGTGATAATCGTTTGCGAAGTCACGGGATCGAGCCCTGCCGTCGGCGAGTCGTACAACACGAGCGGCGGCCGGTCCACCAGCGCGCGTGCGATCGAAACGCGACGGCGCATGCCGCCCGATAGCTCGCCCGGATACATCTCGATTGCCGGCTCCATTTCGACGAAACGCAGCACCTCGCGGACGCGCTTCTCGATTTCCTCGTCGTCCAGGCTTTCTTCGCGCAGACGGAACGCCACGTTGTCCGCGACGCTAAGCGAATCGAACAGCGCGCCTTCCTGAAACACGAAGCCCACATGCCGCCGGAAGTCGAGAAGCTGGTCCTCCGACATTTCTTCGAGATCGTGGCCCATCACCCAGATGCGTCCCGCGTCTGCACGCAACAATCCCGTAGCCAGCTTCATGAGCAGTGTCTTTCCGCAGCCGCTCTCTCCCAGAAGGACCTTTGTTTCGCCGGGCCACACTTCGAAGGAAATCCCGCGGAGCACCTCTCCCTCGTCGAAGCCGATGCGAACGTCCTTGAAGGCGATGAGAGGCTCGCCCGGAACGGTGCTGGCGGTCAGATCAACAGACGCTGGGCGGGAAGAAAGCGTCATCCCCGAATTATAGATGGAAATGCGCGCGATTCGGAGCGGAGGTTTTTAGCCGATGCCGCGTTGCGCGACGAGCCGCTGGCAAACGGGCCGCTCGCAGGCATGCAGGTTCATTTGTGGAATATGTAGAGCAACAGTTTCGCGAGGAAGAAGTCAACGATAAGCACAATTACCGAGGAGATGACGACCGCGGAGGTCGTCGCCCGGCCGACGCCCTGCGTGCCGCCCTTCACGCGCAACCCCTGATAACACGCAACCGTGGAGATGACGTAACCGAATACGAGGGGCTTGACCATGCCCTGGACCAGATCGCCGAATTCGAGTGTGTCGATCGCGCGGGTCCAGAACTGCACCGCACCGAGCCTCAGCGAGAAATACGCCATGAGTGAACCGCCGACGAGTCCGACAAAATCAGACACGGCGGTGAGCAGCGGCAGCATCAGCACCATCGCCACCACCCGAGGCGTGACGAGTTTGCGTGTAGGGTCCGTGCCTAAAGCGCGCATGGCGTCCACCTGCTCGGTGACGACCATCGAACCAAGTTCCGACGCGATCCCCGACGCGTTCCGGCCCGAGACCAGCAGCGCGGTGATCACCGGAGCCAATTCGCGGATCAGCGAGAGCGACACCACGTCGCCGGTCAAAGCCGTTTCGCCAAATCGCTCGAAGTAGGCCGCCGTTTGGAGAACCATGACAGCGCCAATGAAAAATGAAGTGATCACGACGATGCCGAGGGAACCGACACCGATCGAATCCATCTGCGTGAGCGTGTCGCCCCAGTATTGCGGCGGCGTAAGCAGGTTGGTGAGCGACTGGAGGGCCAGCAGCGAATAATCCTGTACGGAGAAAACTTGGCGCTTGAGTGCGTCCGTAACAGGCGAGAGGAGCGATGGAACTTCGCTGGGTTCGGGCATCGTGTGCGACGCGGCCGCCGGGCCCAACCGGGTCTTCGAGAGCGTAACGTCCGCTGTGCAGCGCGTCAAGCAAACATCGGCAAAATGCCAAATCGGGCGGCCGGGCTGACATCCCGCTGAGTGCGCGGCCTTTACGCGCGCCGGGGCGTCCGGTAGAATTCTCGGTTTGTACCCGCCGTCAAGGCGCCACTGAATATGCTGCGATTCGTTACCGCCGGAGAGTCTCACGGGCAGGCGCTCGTCGCCTGGATTTCTGGGCTACCTGCGGGGGTTCCGGTGGACCTGGATTTCGTCGGGCGCGAGCTGCACCGGCGGCAATTGGGATACGGACGCGGCGGGCGTCAGCGCATCGAAAAAGACCAGGCCGATTTTCTCGCCGGCGTGCGCCACGGAAAGACGATCGGCGCGCCCATTGCACTGCGGATCGAAAACCGCGACTGGAAAAATTGGGAGAAGGCGCTGCCGGTAGAGGATAGCGACGGTGCGGAGGACGCGCAGCGCCACCTGACCGCGCCGAGGCCGGGGCATGCAGACCTCCCCGGCTCGCAGAAGTTCAATTTCCACGACGCGCGGTACGTGCTGGAGCGCGCCTCGGCCCGCGAGACGGCCGCACGCGTGGCCGCAGGTGCGCTCGCGAAGCTCCTGCTGCGCGAATTCGGCGCCGCCGTGCTCAGCCACACGGTGGCCGTCGGCCATGTGCAGTTGGAGCGCGCAGCCACGTGGGACGAGATCACGGCCGTCTGCGAAAACCTCGAGTCACTGCTGCGGTGCGTCGATCCCGCCACCGAAACGAAAATGAAGGCGGAAGTGGATCACGTGCTGCGCGCCGGGGACTCGGTCGGCGGAATTTTCGAAGTCGTCGCGCGTGGGATTCCGACCGGGCTTGGAACTCACGCGCAGTGGGACGAAAAGCTCGACGCAAAACTGGCGCAAGCGGTCATGTCGATTCAGGCTGTGAAGGCCGTCGAGATCGGCACGGGCGTTGCGAACTCGGGAAGTTATGGCTCCGAAGTGCAGGACGAAATCCGGTACGATGAGGATCGTAAGAGGTTCGGCCGCTCGTCGAACCGCGCGGGCGGGCTCGAGGGCGGAATCACGAATGGGCAGGACGTCGTCGTGCGAGGATACCTGAAGCCGATATCAACGCTGCGGCGCGCACTCCTCACGGCGGACATGAACACGAAGGAAGCGGTGAAGGCGGCGTATGAGCGTTCGGACGTGTGCGTTGTGCCTGCGGGAGGCGTAGTGGGTGAGGCGATGGTGGCGCTCACGCTGGCCGGAGCGCTGCTTGAGAAATTCGGCGGTGATTCGCTTGGGGAGACGCGCAGGAATTTCGATGGATACGCCCGGCAGCTGGACAATTTCTAAGATGAGAAGCGAGATTCATCGCGCCGCTCGCAATAAGAGCGCGCTGAGCCAGCGCAAGAGAATTCGATGATTCATCCGATCGTGAAATACGGCGACCCGGTGCTCGAGACGGCCTCGAAGCCGATCGAGACATTCGACGACGAGCTGCAAAAGCTCGTCGTCGATATGTTCGAATCGATGTACGCGGCGAACGGCGTGGGGCTGGCGGCACCGCAGATTGGCATCGGCCGGCGGCTGGCGGTGATCGACGTGAGCAACGGGAAAAATCCGGAAGCGAAGATCGTGTGCATAAACCCCGAAGTGATTCACGCCGAGGGTGAGCAACGCGAAGAGGAAGGCTGCCTTTCGATTCCGGGATTCCGCGGACACGTCTTGCGGCCGCAATTCGTGACTGTGCGCGCGCGGGACGCGAGCGGCAAGGAATTCGAAATGCGCGGCGAAGGATTGCTGGCCCGCGCGTTCTGCCATGAGATCGACCACCTCAACGGAATCCTCTTCATCACGCACCTCAGCCTGCTCAAGCGGGACATGATCAAGCGAAAAATCCGCAAGCTGAAAAAAGCCGGCGAGTGGTAGGCGCGCCGTGGCGCTGCGCATCGTCTTTTGCGGCACGCCTGCTTTTGCAGTGCCGTCGCTACAGCGCCTAATCGCGCAGCCGGATTTCGAAATCGCTGAAGTCATCACGCAACCCGACCATCCGCGCGGACGCGGCCAGGAAATGGCGGCCTCACCTGTAAAGGAAGCGGCGGCCGCCGCTGGCATTCCCGTTTATCAGCCCGAGAAGATCAAATCGGACGAGGCGTACGAACATTTCAAACGCCTTGCGCCGGACGCGGTTGTCATCATCGCCTACGGGCAGATCATTTCGCAGCGCCTGATTGATCTCCCGCAGCTGGGGTGGATCAACCTGCACGCGTCGCTGCTGCCGAAATATCGCGGCGCCGCGCCGATCAACTGGGCCATCATCAATGGCGAGACTCGCACGGGCATCACGACCATGCAAATCGACGCCGGACTCGATACAGGGCCGATGCTTCTGAAACGCGACACTGAAATTGGACCGGATGAAACTGCGCCCGAACTGACTGCGCGTCTGGCCGAATTGGGCGCGCCGCTGATTGCAGAAACGCTGCGCGGTCTCGAACGCGGGGCAATCACCGCTATTCCACAGGATGATTCGCAAGCGACGTTGGCGCGGCCGCTCAAGAAGAACGACGGCCTCATCAAATGGGAATTGGCGGCCGAGCACACTCATCAACAAATCCGCGGCCTGCAACCGTGGCCCGGCGCATTCACGTCGTTTCGCGGCAAAAACTGCCACATCTGGGGCAAGCCCGCGCGGCAGGCTGTTGCAGGGGTGCGTTTGAAACCCGCTCCTACGAACGAGTCTGCGGCGCCCGGGACGATCATTGCTCTGAGCGGCCAAATTCTCGCTGCGTGCGGCGAGGGCACCGCGTTGCACCTCGAATTCGTGCAGCTTGAAGGGCGCAAGCGCGTCACAGCACAGGAGTTCGTAAATGGTGCGCGGCTTGAGCCCGGGGAGCGCTTCGGCAGCTAGAGCCGGTTAGGCCGAGCACCTGAAACTACTGATGTCGATTTCACCCGCAAGACAAATCGCCTACGGAGTGCTGTGGCGCGTCGAGTCCGAAGGCGCGTATGCGAGCGACGTGCTGCACGCGGAGCTTGGCGCGAACATCAAGCCTGCGGATGCCGCCCTCGCAACCGAATTGGTGCTCGGCGTGCTGCGATGGCGCCGCCTGCTCGACTTCCTTCTCGAACGCCAACTGAAGAAGCCCGTCGCGCGGCTCGATTTGTCCGTCGTGCTCGCGCTGCGGATGGGCGCGTATCAGCTACGATTCCTCGAAAGGATTCCAGCGCACGCCGCGGTGAGCGACTCCGTCGAGCTGGTTAAGAAAGCGCGGAAGACCTCCGCGGCCTCTCTCGTGAATGCGGTTCTGCGGCGCGTTGCCGAACAATCCAAATCGGCGGTCGAGACGCTTCTCCCGCCAAGTATCGCGGGAGCCGAGCGGCTTGCCATTCTGCATTCGCACCCGACGTGGATGGTGGAGCGATGGCTTGTGCGCTCGGGCGAGCCGCGAACGATTGCACTGCTCGAAGCGAACAACACCACGCCGCGATTGACGTGCGCGGTGCACGACGCGAATCGCCGAGAGGAAATCGTCCGCGAGATTGAGAGCGCGGGATTGCGCGTTCAGCCCGGAGTCCTGCTGAAGGCCGCGTTCGCCGTGAGCGGCGGCAGCCCGGCGCGAACCGAAGCGTTTCGCCACGGGAGAATTTCGATTCAGGACGAGGCATCGCAGGCGGTGCCGCTGCTGCTCGGCGTTCGCGCGGGCGATCGAGTGCTCGATTTGTGCGCCGCGCCGGGAGGGAAGGCGGCCGCTCTAATGCACGCAGCGGGAAAAAACGGAATCGTGGTCGCGGCGGATCGCCACGCGCACCGATTGCGTGCGATGCGCGCGCAATTCAAGCGTCTCGGACTTGGCAGTGCACTTCTCGTGGAACTTGATGCGGCGCAAGCAATGCCCTTCCGCGAAAAGTTCAACCGGATTCTCGTGGATGCGCCCTGCTCCGGCACCGGCACGCTCGCGCGGCATCCGGAGATTCGCTGGAGGCTGCGCCCCGAGCAGCTCGCGGAATTTCACGATTTGCAAGCGCGCCTGCTTCGAACCGCGCTCGCAAATCTCGCGCCGGGCGGGAGGCTCGTGTATTCGACGTGCTCGATGGAGCCGGAAGAGAACGAAGATGTAGTGTCGGAGGTGTTGCGGGACTCGCCGTCGGCGCGCCACGTGCCGCCGAGCGACATTTCGCGAACGCTCGCGCCGCATCTCGCGGCGGGGATTCGTTCCGAGGAGCTTTTTGCGCCCGACGGCTACTTCCGAACTTCGCCATCAGCGCATCACACCGACGGCTTCTTCGCCGCAGTGCTTGAAAACGTATAGCGCAGGCCCGCACGCGATTTTTCCCCCGCGCATTCAGCTCGCCGCTCGCTTTAGCTTTTAGCACGGGCGTCCAGTCATCCCGGCCCAGTCGTGCTACGCTCATCTCCGGAGTCGGAGGGATGAGCGCATGACGCTGAGGGAGCGCCTGCAATGGATTGCCCGGATGGTTCTGTTGCTTTTCATATTGTCGTCGGTCGGCTTTCTTAGCGCGCTGACAGCGATGCGTTTCGCGATCCATGGCCGCGAGGTGGACATGCCGGACGTGGTGGGAATGGGAGTGGTCCGCGCGCGGCAGATCCTGCAGGGCCGCAGCCTCGGAATCAAAATCGAAGACCGGATCTATAGCAGCCTTCCCATCGGCGCCGTGGTGCGGCAAAGCCCGCCGCCCAACATGCGCGTGAAGACGGGACAGTTCGCGCACGTCGTGCTGAGCCTGGGCCCGCAGACGGTCACGATCCCTCAACTTACCGACCGCAGCCTTCGCGCGGCGCAGGTGGAGTTGCTGCGCAACGGGATGCAGCTGGGCGAAGTTTCGAGCACGTACTTACCCGGAAGCATGGAGGACACGGTCATCGAGCAGAATCCGGCCCCTGGCACCACCAACGTCACCAGTCCGCACGTGAACCTGCTCGTGTCTCTCGGGCAGCGGCCGGCTGCCTATGTGATGCCGGAACTCTACGGTCTTTCAGCCGCAGAGGCCGAATCGAAATTGAACGCGGCGGGGCTTAAGGTCTCAAAGATCACGCCGGTGGTTAGCCCGGAGATGGCCCCCGGCACGGTTGCCGCGCAATCGCCCGCCAGAGGGCAGCGCGCGGACGTCAGCACGACAATCGAACTGCAGGTGGCGCAGTAGCGGGCCTGACTGAAGTGTCCCGTTTCTTCCTGTGCTAGAATCCCCCCAGACCGCCATGACCTACGCAAGGATTGAGATCGCGCCTTCCATCCTAGCCTCAAACTTCGCCAAGCTGGGCGAGGCCGTGCGGGCGGTGGAAGAAGGCGGCGCGGACGTGGTCCACGTGGACGTGATGGACGGCCACTTCGTGCCCAACATTTCCATCGGGATTCCGGTGGTTGCGTCCTTGCACAAGGCAACCCGGCTGCCGCTGGACGTGCATCTCATGATTGACCAGCCCGAGAAGTACATCGAGGGTTTCGTGCGCGCCGGGGCCAGCCGCGTGTTGATCCACGAGGAAGCGACGGTGCATCTGGATCGAGCTCTCTCGATGATTCGGGAGCTGGGCGCGCAGGCGGGTGCGGCGATCAACCCGGGCACGCCGGTTGCGATGCTTACGGAAGTTCTGGACAAGGTGGATACGGTGCTCGTGATGTCGGTGAATCCGGGGTTTGGCGGCCAGAAATTCATCCCGGGGGCCTTTGAAAAAATTCGGCAATTGAACCAGTTGCGTGCGCGCTATAATGGCGCGTTCCGGATCGAAGTTGACGGGGGCGTAGACGCCGAAAACACGGCGGAACTGGCGCAGGCCGGGGCGAACACTTTCGTAGCGGGGACTTCCATCTTCCACACGCCCGATCCAGCAGCGGCAACCCGGCAACTACGCAAGCTGGCAACGGAAGCCCTGAGCCAGCGAGTCTGAGAAAAAGCTATATGGATCGAGTCTTCATGAAAAGTCGTTACGTCCTGATTGCGGCCCTGCTGTTCTCTCTCGCCGGGGTCGTGTCCTCGAGCGCCTACGGGCAGAAAAATCCCAAGGTCACAAAGGTAAAACCCGAAAAGAAAAAGACCGACGCCAATGCCGGCTCGGCTGAGCCCGATAAGGTGCTCTATGACCGTGCGACGAACTCCGTCAAGCATGGCCGGTACACCGAGGCGCGTCTCGACTTCCAGACCCTCATCAACACCTACCCAGACAGCGAATATCTCGCCAAGGCAAAACTCGGCGTTGCGGATTCCTATTACAAGGAAGGCGGGACCTCGAATCTGACGCAGGCGGTGGAGGAGTACAAGAATTTCATCGTCTTCTTTCCGTTCCTTGACGAAGCCGCCTACGCGCAGATGCAGGTCGCCATGGCTCACTACCGAATGACGGAGAAGTCGGACCGCGACAACAGCCAGGCCGAGGCTGCCGAAGACGAATTTCGCGCATTCATTTTGAAGTATCCGCAGAGCGCGCTCGTGCCACAGGCCGAACAGTATCTGCGCAACATCCAGGAAATTCTGGCCGACGGTGAGTTCAAAATCGCGCGGTTCTATTATGTGAAGCAGGACTATCGCGCCTCGGCGGCGCGTCTCGTCGAGGTCTCCGGGCGCTACCCGCTCTACAGCCAAAGCGATCTGGCGCTTTCGATGTTGGGGAACATCTACCTGCGCGCGAAACAGGTTTCCAAGAACGAAGACGATAAGAACCACTGGGCCGACCTTGCGGGCAAGTGTTACGACCGGATTCTGCGGGACTATCCTCTTTCGAAGCTCGCACCGGAAGCAAAAGCACGTTTGGCGTCGATGGGGATGCCCATTCCTGCCGCCGATCCCGGAGCGCTCGCTCGAATGCAGAAGGAGGCGCTCTACGAAAAGCAGCACCATCCGAATTTAGCGATCAACGTCCCCATGAACATGATTAGGTCCAGCCCGGATGTGTCTGCCGCCGCTCATTCCGGCGAGCCGAACCTAAACCCACCGGACGATACCGTTTCAGCGACGGAGGTTTTAACGCAGGGAGCGCGTGGGCCGTCGTTCTCCGTTGTATCGACGACTTCGAGCACGGGGGGCGGGGGCGGTGCAGGAGGTGGTGCACCGACTGCCGATACCGAGTCGGTTGGAACATCCGACAGCGAGCCGGCGACGGCAGCGGGCGTGCAGATTCTGAATGCGCCGACGGCGGGTGGAGAGCGCACCGAGGCTCCGGCTGCCCCTGCCGAGGTGCCTGCGAATCCGCCAGCGGCGAATGCAGTCGTCGAAAGTTCCGCTACGCCGGTTGCGTCTCCCAGCCCTAACTCGTCGGCTGCCGCAGTGACCTCATCATCGACTGCACCGAGCGGGACGCCCGCGCCGCAAGCCCCGCAGACCGGCACAGCCGCCAATTCGCAGTCCAGCACTCAGGCAGCGCCCGCGCCAAGCGATCCTAAGACGGAATCCACGAGCAAGAAAAAGAAGGGTTTACACAAGCTGATTCCCTTCTAAATCTGCTGTTTACCGCCTGCTAACAACTGTAGCACCACTGTACCTCGACTTCGTTGACGCTCCTTCCCCGGAATGTTAGCAATAGGTGTTAGGGAAGGCGCGGGTGCGTTGCCGTGTCCACGCACCACGAAGGGAACCCAGTGCCCAAGATTCTTGTCGCCGACGACAATGCCAATATCCAGAAGATGGTGGTGCTGGCATTCGAAGAGCGCGGCATCCAGGTAGTTTCCGTCGGCAACGGCGAAGCGGCCGTACGCCGCATTCCCGACTTCGCTCCCGACCTCGTTCTCGCGGACATTTTCATGCCAGTCCGCAACGGCTACGAGGTCTGCGAATTCGTAAAAAAGGACGAGCGCTTTTCGCACGTTCCCGTCATTTTGCTGGTGGGCGCATTTGACCCGCTCGATGAAAAAGAGGCACGGCGTGTCGGCGCGGACGGCGTGCTCAAAAAGCCGTTCGTCCCTCCCGATCCACTAATTGCGATGGTGATGTCGGCGCTCGAAAAGAATCCCAGGATCGCCGCGGAGCTCGCAAAGGCCAAGGAGGCGAAGGAAGTTGTTCAGCTTCCTCCAACGCCGGAACTTCAAATTCCAGCCAGAGCGGAACCGAAACCGCTCCCTGAATTTCCTGAACCGAGTCCCGAAGAGGCTGCGTTGGTCTACGGTTTCGGGAAAGGCCGCCGCACGCTCGAAGACGATCAACCGGAAGCTGCCGCCGAGCCGAAGGCTCCGCACGCCGAAGCAGAAGAAGCCGACGAGGCGGAATTCGACAGCGCGGCGACTTCGCGCGATTGGCGGCGCACCGCGATGGATTTCAAAGTGCCTGCGGACGCCGCGAACAAACCGGCATTCTCTTCTGACGACCTCGAGCCGATTACATTCCCGTCTGAGCGCGATTTTCCGCCGAGGCACGTGCGCGCGTCTGACACCGCGGAAGAACGCGATCCCGTCGTGCAGGACAAAGCGCCGGTTTCGGCTCCAGCGAGCAAGAATGCGGGGTTCTGGCACAAAGCTTCCGAGGCGCTGGCCGCGCCCGCTTCGCCGGTCGTGGAAGAAACCACGCCGGAAGCAGATGCGACTCCCACGGCGCTGTTTGCCAGCGAAGCCGCTGAGGAAATACGAGAAGTTCCTGCTGTCGAAAGCGAAACGAAATCCGAATCCAGCATGCCACCGTCCACCGCGCACTGGATGGACGCGGTGGCGACGCCGGAGTCGGGATATCCGCGTAGCGACTGGATGAATGCGCTCTCCGAGCAGCCCGTGGAGCCAGCGGCGACTGCGACAGCACACGTCGGGTCCGCTCCCGAAAATCCGCCGACCGAGGCGCTCGCGTTTCCCGCTCAGCCTATCGAAGCCTTCGACGCCCGCGCGGAAGAGATTGCCGATCAACCCGCCGTTCAATCGGTGAATGCTCCCGCAGCCGCGGCGCCAGAAACGCACGAGGCAAGCGATGAAGGATTTTTCGCGGACGAACCCATGGCGAGCGAACCCCACGATTCGTGGTTTGCTCCGGCTCCTCCGGTTTTCGAGCCTATTGAAGAAACGACGAGTGCGCCCGTTGCGATCGCCGCATCGCACCCAGATCAACAACTCGAAGCAGACGCCAACGACAAAGAGCCGATCGGATTCAAGGATCCCGCGCTCGACGAGCCGCCGGCGGTGCATGTGACGCCCGAACCGCTGCTCGTCGATGAGACGCCCTCCGGGCCTTCGCTGTACGGTTCGCATCAGCAGGAGGTTTCTCCGCTGCATTCGTTCTTCGCTCCGGCTTCGGGTGATCCTGTGCTCGATGAGGGATCCGAAGAAGAAGCGTCAGCGAACGTGGAAATACCTGCTCCGACGCTCGAGCCGCGGTCCGAGGAAACAAACGAACGGATTCCGACGGGCCCTCCGCCCAGCCGTGAAGCGCTGGCCGAGATACCTTTCCTTACGCCGCCTGCGGACTTCCGTGCCGACGTTTCCGAAGCGGCTGCCTCAAGCCCCGAAACGGTCGATGCAGTGGTGCGCAAAGTCCTCGAGAAACTCGAGCCGCAGCTCCATGACCTGCTCTCGCAGGGCCTGCTGAAGCCGCTGGTCGAAAACATCCTTCAAAGCGAGCTCGCCAAAAAACGAAAGTGACGGCCCGCTATGGGTCGTCATCCTGCTTGCCCTGAGCGCTCTGTGCGAAGGGAAGCCGGCGAACTTGTGCGGCCCCGAAAGATCTCTCCCTTAAGGCGTTACAGACGCGAAGTGTGCCTCACCATTTGACGGCCCGCGCACACCCCCCGTATATTGAATATTCGGCGTCAGCAGCAAATTCACCGACATAAGGAATCCATGCCCCGGGAAATTCCCAAGGCTTACGAGCCGCAGGAGATCGAAGAGCGCTGGGCCAAGTCGTGGTTTGACGAAAAGCTCTTCCGCGCCGAAAACTCCGGCTCCGGGCCTGCGTTTTCGATCGCGCTTCCGCCGCCCAACGTCACCGGCTCGATCCACATCGGCCACCTGCTCGAACACACGCAGATCGATATGCTGGTCCGCTGGCACCGGATGCGAGGCGATCGCACGCTGTGGCTTCCCGGCATGGATCATGCCGGCATCGCCACCCAATTCGTCGTGGAGCGCCAGCTTGCCGCTGAAAAGCTTCGCCGTCAGGATATCGGCCGCGAGGAATTCGAGCGCCGCGTCTGGAAATGGAAGGCGGAAAGCGGCGGCGTCATCAAAGATCAGATGATCCGCCTCGGCGCGTCCTGCGACTGGACGCGCGAGCACTTCACGCTCGAGCCCAAGCTCTACCGCGCCGTTCTCGAAGCGTTTCTGCGCCTTTATCGAGAGGGCCTGATCTATCGAGGGCGTTACATGGTCAACTGGTGCCCGCGCTGCCAGACGGCCATCAGCGACCTCGAAGTGGTGCATCACGAGCGCACGGGAGAAATCTGGAACATCCGTTACCCGGTCGCCGGTTCGAAGGAATTTCTCGTCGTCGCCACCACGCGGCCGGAAACGATGCTGGGCGACACCGCGGTCGCCGTCCATCCGGAGGATGAGCGCTACCAGCGCTTCGTCGGCAAGAGCGTGATGCTGCCGCTCATGAACCGCGAAATCCCCATCATCGCGGACGCGTATGTGGACCGCGAATTCGGCACTGGCGTCGTGAAAATTACGCCCGCGCACGATCCGAACGACTTCGAAGTCGGCAAACGCCACAATCTGCCCCAAATCGATGTGATGACCAATGACGGGCACATGAACGAAGCCGCGGGGAAGTACGCGGGCGTCGAGCGATTTGCGGCCCGCGCGCGAATTGTCGCGGACCTCACGGAACTCGGCCTGCTCGAAGGCGTGAAGGAGCACATGCACGCCGTCGGAGTCTGCGACCGCTGCAAATCGATCGTCGAGCCGCGCATTTCCACGCAATGGTTCATGAAAATGAAGCCGCTTGCAGAGCCGGCGAAAGAAGTCGTGAACTCCAGCACCATCGAGGTCGTGCCCGATAACCAGCGCACGATCCTGCTGCAATGGCTCGACAACATTCGCGACTGGTGCATCTCGCGCCAGCTGTGGTGGGGCCACCGCATACCGATCTGGCATTGCGCCGATTGTAAGGAGATGGTCCCGGCGCTCGATTCGCGCGTCGAAATCGTGGAAGGCCACGCCCGCGCCGCAAGCGTGCCGACAAAATGTCCGAAATGCGGCGGCGCAAAACTCACGCAGGATACCGACGTCCTCGACACGTGGTTCAGTTCCGCGCTGTGGCCGTTTTCAACCCTTGGCTGGCCCGACGACACCGAAGACCTGCGCACCTTTTATCCCACCAGCCTGCTCATCAGCGGCTACGACATCCTGTTCTTCTGGGACTCGCGCATGATCATGATGGGCCTGCACCTGACGGCGGGCGCGGCAGCCAAGGATCGAGTTCCCTTCCGCCGGCTCTATTTGCACTCGCTCGTACGCACTGCCGAGGGCGCGAAGATGTCGAAGACCAAGGGCACGGGCGTCGATCCGCTGCAATTGACCCAGCAATATGGCACCGACGCGCTGCGCTACATGCTAGCTAGCATGGCTGCACCCGGCACGGACATCGTCTTGAGCGAGGACCGCATCCTCGGCGCGCGCGCCTTCGCCAACAAAATCTGGAATGCCGCGCGATTCCTCTTCGTCAACCTCGAAAAGGTCGAAGCCAGCGGCTTGACGCTTGAAGAACTCGCCGCTCCCGAAATTCGAGCGAAAGCTCCGTATCCCGTGCCCGGCGAAGGCGCCCTGGCGCACCGCTGGATCTTCTCGCGCCTTGCATCCGTTTCCGCGCAGGTCCACGACGCGCTCGACCATTTCCGTTTTCATGAGGCGTGCCAGACGATCTACCAGTTCTTCTGGGGCGATTTCTGCGACTGGTACATCGAGTGGGTGAAGCCGCAGCTCACGGCGACTGATCGAGAAGTCGCCCTCGCCGCGTGGCGCAATATCTTCGCCGCGCTCGATGCGGCCCTGCGATTGCTCCATCCGGTGATGCCCTTCCTCACCGAAGAGCTATGGCACAAGCTGCCGCAGCCCGCTGGCGCGCGCTCGATCGCGCTCGATGAGTTTCCTGAACCGCGTCCCGAATGGAACGACGTGATTGCCGATGAGGGCATGGCGACGCTGCAAGAAATCGTCATCGCGGCGCGCAACATCCGAGCGGAAATGAAGCTCGATCCCAAGCGCAAGGTTCCAGCTGACTTCTCAACCGGCAATCCAGCCCTGCGCAAGCTCGTCGAAGACAATCTGGACCCGCTCCTTCGCCTGGCATCACTTTCGAGCCTGCAAGTCTCGTCCGGCCATCTCGATTCCCAGGGTGCCACGATCCGCTCGACGGCGCTGTTCGATCTGCGGATCGCGTATGGCGATACAATCGACAAGCCCGCCGAAATCGCACGCTTGAAAAAGGAAATCGACCGGCTGGCAAAAGACATCGAGTCCAAGCTGAAGCGTCTTGCGGACGAAACCTTCCTTAGTAAGGCTCCCGCGAAAATCGTCGACGATCTGCGCGCGACCCTCGCCGAACGCCAGCTCGAGCATAAAAAGCTACTCGACCGCCTTAAGCAGCTCGAATCCTAGATCGCACCCGCTGTTCGGCGCAGCACCTTGTCCGCAATGAGCCCGTCGAGTATCCTGCCTGCTCCCCATGGCGACGAAGCGAATCGCAAGCCCGCCCGGCACCACCGACCGGCGCATCGACGCGCTGCTCACGCTGCTCGCCGAAAACTCGACCATCGTCATTAGCGGCGCGAAGATCGCGGCGGAGATCGGCGTCACGCGGCAGCAAGTCTGGCGCTGGATGGAGAAATTGCGCGCGCTCGGCGTGCGCGTCAAGGGCCACCCGCGCTCGGGCTATCACATCGAGCGCATGCCGGACATTCTGGTGCCGCAGATGCTGAGCCACCGCCTCTACGGCACCCCTTTCGCGCGCCGCATCTACCACTTCTTCAAAATCGATTCGACGAATTCCGTCGCCATGCGGCTGGGCGAATCCGGCGAGCAGCATGGAGCCGTCGTGCTCGCTGAGGAGCAAACGGCTGGCCGGGGCCGCGCCGGGCGTTCGTGGGCATCGGAAAAATCGGCCGGAATCTACTGCAGTGTCCTGCTGCGCCCGCCGATCCCGCCCGCGCAGGCGCCGCTTCTCACGCTGGTTGCGGGGCTCGCTGCGCGCGACGCCGCCGCGGAAGATCTCGACACGCTGCCCGATATCCGCTGGCCGAACGATCTCCTCGTCGGCGGCCGGAAGTTCTGCGGCATCCTCACCGAAATGCACGCGGAGCCGGACCGGGTCCACTACGCCGTCGTCGGCATCGGCATGAACGTCAATCAGGCCAAAATGCCGGACGAACTGGCGGACATCGCCACGTCGCTTCGGATCGAGACAGATAAAGTTCATTCGCGCCTCGAACTGCTGATCCGGTTGCTGCGCCACCTCGACCGCTACTACAATCAATTCCTCGCCGAAGGCGCTGCCCCAATTCTGCGCCGCTTCGCCGAGGTCTCGAGCTACTTCAAGGGGAAACACGTGCGCATCACGACGGCAAAGGAAAGCTTTACCGGCACGACCGCAGGGCTTGAACCGACCGGCGTCCTGCGCGTCGCGCGCGACGACGGGCGCGGCATCGAGCCGGTGCTCGCGGGCGACGTCGCGGAGGCCTCCTGATGCTTTTGGCGCTCGATGCGGGCAACACGAACACGGTGCTGGGCGTCTTTCGCGGCACGGAGCTTGTCGCCAACTGGCGCTTAACCACCGCGCGGGATCAGACCGTCGATGAATACGGCATTCTCACGCGCGACCTTTTCACGCTCGGGAGCCTTGAGCCCAAGGAAATCGACGGCATCATCATCAGCTCGGTTGTGCCGCCGCTGAATTCGACCCTGGCGGGCATGGCCGAGCGATATTTCGGCCGCAAGGCGCTCTTCGTCGAGCCCGGTATCAAGACTGGGATGCTTGTACACTACGACAATCCACAGGAAGTGGGCGCGGACAGAATCGTCAACAGCGTGGCGGCGTTCGAAAAGTATGGCGGCCCGTGCATCGTCGTCGATTTCGGCACGGCGATCAATTTCGACGCGGTCTCAGCGCGCGGTGAGTATTTGGGCGGGGTGCTCGCGCCCGGGATTGGAATTTCGGCGGATGCGTTGTTTGCGCGCGCGGCGCGCCTGTTTCGCGTCGAGATTAAGGACCCCGGAAAAATCATCGGCACGAATACGGCCGCTTCGATGCAAGCGGGGCTGTTCTACGGCTACACCGATCTCGTCGATGGGATTCTCGACCGCATGAAAAAAGTAATGGGCGCCAAGACGAAAGTCATAGCAACCGGAGGCCAAGCGGCACTGATCGGTGGCGCGTCCCGTCACATCGAAACGATCGACGAGTTTCTGACGCTCGACGGGCTGCGCATCATCTGGGAGCGGAATCAGGCCGCGTCGCAGCCAGGAATCAGGAAGAAAGCGCCAAGCCGGTAGCCGCGTTGATCGCTGCGGCTCGCTTTGAATGAGCTGTCATTCCGAGGGGGCCGCCGCAGCGGACGACGAGAAATCTCTCTTCGGGTCCCATGGAATCCTTCAACTACTTCAACTATTTCACGGAGATTGAGGAATATTTCTGGCGGAAGCGCGGCGCGCATCTGCTCGTCTCGCCGCTCGACTGGGCGATCGTCGAAACGTGGCAGAAAGCGGGCATTCCGCTCGCGGCGGTGCTGAAAGGAATCGATCGCGCGTTCGAAAGCTGGGGGCGATCGCGGCGCGCCGCAGGCGGCCGGCAATTGAAGAGTCTCGCGTATTGCGTGGACGCCGTCCTTGACGCCGCCGCCGATGCGCAGGAGGCCGCCGCAGGGACCGGGCCTGAAGTGCAATCCGCGCGTCCCGCAGCCGAGCCGTTTTCGCGGGACGAAGTGAAAAAATACCTCGAACGCAACGCGGGTCGCCTGCGCGTCGCTTCCGAGAAACAGCGGAACGCCAAGCCGGCAATGGCCGCGCGCTTCGAGGAAACCGCGAAGCGTCTCGAAGACGCTCTGCCGCTGACCGAATCGCCGGGCGCGCTCGACCTCGAAGATCTCGAGCGGCGGCTCACCGTCCTCGAGGAGAAACTGACCTCCGCGCTTTCGGCGGACGCTGACGAAGAATCGTTGCTTGCCGTTCGCCGCGAAATGGACCGTTCGCTTGCGCCCTATCGGCGGAAAATGTCGGCCGAGCAATTGGCGCAACTCGAGCGGCAGTACACGCAAAAACGCCTGTTCGAGCACTTCGGCGTGCCGCGCCTGAGTCTCTTTTACCTTACGTAGTCGCGCGACACTAGGTCCGTTCTGCTTTGCGTAGATTCCGTGATTGGCGTTCAGCTCAAAGCCTGCTTAAATCGCAGCTGGTGCGCGTTACGCTAGCTCATCGAGAGCACTGCAAGCCAAGCTTTTCTAATCGAGACAGATTCGAGGGCACACAATTTGACGGAAACGATGGATTTGAAGATCGAAAAACTGATTTACGGAGGCGAGGGCCTCGCGCATCACGAGGGCTCGACCGTCTTCGTACCGTTCGTGCTGCCTGCGGAACGGATTTCCGCGTCGCCCGTCGAGCGGAAAAAGAAATTCATCCGCGCACGCGTCGAGCGCGTGATCGAGGCTTCGCCAAATCGCGCCACGGCGCGATGCCCTCATTTCGGCGTCTGCGGCGGCTGCGATTACCAGCACATGCCCTACGAGGCGCAGCTCCAATACAAAACCGAAATCCTGCGTGAGACGCTGCGGCGTTTGGGCCGCATCGAGTGGCCGGGCGAAATCGTGGCGCACGCATCGCCTCCGTGGGGCTATCGCAACCGCGCGCAGTGGAAGGTCCGCCCGCTCGGCGAAGCGGACGGTGCGGGTCTCGGGATCGGATACTTCCGCGCGAATTCGACGGCGCTCTGCGCGGTCGAGGACTGCGCGATTCTTTCGCCGCTCCTGCTGAAAACTCTGCTCGCTCTGCGCGGCGCGGCCGCGAATGGATCGTTCCCGCGCGAGCTGCGCGAAATCGAGGCCTTTGCTGGCGCGAACGACTCGAAACTGCTCGTGACGGCCACGTTCGCGGGGTTTCCGTCCCGGACCGAGGAACTCGTACAAACGATTCGCGGGATTCTGCCCGAGCTTGAAAGCCTGCTCTTCCACGACCCCACCCGCGAGCGGATGGAACTCGACGGTCCCGGATTCATCGAATGCGAGGCGGGCGGCCACAATTATCGTGTCGGCCACCTATCGTTTTTTCAGGTCAACCGGTTTCTCGCTGGCGAATTGGCGAATGAGGTTGCCGGCAACGATGCGAGCGGGCGACTCGCGCTCGATCTGTTTGCCGGCGTGGGATTGTTTTCCGTGCCGCTGGCCGCGCGCTTCGAACGCGTCGTGGCCGTCGAAGCGAATCCAGCATCGGCTCGCGATCTGGAATCGAATGTAACAGGAACTGGCGTGGGCGGCCGTGCGATCGAGGTGCGGACAACGGACGTCGAGCGATTCCTTGAGAAATTCCGGGAGAAGCCGGATCTTGTGGTTCTCGATCCGCCGCGAGCCGGATTGACGCCAGAGGCAGCAAAACTACTCGCGCGTATGGCACCGGCGTCCATCACGTATGTTTCGTGCGAGCCGCCCACGCTCGCGCGCGATCTTGCCTCGCTCGTTGGCGCCGGCTATGAAATTGCCGCAGTTCACCTCTTCGACCTTTTCCCGCAAACATTTCATATGGAGGCAGTCGTCCGTCTCAGCAAGCGCAAATGAAACTACCGGCACTCTGGATCGCAGCAACCTTCGCAGCCGGAATTGCGGTTGCGGATCGCTGGCCGGGATCGCTGAAGCTTTGGCTGGCGGTGGCGCTCTCGGCAGTCGTGCTGTCGGCGATTTGTGCGTGGCGAAGGCGCATAGCGGTGGCGTGGACGCTCGCGATGCTTGCGTGGCTCGCAACCGGTGGAGTGGCAATTGGCGTCGAGCGCACAGCAATTCCCTCAAATCACGTCTCGAAACTCACTGCCGCAGGACGGCTAGACACGAACGCGCCCCTGCGATGGCGCGGCCGTTTGCGCGACGATCCGATGGCGCTTCCCTGGGGGCGCAGGTACGAAATCGATCTTGAGGACGTGGAAATCGCCGGCGCGAGCGTGCCGGTGACGGGCGGGCTGCGCCTGAATCTATACGGTGGCCCCGATGCCCCCAGCGTGGCGAGTGCGCCGCAAGGTTTGCGCGCGGGAGATCGCGTGGAAGCGCTCGTGAAAGCTCGCACGCCGCGCAATTTTCTCGATCCGGGCGCGTTCGATCTGCGCGGCTATCTCGCGGGCCAGAAAGTCGATCTGACCGGCTCTCTGCGCAGCGGCGAACTCCTTCAGTTGATCGACCGGCCGAGGCCGACCTTCCTGCAGCGCCTCGCGCGAGCGCGCGGCAATCTCTTGAACCGGCTCGACGGTCTTTTCCCCGGCCAGCCCGAGCACTCGGCTGTGCTGCGCGCGATGCTGCTCGGAGACCGCAGCTTCGTCGATTCGGAGGTGGTCACCGCGTTTCAAAAGACGGCTGCGTACCATGTGCTCGTGGTCGCGGGCCTGCACGTGGGCGCGCTCGTCGTATTTCTGTTTTGGTTCTGCCGCAGGATGCAATTCTCGATCGGCATGACGAGCCTGGTGACGCTCACCGCGCTCGCCGCGTATGTCGGCGTAGTGCAGGACCGTCCGCCGATTCTGCGCGCTGCACTCATGGCCGCATTCTATTTGTGCGCGCGGCCGCTCTTTCGCCGCATCGAGCTGTTGAACACAGTGGCGCTCGCGGCGCTGGCGATCCTGATTTGGAAGCCATCCTCGCTCGCGGATTCGAGCTTCCAGCTTTCCTTCGTGGCGGCGGGCGTGATAGCCGGGCTTGCCGTGCCGTGGATGGAGCGCACCAGCGCGCCGTACCGCGCCGGGCTGAGGCATCTGGGCGACGTCACGCGCGATGCCGCTCATCCGCCGAAGGTCGCGCAGTTTCGCATCGATGCGCGCGCCGCGGCGCAGTGGCTTGCGTCGCGACTGCCTCGGAAATTGGCGCCTCACGCCAGCGCGTTTTTGACAGCGCCGATTCGCGCCGGGCTGCGCTTGTGGGAAATCGTACTGCTCTCGGCGGTCATTCAATGGGGAATGATGCCGCTGTTGGCGCGGGATTTTCATCGCGTGAGTCTCGCGGGCCCCGTCAGCAATATCCCGGAGGTGATCCTGACAGTACTGATCGTCCCGCTCGGATTCCTCGCGTTGGTTATCACCTTCGTATGGTTGCGGCTCGCGATGGTGATCGGGAAAGCGCTCGGATTCTGCGCGGGATTGTTGCTCGCAACCGTGGAGTGGTTCAGCCGCCTGCCGCTTATTTCCTACCGCATTCCCGGGTCTCCAATTTGGCTCGTCACCGCGTTTTTCGCCGCGTTCGTTCTTCTCGCGGCAGCTGCGCGTGCGGCTGCGGCACGCCGAACGACTCGTGCGGCGCGGCGGCACCTGCCGCCACCTATCGCTCTCACGGAGTGGGCGGGAGCCGCAATTCTGGCCGCCCTCACAATTCTCGTGGCGTCGCACCCGTTTGCTCCGAGACTCGAACGCGGCAAGCTCGAAACGGACGTACTGGACGTGGGCCAAGGCGATTCAATTTTCGCGGCGTTTCCTGATGGCCGCACGATGCTGATCGACGGCGGCGGCCTCGCGGGCTCGGAGTGGGTCGGCGGATACCGGTCGGGCTCCGATGTTGGCGAAGAGGTTGTGTCGCCGTACCTGTGGTCGCGCGGCCTCAAGCGGCTCGACGTGGTCGCGCTCACGCATGCGGATCACGACCATATCGACGGCTTGTACGCCGTGCTCGACAATTTTCGAGTCGGCGAATTGTGGATCGGGCGCGACGAGGGGAGGCCAGCACTTAGGCGCTTGCTCGCGGAGGCGCGCTCGCGGGGCGTTCGTGTCGTCCACGTGAATCGCGGCATTGAATGCGACTGGGACGGCGCTCGATCCGAGGTGCTCTGGCCGCCCGCCACCGGCGGCGGAAAAACATCGAACGACAATTCGGTCATGCTTCGGCTTTCCGACGGGCAGGTGCGTCTCCTGCTGACGGGCGATATCGAGCGTGGCACGGAGGAAGAGTTGGTCGCGGAACATGCGCCGCTCGCGGCTGAGTTTCTGAAAGTGCCGCACCACGGCAGCAAGACGTCGTCGACGCCAGAATTTCTCGCAGCCGTTGCGCCGCGCGTCGCGGCGGTTTCGGTGGGCGAGGCGAATCCGTTCGGCCATCCGGCCGAGGCTGTGGTCGAGCGCTACGAAGAAGCTGGCGTGCGATTGCTGAGAACCGATCGCGATGGCACCGTCACCGCAATCACGAATGGCGAAACGCTTTCGGTTCGTGCTTACGCCGAGCCATAAGTCGGCCGGCCGCGCGGACCGCTCCGACTATTTGTCCCATCCGGTCGGAGATTTGTACGGAAGCGCGAGCTGCACTCCCTCGATTTGGCGTATTTTCCCGTTCTCGATCTTGAAAAATTCAGCGACCTCCACGCTGAACGGCCTTTTCGCAGATGCCGGCATGTCGATTTTTCCAATGCCCGGCACGTCGGCCGATAGCACCGTTCCGGGATGGTTGAACATGAAAAAGCCCATCACGATTCCCATTTTCTCGTCCACCACCATGAACCGCCGCGGATTGACCGACTTGATGTAGGCCCAAATCTTCGTGTTCATGTTTTCGCGGCACCCCATTCCCGCCGGATTGAACGAGCCGTGGCCCCATCCCTCGTTGTACGAAGGATTATTCGTGTCCTGCGTGCCGTCGAGAATCCGGTTGCACTTGTCGTCAAACGGAACCATGTCGCCGGACAGATTCACGATCCCTTCGAAGTATTGATTCGTGTCCTTGAGCATGGTCGCTCGAGGTGTGCGCTCGGCGTCGGACACGGGCTGCAGCCACACGGGATTCGGGCTGCCGAGCTTCTCCAGATTCTGTGCGGGTTCGGCGCCGCGGCGGACGACGGTCTCAACCTCGGTGATCTTCCGGTCCACGACTTTCAACCGGAGCACGAAAATCGCCGGAGTGCCGTTTTCGCGGATCGTCGCTTCGAGACCCACCTGTCCGGCCTGCGGATCGGCGAAATAAACCTTGTATGTGCCCATACCGCTGATCGTGCCCCACAGCGCGTCACCAAGTTTCAGCGGTATGGTGTTCTCGGTGAACCTGACGTTCGCGGTCACTGGCAGCTTGCTCTGATCGTGAGCCACGAGAGCAGCCAGATACTGGTCAACCATTCCGGTCAGGCATGCGTAATCGCATGCGGATCCGGCGGCGGTTTGGCCTTCCGCGCGGGCGGCGGTCTTGCCAGAAGGCAGCGCCAGGGTGCCGAAGATCAAAACCGCGATTGAAACGATTGGTGCGATCCGTGGACGCATATCTCAACCCTCCATGTTTCGTGCAGTAATTCTACGCATTGATCGAATTCCGGGCGTGCAGCGCGAGTACTATTGCGCGGTCCCCAACCGAGATGCAAGATTATTGTGGGCTCAGTGCCAGCCATGGAAACCCTGCAAAATAGTGAAGCGCCCGGACCGACGCAGGAGCAGATCGACGAAGAGAGCCGGATGATCCGCCGCTTGCGCATCCTGGTGCGGCTCACGCTCGAAACGATCGCCGAGGGCGACCTCTCGGCCGAAGAGGCAGCTGGAATGATCGCGGCGACCCGCCGCGTCGCACTCGAAATGTTTCCCGGAAAAGAGCGCGCCTTCGATCTGATTTACAGGCCTCAGTTTCAACGACTAATGCACGCCATATACGGCCTGCAATAAGCGGGCGGGTGAAACAGCCGCCGTCCGTCAGTAGCCGTACCGCCCTCGAAGCCACATTCGCAGCCACACGATTCCCATCCCGGCAATCGTTCCGAGCAGCGCCTGGTACTCGCGGTTGCGGCGGTACAGCGTCCACGAGAATGCCGCCGGGCCGGCGGCGGGCGAACGCGGCTCGACGTGCGTTTCGGCGAATGCCGGAAAGAACAGCGGCACGCGAGCGGCGTATTCCTCAAACGCCGCGCCATATTGCTTTCGGAGTTCCTCTTCCTCTTCGCGCATCACGCCGTAATAAAAAACAACGAAGTATGCAGTCACCACCGCGCCCGCCCACCAGGAATACCCCGCGATTGCGAATCCAGCCGCCAATAATGCGCTGCCGAGGTACAGCGGATTCCGGGTGCGCCCATATGGACCGCCGGTGGCGAGTTCCTGATCCTTCCGCAGATGGCCCGATGCCAGCGCGCGAATGAGCAAACCAAACGCGGCGATCATCGCGCCAATGGGGATCGATCGAGGGGTCGGAGAGGCGAGGAGCCAATAGATCACGGCAACGGGATATCCGACGCGCACGCGCCATCGCATCCAGGACTTTCCCGGATGGCTCACGCGCGAGACTCCGCGTGTCGACGCACCCGATCGAGAAGGTCGCGCGTCGAATGCTGCTCCGAGCCGCCGACCACCGCGACGCGAATCCCGAGCAGCGCCGCCAGTTCCTTGTCGGCTCCGGAATCGGGCGCGCGGTCAACGCCCTGCGCATACACGTCCGGCTGAAATTCGCGTAGCAGCGGTTTCAGGTCCACTTGGTCGAATAGGATGACGTGGTCCACCGAAGCCAGCGCGGCGACCAGCGCGGCGCGTGCGCGCTCAGTGAGAATTGGCCTGCCCGGCCCTTTCAGCTTTCTGGCGCTCGCATCGGAATGAATCACCACGACCAGGATATCGCCCTCGGTGCGAGCCGCGCGCAAATAGCGGACGTGACCGGCATGGAGAATGTCAAAAATGCCGTTGGCAAGCACGATCGTGCGCCCGGCGCGCCGGAGTTCTTCGAGCACGTGATGAAGGCCGTCGCGGGACAGTATTTTTTCGCGGGTATCCATCAACTGTGTTGGGCCGCGCGTGAAGGTATCACAGCGGCGATGGAAGCGCCAAACAAGCCGCGGGACCCCCGTGGCGATGTTCTTGGCACCGGGACGACGTTCATCGGTGGGAGCTCGCGCGGGATTCAGCCAGAGACAGGATGGCGCACCAGAAATCGTCCCCGGAATCGACGTGCATCGAGATGCGGCAATAGAAGGTCTCGAGGGATTCGATGCGGACGTCCACGAGATTGAAAATGTCCTTCTCGGTGCAGACGAGCGCGTCCGCTCCCGCTTCGCGAGCCGAATCCTCAATCGCACGGGCGTCCTGCGGCGTGTAACGATGGTGGTCCCTGAAGAATTTATGGCCCGCGACGGGAAGACCCCAATCACGGAGATCTTCCAGAAATGCGCTCGGGTTCCCGATGCCGCAGAATGCAAAGAATTTGTGTCTGTGGGCGTCCTCCGCTTCCACCGCAGGGTTTCCGCCGCAAAAGATACGGATCGAATCGAGCTGCGTGCGCGCGTAGAAAACCGGAGCGTCCGATTCGCGCCGGATTGCGGCTTCCACAGCGGGCGTGCGGCCGCTGCGCGTGATGACGATGATGTCCGCGCGGGCGAGCGCCGATCGCGGCTCGCGCAACCGGCCCGCGGGAAGGAGATGCCCGCGGCCGAAGGGATTCGCCGCATCGATGAGCACTATGTTCACGTCACGTGCGAGTTGCAGATGTTGGAAGCCGTCGTCGAGAACGAACCAATCGACTCCGCGCTTGGCAAGCTCTTGGCCGCGCGCGAACCGGTCAGCGCCGACACCAAACGCCGCGCGCTTGCCCAGCCGCTCTTGCATGAGTTGTACCTCGTCGCTCGTCGAACCCGCCGCCGAAGTTTCGCCGCGATAACCGCGCGTGAGGATGCCGACCTTCTTCCCGTCGGCAAGAAGGCGCTCCGCGGTCCAGAGCACCATCGGCGTCTTGCCCGTCCCTCCCATGGTTAGGTTGCCGACGCTGATGACGGTCCCGTCGAGGCGCTTCGCCCGCAAGACACCTGCGCGGTAAGCGCGCGCGCGAAGACGTACCGCTGCGCCATACGGCAGCGTCAAAGGCCACAGCAGCGATTCGCCAAGCGTCACGCGGTCCGTTCCTTTTCAGCGAGCACCGCAGCGATGCGCTCGAGCGAACGAGCGGTCGCTCCGCGGTTGCGTTCGTAAATTCCGCGCGCTGCTGCGCCCATGCGCTCGCGCAGCCCGTTGTCTTCAATGAGCTGCGTCCACACCTTACCGAGCTGCGCTCCGTTCGTCACCTGCACTCCGGCGCGCGCTGAGAGAAACTGCGCGGCCATCTCGCGGAAATTTTCCATCGATTGGCCGAAGACCGGAGGCTTCGAAAACCACGCGGGCTCAAGGATATTGTGTCCGCCCGCGGGAACGAGCGAGCCACCGACGAACGCGGCATCCGCAAGTGAATAAAGCCCGGCGAGTTCGCCGATCGAGTCCAGCACGAGTGCGTCCGCATTCTCCGCGAGCGGAGCGGCGAGGTCCAGACGGCTCCGGCGAACGACGTTCCAGCCTGCGGCCGCGGAGATGTTCGCCGCGGCGTCGAACCGGTCCGGCTTTCGCGGCGCGAGCACCAGTAGCGTGTGACGCCAGCGGCGCTGCACGACGTCGTATGCGGCGAGCACGGCTTCTTCCTCCTCGGCCACCACGCTGCCGGCCACTACAACGGGCCAGCGCTCCTGCCGGCGAATCTCGGCGCCGAGCCACTCGCCGAAAGCGCCGATGGATGGAGGCTCGGCGTCGTATTTCAGATTGCCGGTGAGTTCGACGCGGTCTTCGGGCGCGCCCATTTCGCTGAGGCGCGCCGCGTCCTCGGGGGTCTGCGCGAGAAACAGCTCCGCGTCGCGCAGAGCGCGCGCGAAAAACGGACCAACGAGAAACTCCCAACGCTTGAATCGCGCGAACGACTTTTCCGAAATGCGAGCGTTGGCGAAAATCACGGGAACGCCGCGCCGGTGCGCCTCGCGCAGGAAATTCGGCCAGATTTCCGTTTCCATCACGATCACGAGCGCGGGCGAGATCGCGCGCAGGGCGCGGCGAACCGGTACGATCCAGTCGAGCGGAAAATAAAAAATCCTGTTGGCGCACTGCAGGCGCTCACGCGCGAGACGTTGGCCCGTCTCCGTGGTGGTAGAGATGAAGACCAGGCGATCCGGGAAGCGCTGCTTCAAACCCTCCACGAGGGATTTTGCGGCCAGCACCTCGCCGACCGAAACGGCATGAATCCAAATTGCGCCGGGGCCGACCGGGCGGGCGGTGATTTCGGGGGACAGCTTGCCGAAGCGCTCGCGCAAGGTCTGCGCCGGCTCGCCGCGCCGCCATCCGCGCAGCGCGTAGTACGGCGCAAGAAACAACATGCCTGCCGCCGTGAGTATGCGGTAGAGGAAGTACATCGGAAGGCGAACTCGGATTATAGCGTGATCTTCGAGATTTGGGCGGCACAGGCGGAGACGGAACTCCGCGCCAGCTGCCTATTTCAAGGCACCCTGACTCGACTCGCGCGACCTATGCTTTCGCGTTGCGGATCCGGCTCGGCCAGATACCGCTCTTGCCGGGCGAGAGGATCCCATTGGGATCGACGGCGTCCTTGATGGTCTCGTGGAACCGCCGCAAGGCATGATTGTTGTACGAATAGACGCCTGAAACGGTGTCCATGAAAGCGACGTGCGTGCGGTACTCGCCCCAGCCGTGTTCGGCGGACACCTCCACCAGGCGCTTGAAGATTTCGCGGCTCTTTTTGTTTTTCTCGACATCATGTTCGATCGGAAAGCCGAAGAGGAGCACGAACGATCTCGGGAAAAAAGACCACGGCAGCGCGAAGAACTGGTTGCGCGGCTGCACGCCCAATTCGGCGTACGTTTGTCCGTACAGCTTCAGCACTTCGAACACAGCCTCGCCCGTCATCGGAATGATCGGCGAAAAGTCCATGTGCCCCTGCGCGCCGACGATCAGCCCGAAGACCGAGAGATCCGGTATCCCGAGCGCCACATGAGGCGCGCCGTCGATCTCTTTGGGATCAAGCGGAAAGCGGTAGGACCTGCCGTCCTTGAACGCCGCGCCGGGAATGGCGGAAAACTTCTCCTGCGTGTACTCCCACTGCGCATCGATGACCTTGGCCGGTCCCCAAAAGTGCAGCTCGGCGCTCCAATAGGGCAGGCTTTTCTCCCTGCCGATCTGCTCCATTTCGGCGATCGAGGGGCCACCCGGCATGTCGAGCATGCCTCCGCCCTGGGACGCACGATAGTTGAGCAGCGGGCTTTCGAGCAGCATCGTGCCGCGGACGATCTCGGAATTCATCAGATACGAAAGCGTCTCGACAAACGGAATCAGATCGTCATGCTTTTGCACCATCACCGTGCCGTCGCGATACGCTTCCGGCTCGGGCATCAGCCAAATCCCCATCTTCGTCACGACGCCGAAATTGGATTGCGAGAAAATTCCGTCCACATACGGGCCGAAGCCATATTTGTATTGCTGCCAGGTCTTCGAACCGGGGAGAGCGCCCATGCCGGTGCGCAGGATGTCGCCATTCGCTAGGACAACCTCCATCCCGCACTGCGCGGCAAAATGATCGCGCATGGGAGTGCGCCCGCCGCCGCGTTCGAGCGAATTGCCGATCGGGCTGCCCCATCCGGGATCGGGAGGATCGATCCACACCTTGAGCTTGTGCTCCTGAATGTAACGATAAAGATCGAAGTAGCTCACGCCCGGCTCGACGAGCGCATAGTGGTTCGTGTCGTTGACCTCAAGAATCCGGTTCATGCGTTTCAGGTCGAGCATCACGCTGCCCGAAAGCGCGGGCGACGATCCGCCGTACGCTAGATTCTTGCCGGTCGAAATCGTCCAGAGCGGAATCTTGTACGTGTTGGCGATTTTGACGACCGCTTGTACTTGTTCCACGCCATCCGGTGCAACCGCAGCCGCTGGGACTCTGTCTTCTTCTTCGTGCCAGAAGGGCGAATAGGAGTCCCGGTAGGTCTCCATATCGTCATCGGAGGTGAAGACCCAGTCCTTGCCGACCACGGCTTCGAATTTTGTCAGCGCGTCGGAAAAGTCCGAGCTACTCACCCCGGGCGGGACTCTCATTGCGCGCTCCCGGTGCAGGCCTCAACAGTTTTCATGCTCTCGCCTTCCTCATGCCCTTGGGCCAGATGCCGTTCTTTCCCGGAGAAAGAATGCCGTTCGGATCGAGCGCGTCTTTCATGGTTTCGTGCAGCCGCAGGAGCGCGTGATCGTTGAAGGAATATGCGTCCATGATGTCGCCCATGAAAGCCGTGTGAGTGCGGTACTCTCCCCAGCCGTGCTCCGCCGAGGTCTTCACCAACCTCCTGAAAATCTCGCGGTTTCTCCGGTTTTTTTCCACATCATGCTCGATCGGGAAAAAATAGATGATGACGAACGCCCGCGCGAAAAACGACCAGATCGGGAATCCTCCCACGCTGCCGGTCGAAAGACCTAAGTTTCTGGCGACCTGGTCAAAGACTTTCTGAGCCTCCAGCACCGCTTCGCCCGTCATGGGGATAATCGGCGAGAACCACATGTGCCCCTGGCTGCGCGGCCCTCCGATGGAAAATGTTTGCAGGCTGGGCACTCCGAAAGGAACGGGATTCACAATCTTCGCCAATTGCTCGGCATCGAGCGGGAAGCGGTACGACGCACGTTCCTCAAATCTCGCTCCCGGGATCACCGAAAATTTTCTCTTAGCGTATTCCCACTGCGCGGCCACGACATCCGCTGGTCCGTAGAACGGGAGGTTCACGCTCCAATAGCCGACGTTTTTCCTCGCGGCGTATTCATCGAGGTCTTTCGTCGAGCCGCTCGCGCGCAAGGCAGCAAGCTCCGGGTCGGGCGGCCCGTAGGCCAGGGGGCTCACTACGTTTGTGGTGGCTTGGACGACGCCGGAATTGATCAGATTCGCAAATATCTCGACCAGCGCAAACAGATCGTCGTGCTTCGATACCACCACGTTTCCCGCGATATAGGCCTCCGGCTCCGGAAAGAGCCAAAAACCCATCTTGGTCACGATCCCGAGATTCGATTGCGAAAAGATGCCGTCCACATACGGACCGAAGCCGTATTTGTATTGCTGCCAGGTCTTCGAGTTCGGCAACGCGCCCATGCCCGTGCGCACCACCTCGCCGTTGGCTAGGACCACCTCCATGCCGCAGTGGCAGTCGAAGTGGTCGCGCATCGGCGTGTAGCCGCCGCCCCGCTCAAGCGCATTGCCTACCAGGCTGCCCCAGCCGGGGTCGGGAGGGTCGATCCAGACCTTTAGCCCGCGATCGTGGACGTATTTGTATAGATCGAAATAGCTGACGCCGGGCTCCACCAGCGCGTAGTGGTTCTTGTCGTTGACCTCGAGCACGCGATCCATGCGCTTGAGGTCCAGCACCACGCTGCCGCCAAGCAGCGGTGCCGATCCGCCGTAGCCGAGATTTTTTCCAGTCGAAATTGTCCACAGAGGAATTTTGTACGCGCTGGCGATCTGGGCAATCTTCTGCACCTGCTCGACGCCATCCGGCGCGACCGCGGCGGATGGGATCGGTTCCTCTTCCTCGTGCCAGAAAGGCGAGTACGAATCGCGATAGAGGTTCACGTCCTCGTCGGAAGTAAAAACCCAGTCCTTGCCGATCGCCGCTTCAAACTGTTTCAAGGCGTCGGAAAAATCCCGGCTGCTCACGCCCGGCGGGAGTCTCATCGTGTGCTCCTAGATGCGTTGCGAGCCGCTCGGCAGGCGGAATTTCGCGCGAGGGCAAAGAGGAACTCCATCACTGTGGCTTGTTGTTGCGCGTCAGATACGCGCAGACGGCATCCAGTTCCGCGTCGCTGATTTCCGTCTTGCGGAACATAGGCATGAAGAGCACGCCGTGGCGGACGAATGTCTTGATCGCCGGCGCGGTCAAATCGGTTCGCTCCTCGAGCACCGCCGGCTTCTGGCCCCGCGCTGCGAGCGAGGCTGTGCCGGGCTTTCCGCTTCCGGTGCCGTGGCAGGGGAAGCACCATTTGTCGTACACCTTGTGGCCCCGCTCGACCTGCGAGGCATCCGGCGCAGCCAAGGCCGTCGCAGGAATAGTCAAACTGCACAGAAACAAAAGAGCGGCTTTCGCGCTTCTCATGCTCTTGCCTTTCTCATGTGTTTTGGCCAAATGCCGCACTTCCCCGGCGACAAAATCCCGTTCGGATCAACAGCATCCTTGACCGTTTCATGAAAACTCAGCAGCGCGTGATTGTTGAAGGAGTAGGTGTCCATCACCGTTTCCATGAAAGCCGTGTGCGTCCGGTACTCTCCCCAGCCGTGTTCGGCTGCCACGCGGATCAAGTGTTTGAAGTTTTCGCGATTCTTTTTGTTCTTTTCCACATCGTGCTCGATCGGAAAGCCGAAAAGGACGAGGAAGCATCGCGGATAGTTAGAGGTGGGACCAAGGAAGAACAGAGGGCCCATCGCCATGCCCATTTCCCTGTACGCGTCGGCGAATACCTGCTGCGCTTCGATCACGGCCTCGCCGGTCATGGGGATGATCGGCGAAAACCACACATGCCCTTCGCTGCGCGCGCCTCCAACCCCGAATACGGAGAGGTTGGGTATACCGACGGCCACTGAAGTGGGAAACTGTTGCAATTCCTTGGGGTCCATTGGGAACCGCCGAGTTGCCCCCTCTTGAAATTTAACTCCGGCGATGGCGGAAAACTTCTCCTTCGCATGTTCCCACTGCGCTGCGACGACCTTGGCCGGTCCGTAGAAAGGCAGCTCGATGCTCCAGTAGCCGAGACTTTTCCCTTGGGCGTATTGCTCCAACTCTTGCGTCGACGGGCCGCCGGGCTTTGCATACAGCGCCGCAAGCGCCGGATCCTGTCGCGCAAATGTCAGAGGACTACCAACACTGGTCGTGCCCGTAACAATGCCGGAGTTCATCAGGTACGCCAGAGTCGCAACCATGGGAATGAGATCATCGTGTTTCGACACGGTAACAGTGCCCGTCAAATACGCTTCCGGCTCAGGGAACAGCCAGAACCCCATCTTGGTGACCACGCCGAAATTGGATTGCGAGAATATGCCATCCACGTATGGCCCAAAGCCGTACCTGTATTGCTGCCAGGTTTTCGAACCGGGAAGCGCCCCCATGCCGGTGCGCATGATGTCGCCATTGGCGAGGACGATTTCCATGCCGCAGTGCGCGTCGAAGTGGTCGCGCATGGGCGTGCGGCCGCCGCCTCGATCGACCGCGTTGCCAATCGGACTGCCCCAACCCGGATCGGCGGGATCAATCCACACTTTCAGCCCTTTTTCCTGAATGTATCGATAGAGATCAAAGTAGCTGACGCCCGGCTCGACGAGCGCGTAATGATTCTTTTCGTTGACCTCGATAATCCGGTCCATGCGCTTGAGGTCCAGCACCACGCTGCCGCCCAAAAGGGGCGCCGACCCGCCGTATCCGAGGTTCTTACCGGTAGAAATCGTCCAGAGGGGAATCTTGTGGGCGTTCGCGATCTTGACGACAGCCTGAACTTGCTCGACGCCGTCTGGCGCGACCGCTGCGGATGGAATTGGATCTTGATCCTCGTGCCAAAAGGGCGAATAGGAATCGCGATAGAGGTCCACGTCCTCATCGGACGTAAACACCCAGTCCTTGCCAACCGCCGCTTCAAATTGTTTGATCGCGTCGGCGAAATCGCCGGGAGTCACGCCGGGTGGCACTCTCATCCCAAACCCCTATCTCGAGCGGTCGGCCATTCAGGAATCGCGAACGTCCCGCAGGCGTGCGAACCATCGCGCCCTGCAGAGCTATTGCTTGTTGTTGCGCGTCAGGTACGCCGCGATCGCGTCCAGTTCGGCATCGCTGATTTCCGTCTTGCGGAAAAACGGCATCACCGTGATGCCATTGCGAACGTACGTTTTCACGAGCGCCGCGGTCAGGTCCGTCCGCTTTTCGAGCAGCGCCGGCATCGCGCCCTTGTATTTCGCCTGCAGCGCCATCGTGCCCGGCTTTCCTACGCCCTCGCTGTGGCACACCGAGCAATACTTCTGGTATTCCACGTAACCTCGGGGCTGGCCTTGGCCCGACACTGTCGCAACAGTCCACGACGAACTGATCCTCTGCTCCTGCGCACTCGACGCCTGCGCCGCGATAATGAAAACAATCGCTGCGCCGAATAGGAATCCTAACTTTTTCATGACTTCACCTCCCTCAGATGCTTGGGCCAAATTCCGTATCTTCCCGCGGACAAAATTCCATTCGGATCGACCGCGTCCTTGAGCGTTTCATGAAAGCGCAGCAGCGCGTGATTGTTGAAGGAATAGGTATCCATCACCGCGCCCTGATGAGCGGGGGCCGTGCGGTACTCGCCCCAACCGTGCTCCGCCGCGATCTTTACCAGCCGTTGGAATGACGCGCGGTTCTTCTTGTTCGTCTCGATATCGTGCGTGATTGGAAAGCCGAAGAGAAAGATGAACGACCTTTCCCAATAGCATGTGGGAAGGCTGAACGTGGAAACAGGCAGGCCCATTTCCCTGGCAGCCGCCGAGAACACCCGATTTGCCTCGAAGATCGCCTCGCCCGTCCTCGGAATAATCGGCGAGAACCAGACGTGCCCGTTTGTGGGCGTCGGGTTGGTCTCCGACCGCGCGCCGATGGAAAACATCGCGAGGCTGGGAATGCCGAACTGCGGCTTATGCACCTGTTCCCGCTGCTCCGGCGTCAGCGGCAGTTTGTACGATTCGCCGTCCACGAATCTGGCGCCGGGAATCGCGGAGAATTTTTCTTTCGCAAATTCCCAGTTCGCCGCGTTGGCTTTCGCCGGGCCGTAGAAACTCAGCGTGCAGCTCCAGTAGCTGGTCCCTTTCCGCTCGGCGTATTGCTGCAATTCTGGAGAAGATACGGCGTCCGGCTTGGCTAGAATGGCCGTCAACTCCGGATCGGGCGGTGGGCCACCGCCCGCCAACAAACCTCGGGCGAGCAACGGGCTGCCGAGAAACGGCATGCCGCTCGTGACCCGCGTGTTCTCCAGGTTGGTCATGATCTCGACGAGGGGACTCAAATCGTCGTGGCGGGGCACCATCACGGTCCCGGAAAGATACGAATCCGGCTCGGGCATCAGCCAGAATCCCATCTTCGTCACCACGCCGAAGTTCGATTGCGAGAAAATTCCGTCGATCCATGGACCGAAGCCGCTCTTATACTGCTGCCACGTTTTCGCGCCGGGCATTGCTCCCATTCCGGTGCGCATCACTTCGCCGTTCGCCAACACCACCTCCATCCCGCAATGCGCGTCGAAGTGGTTGCGAAATTGCGGCATCAGATAGCCGCCTCCGCGATCCAGCGAATTCCCGGTTGGGCTGCCCCAGCCCGGATCGGGAACGTCAATCCAAAGCTTCAGGCCCTTCTCTTGAATGTATCGATAGAGATCGAAATAGCTCACCCCCGGTTCGACCAGCGCGTAGGCGTTCTTTTCGTCGACTTCCAGAATCCGGTTCATGCGCTTGAGATCAAGCACCACGCTGCCTGAATAGGTAGGCGCCGATCCGCCGTATCCGAGATTCTTGCCTGTCGAAACCGCGTAGATTGGAATCTTGTAGGCGTTCGCGATCTTGACTACTTTTTGTACCTGCTCGACGTTATCCGGAGCGACTGCGGCGGACGCCACAAGCTCGTCCTCTTCCCCCCAGAACGGCGAATACGCGTCGCGATAGAGGGCTACGTCCTCATCGCTGGTGAAGACCCACTCTTTGCCAACCGCGTCTTCAAATTGCCGTATTGCCTCGGCGAAATCGCCGGAGCTTACGCCAGGCGGAACTTTCATGTCTGCTCCGACGAAGGGCTGTCCTACGTTCGGTTGATGGGCGCGATGACCCAGGAGATCAATGGTTCCGAATCGCGATTCGTGGAATTTACCATCGGCGTAATGATCGTTGCTTTCGAGGCCTGCGGCCGCTCGACCGGGCAACGAGCCACAAGCCTTGCGATACGCGTGCTCCAATCCTGCCCGCTGCTGCTCAGATCGGCTGCCTCGCGCAACATTCCGTCGGGGCCCGAGAGCGCGTGCTCGATCGATCCGCCCGATCCGTTGGTATGGTCCGCGCGGAACACAACGCGCATCCTCTGATCCCACGCCAATCGCTCGAGACAGAAGATCGCGCCGTGAGCGGTCAGCCCTGCGATCGCCGCCGGACTCCGTTTCCAGCGGGCATAGAGATCGTTGAACCACAAATCTGTGATGTCTCCCTTGATCGCGTGGACCGGCAGCCCGAGCCTCTTGGCCTCGCTGCCGAACGCGCGGCTGGCCGCGAACCGCTCGTCGAAAATCACCTTGTACAGCGGCACCGGCGTAGGCCCGCCCGCCGCCGCAAACGGCTCGGACGCCATGGCGGCGCGAGCCGAAATCGGCAGCGCCAACGCGGCAACACCTATCTGAAGAAATTCTCGTCGGCTTCTCATTAGGATCATGTCCTCCCATCGAGGGGGCTATGGCGAGGGGAAGTTGTCACGCAAGGATTGTGGTGTCAAGCGGAATTTGGTTTTTGTCCGGCGGTGCACCTTCCCCAATTTGCCGGCCGGCCGTTCGCCGGCCCTGAATCCGCGTTATAGTGTCTGCCGCCGCGAAGCGCGCACAACTCTCGATGCTTCCCGGGCATCGGACAGGCAGCATATGGTAAGAGCCGCTTCACTTTTTGCAGCCGCGTTCCTTTCATGCGCGAGCGCTTTCGCGCAGGCGAATTCCCCTGCGGGCAATCCCGCACCCTCCGCAGTCCGCTCGGCCGACACGCTTCCGCAGGACAAGCACGAGGGAATGACCGTGTCCGCGGATTCCTACACGGAAGCCGCCCGCGCGAAAGCGAAATTCGGGAAAGCGAATCCGCTGGCAGTCGGCATTCTGCCGGTCGAGGTTTTTCTGCACAACGAAACCGCCCAGCCGATTCACATCGATCTCACTACGATTCAACTCGAAGTGCATTTCCCGAGTGGCCGCCATCAGGACGTCGACTGGCTCACGATCGGGGATGTGGCCAACGCCATCGCGCACCCCAACGGGCCGCCCGCACCAAAAACGCCGCGTTTCCCCATCGGCGTTCCCACTGGCGCCGACAAAAAGGCAGACAAGCTGGCGGAAATTCTGCGGCCGTTCGTCCTCGACGGCGATATCGTGCCGCCCATGGCGACGATCCACGGATTCCTGTTTTTTGATCTCGGCCAGGATATGTCGCTCGCAGACGGCGCGAGCCTTTACCTGCCCGACGTGACGAATCTCCCGTCGAAAAAGCCTCTCATGTTCTTCGAGGTGCTGCTGGACAAGCGAGGGTAACGCGCCTCGGCGCGTCAGCCAGCCGAGCCCTATGCAATTTGCCTCCCGCTCTCCCCGCGGGTATCATAGTGTTCTGATGCGTACCCTCCCGCGCAAGCTGTGGTTTTGCCTTCTGGCCATCATCCTGGTTGTGGGCGTTTGGCCCGTCCGTGCGACGGACGACGCAGCGATCTTTCCCCTAAGCGACGTGAAGCCCGGCATGAAGGGCGTTGCGTACACAATCTTCGAGGGCGATCAGGTCGAGAAGATGGATCTCGAAGTCATCGGCGTTCTGCATAACGCCGTTGGACCGAAGCTGGACGTGATTCTGGTTCGCCTCCTCGGCGACAAAGTGCAGCAAACCGGCGTTGTCGCCGGGATGAGCGGCAGCCCCGTCTATATCGACGGCAAGCTGGTGGGCGCGCTCGCGCTCAAGTTGGGCACTTTCACGCGAGAGGCCATCGGCGGCGTTACGCCGATCGCCGATATGCTCGAAGTGGAACAGTCCTCTTCCTCGCCCGCTCAAACAGTAGCCGGAATGCCCGCGCGCGTCGATCTCCCGCAAGAATTTGCGCGGCCCGTGGCGGCGGGCGGCGGCCAGTTTCTGGTCCCCATCGATACGCCTCTCATCGCCGCAGGCCTTTACCCGGACACGCTCGCTCGCTTCGGTAAGGACTTCTCCTCGTGGGGCATGACCGTAATGGCGGGTGGCACGGCCGCGCCGTCGCCGGAGGACTCGCAACTCAAGCCCGGCGACATGGTCGGAATCGATCTCGTTCGCGGCGATCTTTCGATCAGCTCGGGCTGCACGGTCACGACTGTCATTGGAAACCGCATTCTGGCTTGCGGACATCCGCTCTTCGGATTTGGCGCGGTCTCGATGCCGCTTTCGCGCGCGCACGTCCTGATGACTCTTGCGTCCGCCGCCTCCTCGACGAAAGTGATGACGACGGGCGCCACGATTGGAACTTTGACGCAGGACCGGCAGACCGCCGTGATGGGAACGCTAGGCCCAGGGCCTGCGATGATTCCGCTCGACGTAACCCTCGATACTCCGTCCGAGCAGAAGAAATACCATTTCGAAGTGATCGAGAGCCCCCAGTTGACTCCCACGCTCGTCGCTGCGGCCGCGTACAACGGCATCATCGGCAGCCCGGCTTATAGCGAGGGATCGACGCTGCAACTAGAGGGCGACATCGAGCTCAAGGGGCACACTCCGGTGCGCCTCGACGATCTTTTCGCGCCCGCCGACCAGACTACTCCGGCCGCGTTCTATGCAGCCACCGAAGTCCAGGCCGCGTTCGGGCGAATCTATTCGAACCCGTACGAGCTTCCGAAAATCGAGCGAGTTGAACTGCACGTGAAGCCACTGGCGGAGCGGCGCTGGGCGTCGATCGACAGCGCGTGGGTCGAGCGAAGCGTCGTGCGCCCGGGAGACACGCTATCGGTAAAGGTACTGCTGCGGCCTTATCGCGGCGCGCCCTTCATCAAAGAAATTCCGGTCACGATCCCGGCGCAGACAGCGCAGGGCACGCTTGAGCTGGTCATCAGCGATGCGGAATTCTTGAATCGCAACGTGCAATCCCTCGCGGCAAGCTCGCAGGGGCAGCTTCCCGGCCTCGAAGATCTGATTGAATTGATCAATCGCGAGCGCCACAACGACCGGTTGTACGCCACGCTTCTTCAGTCCACACCGACGGTTCTGGTCGAAAATAAAGAGATGCCCAACATCCCCATCTCGGCGATCAACGTGCTCAACCAGCGCCAGAATCCCGGAAACGCGCGGCTCCTGTGGCAGTCCACCGCCGGCGAATGGTCCGTGGACATGCATCAGGTGATTGCGGGCCAGCACTTCCTGACGATCACTGTGAAGTGAAGCCTGGCGCAAAAGGAGATTCCCAGAGATGACGCGGCGAACGTATCTGGTGTGCCTCGTTGCAATCGCAGCCCTGTACGTTCCCGCCGCGCGCGCCGAACATACGCGTTATTGGCGTCAGAGCGATTTCTCCGATTTCGACAAGGGCACCGCAAAGGGAGTAGCGATCCGCAGCGACGGCAAGCTGGGCGTCGCCCCGAAATTCGATTCGTTCTCCGATCCGGACCTCGCCTACGCCTGGGCGTTGCGCCTCGATTCGCACGGGCGCCTGTATGCCGCCGGCGGCTCCGATGCGAAAGTCGTTCGCTTCGACGACGCGGGCAAGGCCACCACCGTGTTCGAATCCACCGAGCTTGCGGCCCAGGCAATTGCGTTCGACTCCAAGGACAATCTCTACGTCGGCACATCGCCGGACGGCAAGGTCTATCAAGTCACGCGCGATGGCAAGAAAAACGTCTTCTTCGAGCCGAAGACGAAATACATCTGGGCGCTGGCGGTCGATCCGCAGGGCGATCTGTTCGTGGCCACCGGCGACACGGGAGAAGTTTTCGTTGTGCCGCCGGACGGCAAGGGCAAGCTCTTTTATCAAAGCCGTGAGCGCCATGCGCGATCGCTGACGTTTGACTCCAAGGGCAATCTGCTGATCGGAACGGAGCCGGACGGGCTCGTGCTGCGCGTCGAAATCGCGCGGAAGACTGCGCAGAGCGCACCGGAGGCCGGCGCGTCGTTCGTTCTATATGAAACCAACAAAGCCGAAGTGACTTCGATCGTCGCCGATGCGCAGGGCAACATCTACGCCGCGTCCATCGGCGGAAAGGCGCGCCAGACGGGCGCTCCGCCCATGCTTTTACCGAACGCCGCGCCGCAGCCATCGATTTCGGTTATCACGTCGCAGGGCGGGGCTGCTGTGCAGGCGCAACCTGCGGCGCCGCAGCCTCCGGTTGCTTACTTCTTCCCCGCCGTGTCCACCGCAGGCGGCGCGGAAGTCGTGAAGATCGAGCCGGACGGCTCGCCGGAAACACTCTGGACTTCGCGCGACGATCTCGTTTTCGCGTTGGGATTCTCGCCGTCCGGTAAGCTCTTGCTCGGCACAGGCGACATGGGATCTCTCGTTCAACTCGACGGAAACGGCGTCTATTCAACCGTCGCGACCACGGCATCCGCGCAGGTAACCAGCCTAGTGGCAGGTTCCAGCGGCACCGTCTTCGTTGCAACCGCGAACCCTGGCAAGATTTTCAAGCTCGGTCCCGGCTACGACCCAAGTGGAACTTTCGAGTCCAATGCATTCGACGCGAAGATTTTTTCGCGCTGGGGCCGGCTGACATGGTGGGGCGACAACGGCGCGATGCAGGGCAAGGTCGAGTTCTACGCCCGCTCCGGCAACACATCGAGTCCCGAGGACAATTGGAGCCCCTGGGCGGGTCCGTATAAGAATCCGGCGGGCGAGACGATCGAATGTCCTCCGGCGCGCTTCTTGCAATGGAAAGCCGTGTTTCTCGCAGCCGATCAGGGTACTGCGCCCAGCATTTCGTGGGTCAGCATTGCCTACCTGCCGAAAAACGTCGCGCCGGTCATTGACGACATCGCAATCCAGGATCCGGGAATTCGCGTCGTGGGTTATCCGTCACAGCCCGCCGGCGCTGGCAACGCCAATCCCGTGCCGCTCCGCAATCCGCGCGGTCCCTCTGGCAGCCCCTCGGCACAGATGATGAACCCGGAAGCCGCTATGGGCGGAGCGAGAATCGAGGTTCCTCCGCAGGGAATTGAGGACAAGGGTTATCAGAGCGTGCTCTGGAGCGCCCACGACGACAACGACGACGATCTCTTATTCACGATTTATTTTCGCGGAGAGGGCGAGCAGAACTGGCGCGTGCTGAAGGACAAGCTCACGCAACGGTTTTATTCCTGGGATACGCAATCGATGCCGGACGGCGCTTACTACCTGAAGATCGTCGCGTCGGATTCGCCCTCGAATCCCATCGGCCAGTCTCTCTGGGCCGAGCGAGTGAGCGATCGCTGGGAAGTCGCGAACACACCGCCGCAAATCGCAAATCTCCGCGCAGGCTCGGGCGTCCTCAACACCAAGGCGTCTTTCGACGCCACGAGCGCCTCCGGCCCGATCGCGCAAGCGCAATACAGCATCGATGCGGGCGATTGGCAAATCATATTCCCCACCGGCCTGCTCTCCGACGCGCCAAAGGAAAGCTACTTCATGGAGCTACCCGGACTTCCCGTCGGCGAGCACACGCTCGCCGTTCAGGTCACAGACCGTTTCAACAACACGACGACGGCGAAGATCACGTTCACGGTTTCTCCACACAACCAGTAATTCCCGTGCGCCGCAAGCGGCACGCCGCTGGCTCTTCTCAGCGGGCGAGAAACCATTTTCTGCGCCGCGACTGTCGCTCTAATTCGACCAGTTCCGCGGCGGGACCATCGATTCGAACCGCTCGACCGTCGCGCCGATGCCTTGAGCGCCCCGCAGATCGGCGCGCTCCTCCACGTGCACCACTCGCGAGATGCACCGCACCTGCTCGGGGCTGCGCCCGGTCAGTTCGCGCGGTAGCGTGAAGTACATCTCGAGCGTCTCGCCCGCGGACAATTTCTCGTGCGACGTGAAGTAGAGCCCCCGTTCCGAAAGGTTGACCGCCTCTCCTTGCAACGTTGCGAGATGATCGGTGCCGGACCTTCCTTGAAGCTGCTGCTCGGCGGCAAGCTCTTCTGCCTTCGCGCTGTGCCCGTTCGCAACGATTCGGAAACGGAGCGGCACCACGCATTCCTTCCGAGGCGAGTTGCGGCGTTCGTTGTTTGCCATGATCTCCTCCTATCGAGAAACCACTGTGTTTTTGCGGAGTACTTCCGGAAGGGTTTTTCGACAATCGCACCCGGCGCGCTGCCAGTCAAGATTTTTAATGTGTGGGCGACGCGAAGGGTGCAGCGCATTCGCGCACCGTCAGAAGGTGAATACCGCAATGTTTCATTGTGGACGCCCGCGTGGCCCGCGATGAGTCATCGCGGGTCACGTAAAGGTCCCAATTTTCGGGAGTTTCTGTCGCGTGATGGCGCGTAAGCCCGGCTACAGGTTCTCCGGTCGCCAATCGGCGGGTGGGAAATCAATCCGCCAAAAGTCGGGCGCTGGGGCGTCAAATTCGATCGGCACGTGAAATCCTTCGGGCATCTCCCGTGGCGGGCGCACCACCTTGCACCCGACGCGCTCCTTCGTGCCGTTGTGCTCCAAAACCAGGCGTGTCTCGAGCGGAAGGCTTTGTTTCATCACCACGACCGCGCCGTGCGGGTTCACGCTCAGCGTGGCCACATCGAACGTCTCCGCCTGACCCTGCAGCGCCACGTGAATGCTGGCACGGATGCGTAGCAGCACGCGCTGGCTGCGGCGTCGTTCGTCTTTTGCGACGGCGTGTTTGGCCACGATAGGTTGCACCGCGGCTTTGCCGGAAAGCGTTGCCGGAATTTGCGTACTCGGGCTGTTCTTTGACTGTACCGAAGATGACTTCGCAGGTGGAACTTTTAAAGTTTGAATCTTCAAAGGTCTACCCCCCAGAAATTCAGATCGGCCGCGTGGAGTTCCACTCCCAGGTCCCAGCCGTCCGGACGTCGCGTTCCCTTCCAGACCACCACGCCATTCGCCATCTGGCGCGTCGAAAGGTTCATTAATTTGACCCGCTGCTGCACCTCGATTTCGCTCGGGCTCACCAGCAGGCATCCGTAGTTGTTCACAACGCGCGTGAATCCCGATTCAAAGCGCAGCGGCCCCGATTTCCCGTTCCACTCGATTGTGACCGGAACGCGGGAGTTCATCCGCGGCCCGCGCCGCTTGCTTCGCATCCGTATGTCTTTTGGCAGGTCTATCCCGAACGGCATCCTGATTGAATCTCCGTGGAGTCGAGGCGAAACGCGGGACTCGTCTTTCCCCGCATTTTTGGATTCGCAAACTGAATCCACAACGATGCTAGGCAGCCCGGCTCGGGGGGTCAATAGTACGGTTAGACAGGCAAGTCCGGGCTGTACCATCGAACAAGCGAAAATGCGGAAATGGGAATTAGCAGCTTGTTGAAAAACTCATTTCTTCTGCAACTTTAAATAAACAAACTCGTCTGATGTAAGGAAAGCCGAGGAGGCGAGTGAAATGCGCGGAGACGATAACCAGCAAGAAGGGATGTT